>Ga0182038_10000414_pt1 | contig 21141 bp, 18 predicted proteins | sample sta12Can44000108_FD_125976 | JGI IMG/M metagenome (GOLD analysis project Ga0182038, IMG submission 125976) | Lab enrichment of tropical soil microbial communities from Luquillo Experimental Forest, Puerto Rico - statanox.12C.anox.44.000.108 | ecosystem: Environmental > Terrestrial > Soil >...
AAAGATTCTGTTACGCAAAAATATGCACGGGAGTACAAAGCTAAGATTGTTTTGTACAGCTTTCCTGACGATACCGCCAGAAATATTGCAGAAAGAAATATAAAAGAATTAAAAGCAAAATATAATCTGCATTCAATTCTAAAGTAATTTTAGACAAAGATTGTTGCTATGAATACAGAACGCCCCATTAGAGTTTTGGTTGCAAAAGTTGGATTAGACGGACACGACCGTGGTGCAAAAATTATTGCCACCGCATTACGCGATGCAGGAATGGAAGTTATTTATACCGGTTTACGCCAAACTCCTGAAATGGTTGTTAATGCTGCATTACAGGAAGATGTTGATGCCATAGGTATTAGTATTTTAAGCGGTGCACACATGACTGTTTTCCCTAAAGTAATTGCATTGATGAAAGAAAAAGGAATGAATGATGTATTGTTAACAGGCGGTGGAATTATACCCGAAGAAGATATGCAACAATTGTATCAGGATGGTGTTGGAAAATTGTTTCATCCGGGTGCCAACACGCACGATATTGCAGATTATATAGCCGTTTGGGTAAAAGAAAACAGAAGTTTTTAAATTTCCGGCAACATTAATCGCTTACGTTTCGAGTAAATTCTTATTCCCGCAATAATTAAAACGCAAGCCAATAAATTTATATCATGTTGCAGCCCGCCTATTTTTAACAACACATAAATTACGCCGCCAATAGCGCAAGCCGTTGCATACAACTCTCCGCGTTTAAATAAATTAGGTACTGCACTGCAGAAAATGTCTGCAATCAATCCACCAAAAGTTGCCGTTATAACACCCATCACTACTGCATATTCTTCATTAATACTATATTGCAAACTCACTTCAATACCTGCAGCAGTAAACAACCCCAACCCAAATGCATCGGTATAAAAAATCATTTTTCTGAACAACCTGAAATTCAGTTCAAAAAAGAAAGTAATTCCTGTTGCTAAAAAAACAAGCACTAACGCAATATTATCATTAATCCAGTTTACCGGAGAACGACCTATTAAAAGGTCTCGTAATGTTCCGCCGCCGTAAGAAGTTACAAACGCAAGAACTATGGCACCAAAAATATCCATACGGTATGTTCTCGCTTTTAAAGCACCCGTTATAGAAAAAATAAAAATTCCGGTATATGTAATAACCTCAAGCAAATTCATACTGCAAAATAAATAAAGGTTTATTTGGCAAAGATTATTTTTATCGTCAGCATTTTATCATTGTGCATCTTTGCTTGCTACGCTCAGTTCACAGTTCCGTTTTCATGGCATCACTAAAAAAGCTCCAACAAAATGCACTCCTTTTGCATTTCGTTAAAAAGCAATATATGCAATTATCGGTCAAACCACTTTTTAAAAGCAGGTGCTTTTTCTCTGCTAATATCGAATTCCATTTTTAAAGGTGCTTTTAAATGTACCGTTAGTTTTTGATTATCGTGTGGTTTTACGCTTTGTATTGCATTAATATGCACAATGCTCTGCCTGTTAGAACGATAAAATATTTTAGGGTTAAGTAAATCTTCCACTTCATCCAACGTTGTGTAATCTAGTATATATTTTTCGCCGCTGAAAGTGTAGAGATAATTTAAGTTTTCTCTTACAAAACAAGCAACATCTTTTGTTTCAACAGGTATCCAGTTATTGCGTTGATGTATTATAAATTTTTCTTTGTATAAAGGTTCCTGCGATTTTGCAAACCGTGCAATCAGTTGAGAAACATCGGCTGGTAGCGATATGTTCTGCTTCATCATTTCCCTGCATTTATCAATAGCTTTTTTAAGTTCATGCTCGTCAACCGGTTTTAATAAATAATCCACTCCGTTTACTTTAAAAGCACGTAAAGCATATTCGTCATAAGCAGTTGTAAATATTACCGGGCATTTCAACTGATAAAAATCAAACAATTCAAAACTAACGCCGTCGCTCAATTGAATATCCATAAACAAAATATCAGGCTCTGCATTTTGCATAAACCATTTTTTCGATGTTTTTAAGCTGGGCAGTATTTCTATCACTTCCACATCTTTTGCCACTTCATTTATTTTGCTAATCAATTCTTTTGCAATCAGGCTTTCATCTTCAATTATCACAGCTTTCATATTAAAGGTATTTTAATGATAAAATAATGGTTGTTTTCTTCTATGGTTAACGGTTTATCAGATAAATACTGATACAAGGAAGTAAGGTTATCCAGCCCTTGCTTATTAGAAGTTTCAACAAATTTTTTCTTTTGCAAATTATTTCGAACAATCAAAAAATCGTCTTCAACAAAAATCTCTACCGTTAAAGGATATTCAACATCAATAATATTATGCTTTAATGCATTTTCAATTAAATTCTGCAAGGTAACCGGTACAATTTTGTTCGAAAGGCATTTTTCTTCAACATTCAATTTTACCTGTAATCCTTCTCCAAAGCGGGTTTTCTGCAAGTGAATAAATGTTTCAACAAATTTTATTTCATCTTTCAGGTATACCAGTTCTTCGTCTTTGCTTTGCAAGATATATCTGTAAATTTTGCTCATACTATCTAAAAAGTCTATAGCCATTTTTTCATCTATCCTTATCAAACTGCTTAAAGATGTAAGAGAATTAAACAAAAAATGCGGGTTTAAATGTTGTTTCAGGTTTTCGTATTGCACTTTCGATTTTTCTTTACCTAGCGCATGTGCTTTTGTTTCGAGCTGTAGAATGTGTTGTTGTTTTTTTAATTGATTTCTATAAAAAAAATAAAAAGCGGCCAGCATTAAAATACCTGACAGAATGATAAACCACCATTTTTTATAAAAAGGGGTTTCGATAAAAAAGGGAATACGCACCACCTTATCAGTCCATTGTTTTTTTAAGGTAGTTGCCCTAACTTTAAAAACATAGTTACCGCCCGGAATGTTGGTATAGCTAACAGCATGTCTGTTTCCTGAATAAATCCACCCTGTATCAAATCCTTCCAGCATATAGGCATACTGATACAATTCCGGCCGGTTAAAATCAATAACGGCAAATTCAAAATAAAAAGAATTTTCTTCCGGCTTTAATAATACTTTTCCGTTAGTTGCAATTTCTTCTTCAAAATGTTTATCAATAGAATTTACGGCCATTATACTTACCACCAATTTCTGTTCTTTCGATACGTTAAGTTTCAATAACGGATCAAACTCGTAATAACCACCTTGTGCAAGCACCCACATTTTGTTGCCTACTTTCTTTACCCTGCTTAATTCGCCGTAGTGGTTAATTCCGTCTCTTATACCATAATTAATAACTTTAGAACTTGCAACATCAAGAATGCAAACACTTGAAATATCGGTTTGAATGCCCCAAATATTTCCAAAATCATCTTCTTCCAATCCAACAATATTCTCAGAATTCAATCCCTCTGCTATTGTGTATTTTTTTACAAATTTGGGTTGCGGTTTGTCAACATCAATTTTAATTAATCCGAATCTTGAAGAAAGCCAGAGAAAACCTTTGGAATCTTTAAACATGTCTATTATTTTCTCATCATACAACCCATTTAATATTTTATTTATATTTTCACGGGATTGAATTTGCTTTGTTGCATTGTCATAGTAACTTACAAAGCCTCGGCCGCTTGCAATCCATACTCTTCCTTTTTCGTCTGCAACCACTGATGATATTGAATTGGTAGGAATATAATATTCGCTGTCCGGTTCGTTATAAAAATGGGTGAATGATTTTTTTAAAGGATCATAAGCAAACAAACCGTTTCTTATAGTTGCAAACCATAAAATATTCTGCGTATCTATTGTTAATTCCGAATAAATATTCGAGTTGAAGTTTTGATATAATGTTGGTTGTAATGTTTTAAAAAGCTGATTTGTTTTTTTATCGTAGCGATAAACAAAATCTCTCGACAAAATCCATATATTTTTTTGGGAATCTGTTTTTATACGCAATACATTACTTGCTTTATCTTCCGTTTTTAAATATTCAACGGGTAAAACTGTTTTAATACCTGTTTTTTTATTGATAGCAATTAAACCATCTCCTAAAACAGGAGCCAGTAATCTTACTTCTTTATCATCATAAACATCGGCAAATTCCACGAGGTCTTTTTGCACAGAATTATTGTAGGCAACTGCATGAAATTTGAATTTGTAATTTGGCACTTCAACTTTCATTAACCCGTTTAAATACAACACCCAAAAATTATTATCCTTGTCTTTTATAATCTTAACTACTTTTTTATCGGGCAACCCTATTTTTTTATCAAATTCAAAAAATTTTCTTGCTTTTAAATTAAAGCCTATAAAGCCTTTATCGGATGTGCCTAAAAAAAAAGTAGAATCGGAAGATTCGATAACAGAATTGATGCAATTTGTATTTACAGACTGAGCAACAGTTGTATTATATTTAAACACTTCTATTCTGCCTGTTGAAAGGTCATATGAATTTAACCCGCCGCCAAAGGAAGCCAACCATAATTTATTCTGATGTCTTAAAACAGTTCTGTAGTTATCGTTTCGCCAGCCGGTAGGCAGCTGCGGACGATGACTAATCTGTTTCATATCATGTGTTTGCTTATTAAACAGATACAGCCCATCAGGTGTAGACATCCAGAATAGCCCTTTTTCATCTTCATATATCCCCAATTCTCTGTTATAAAATTTTCTTATTTCGGGCGTAAAAAAATAATCTGTGAGCGGCACAATATCAAATACTTCTGCATTGCCGTTGGTTACGTCAATTTTTGCCAACCCTGTTCTGCTGATACCTAACCATAACACATTTTCTTTGTCAAAAAAAACGGATTCAATGCCACCCGGTTTTTCTTGTGTATTTAAATTAGGAAAATTAATTTTTAAATTATAGAAACTTGAATTGGATACATTAAACTCGGCTAATGTTCCATCAGTTAATGCCAGCCAAATATTCCCATTTCTGTCTTCTGCCATTTTTTGAATAGAGTTGGAACAGCCAGGTGTATTTGTAAACAATTTAAACGAATAACCATCGTATCTGATTAGTCCCTGATAAGATGCAAACCATAAATAACCCTGCCTGCCTTGCAGCATATCGGAAATACTTCTGGTGGTAACGCCGTTAATTTCAGTATAGGACGTAGTGATAAATTCTGCTTCCGGTTGAGATTGAACAGTAAGCAAAAAGATACAGGAAACAACAAGTGAAAAAAAACGCTTCAACATGTTTTAAATCAGATCATCAAAAAGTGAATACAAATCAAGGTAGTTAATAATGTGCTTCTTGTAAAATTCTGCAATTGAAACAAGCAGAATAACCAATAAAACACCTTTTCTTTAAATTGAACTGAACGCAATTAACCGATATATCCCCTATGCAATAAATTTATTACTTCGATGCTACCGCAGATCCAGGCATTTTCCACATCTTTATTCCAATCGGTATTTAAGCCTTGTTGTAAGGTCCATAATAAAGCATCTTTCATCAAATAATAATGCTGTGGCAATATACCATATTCGGCATAAACTCTTGCCATTTTGCCAAGGTCATCTTTTAAATCATCAATTTTATCCAACCTTACAACAACTTTATTGATGAAGTTCATGAGAAGCTGAGATTTTTTTTGCAGTGAATATTTGAAAAGAGATTTTATAGCAGGATGTTGTTTTATAAGATAAGAATAAAACAAATCTCCTAGAATAACGGGGTCTACCTGCCGGAAGCATCGCCAGCTTTTTTTTACTAAGCTTATTTGCTGGGGGGTCATACAACAAAAATTAATAAATAAAACAAAAAGATTGTCCCGCTTAATTAGCGGGACAGATCGGCCTTCATAGGAGTATGGTTAAAATATTTTGAGTATTTTAATTTCTTCTTTCCATCGCCGTACTAGTACTGCCTTTATACTCTACATATCTGGTTGTATTGGATTTTAACGGCTCTGTATTTGCACGCTTATAGTGAATAATAATGTAAATAAATATTGCCGAAATAATGTAAAAGCTCAATGCCGTTTTACCTAATTGTTCTAATCGAGCTCTGGTTTTCATAAAATAATTGTTGAAATGTAAAAATCTGTTGAAAACATCATCATAAAAAACATTTAATATCCATTTGTATTATTTAGACCTCTAACCGTATTAAAAATTGTATGAAACGTTTCCATATTCAAAGAAGAAAAAAGGGTTATAAATAATTACAACCCCTTTGCACAAATAAAACCACCAATTATAAATTGCCTACAATAAAGCAATTTATTAATAGATGCCAAGTAAACACATAATGTTGCCTTACGCAACTAATACCAAGTAAAGCTTATAAAATTTTAATTGTGCTGTAGCAATATGCAATTGATATAATTAAAACTTCGTAGTATTTTTATAAGAAAATAATAGATACATGCCTGCCACATTAATTACCGAACTAAAAGATGGAATATTAATCATCACTATTAATCGTCCGGATAAATTAAACGCACTGAACCAATTGGTGATGACAGAATTGAATGAAGTGATGGATGAAGTATATATCAATCCTCAAATACAATCTGCCATCATTACAGGAGCAGGTAATAAAAGCTTTGTTGCCGGAGCAGACATTAGCGAATTTACAGGCTTAAATACCGAAGCAGGTAAGCAGCTTGCACAAAACGGGCAAACTGTTTTCTTTAAAATTGAAAATGCACCTAAACCGATTATTGCATGTATAAACGGGTTTGCATTGGGTGGCGGATGCGAATTGGCAATGAGCTGCCACTTTAGAATTGCAAGTGATAATGCAAAGTTTGGCCAGCCCGAAGTAAATCTGGGTTTAATACCAGGTTATGGTGGCACACAACGTTTGGTGCAATTAATAGGTAAAGGAAGAGCATTGGAACTACTAATAAGTGCATCTGTAATTGATGCCGCTACAGCCTTGCAATATGGTTTGGTAAATTATGTTGTTCCGCTGGATGAATTATTGCCAAAAGCCATTTCCATTTTACAGACAATAAACAGCAAAGCACCGTTGGCTGTTGCAGGATGTATTACTGCCGCCAATGCTGCATTGAATGAAACCAAAAACGGATACGAAGTTGAAGCAAACGAATTTGGTAAATGTTTTGGCACTGCAGACATGAAAGAAGGTACGGCTGCATTTCTTGAAAAAAGAAAAGCAATATTTAAAGGCCGGTGATTATTTTTCGATAAGATTTTCAGCAATATGGTATGCTTCTACAGAACTAAGCATGGGCTTGGCTTTTGCAGCATTTACCACAACAGAAATTTCAGTTACTTTTTCTGTTGGAAAGCTAATAATACGTTTATGGCCAACAGTTGTAACATTCAGTTTTTTTAATTCAATACCATGAATACTGAGAATAATATCAATGTTTTTAATCCGCTGTCCTTCCGCAATATTTTCTTTTAATACCAAACAATTAACGGCAACCGGTTCTTTCCATATAATCATTTTACTCAGTGCTGTCTTATGATCTGCCGTTTTATTGGTTCTGCTTTTGTTTTCTACAATTGCTTGTTTTACCAAATCTTTATTAAAGTTTTCATCCCTTAACTTTTTAAATCCAATTAAAGCAAGAGAATCTTTTTTGTTGATAATACCATTTCTATCCGGCGGAACATTTAACAATAAATCGGCACCTCGTCCAACACTCTTCAAATACAAATCAAATAATTTTTCAGGCGATTTAACTGTTGAGTCTTCATAAGCATGATAAAACCAGCCACTTCTAATACTTACATCGCATTCGGCCGGTATCCAATTTTTGCCGTACACATTGCCCGCATTTAACGTATCGGTTGAAGGGGCACCTATTCCGGCTTTAAATCCTGCCGTATCTAATAAGTTCCAATTTGTTTTCCCTGCAAAACCGTTTTCATTGCCTGCCCAGCGGATATCCGGGCCAATATCGCTAAATACAACTGTACCGGGCGATAATGAACGTACGGTTTTAATAAACCTATTCCAATCATATACTTGTTTTTTTCCGTTGGGGCCTTCTCCATTTGCGCCATCCCACCAAAGCTCCCAAATAGGGCCATAATTTTCAAATATCTCTTTCATCATTCCAACAAAAACATCGTTGTATTCCGATGTTCCGTACTTGGGATGATTGCGATCCCAAGGAGAAATATATACGCCAAACTTTAAGCCGTTTGCTTTACAGGCTGCAGATAATTCTTTCAATACATCTCCTTTTCCGTTTTGCCATTTACTTTCTCTAACAGTATGTGTTGAGAATTTACTGGGCCATAAACAAAAACCATCATGATGTTTTGCTGTAATGATAATTCCCGCAGCACCTGCCGCTTTAGCTGTTTTACACCATTGATCGCAATTTAATGCAGTGGGGTTAAAAACATCTTCCGTTTCGTTACCTAATCCCCATTCTTTATCCGTAAAAGTATTGGGGCCAAAATGTGCAAAAAAATAGTATTCCATATCGTGCCATGCCAATTGCCGGCTATCGGGCAAAGGGGCTACAGATAAATGTATCTGAGCATTTAACTGGCTGAAAAACAAGTTCAAAAACAAAAAAAGAAAAAATAACTTTTTCATACAATTACTATATAACTCGCTAAAAATATTGAATTAGTTGTTACTGAATGCCTATTTTTTTGAAAAAATAATGTTTAAAAAAACTTACTTATTAGTAAGTAATTATTAATTTTAACGCGATGGCAAACAGAACAACAGATACAAAAACAGAGATTTTAAAGCTGGGAAAGCAACTCATACAATCTTATGGGTTCAATGCTTTTAGTTATGCCGATATTTCAAAAAAGCTGAATATTAAAAATGCTGCCGTTCACTATCATTTTCCAAGCAAACAAGATTTGTTGTCCGGTTTGTTGGATAATTATCTGGAGCATTATACAGAATTGGGTAAGCAGTTAAACGGCGCCAAATTAAACGCCATAAAAAAAATTGAAAAATTTATTGAGCCTTATACACAACTGGCAGATTGTGGTAGCATTTGCATCATTGGTTCGGTAGCAACAGATTACAACACTTTACCGCAAATGGTAAAAGTTAAAATTCTGGAACTGATTAATCTGGTTTTGGGAATGGTTGAACAAGCATTAAAAGAAGGCAAAAAAAGTGGAGATATCTTTTTTGAAGAAACTGCCAGAACGCAGGCTTTGCTTATTATGACCAATGTTGCAGCAGGTGTTCAACTGGCAAGAATAACAGGTGCAAAAGATTTTGAGGCAATTAAAAAAGCAATTTTAAAACAACTTAAAAAATAAAAAATTTACCCTTAAAACTTACTTATCAGTAAGTAATTCATCATTCAATCACAAATACCAATTATGAAGCAAGCATCTTTAATCATCGCTTTTGCATTTGCAGCATGGAGCGGTTTTGCCCAAACAGAAAAGCCTGCAGCATTATCTGCAGACTTTGTTCAAGGTTCTATACTTACATCATCTTACGAAAAATTCGATGGCTTTATTAAAGAATCTTTGAAAAAAGACGGTAGTATTATTTTTGTAAATGCACAAGGACAAAAGAAAACCTACAATGTAAGTAATCTGCAAAGTTTTACCATCAATAATGTTTCTTACATTTCTTATCTAAACGATTTTTATAAAACAATTGCTGCAGGAAACAAAGTGGCATTGTATCAAAAAGTAACGGATAACAATGGAAAACTTATCAGCAACGGAACTGAATCTGTTGTAGCTACAACTACCGATGGTAAAGTGGGCGACTATTATTTACAATCTAAAAAAGACAATGATTTAACTTTGGTAACCAGAAAAAATTTTGAAGAATCTGTTTCACAGGTTTGTGCAGATTGCAGTGTATTAATTTCTGATGTAAAATCTAAGCAAATTGATTACACACAAATTGTAAAAGTTGTTGAGAAATACAACAACTGCATTAATTAGGCAAGTTTTAATTGAAATATATCTTGTGGAGAACCAAAAACAAACAGCATTAAAGTACGAACTCACAAACAGTATTACTCACGGTATCGGAATTTTATTCGGTATCGCATCTGTTCCGTTGCTTACTGCATTGGCAATAAGAAGTAATAATATGAACGGAATTGTAGGGGCAAGTGTTTACGGGTTTTGTTTTTTAATGCTGTTTACATTTTCTACATTATATCACGGTTTTCAACAACCCAGGGTAAAACAGGTTCTGCAAGTTTTCGATCATATCAGTATTTATTTTTTAATTGCAGGTACCTATACTCCTTTCATCCTAAACTATCTTTTCAATACAACTGGCATCATTATGCTAAGCGTATTGTGGGGACTGGCGGTAACAGGTATTTTCTTTAAAATATTTTTTACCGGGCGGTTTCGCATTCTCTCTACTATTATTTATTTATTAATGGGCTGGATGATGGTGTGGAGCGGCAAAGCTTTTTTTGCAACTATGCCCGCATCTGTTATTACCATGATTATTATCGGTGGATTGTTATACACCATCGGTGTTATTTTTTATCTCATGGAAAAATGGCAATGGCATCACGCCGTTTGGCATTTATTCGTTTTAGCAGCAGCCATTTGCCATTATGTTGCTGTGTTACTCACCGTTGCATAAATTATTCTAACTTGGATTCGGGATAAAAGATTCAGAATTTCTTTGTGATCTTTGCGCCCTTGCAGTCTTATTTCTTCACCACAGAAACATAGAGCATACTAAAATTACACAACGTTCACGAACACAGGATAATCTTATTTTTCTGTTATTTTTTGTATCAGAGAAGTAAATGAATCCGGTACAACTTTTTCAGTTAAATATTTGATTTCACTAAATTATTTTATTGCAGATAAAACCGGCTCTGCCACAGGATGTTCACACTTAAATTCTTTTCCTAAAATTTTTGCAATAGTTGCTGCAAACTGTTTTTGATACAATTGTGTTACTGTTTTTATTTCACCGCTTGCAGGTGTATCCGGCCCCATTAGTGCAAACCAAATTTCATGCGAGTCTTGAATTTTTTGTCCGTGAGAAGTCCATTCTTCCTTCACTATATTTCCTCTGCCATGATCTGTTGTAACCAATAAAGTTGTTTTGTTTCTATACTGCAGATCCGATTGAATATAATTCCACAAATCACTCAACCATTTATCCACCTGATGTGCCGCATCTAAATACGATCTGTATTGTGCATGGTGTGCCCATTCATCCGTTTCGCCATAAGAGATATACAACACTCTCGGCTTCTTTGTTTTCAAATATTCCAACGCTGCATAATGCGTAAATAAATCTAAGCACTCTTCTGCATTAAATGGTTTATACGAATCTTTTAATAACCGATTTAAAAATTGTTCATGTTCATTCGGCTTGTTTCCGCCACATGTATCAAAGCCGCAAATCACAGGCATTTTGCTGCGAGGCTCATTTAATATTCTGTCAAATGCATCCCATGCACCAAATGCAACCACTTTATTTTTATATGCAGGCTGTGCATTTAAAAATTCAAGCAAATTGGTATTGGGATTATGTTTGTATTGATTAGAGTTAACAGCCGTATCAACATAACCGCAAAATATTTCACTGTATCCCGGATACGAAAACCAATACGGGTTTGCAACATCTACTTTATTACCTAAATTCCTGTTACCGTAAATCTGTCCTTGATTTGCTAATACATTCCAGAAAAAAGGAAGCAATTTTTTTCTCCGTTCATTCGCATTATCACTCCAATAATTTTTAAAAATTAAAGCACTGTCATACTGGTTAAACTTTTTATTATTGCCAATTTCTTTATCCATTCCACCAAATACTTCCTGCCATCTAAACCCATCCGTTGTTACAATGATTATATTTTCAGTTTTGTTTTGAGCATATAATATTGTCCCTGTAAAAAAAGTAATAATCAAGAACAATCGTTTCATATCAAATCAATTTTGTGATATTTATTTTTTTGATACCGGCTTCAACTTTTCATGGCATCCAAGTTGCGTCGCAAGCACTTCATCACCATAAAAAATGGCGTCTGCCACTTTTTAAAAATAGCTTTTATTCAATCAAAAAAAATCAGTTCACAAAAAATTATTACAACACTTCCGCAAAATAATTGTTATAACAGGAATGATTGTTGTCATAAAAAGCTTTCAGCTCTTTATCAATGGCCGCCTGTTCGTAACTTAGCAAACTCAAAAAGTAATTAATACTTCATCATAAAATATTAAAAAATGGCTAACGTTCCGTTTCATTACCAAGAACCATTTCCATTAGGGAAAGACACCACAGAATATTATCTCTTAACAACAGAAGGCATTTCCGTAACAGAATTTGAAGGAAAAGAAATATTAAAAGTTTCTCCCGAAGTGTTAACCAAAGTTGCTAAAGCTTGTTTTCATGATTGTTCTTTTATGCTCCGCACCGAACATTTAAAAATGGTGGCCGATATTTTAAAAGATGAAGAAGCAAGCGAAAACGATAAATATGTTGCCATTACCATGTTGCGTAATGCAGAAATTTCGGCAAAAGGTGTTTTGCCATTTTGCCAGGATACGGGCACAGCAACCATTGTAGCCAAAAAAGGGCAGCAGGTATGGACAGGCGGCGATGATGAAGAAGCTATTTCTTTAGGTGTTTATCAAACCTATACCGAAGAAAATCTGCGTTATTCCCAAACTATTCCATTATCCATGTATGCCGAAAAAAATTCGGGCAATAACCTTCCTGCACAAATTGATATTTACGGCACAAACGGAATGGATTATAAATTTTTATGTGTTGCAAAAGGTGGCGGTTCTGCCAATAAAACCTATTTATTTCAGGAAACAAAAGCTTTATTAAATCCCGGCACTCTAGTAAAGTACCTGGCAGAAAAAGCGAAAACATTGGGCACTGCTGCTTGTCCGCCTTATCATATTGCATTTGTAATTGGCGGCACTTCCGCAGAAGCATGTTTAAAAACAGTGAAGCTTGCATCTGCAAAATATTTAGATAATTTACCAACCGAAGGGAATGAGTTTGGCCAGGCATTTCGTGATATTGAATTAGAAAAAGAAGTATTGCACGCCGCACAGGAATTAGGCATTGGTGCACAGTTTGGCGGGAAATATTTTGCACTGGATGTTCGCATTATTCGCCTGCCTCGCCACGGAGCATCTTGTCCGGTAGGTATGGGTGTTTCTTGTTCTGCCGATAGAAATATTAAAGCAAAAATTAATAAGGACGGAGCATGGATTGAAAAGATGGAAGAAAATCCCGGGCAATTTATTCCTGAAGAATACCGCAAAGCCGGTGAAGGCGGTGCCGTTAACATTGATTTGAATAAACCGATGAAAGAAATTTTAGCGGAGCTTTCTAAATATCCTATTGCAACCAGGCTTTCGTTAACAGGAACTATTATTGTTGGCCGCGATATTGCTCATGCAAAACTAAATGAACGTTTAGATAAAGGAGAAGGCTTACCTCAGTATATTAAAGACCATCCCATTTATTATGCAGGACCGGCAAAAACACCGGACGGAATGCCATCAGGTTCATTCGGCCCTACAACTGCAGGGCGTATGGATAGTTATGTTGCACGTTTCCAGGAAGCAGGCGGCAGCTTAATTATGCTGGCAAAAGGAAATCGCAGTCAGCAGGTAACAGATGCCTGCTTAAAATACGGCGGGTTTTATTTAGGGTCAATCGGTGGCCCTGCTGCCATTCTTGCACAAAACAATATTAAAAAAGTGGAAGTAGTTGAATACCCCGAGTTAGGAATGGAAGCAATTTGGAAAATTGATGTGGTAGATTTTCCTGCATTTATTTTAGTGGACGACAAAGGCAATGATTTCTTTAAAACATTAAATCCATTGCACTTGAAATAAAAGTGATTATACGAATTATACCAAGAACACGAATTATAAAAATATAGTTCGTGTTTTTTTATGGGCAAATTCAACCTGTTTTACTACCATTTATACAGGTGATGAAAGGATTGCGACGCAACGATGATGCTATGGAAAACTTTTGCCGGTATTATATTTATTTAATTTGATTAATTGCATTGCTCAGCTATTATAACGGCTTTATTTTATCTTTACCTGAATAAACAAAACGGATTCATGAAAATAACTTTCTTCTCTACGAAACCTTACGATAAAGAATTTTTTAACAAACAAAACGAACAGTTTGGTTTTGAACTGGAATATTACGAAACACACCTCGGTCCGCATATTATTAACGTAGTTGACAAAACCGATGCTGTTTGTGTTTTTGTAAACGATAAAGTAAATGCAGAAGTTATTAACGAACTGGCAGCAAAAGGCGTTAAAGTAATAGCATTGCGTTGTGCAGGTTTTAATAATGTTGATCTGGAAGCTGCCAAAGCCAATGGTATTAAGGTTTGCAGGGTTCCGGCCTATTCGCCGGAAGCAGTTGCAGAACATGCAGTTGCCATGTTACTTACTTTAAACAGAAAAACACATAAAGCTTATAACCGTGTTAGAGAACAGAATTTTTCTTTAAACGGGTTATTGGGTTTTGATATTCACGGTAAAACCGTTGGTATTATCGGAACCGGAAATATCGGTAAAGCTTTTGCAAAAATTATGCTGGGTTTTGGTTGCAAAGTGGTTGCTTTTGATGTAATTGCCAACAAAGATTTAGAAGCATTGGGCGTAGCATTTTTACCGGTATTGGAAGTATTTAAACAGGCCGATATTATTTCGCTGCATTGCCCGCTTAACGATCAAACACATCATATTGTAAATAGGGAAACCATTCCTTTCATGAAAAAGGGAGTTACCTTAATTAATACCAGCCGTGGTGCATTAATTGATACTAAAGCTGTAATTGATGCGTTGAAATCGAGACAGATCGGTTATTTGGGAATTGATGTGTACGAACAGGAAGACAAATTGTTTTTCCGTGATCTCTCGGCTAATATTATTGAAGATGATACAATACAACGTTTAATGAGTTTCCCGAATGTGTTGGTTACAGCACATCAGGCATTTTTCACGGAAGATGCATTGCAACAAATCTCTGAAATAACCCTTAACAATATTGAAGACCTGATGAACGGGAAAATATTAACAAACAAGGCAGCACAATTGTTATAAATCATATCATCATATTATATATCTTACGTATCGCTAATCGTTACCGGTTATGAAACAAACAGCGTTTAAAGTTTTATTGATAGTTAGTGTAATTGCTTTTTTTGTTTCGTGCAAAAAAGAATACAGCATAGACACAGGTGCAGGTTTGGGCGGTACTGCAAAAGGCACATTATTAGATTCCAGCGGAAACTGCCAAAATATTACGGTTTACGGCACCTATCAAATGGATTCTGTTTTAACAGACAGTAACTATATTAAACTTTCTATAAATTTCACATCGGCAGGTAAATACAAAATATATTCTGATACTACCAATGGCTTCTGGTTTTTAGATTCATCGTATGTTGTAACCACAGGAACTCAAATCGTAAAAGTAAGAGCACATGGCAAACCGTCGTTACCTACCTCAACATCGTTCACTATTTATTTCGATTCATCGTTTTGCAATTTTGTAGTGTATTTTTTACCACCGATAACCAATACTGATTATTTCCCAACAACAATTGGCAGCAACTGGACTTATTCTGAAAACGGTTCAACAACAAATACCTTGCAATACACTGCGAAAAACTATTTCTTATACGATCAATATACCAATAATACGTATCAATTATTTTTGTCTGATCAACAGGATAGTGCTTTGTATAGGAAAGATGGATTAGGAAATTATTTCAGTTATGCTTATTTAGATGACAGCACTTCGTACCCGGTTGACTATAAATTTTTAGAAGATAATGTTGCTGTAAATTCAACCTGGTCTTCCGATGAAGTACCCTCTTTAAAAGTTGGCGTAAGTACCGTAAAATTTAATTTTACCATTGTAGGCAAAGATATTAGTGTTACCCTTGGTGGCAATGCCTATACTTCCGTAATTAAAGTACAGGAAGATATGGTTTATAAACTTACAAGCGGGCAGAGCATAACTTTTATTTCCGATTATGCTTATTATGCTAAAGGTATCGGATGGGTGGGTACAGAATATCCTTCCATATCAAATACTTTTTTCCTAAAAAGTTATACAGTGTATTAGTTGCTCAACCCGGAATCTGCATTGATATTTTCTTCTGCTGTTGTACTAACAGAAGCTTCTCTGATGGCATGTCCTTCTTTATGAAAAAACTTATTCTGAAATAATAATAATATAGCTACACCAACAGAAATAGAAGCATCGGCAATATTAAATACAGGGCTAAAAAACTCGAACTCCTGGCCGCTCCACATAGGGAACCATGTTGGAAATGTTCCATGAAACAAAGGAACATATAACATATCTACAACCTTTCCATGTAAAAAAGTTGCATACCCGCTGCCAAAGGCTGTAAGTTTTGCAACATTTTGAGTATACATATTACTGTTTTCGAAAATCAATCCATAAAACATACTGTCAATTAGGTTGCCTAAAGCACCTGCAAAAATTAAGGCTGCACAAAAAATAAATCCTTTATGATATTTCTTTTGAATAAAATCTTTCAATAAAAAAACACCCCAAACAACAGCTACTAAACGAAATAGAGTTAAAGCAATTTTACCTATTTCGCCGCCAAATTTCCAACCCCAGGCCATTCCTTCATTTTCTACAAAATGCAGTCTTAGCCAGTTACCTAAGATTAAATGTTCTTCTCCAACAAAATAATTCAGTTTAATATGAAATTTCAATGCCTGGTCGGCAACAATAATTGCAGCTATTATTAAAATAACATGTTTGGCTTTCACGTAAATACAATTTAGGTGGGCAAATATAGCTCAAATGCCCATTTATGCCACACACGCTTTCTTTTCTCTGTACATAGTAAATGTTAAAGGTTGTGTTTTTTCCTAAAAACCGAAAGAAAAAATGTGTTAACGAATATGTTTTCCAATAACAGGTAATTTTTTAAATTCTTTCCTTTCCACCTGCATAATAAACCACATAAATGCAGCAAGTAATACAGTAGCAATAGCAAGGCCGGCAATAGTTTGACGAACAAAATGTGTGATACCACTATGAATAAAGAAAATGATTACAACGATAATAATGTATGCCACTAATTTTTTCCAAGCATAAGGAATGCGATATTCTTTTTGCCCCCAAATAAAACTTACCACCATCATACTTCCATAACAGGCAAACGTTGCCCATGCACAAGCCATATAACTGAAATAAGGAATTAAAAAGTAGTTGATGGCCAATGTTATTACTGCTCCAATTAAAGTAATCCATGCTCCGGCCATCGTTTTATTTCCAAGTTTATACCAAACACTTAAATTATAATAAATACCTAAGAACATATTTGCCAAAAGCAATATAGGCACTACTTTTAAGCCTACCCACATTTTAGGGTTTCGAATAAAATATTTCCAAATATCCAGATACATTGCTACTGCCAAAAACATAATACATAAAGTAATTACAAAAAATTTCATCACTCTTGCATAAACTTTAGGTGCATTTTCTTCGGTTGATTGTTTAAAGAAGAATGGTTCTGCCCCCATTCTGAATGCTTGTACAGAAAGAGAAATTAATAATGATAATTTATAACAAGCAGAATAAATACCCACTTCTGCTTTTGCTGCATCAACAGAATTTACCGGAGCCCACCATCCTAACATAATTCTATCAAAAGTTTCATTAATCATTCCTGCAAATCCTGCAATGATTAACGGCAAGCCATAAACCATCATTTCTTTCCATAGTTTATTATCAAACTTAAATTCAAATCCTAAAAATTCTTTTGTTAGAAAAAGTAATGTAAATAAAGATTGTATAACATTCGACAACAAAACATATCCTACAGCCCAGTCGGTTTTAAAAAAATTGCTCACCCAATGATCCGGGTTCGCTGCCAATAATCTTGGGCAAACACTTAAAAAGAAGTAAATACTGATAATATTTAAAAATATGCCACCAATTTTTACGGAAGCAAATTTAACAGGACGGCCATCTTGCCTGAGTTTGGCAAACGGAACGGATGATAATGCATCTAACGCAATAACAGCCGCGGCTAACGAAAGATATTCGGGATGCTGTGTTATCTGCAATAAAACGGATAACGGATGTTGCAATCCAATTAATACGAATGATAATACAACTGTTGAAAAAATGAGGGAGATACTTGTAGTATCGTAAACAATTTTTTTATCTGCTTTATTAGCAAAACGAAAGAATGCAGTTTCCATTCCGTAAGTAAAAACAACGTTCATAAAAGGAATGAAAGAGTAAACGATACTCATTTCACCATATTGCGATTCAGTGAACTTAAAAGTAAGATATGGTGTTAGTAAATAATTGATAAAACGTGCAGCTATGGAACTAACTCCATACCACATTGTTTGTCCGGCTAATTTTTTTATTCCGCTCATTGATTGCGCTAAAATAGTAAATGTAGAAGATGCAATAAGAAATATCAGCCAATTTAATAGTTCTACAATTGCAGTTTACTATTTTAACGTATTAATACAACTGTTCCTTTTCTAAAAATGGTGTTACCCAAATAATCGGTTCCCTGCGTCATGTACACATAAGTTCCGCTATTCTGACCAGAGCCGTTAATAGTTCCATCCCAGCCTTTCTCCGTTTGAGAAGTAGAAAAAATCATTTGCCCCCAACGGTTATAGATATTAAAATAATCGAACTTAACGATACCAATTAAAACAGGTTTTAAAATATCATTCAATCCATCATTATTTGGCGTAAACCCCGATGGCACTAAAATATCAGGGGCCATTTTTAAAATCTTCACCAAAATATTATCAGTTCCAACACATCCTTCTTTTGTAGTGGCTTTTACAGTATATAAAATTGAATCGGGATCTGAAGAAGAATATTTTCCAATGGGATTATAAATAAATGCATTGCTTAAATCTGTTGCAGGTAACCAAACAAAACTCATGGATGAATCACCTGAAACATTAAATTGCAAAGGCTGGCCAATTGCAACAGTTGTATCGTTACCTGCATTGATAGTTACTATCGGAATCACATTTACAGTAACTGAATCGCTTACTGTTTTGGGGCAATAAGAAGTATCTTTTACAGTTAAAATATATTGCGTTGTTTTTCCCGGAACTGCAAGCGGAGTTAAACTTTTACTGTTGTATAAACTGTTTGTTGGCGACCATGAAAAGGAGTTTGCGGTAATACTTGCATGTAATTGAGCCCTTGTTCCGAAACAAATAGATGTATCTGCACCAACTGTTACTTTAGGATAAGGAGCAACATATACTTTAATTTTTGTACTATCCTGGCAATAGCCCAGATTGGCTCTTACATAATAAGTAGTTGTTTCACCAGGTGCTGCCATTGGATTTTTTACAGTATAACTGTTCAAAGAATTAATGGTAGGAGCTTCAGTCCATAAATAACTTAACGCATAACTTATCGGTTTTAATTGAATACTGTCGGTTTCGCAAATAGCTGTATCGCTGCTTGCAAACTTTACGGTTATATATTGCAATACGTTTACCGTAACCGTTGCACTGTCTATACAACCTTTATCCTGTACAACCACTTTATAAACAGTTGTGTCTTTGGGATATACAATTGGGTTTACAGTTGCAGGGTTTATAATATTATAGTTAGGCGACCAATTTATTGTAGTGCCCGATGTTTGAATAATCAAAGGGACACTATCTACACTACATATCAGCGTATCTGTAAACGGAAGGTACATCGTTGGTTTGCCATTGGCAATAACAGTATCTACATACGAACCGCTGCAACCTTTAGAACTGGTTATATTTAATACAACAGGATATGAACCCGGTGCAGAATAAGTGTAAGAAGGGTTTTGCGATGATGATGTATCTGTAGATACGGTTGCATCGCCAAAATCCCAAACCCAACTATTTATTACACCATATTTTGCATAACTTTTATCGGTAAATTGAAATGGCGATAAATAACAACTCCCGGCTTTGGTAAAATAAGGCGTAAAACCCGGATATACTTTAACTTTTGAAGATGTTGAATCTTCGCAACCACCCGAATTACTAACTTTTAATTTTAGAGTATAAGTGCCGGTATCTTTATAAGTATATGTTGGTGTTGCACCGGTAGATGTATTATTATCACCGAAGTTCCACAAATAGGAGGTAATGTTTGATGCAGTTGTTTCGTTTTGAAAACTAAATGTATATGTTCCGCAATTGATGTACGATGTTTTTAAAGATGCTGCAGAAAGCGAACAATCCCCTACAATAATCTGTAATTCTTTTTTGGTTGAATTTATTTTAACGCCACTTCGCCATTCGCTAACATAAACGGCTATTACATATTCGCCGGTGGCTGAAGGTGCTACTCCGGAAATTAAACCTGTTACAGCATCAATCGTAACATTACTTCCTAAAGGTTGAGTGCCACTGTAACCGGAATTATACGTTAACGCCGAATATGGAGGTGCACTTAATGCTTGTGTTCCATTTATTCCATCGCCAAAAGAATAAGTTAACGAATCTCCGTCTGCATCTGTTGCCGCAAACTGATACGTGAATTTTGAATTGTAACAAATGATAGCAGTGTCTGTAAATTTAAAATAGGGATTACTGTTTACATGATAATCTACGCTATTTAATATTCCGGGAATTGTAGCAATAAAACTAATACCGGTACTTACTGAATTGGTGATATTGATAAGCCCTGTGATGCGATTTGCATCTTGTGCCACAATGATGTAACCATTGGTGCTATTATCAAGCGTTACGGTGGTAGAGTATGTATAAATCTGATAACAAATTGTTGGAGGATTACTCAAACAAGGATCAAATGAAGATTTTGTAGGTGTGCTAATAAGTGTATAGGAATTGGTTGTTCCTGTTATTGTTTTTACATTGGCATAAGTAACTGCATCATATATTCCTAATGCACTCGGCATCGGCCCGGATTCGCTGCAATTTTTAAACACATATACCGTTATTTTATAAGTTGATGTTGTGCTTGAAGCTGCTGAAACGTATTCGTATTGAATCCAGCCACCTTTTATATGTTTTGCTAACCCGATATTGCAGAAAAACAACACACAGCAGCAAAAAAGCAAAACAGATCTCTTCATGTAAAGGGTTTTGTAAAAAATTAGATTGCAAAAATATGCTCAATGTTGCCTGAGAATGATTTTATTAACCTTAATTAACGTTAAGCATCTTGTAGCTATCAATAAAATATTTATTGATGAA
>Ga0182038_10000416_pt1 | contig 21134 bp, 18 predicted proteins | sample sta12Can44000108_FD_125976 | JGI IMG/M metagenome (GOLD analysis project Ga0182038, IMG submission 125976) | Lab enrichment of tropical soil microbial communities from Luquillo Experimental Forest, Puerto Rico - statanox.12C.anox.44.000.108 | ecosystem: Environmental > Terrestrial > Soil >...
CTCCCAGCGCAGAACCGCCGGAGTAATCGCTCCGATCTCGGGCGGAAGCATGTCGGCGCGAATGGAATCGCGGTTTTCGCCGGGCGCCATGATCAGCAGCCAATCCATGACATTGCGCAGCTGGCGGACATTGCCCGGCCAGTCATAGGCCTGAAGCGCCGCCAGGGCATCCTCGCCCAACGGACGGGCTGCCAGACCGGCATTGCGGGCGGCGCGCTCCATGAAATGATGGGCCAGCATGGGAATATCTTCCCGCCGGTCGCGCAAGGCCGGCAGACGCAGCGGCACCACATTCAGGCGATAGAACAGATCCTCGCGGAAGCGTCCGGCGGCGATTTCCGATTGCAGGTCGCGGTTGGTGGTGGCCATCACCCGCACATCCACCTCGACCCGATGGCCGCCGCCGACGCGCTCGAAGGTCTGTTCCTGCAGCACGCGGACGATCTTGCCCTGGGTTTCCAAGGGCATGTCGGCGACTTCGTCCAGCACCAGGGTGCCGCCATGGGCCTGTTCGAACAGGCCGGTCTTGGCCTCGTGATCACCGCCGGCTTCGACGCCGAACAGCTCGGCTTCCATGCGTTCGGGATGCATGGCGGCGCAGTTGACCACCACGAACGGCCCCTCGGCCCGCTTGGAATGTTTGTGCAGCAGCCGCGCCACCACTTCCTTGCCGGTGCCGGCGGGGCCGGTAATCAGCACCCGCGAGCCGGTAGGGGCCACCCGCTCGACGCTTTGGCGCAGCTGGTTGAGCAGGTTGGACTGGCCCAAAAGCTCGGTCTCGGCAACGCTGCCGCGAGCCTTCAGCTCCTGGATTTCCCGACGCAGCATGGCCGATTCGATGGCACGTTCGACGATCAGCAGCAGCCGGTCGGACTGGAACGGCTTCTCGATGAACTCGTAAGCGCCCAGCTTGGTGGCGGAAACGGCGGTTTCGATATTGCCGTGACCGCTCATCATCACCACCGGCAGGGTAGGATGGTCACGCTTGACCTGCTCCAGGATCTGCAGGCCGTCCAGCTTGCTGCCCTGAATCCAGATATCGAGCAGCAGCAGGCTGGGCCGCCGGGCGGCGATGGATTCGAAAGCGGAGTCGCTGTCGGCGGCCTCGCGGGTCTGATAGCCCTCGTCCGAGAGCAACCCGCTGACCAGCATGCGGATATCGGCCTCGTCGTCGACGATCAGGATGTCATGCGCCATTCTGCCCACTCACTCCTTCTGTCGCCGGAGGGAACACAAGGCGCACCACGGCCCCCTGCTCGCCATCGGGACGATCCTCCAGCATCAACCCGCCGCCATGGTCTTCCATGATTTTCTTGACGATGGCAAGGCCCAATCCGGTGCCCTTGGCCCGCGTGGTGACATAAGGCTCGGTCAGACGGTCGCGCTGATCGGACGGAAGTCCTTTGCCATTGTCCTCGATGATCACCTGGAAACCGTCCGCCAGATGCTGGACCGACAGCATGATGCGCCCCGGCGGCAGCTCTTGGCCTTCCCTGCCCTCGATGGCTTCGACGGCGTTCTTCAACAGATTGGTCAGTGCCTGACCGATCAGCCGGCCATCGCAAGACACCGGAATGGTTTCCGGCGGAATCTCGGCCTGGAAACTCACTTTCGGATAGCCGGTCTTGGCCAGGAACATGGCCTGACGCACGATCTCGGCCAGATTTTCCGGCTTGATCACCGGCGCCGGCATACGGGCGAAGGACGAGAATTCATCGACCATCCGCCCGATATCCCCCACCTGACGGATGATGGTGTCGGTGCAGGTGACGAATGTTTCGGGGTCGGAAGAGATTTGCTTCAGATATTTGCGCTTCAGCCGTTCCGCCGACAGTTGGATGGGGGTCAGCGGGTTCTTGATCTCGTGGGCAATGCGCCGGGCCACGTCGGCCCAGGCCGCCTTGCGCTGGGCCGAGGCCAGTTCGGTGATGTCGTCGAAGGTGACCACATAGCCGGTCACCAGACCCTCGCCATCGGATTCGGCGGCGATCTTGACCAGCAAAGTGCGGTTGCGCAGCTTCATTTCGTCCTGGACCGTTCGTTCGGGACGGCGGCGCACCTGTTCCAGCAGTTCGGCCATCTCGGGAACCGTCTCGGCGAAGTTCTGACCGATCAGAGCGACCGGCTCCAGTTCCAAAAGCTCCAATGCCGAGCGGTTGGGAAGCTCGACCACCCCTTGCGCATCCAGACCCACCACGCCCGCCGAGACGCCGGCCAGTACGGCTTCGGTGAAGCGGCGGCGCTCGTCCAGCTCGGCGTTCTTCGACACCAGCTCGCGACGTTGCCCACCCAGCTGGCTGATCATGCGATTGAAGGCGCGGCCCAGCGAATTCAGCTCGTCGCCACCCGCCGACACCTCGACACGGGCATTCAAATCGCCGGCACGGACCTTTTCAGCGGCATCGATCAGCGCCGAGATGGGCGAGGCCAATTGCGAGGCCAGCGACAGGCCAACCCAAACAGCAGCCAGCAGCAACAGCAGCGCCACCACGATGAAGATCGCCGAGAAAGTGATCTCCAGATGGTTCCTTGTACCTTCAAGCTTCTGATATTCCGCCACCGCCTGGGTGGTGCGGCTGACATGGTCCAGCACCTTGGGATCGACGAAGCGACCGACATAAAGATAAGTCTCGACCAGCGTGCCATCCAGCTTGACCAGGGCGCGCACCCGGTCGTCGCCGGGCGTGGTCAGCACCGCCACCTGCCCGGCCCGCACCTGATCGAAGGCCCAGCGAGGAATGCGCTGCAACGACATTTCCATGGAATAGGCAATGCCGGTGCGGGCAATCACCTCGCCGGCATTGTTGAAAACTACCGCTTCCGACAGGGCTCGGATGGCCGCCTGGGTCCCGACCATTTGTTCGAGCCGGATGGGATTGCTGAGCATTCCCGGCCCTTCGCGGTTGATATCGGCGGCCATGGCCATGGCGTCGCCGCCAATCGCCTGCTGATGCTCTTCCAGATAGGCTTTGGCAACGGCCAGCGATTCATCCACCGCCGTCGAGACGCGGGTGTTGAACCATTGCTCAACGCCGAAATTGATCAACAGGGTCGAGAACACCGCCACCAGAATCGCTGGTGTCACCGCCACCACCGAGAACATCAGGGTCAGGCGCACATGCAGCTTCGATCCGGCGACGCCGCTTCGTCTTTCCGCCCAGATGCGGGCGACATGGCGCACCACCAGCACCAGCACCAGCAGCAGCAGCACCATGTCCAGCACCAGCAGCCCCAACACCAGCTGCGGGTTCATCGGCCCGCCCAAGGGGCGCGAATTGGTCAGGGCGGCATAGGTGGCAATGCCCGAGGCGATGATGGCGATAGTCAGCGCGACCGCCATCTTTCTCGACAGATTGACGCGCCGGCTCCACAGCCGGAAGCGCAGGAACATCCGGTTACGGTCGAAGCGTTCGCTCATACTGAATGCCGATCCATGCAAAAACCGCTGGTGCGGAAGGCCTTTGACCACCACAAGCCGTCATCTCCGGGCTTGACCCGGAGATCCACGACGAAGGATCGCCTAGCAGGTTGGGAGTCTTCGTGGATGGCCGGATCAAGTCCGGCCATGACGAAAACAAGAGCGCCGATCATGTTGCCAAAACCGAATGAAGTCAGGGCAACAATCTACACGCCTATTTCAGGCCGCGCACGACCTGAATATCCAAGTCCTTGATCTTCTTGCGCAGGGTATTGCGGTTCAGACCCAGCACTTGGGCGGCCTTGATCTGGTTGCCGCGGGTAGCCTCCAGGGTCAGGGTGATCAGCGGACGCTCGACCTCGCGCAGCACGCGGTCATAGACCCCGGCCGCCGGCAGACCGTCGGCATGGGCGTTGAAGTAATCGCGGATATGCCGCTCGACCGAGGCCGACAGACCTTCGTTCTCGGGCACCGCCGAGCTTTCCGTCGCCGACAGGCCGCTGGACAGTTCGGCCTCGACCACCTCAATTCCGATGACCTCTTGCGAATAGAGGGCGGCCAGACGGCGGACCAGATTTTCCAGCTCGCGCACATTGCCCGGCCAGCGATGGCGGCGCATGCGGTCCATGGCCAGGCTATCCATGGTCTTGGCCGGCAAGCCTTCGCTGGCGGCAAGGCCCAGGAAATGGCGGACAAGCTCCGGAATATCCTCGGTGCGTTCGCGCAAGGGGGGCAGGCGGATCGGCACCACGTTCAGGCGATAGAACAAGTCCTCGCGGAACAGGCCCTGGCGGATCAGCTGGGTCAGGTCGCGGTGAGTGGCGGCGACAATGCGCACATTGGCGCGGATCGGGGTGCGCCCGCCGACGGTGGTGTATTCGCCTTCCTGCAGGACGCGCAGCAGACGGGTCTGGGCTTCGGGCGGCATATCGCCGATTTCGTCCAGGAACAGAGTGCCGCCCTCGGCCTGCTCGAACCGACCGGCAGCGCGCTGGGTAGCGCCGGTGAAGGCGCCCTTCTCATGGCCGAACAGTTCGGACTCGATCAGCTCGCGCGGAATCGCCGCCATGTTGATGGCGACGAAGGGACCATTGCGGCGCTTGCCGTAATCGTGCAGAGCGCGCGCCACCAGTTCCTTGCCGGTGCCGGACTCGCCGGTGATCATCACCGTCAGGTCGGTGCCCATCAGGCGGGCCAGGGTGCGATAAATCTCCTGCATGGCCGGCGAACGGCCGATCAGCGGCAGATTCTCTTCACCATCTTCTTCCGCCGCCTCGGCAGCGCCGGCACGGGGCGCGGTCAGGGCGCGCTGCACCACGCTCACCAGTTCGCGGATATCGAAGGGCTTGGGCAGATATTCGAACGCGCCGCGCTGAGCCGCCTTCACCGCCGTCAGCAAGGTATTCTGCGCCGACAGCACGATGATGCGCATGTCGGGGCGGATCTTCTTGATGCGCGGCAGCAGGTCCAGGCCGTTCTCGTCGGGCATCACCACATCGGTGATCACCAGATCGCCATCGCCATCGGACACCCAACGCCACAGCGTCGAAGCATTGCCGGTGGTGCGCACCTCATAGCCGGCGCGGCCCAGGGCCTGGGTCAAAACGGTACGGATGCCGCGATCGTCGTCGGCGACCAGAATCGTGGAAGTCATAATCAGACGCTGTCCTCTTTCGAGATCATGGGCAGCATGACGCGGAAGACGGTGCGACGGGGCTGGCTGTCGAATTCGATGACGCCGCCATGGTCGCCGATGATCTTCGCCACCAGAGCAAGGCCCAGACCGGTGCCGGTGGCCTTGGTGGTGACGAAGGGGTCGAAGAGATGCGGACGCAAATCTTCAGGAATGCCGGCGCCGTTATCCTGGACACTGACCACCAGCGGCAGATGCATGCGGGTGTCGGAGCCGGGAACCGCCAGGCGGATGCCGTGCTGATAGGCGGTGGACAGAACCACCTCGCCCTTTTCCTCGGACGCCGCTTCACAGGCGTTCTTGACCAGATTCAGAAACACCTGAATCAGCTGGTCGCGACTGCCGGGCACCGACGGCAGCGAGGGATCGTAATTCTCGATGAAGCGGATATTGCGCCCGAAACCGGCCTGGGCCACCCGGCGCACATGCTCCAGCACGCCATGGATGTTCACCGGAGTGCGGTCGACCGGACGCTTGTCCGAGAACACTTCCATGCGGTTCACCAAAGCGACGATGCGGTCGGATTCCTCGCAGATCAGCTGGGTCAGGGTGCGGTCTTCCTGGGAACAGTTCTGCTCCAACAGCTGGGCCGCGCCACGGATGCCCGACAGCGGATTCTTGACCTCATGGGCCAGCATGGCGGCCATGGCGGTGACCGAACGGGCGGAATTGCGGTGCGTCAGCTGATGGCCGATCTTCAGAGCGATCGACTGCTCATGCATCGACACCACCGCCAGCTTCTGGTTTTCCACCAGCGGCGCCACCTGGATATTCATGATGCGCGGGCCGGTGCGCGGGCTGTCCAGCGGCACGCCATATTCCGAGATGCAGGTGCCTTCGGCGCGAGCCTGCTCGATCAGCGAGAACATCTGGCAATCGGGCGGCAGCAGTTCGGACAGCAGCATGCCCTGCAGATGCGCCGCCGAGGATTCGAACAGATCTTCGGTCGCGGCATTGGCCTGCAAAATAGCGCCGTCTTCGTCCAGCACCAGCACGGCGGCAGTCAGGGCGTTCAGCACCGAGGCGGCATCGATCTGCGGAGCCTGCGGCTTACGGCGCAGGAAAGCGAGTTTCTTGTTCATGCCGCCATCCGTTGCAGAAGCGGATCATAGAATTCGACAATCATCCGGCGGACCTCGTCAGCGGAAAGCGATTGATTGACGGCGGCGCGGAACTCGGTCGAGCCATGCAGGCCCTTCGAGTACCAGGCCACATGCTTGCGCGCCAGTCGGCAGCCGGTTTCCTCGCCGTAATGCTCGATCATCGCCTCGAAATGTTCCTGGATGATCGCCAGCTGTTCGGCCAGGGTCGGATCGGGCCGATGCTCGCCGGTCGCCAGGAAATGCGCCACCTGCCCCGGAAACCACGGACGGCCATAGGTGCCGCGACCGATCATCACGCCATCGACGCCGGCCTGGCGCAGCATTTCCTGGGCGTCATCGATACTGACCACATCGCCATTGCCCACCACCGGAATCGACACGGCGTCCTTCACCTGACGGATAAAGGCCCAGTCGGCGCGGCCGGAATAGAGCTGATTGCGGGTGCGGCCATGGACGGTGACCATCTGAATGCCGGCAGCCTCGGCGATACGGGCCAGATTGGGGGCGTTGCGGTTCTTTTCGTCCCAGCCGGTGCGCATCTTCAGCGTGACCGGAACCGGAACGGCTTTGACCACCGCCTCCATGATGGCGCCGGCCAGCTTCTCGTCGCGCATCAGCGCCGAGCCGGCTTCGCCCTTGACCACCTTTTTGACCGGGCAGCCCATATTGATGTCGATGATGGCGGCGCCGCGATCCACATTCATCTTGGCCGCTTCGGCCATGACATGGGGTTCGCAGCCGGCCAGCTGGACCGACATGGGGAATTCCTCGGCGCAGCCGGTGGACATCTTCATGGTCTGCTTGTTGGCGCGGATCATCGCTTCCGAAGCGATCATCTCGGAGACAACAAGGCCAGCGCCGGAACGCCGCACCAGCTTGCGAAAGGGCATATCCGTGACGCCGGCCATGGGGGCCAGGATCACAGGACTGTCGAGAGTGATGGAGCCGATCTTGAGAGTCATTTTTACGAAACATGTTTCCGAACGGCTGCATAGTAATTGTGCAACCTTCCGCAACGCAACGTAAAAAATTGATCAAATGACCGGCAGAAAAAAGGTGTTTTTCCAGGCAAGCCTAAGAAAGCAGCACTTGCTGCACGAATTTGACCCCGAAGAAGGCCAAAAACAGCAACAGATAAGCCGACAGGATCACCCGCGCGGCGATCTGACCGCGCACGCCGCAAACCCGCCGCCCGGTCAGCAGAGCGCCGATCAGCAGGAAGGCCAGCAAGGACAACAGCGTCTTATGATCGAATTTCCATAGGCTGCCGCTTTCCAGATATTCCAGCGCCATGCCGGTGGCGAGGCCCAGTCCCAGCACGATCTCGGACAGGATCAGCAGCCGTTCCGACAAGCGTTCGCTTTCCACCACCGGCGGCAGCATGCGGGTCAGACGGCTGGGTTTCTTCAGCTTCAGGGCGCGGGCCTGCAGGAACGAGCCCAAAGCCGCCACCGCCGCCAGGGTCAGCAGCGCGATGGTCGCCACCGAAACGAGGATATGCAGATCGAGCCAGGCCCCTTGCGCACCATCCGACAGATGATGCTCGGCGGTGCTCCCAGCGAACAGCGACGCCACCACGCCCAGCAGCGCCAGATAAGGCGCCAGCAGCGGCATTAACCGCCAGGCTTGCTTCTCGGCGGCGGCCAGCAGGCAGAACAGCGCCATGATGGCGGTGATCACCACCCACAGATCGGCGGCCAAGCCGGTGCTCCAGCTTTCGGCCAGAAGCCGGAAGGTCAAGGTGAGCGGCCCCAGGAAGGCCACGGCCAGCACGGCCCAGAAGGTGACGTCACGCCCGCCATTGCGGCGAAAAGGCAGCAGAACGGCGGGAAACAAGGCGACCAGGGCCACCAGAAAGGAAGGATCGAGGTTCGACATGGGCGCAACTATAGCCCCGCTTTGCCGCGCCGCAAAGAGGGCGCATGCAGGCCTGCGTGAGTTATTGCGAATTACTCGCAACTTCTATGACGGAAGTCGTTATGATCGGGCTCCAGACGGCCTTTTCAGGCTGCCGAGCATCGGGTTTACAAGTCGTTCCCGCCCGCATAGGCTGATCGGCCATAAAAACCCGGCAGCATAAAGGACAAGTTATGGCGCGATGCGTGGCCTTGGTAGTGGCGGCGGGGCGTGGAACCCGTTTCGGCGGCGATATGCCGAAGCAGTGGCTGGAGCTGGAAGGCCGCGCTGTTCTACGCCATTCCCTAGGATTGCTTGCCTCGCATCCGGCTGTTTCCGCCGTTCGGGTGGTGATTCATCCCGACGACCGCGCGCTTTATGACGCCGCCGCCGCCGGTCTGTCGCTGGGCGAGCCGATTGCCGGAGGTTCCAGCCGCCAGGAGTCGGTGCGGCTGGGCCTGGAAGCCCTGGCCGCCGAGGCTCCCGATCTGGTGCTGATCCATGACGGAGCGCGGCCTTTCCTGGATTCCGGCACGGTGTCCCGTGTGGTCGAGGCTCTGTCCGCCCATCCCGGCGCGATCCCCGCCCTGCCCGTCCACGACACCTTGAAGCGCGGCGCCGCCGCTCTGGTGGAAACCACCGTTGAACGTGCCGGATTATGGCGGGCGCAGACCCCGCAGGGTTTCCGTTTCTCCGAGATTCTCAAGGCGCATCAAGACTCTGCCGGGCGTGAGCTGACCGACGACGCCGCGGTCGCCGAAGCCGCCGGGCTGGCGGTGGCGCTGGTTCAAGGCTCGGAGGACAATGTCAAAATCACCACCGCCGCCGATCTGGAGCTCGCCCGCCGCCGCCTTGCGGGACAGTGGGAGGTACGTGTCGGCACCGGCTTCGATGTGCATAAATTCACCGCCGGCGACCATGTTACCCTGGGCAATGTCCGCATTCCCCATGATGCGGCGCTGGAAGGCCATTCCGACGCCGACGTAGCCCTGCATGCCCTGACCGACGCCTTGCTGGGAGCCATCGGCGCCGGCGATATCGGCTATCACTTCCCCCCCACCGATCCCCGCTGGAAAGGTGCTGATTCCGCCCGTTTTCTGGAGCATGCCGGAGCTTTGCTGGCGGCCCGCGGCGGGCGGATCACCCATCTGGATGTGACGGTTATTTGCGAACGCCCCAAGGTCGGGCCGCATCGATTGGCGATGATCCGCCGGATCGCGGAAATCCTGGGGCTGGACGAAGGCCGCGTCTCGGTCAAGGCCACCACCACCGAGGGCCTGGGCTTCACCGGCCGACGCGAAGGCATCGCCGCTCAGGCAGTGGCGACGGTCACTTTGCCGGCGCTCTGATAATACCAACCGGCCAATAAATTGACCGGTTGTACGGTCCCTCGCCGGGCGGCTGCATCCGCAGCCTTGGCTGCTCGCGCAATGCCCGCTGGAAACCGGCCAACGAGTCACATCAAAGGTTGGCCGGTATAATTTCGCCGCTGATCCAATCAAGGAAGGCCGGATTGCCGCCGCTCAACGGGATTGCGGTCACGCAAGGCGTGGAATAACTGTGTAATTCCAATATTCTGGCGGTTACCGCTGAGATATTGGCGGAACTGGTTTTAGCCAGCAAAATCGCTTCCCGCTCCTCCTGAACCTTGCCTTCCCACCAATAGACCGAGGTGGCGCCGTCGATCAGGTTGGCGCAGGCCACCAGCCGCTCTTCGACCAGTTTCCGTGCGATTCCAAGGGCTTGATCCCGGCTTTCGGTGGTGCAGTAGATCAGGCTGTAGTCCATGGCGATTCCTTGCTTTTGCTGCGCGGTCGATACCGGGAAACAACGATCTTCGGCGCGAACAACTACATTCGCATATTCTGGGGCGGAGGCAGCAATGGCAACAGTGCCGCCACGCCCTCTTCGATGCCGGTGGGCTGGGCTTGAGGCTTGATTTCCATGGAAAACAACGTTCGGAGTTGGTTCTTCAAAGCCTCGCTCTGAAACATCTCCTCCAACGCCACCGGCAAGGCCCGGCCGTAATCATTCAACCACTTGTGCAGATTGGGCGATTCCGGCCAATCCGGGCGCGGCAGATAGAGCATCGGCGTGCCGTTCACCGCCGCCTCGGTAAAGGTGCCATAGCCCGGCTTGCCGATACAGACATCGCTGCTGGCCAGCAAGTCGCTGAAACTCATCGGAATATCGGCCAGCAACCGCATATCCTCGCGGCCCGAGACCGTGCCATTGCCCAGCACCCAATGCCAGCCGGGCAGCCTGGGCCAGCGGGCATAATCCAAGGGGGCATCCATGCCGCCGAAGCCGATCAGCCCGATCTTCTCCTGCTCCCCTGCCCCCAAGGCCTGCAACAAGGCCGGACGGCGCTTGACCGCCCGTCTGGCCAGCGGGCCGATCGGGCGAATGTTGCTTAAGACCGACATCGGCAAACTGGGCGCCGGGCAAAGGAAAAAGGCAGCACACTCATAGGCTTGGTTCATCTGCGCGACCACCGCCCCGGCCCCCGGCAGATGACCGCAATAGGCGCCATAGATCTCGGCCCAGTTCAGGCAGCTCATGGCTGCGGCAGGAATGCCGGCCCGTCTGGCCGCCAGCAGCGCAATATAGGAGATATTCGACAGCAGAAGATCGGGCTTCAGCCGGGCATAAAGCGCCGCCTCGGCCTCGACCACCGTCTCCAGCCGGGCATGCAGATCGAGATAGCGGCGATGGCTCTCCTCGGGCAGCACCTTCAGAGCACTTTCCATCACCATGCCGAAATCGGGCGTCTGGTCGATCAGCTGAAACGGCTCCGCATAACGGCTTTTCAGCCAACCCGGTGCGGTCGAGGTCTGCAAGATCAGCTCAAGATCCGGCCGGACAGCCCGCAAGGCCTCGATCAGCGGAGCGGTCATGGCGGCATGGCCGTAGCCGTGGGGAGACAGCGAGACAAGAAGACGGGTCATAATGCGAGAAGGCTAACCCAAAGGCCGGGCCTTTGCCACAGCAAGCGATAACGCTATCCTTCCCGCAGTCTGGAGGGGAAAGATGAGGCTCTATCTCGCAATTATGGTGGCGTTCCTGGCGCTGGAATCCCCCTCATGGGCGTTGGAGGCCGGTTTGGTCCCCACCTATCAGAATGACAGCCTGCTGGGTCCGGAAAAGGCCAAGGGCGTGATCATCTATAATCATGGGCAGGCCCGCCTGGCCGACCCCGAAACCAGCCCCCCGCCCTATCTGTCGAAATTTCCAGCCGACGGCTGGGATGTCTATTCCCTGATCCGCCCCAAGGCCGAGGATCGGGAAAGCACATCGGTCGAATCCCTGAAGGACACCGCCCGGCATCTGCGCCAGATGGGCTATAAAAAGGTCGTCACCCTCGGCCAAAGCTTCGGCGGCTGGATCAGCATCGAGGCCGCCGCTCAACAGGAAGAACTGTTCGACGCGGTGATCGTCACCGCCCCCGCCGCCCATGGCTCGTCGGAAGACTCCACCCGCAATCCGCTGAACTGGCAGCGAAATGCCGAAATCGTCGAGATCGCCAAGGGACTCCGCCATCTGCCGCTGATACTGTTCCTGTTCAAGGACGACAGCTATGACCCCGGCGGGCGCGGCCCCGGCTTTGTCGATCATCTGGCGAAACGCCAGGACGGCAGCCGCTATGCGGTCATTGATCAGCCGGAAGGGTTCGAAGGCCATGGCGCCGCCAGATCCCTGCTATTTTCACAGAGATTCGGCGATTGCATCACCGCTTTCGCCGACAGCCAGCAAGCCTCGGGCCCTTATCTCTGCCCCGAGGCTGCGACGCAAAGGACCCTACGCCTGCCGGACGGCGTCACCGCCTTTGCCGCCCCCAGCCCCGATGACGGCTTGAACCGCCTGCTGGGCGTTTGGAGCGGCTGGTATCAGAACGGGCGCGAACTGCTGTTCGCCATCGAATCCGTCTCGGGCGATCAAGTCACCGCCATCTACGCCTGGGGCCCCAGCGGCGGCGGCACGGCGGGCTGGGAACGGGTGACGGGACATTACGACAGCACCGGCATCCGCTTCGATTCGGCGAAGAAACAGCTTCATGTGATGGCCTTGCCCGATGGTCAGGTCAAAATCCGCTGGTCCCGCCCCGATGGCAGCAGCGTCTTGACCGCCTTTCTGGCAAGGAGGGAATGATGGCCGGGACTGCGTAACGAGGGAATGCTATCTTTGCGTCAGTTCAATTTTGTACGAACGCCTTTTTATTGTAGCCATTCCGGGCTGATGCTGCCCCGCCTGGAGAGATGAACTACCAGAATCACGGATGAAATATGGAAGCCCCTGACGACGATATCCAAAGAACCCCGGCGGAAGAGAATATCTGGTACCAGCTTGCGACGATTTATGGAGTGCCAGAGTCAGCCGATGATCCGATTCAGGTGCAGAACCGGATTACCTGGAATCGGACGATGGCGACTTTGGCGGAACGCTATGATCCGGAGGCGAAGAGGCACCTTCTGGCGCTTGAACGGCAGGATTGGTGGGATGAGAAGGAAATTGAACCCTTCAACGACTTGGAAATTTCAAAATTAAACATTGTAATAAGAATTATTAACAATAATAAAAGTGAATACACGGTAATTTCATTTATAAAAATAAAGGAAATTAATGCATTTTTTAGCAGATTAATATTTGCATTTGTCACATTTTTTGATAGATGCGAATTCGATAAGATGAATTTCGATGGCTCAATTTTTATAAAGCACTCGTTCTTATGCGGATCGAAGATAAAAAATATAGCACTTTTTAATTTCGCAAAATTCATATCTGTCGCGACAATTTCTGGAAACACTTTTTCTGGTTATGCCGATTTCGGTGAAACTCAATTTAATGAATATACACGCATTGATAACAATACGTTTTCCATGGCAGTCATATTTAGAGATTCTGAATTTTTAGGAGAGGCAGATTTTTTTAACAACGAGTTTTTGTCATCATCTTATTTCAGCGCAACGAGATTCAAGCTAGGCGCAATATTTAAGGGGGCTATTTTTGCTGAGAATGCTGATTTTTCGCAGGTCAGATTTGGCGGTGAAACAACATTCGTCAATGCCAAGATGCAGGATGAAACTCGCTTTGTGCAGGCAGTTTTCGAAAGCTCCCCACCACTCTTCTTTGGCACCACCCTTCACGAAGGCACAACATGGAACCGTGACCGTTCCGCATGGCCCTTGCCAATGAAAAAGGAAGAAGCATCACAGTTCGTCGCCGCCTATGAGCGCCTCAAACTGGAGATGGACCGACTGAAGAAGCACGAAGACGAAATGGATTTCTTCGCCCTGGAGCTTCAATCCCGCCGCATCGAGATGGGCGAATACAGCCCCTACGGCATTCTGATCTGGCTCTATGGAGCCCTCAGCGATTATGGCCGCAGCTATGTGCATCCATTGAAATGGATCGCAGCCATCGTCCTCGCCGGCTTCCTGATCCTTCTGTTCGACGCGCATCAGCCTGACGAGCTGTTGGGAAAGTTTGCCCTCAGCGCCGCCAACACCTTTGCCTTGCTGGGAATCCGGCGTGAATTCATTGATCCCGAAGTGACAAAAGCACTTGCCCAGAATGGCACTCTGTCGTTCATCGCCACCCTACAAGCCGTTGCGGGCGCGTTCCTAACCTTTTTGGTCGGTCTCGGCCTGCGCAATAAGCTGCGGATGAAATAGCCGCCCTAGCACCTCTCTTTCCGCCCCACCCAGGCGGAAAGTCTGCCGGCATCTGGATGCCCTCCTGCGAGGGCATGACGATGAAAGAGAGGTGGGGCAGAGAACAAAAAAGGCTCCGGTTTTCACCGGAGCCTTTTTCAGAGCGGTCCTCGATTGGTCGGGCAGGCCGGATTTGAACCGACGACCCCCAGTCCCCCAGACTGATGCGCTACCAGACTGCGCTACTGCCCGTCAGAGAACCGCTCGTTCCTCCCGTTCCCGGGAAGGAGGCGCACTATAGCCATCTCCCTTGGGGATGGCAACTGGTTGATTCCACTTTTTATGTAACTTTTTTGATACCGGCGAGCCATGCGGTGGCTCACCTCATGGTCCCTCGCCGGGCGAAGGCATCCGCCTGCTTGGCCACTCGCTCAATGCTCGTTGGACAGAAAAAGTAGGCCGCTACGGGGAATCCCCCCCTATCCCCTGCGCGACGCCGACAGCAGGTCGCGCAGTTCTTCCAGCTCGCCCAGCAGGCTGATCAGCTGAACCCGGTCGCCGGGGCGGAAATGCGGGGAATGCGGGGGAATCGGCGGCGGCGGAGCCGGCTGAATCCAGACACGCTCGGGAAGTTCGAACTCCTCCGCCTCCTCCATCTCCTCGATGGCGGGAATGGCCGAGGCGTCTTCCACCAGTTCGGTGGTGTCGAGATCGAACAGATGATGCTGAGCCGGCGGCAAATCCGGCTCGGCCAGGATGATTTCCTCTTCTGCCTCGACCGGGGGCAGCTCGACCCGGCTGCGTGGCGGACGCGCGACAGGCGTGCGCGGCGACGGAGCAGCGGAAGCGGCAGCAGCAGGAGCAGCAGCCGTTGATGCCTCGGGAGCAGCGACAGCCGAAGCCGCAGCTTCGTCAGCACCCGCCTTGCCCTGTTCGCGCAGCAGCTTCTGCACGCCCTTGATGGTATAGCCGTCTTTATAGAGCAGATCGCGGATGCGACGCAGCAGCGCCACATCTTCCGGGCGGTAGTAACGCCGGCCGCCGCCGCGCTTCAGCGGCTTGATCTGCGGAAACTTGCTTTCCCAGAAGCGGAGCACATGCTGGGGCACGTCGAGGTCTTCAGAGACCTCGCTGATGGTGCGGAACGCCGCCTCGGACTTGCCTCCGGCCCGGCGTTGCGCCGAAAGCTCCTGCTCCTCGGCGGTGATCATCGCGGTTATTTACCAGCCTTTTCCAGGCCGTCATTGATGCGGCTGCGCAACAATTGAGACGGACGGAACACCAGCACCTTGCGCGGCAGGATCGGCACTTCCTCGCCGGTCTTGGGATTGCGCCCGATGCGCTGGCCCTTGGACCTGACCGAGAAGCTGCCGAAGGAAGAAATCTTCACGGCCTCGCCACGGGCCAGGGCCCCGGAAATCTCGTTCAGCACAAGTTCCAGCAAATCCGCCGATTCATTGCGCGAAAGGCCGACTTCTTGATAGACGGCTTCGCTCAACTGGGCGCGGGTAATGGTTTCCTCTGCCATGACCGCAAGTTCCTTCCCCAGAGATTACGGTATGACGGTAACCTCTGGACGGAAATCCGTCAATATCAAAGGGATGTGTGACAGAGTTAAGAGGCGGGATTCTGAAGCCCCGCCAAGCTTACATGCGGACCAGAGCCGCACCCCAGGTGAAGCCGCCGCCCATGGCCTCCAGCAGCACCAGATCGCCGGTCTTGATGCGGCCATCATTCACCGCTTCCGCCAGGGCCAGCGGCACCGAAGCGGCGGAAGTATTGGCGTGACGATCGACGGTAACGACGATGCGATCGGCCGACATCTTCAACTTTTTGCCGGTGCCTTCCAGAATGCGCATGTTGGCCTGATGCGGCACCAGCCAGTTGATGTCGTCGGAAGTAAAGCCGTTGGCGCTCAAGGCTTCCTGCACCACCGAGGCCAGATTGGTCACGGCATGACGGAAGACCTCGCGGCCCTCCATGCGCAGATGCCCGACCGTCTGGGTCGAGGACGGACCGCCATCCACCTGCAGCAGGTCGTAATGACGGCCATCGGAATGCAGATGGGTGGATAGGATGCCGGCGTCGGTATTGTCGCCCTTCCCCTCTTCCGCCTTCAGCACCACGGCGCCAGCGCCGTCGCCGAACAGCACGCAGGTAGTGCGGTCTTCCCAGTCGAGAATGCGCGAAAAGGTTTCGGCGCCGATCACCAGCGCCGCCTTGGCCTGACCGGCCTTGATGAAATTGTCGGCCACCGACAAAGCGAAGATGAAGCCCGAGCAAACCGCCTGGACATCCAGCGCGAAGCCCTTGGTCATGCCCAAAGCCGCCTGCACGCGAGTCGCAGTGGCGGGAAAGGTGTTGTCGGGGGTGGCGGTGGCCACCACGATGACGCCCAGCTCTTCAGCCGTGATGCCGGCGGCATCCATCGCCTTGCGGGCGGCGGCGATCGCCAGGTCCGAGGTCTTTTCCCCCTCGGCGGCGATATGGCGCTGGCGGATGCCGGTGCGCTCGATGATCCATTCGTTGCTGGTGTCCACCTTTTCCGCCAATTCGGCGTTGGTGACCACGCGCGCGGGCAGATATGCGCCGACGCCGGCGATACGGGAACGGATCGTCATCAGATAGCAGCCGCTTGTGCCGAAGCTTCTTCGGCTTTATGCAGCCGTTCGAGCTCGCGCTTGATGCGCTCGTTGAAACCGTGGGTGACCAGTTCCGCCGCCACGCCGATAGCGTTGGCGAAGCCGACGGCATCGGTGCCGCCGTGGCTTTTCACGGCGATGTCGTTCAAGCCCAGGAACATCGCGCCGTTGTAGCGGCGCGGATCGGTGCGCATCTTCACCTTCACCAGCGCCGAACGGGCCAGCAGATAGCCGATCTTCGACAGCAGGGATGAAGAGAAAGCGTCTTTCAGGAAAGCGGCATAAAGCTTCGCCAGACCCTCGGCGCTTTTCAGCGCGATATTGCCCGAGAAGCCATCGGTGACGACCACGTCCACCGTGCCGGCGGCGATGTCGTTGCCTTCGACGAAGCCGAAGAATTTGATGGGAAGATTGCCTTCCTTCAACTCGGCGGCGGCGCCGCGCACGGCGTCATTGCCCTTCAGCTCTTCCGAGCCGACGTTGAGGATGCCGACGGAAGGCTGCTCGATCCCCAGCACAATGCGGGCGAACACCTCGCCCATCACGGCGAACTCCACCAGATTGCGGGCGTCGCATTCCACATTGGCGCCCAGATCCAGCATCACCGTTTCGCCCCGTTTCGTCGGGAAGAAACCGGCAATCGCCGGGCGCTCGATGCCCGGAAGCATGCGCAGGACGAATTTGGAAACCGCCATCAGGGCGCCGGTATTGCCGGCCGAGACCACCGCAGCGGCTTCGCCCTTGGCGACGGCGTCCACCGCCAGCCACATGGACGACTTGCGGCCCTGTCGCAGCACCTGCGAAGGCTTGTCGTCGCCAGAAACGGACTGATCAGTGTGACAGATCTTGCAGACCTGCCGGAGTTCGGGCGCATGCTCGAGCAAAGGCTCAAGCCGCGCCTGATCTCCGTATAGCAGGAAATCGACATGCGGTAGCCGCGTGCGGGCGATCTGAACACCCTGGATCACCATTTCGGGGGCCTTGTCGCCGCCCATGGCGTCCACTGAGATGGTCAAGCGCGTGGTCAATTGCCACTATCCCCGAAAGCGGAACCGGATGCGATGTTACGCGGCGGCCCCGGATTCGGCAACCACCTCGCGGCCGTCATAATGACCGCAAGAGCCGCAGACATGGTGCGGCAGCTTGGGCTCGCCGCAGTTCGAGCATTCGATGTGACCAACCGACTTCAGAGCGTCGTGGGCGCGGCGCATGTTGCGGCGGGACTTGGAGGTCTTTTTCTTCGGAACAGCCATTTTAGTTACTCACAGCCTAAGGGCATAAACGGAAGGGAGCTTTCTTAACCAAAAACCTTGGCAGTAGCAAGCGCTATGCACATCCCTTGTGTGTTTTCTTTTCATCGACCCATCTTCTTGTCCCGACGGGCCGGTGAGCAGAGGAGATTTCCCGCCTATTTCTTCTTCAGCGCAGCCAGGGCGGCGAAGGGATTCGGCTTGACCTCGGGCTCGTCATCCTCGGGCGGCGGCGGCGGGCTTTCGGGGAACTCGGCCCCATCCTTGCGGGGAAACGGCTCCAGCGCCAGCGCCAAATGCTCGGCCACCGCCTCACCGATGTCGATGGCGTTGCCTATGATCGGCTCGGGCGGGTCCAGAACATCCATATCCACCACGATCTCTTCGGACTCGGGATCGGGCTCGGGACCGTAGATCAGTTCGAACTCTTCGTCGATCTGCTCGGGCACCGGCTCCAGCGTCACCACGCAGGCCTGGGTGACATGGGCCTTCAGATGTCCCCTCACCCGCACCAGCTCGCCGCCGGGCAGCATCTTCATGCGCACCGAGGCGGTCAGGCTGTCCACCGACAGGATGTCGAACCGCTCGGCCAAAGCTTTGCATTCCTCGGCGCTGGCTTCAATCTCGTGGGTGCGCTCGGCCACCGACAGGCTGTCGAGCAGAATGGAGCGCGAGAATTCCGGCGTAATGCCGTCGTCTTCCAGGATCATGGCAATTGGGGTGCGGCGAAACGCACCCGTCCTTTCATCAAATCGTCGAGAGACTGCCCAGCCAGGAACTCGCCCTGGCTCCAGACATAATCCACCATGGCGGCCATCACCGGCGGAGCCGGCGGGTTGCCGCGATAAAGATTGCGCCCCAGCGCCGCCGCCAGAGCGTCGCGGTCGGCAAACGAGCCGTCATAGGCGGCGACACGGCCATAGAAGGCCTTGGCCATCTTCTTGATCTTGGGCGAAATGCCCATGTCCGAGACGCCCATCTCGCGCAGGGACTGGTCGAAATCATCGAACATCAGATCGAACAGAGCCTGCGACAGCTCGGCCGCCGCCTCGCCCTGACCGCTGAGACGGCGCATCACCAGAAAGGCGTGCAGCACCACCAGATCGAAACGGCCGTCGATGGTGTCGGCGACGCCGCCCGACAGATAAAAGGTTTCGGAGCGGGCCTGGGCCACCAGGGCCTCGTACAGATCGTGGGCCTTTTCGCCCCACTTCTTGCGCCGCCCGAACAGCTTGCTGAACATAGCCTTGAATTCCATAAGGGGCCAGACGTTGACAACCCGCCCTGCCGAAGTGCATTTTCGTCACACTATCGACCCAGGGGCGCAGGCGTCAATCCGTCGCTGCGACTTATATATGGGTCGGAACCAGACGCAAGGCCATGATGCGACGTTTTACCACCTCTCTGCTGCTTGTCTCCGCCCTGGTGGGTCTGACCGCCGGCTGCACGCCGACCATCGATGTGCGCGGCAACGTGCCCCCGCCCGAGCGCCTGGCCGAGGTCAAGCCGGGCAAGATGACCAAGAACGACGTCATGGCGCTGTTGGGCTCGCCGTCCAACACCACCACCTTCGGCGATGACACCTGGTACTATATCAGCTCGACCTTCGAGAGCTGGGCCTGGAAAGAGCCCAAGGAGACCGAGCGCAAGGTGGTCAAGATCGACTTCGACAAGACCGGCAACGTCACCAATATACAGACGCTGGGCCTGAAGGACGGCAAGGTGATCGATCTGGTCACCCGCGAAACCCCGGCGCCGGGCCGCGATCTGGGCATTCTGGAACAGTTCCTGGGCAATGTCGGCCGCTTCAGCAAGGGCGGCAGCACCGGCGGCGGCGGCGGGTCGTAAGACGCCACTGCTTCTCGCAATCTCTACCCCTTAAAAAACGTCACCCCCGGACTTGATCCGGGGGTCCATGTTTGTAGGGATAGCGTCTTCCTGGCAGAATATCGTGGATACCCGTGTCAAGCACGGGCATGACGAGAAAGCGGGTTTCATCGCCGACAGCCCCCTCGCCCAAATTTGCAAAGAAAAACCCCGGAAGATCGCTCTTCCGGGGTTTTGTTTTAAGAACCGTTCCGTCCCTTAGCCGGCGATCATGGCCAGCAGCAGGATGGCGACGATGTTGATGATCTTGATCATCGGGTTGACGGCGGGGCCGGCGGTGTCCTTGTAGGGATCGCCGACGGTGTCGCCGGTCACCGCGGCTTTGTGAGCGTCGGAGCCCTTGCCGCCATGGTTGCCGTCTTCGATGTACTTCTTGGCGTTATCCCAAGCGCCGCCGCCCGAGGTCATGGACAGAGCCACGAACAGGCCGGTGACGATGGTGCCCAGCAGAGCCGCGCCCAGAGCGGTGAAGGCCGCGGCCTGACCGGCGAAGCCGTTCACCACGAAATACAGCACCACCGGGGCCAGAACCGGCAGCAGCGAGGGGATGATCATCTCCTTGATCGCCGCCTTGGTCAGCATATCCACGGCGCGACCATAGTCGGGCTTGGCGGTGCCTTCCATGATGCCGGGGATTTCCTTGAACTGGCGACGGACCTCGACCACCACCGAACCGGCGGCGCGGCCCACGGCCATCATGCCCATGGCGCCGAACAGGTAAGGCAGCAGACCGCCGATGAACAGGCCGATCACCACGAAGGGATCCTGAAGACTGAAGGTCAGGTTCAGGTTCGGGAAGTAGTGATGCAGATCCTCGGTATAAGCCGCGAACAGCACCAGAGCGGCCAGACCGGCGGAGCCGATGGCGTAACCCTTGGTCACCGCCTTGGTGGTATTGCCGACCGCGTCCAGGGCATCGGTGGTCTTGCGGACATCCTTCGGCAGGTCGGCCATCTCGGCGATGCCGCCGGCGTTGTCGGTGACCGGACCATAGGCGTCCAGAGCCACGACGATACCGGCCAGGGCCAGCATGGTGGTGGCGGCGATGGCGATGCCGTACAGGCCGGCGGCCAGATAGGTGACGATGATGCCGGCGGAAATCACCAGAACCGGCAGGGCGGTGGCCTCCATCGACACGGCCAGACCCTGGATCACGTTGGTGCCGTGACCGGTGGTCGAAGCCTGAGCGACGCTGCGCACCGGACGGAAGTCGGTGCCGGTGTAATATTCGGTGATCCAGACCAACAGGCCGGTGATCACCAGACCCACCACCGAGCAGCCGAACAGCGACATGGCGCTGATCGAGGCACCGGCATTGGTGGTGAACACATGATCAAAGCCGAAGGTCAGCTTGATGGTGCCGGCAATGGCCACCAGCGACAGCACGCCGGAAGCGATCAGGCCCTTATACAGCGCCCTCATGATCTTGTTGGAGGCGTCCAGACGGACGAAGAAGGTGCCGATCACCGACGCGGCGATGCAGACCGCGGCGATCAGCAGCGGGAACAGCATCAGGGTTTCCTGATCGACGCCGGTGAAGAAGATCGAGCCCAGCAGCATGGTGCCGACGGTGGTCACCGCATAAGTCTCGAAC
>Ga0182038_10000418_pt1 | contig 21106 bp, 19 predicted proteins | sample sta12Can44000108_FD_125976 | JGI IMG/M metagenome (GOLD analysis project Ga0182038, IMG submission 125976) | Lab enrichment of tropical soil microbial communities from Luquillo Experimental Forest, Puerto Rico - statanox.12C.anox.44.000.108 | ecosystem: Environmental > Terrestrial > Soil >...
AATGCGTTTTTTTGTGTTACCAATGAAAGAGGCTCGAAAAGTGGTTTTTTCATAGGTAAAATGGCCGTTTTAGAGGGCAAAAGCCGATGTGGCGAAATGGCAGACGCAACGGACTTAAAATCCGTTCCTGCGAAAGCGGGGTCCGGGTTCGAATCCCGGCATCGGCACCCTCGGAAACGCGATTTCACGAGGGAAACTGGCCCGACTTTGGAATTTAGATCAGTGCGAACAGTCGCGCATCAAAACGCACGAAATCGCCATCTATTTGCGCATCCCTTGTATACTGTTCACGCGAACATGTAAGCTACCCCAAAACGCAAAGCCAACGCACTTATGACGGTGATATTGCGCAGTCTTGCAGACAAAAATCGTCAGGCCGTAGAAAACGACCGTGAAAATGGCCAGCCCTCACACGCGCGCGTGCGCGTGGAATGGTGCATTATCCCGCAATTTGCTTGCGATCCCGAACACCTTGACGGTCCCCGTACTATGGGCACCGGTTTCGCGAGCACTTCCTGAGCATGGCGATAGCCTTGTTCCACGATTAGGTCGTAAGATTTCCAGTCTAGTAGCCCAAAGCGGCCGACGTCGGGCTTGAAGAGAACGTCCACGTCGGCGATGACCTGGGCCATTTTCTGATTCCGGTTGAGCGTGTTGGCCGCCACCAACGCAGTCATTATCGAGGGCACGTGGTAATGGCGCCGGGGTTTGGGGAGGAGCCGGTCAATCAGGAGGTTCCAATTGGAAGGCACTCGATCGAAGCCGAGCTCGCGGCTACTTATCGTCGGGCGCAGATCAACTGCCATGATCTTGGACACCCCAGTGCGCGCCATCACATCGACTGGCATATTATTCAGCACGCCCCCGTCGACGAGCAAGTCGTTACCGCTCACAATGGGCGGGAACACGCCGGGAATAGCCATGCTGGCGAGCAGCGCCGGTCTAATGCTTCCGTGGGTATGCACCACCTCGCAGACCTGGGTGTAATTGGTGCTCATACAGAAAAAGGGCAGCCACATCTCCTCAATCTGCCAGTCGCCAAAGGATGCATACGCAATCCTATTCAGCTTCCGGCCTGCGATCAGCGACACCAGTGGCAGAAAGTTGAAGTCGCTCGTAGGGTTCCCCAAAAACGCTCGTCGGTTTTCCTCAGAGATTCGTTCCCAGCCCCTACCACACGCTATAAAGGCAGCCACCACGGCACCGATGCTGGTTCCGCCTACCGAATCGACCGGCACCCCCGCTTCTTCCAGCGCCCGGAACACGCCAATGTGCGCGAGGCCGCGTGCGCCGCCTCCAGCCAACACAAGGCCGACAGCCGTACCGCTTATGAAGCGGGCGAGACGGGCGACATCTTCTTTCTGGCCGGCGCGCAGATGATAATGTCGGCTCACTCCCGGCCGCAGGGCCAGAAACTTGGGTGTACCGGCAGCCCATTCCGTTCCCGCTGGATGCAGCAGAACCATCGTCTGCCGCGCCCGCGAGAGGGTCCCGGTTCCACTCGAACATTCACGCTCGATGTCCGAGAGCTTCGGGGACGCCCCAGCCGCGGCCAACAGCAAGACTTCGTCGGCCTGCCGCAGGCAACGGCGCGTCCAGGCTGAGGGCATGGGGTCGGCTTCGTAGAAGACCAGGTCGTACCGGCTTTCCAGGTCGTCGAGGTACTTTACCAGCCAGCAGTGGGCGTCGGAGTCGGTCTCGGTAGCCTGGGCGGCGCCCGGTCGGCCAGCAGCGACGTCGATTAGGGTACTAGTGATGTGCAACACAGTTTGGTGCTGGCCTTCCAGCTGGGGTAGCAAATCCCGCAGCACCGTGCCGGGCCTGAGGCCCTCGCTGATACTAACTACCGCGACGTTGGTGACATTGTGGGCCGGTTTCTGCGAAGTGTTTTTCCGCTGTAACCGTTCAATGATGAAGCGGCTGAGATTGAGCGCCAGGGATGGTAGCGCCTTAAGAATCTTCTCGAAGGCAGCGATTTCGATCCGTGCCAACACGCTATCGCGCGCGGCCGTGATCGTAGCCCGTCGCGGCTCGCGAGTTAGCACCCCCATCTCACCCACGGGCTCACCCCGTCCGATTTCACCTACCAAATGCTGCTGGCCGGTCGAGGTCGCCACCGTTACCTGCAAGCGCCCGCTGATGAGCACATAAAGCGCGTCGCTCGAATCCCCTTCGCGGAAGAGGATTTCGCCTCCGGCAAGCTCGACCCACTCCCAGATCAACTGCGGGCGGATGGCCTCGAAGGTGGTTTCGTCGAGATCGCCTAACAGACTTGGCAGAGCCAGCCGGAGGGCATTACGGAGGGCATTGTCCCGATGAAGTAGCCGCTTATCTCCGAGGCTGGACGCCACACGCACGATATCGACACGCTGATTTTTTACTGCGAGGCGAAACCGCCGAGAAAGTGCCCTACGTTTTGAGGCGATTTTGTGTTGCGCGAGGCGAAGACTGCTGTTTTGAGTGACCGTTATTGTACTCATCGTTTCCTTCCTTTCTCAGGGGGACATGAGGCAATTGGGCATATTGCGCATATTGGGCGTATTACGCATATTGGGCGTATTGGACTTTGGTCCTATATGCGTATGACTTTTGGCGTTAAGCCACTTCGGCACATCGCATTCACACGAATTAGTTTGCGCCGGCAAAGCCGATGCCCCGTCTTTTCCGACATGCCCAAGAAACGCGGCCGCTTCCTTCATTATCGTCGGCGGCGAAGCGGCGGCCATGTTTCTTTCTTTCAGCGTTCGGCGGTTCGCGAAATAGTCGTGTGGCCAGGTTTCAGTTTTTCGGACAAAAATCGTTTCGGATTGTTTCGGATTGTATTCAGTCGAGCCGCCGAGTTAACTCCTCGGGGTTAATGCCCCATTCACGAAACATTTGGTTGTTTTTCGGTCTCATTGCCCTTGGGGTTCCGCTTTTAGCGGATGCGGGCAGCTTTTCGTTAAATGAACAAAGCGTGAGCGGTCTTGGCACCGCCTACGCTGGCGGTGCGGCGCAGGCCGAAGATGCTTCCACTCTGTTTTTTAATCCAGCTGGGATCGTATTACTGGACCAGAGTGAGCTGCAGTTCGGCGGACACGTGCTCGTACCGAGCGCGACATTCACAAACCAGGGCTCCCGCTACAACTTGCCGGGCACGCCGTTCAACGGTTTGCCGATAACTGGTGGTAACGACGGCGACGCTGGCGTCACACACGTATTGCCGAATTTGTATTTAACGCAGCCGGTCTTTCGTAACTCACCGTACGGCGACCTCACGCTCGGCATCGGTGTGACTGTTCCGTTCGGCTTGGAAACCGATTACAGTCCGGGCTGGGTCGGGCGTTATGAAGCGCTGCGCGCCAAACTGACGACGTTCGACCTCCAACCGACGATTGCGTATCGAATCTGGAATCGGGTTTCGCTCGGAGCGGGTCTGGACATTCAATACGTCTCAGCGCGGCTCTCACAGGCGATCGACTTCGGTCTCGCCGCGCAAGGGCCGCTCAGCCAATTCTTTGCTGCGCTGCCGCCGTTTCTTGCCGGCCCGACGCAACTTGCTTATCTCAATGCTGGTTTCTTCCCGGGCGGTCGCGATGGCGTTTCCGAGGTAACAGGCAATGATTGGAGCGTTGGTTTCACGGTCGGCGGCTTGGTCGAGTACCTGAAAGGCAACGACGAATCTTTTTTTCAGGACGGTCGCTTCGGCGTGAGTTTTCGCTCGGCGATCGATCACACGATCGAAGGCCACGCCGATTTTCGCGAGGTGCCGGCGATAACCGCACTGGGCGCGCCGGTGCAATTCCCGGTGCCCGGCCTTTTCCAAGATCTATTTTTCAACCAGGGCGCAACGGCCCAACTCGATCTTCCGTCTATTCTTCGCCTGAGCGTTTATCAGCGCTTCGAACGGCAGTTTGCGTTGATGGGCGACATTACCTGGACAGAATGGAGCCGGCTACAGCGTGTACCGATTGTGTTTCAGAACGCGGCGACACCGTCGAACATCCTTCCGGTTAATTACGATGACACGGTGCGTTGTTCAGCGGGATTCGAATGGTACGCGAACAAGGATTGGACGTTGCGTCTCGGATTCGCTTACGACGAAACGCCTATTCAAAGCCCCCAGTTCGGCACCCCGCGCATTCCGGATAACAATCGCTACTTTCTTGGCGCTGGATTCCGCTGGTCACCGACTCATTTCATGGATGTCGATTTTGGCTATGCGCATTTGTTCGTCGAGGAACAGCGCGTCGATTTCACCGACAGCCAGGGCCACGAATTGCGCGGAAAGTTTGATATCTCCGTCGACATCGTGAGCGCGGCTGTGACTTTCCGATGGGGCGGCCCGCGCGAAGTTGCCCCAGTGCTAGGCAAAGACGCACTCGGCTACAAAAAATAACTACGGTGTTCCTTCAGGCGCCGACCGCGGACTGTCCGCGCGGACGGATCCGCCGTGACCAGGCGCTGCTTCCTGCGCTCGCGCGCTTTCGCCCTTTTCTCTCGGCGACAAGATCTAGAACTGCTCGGCGCAGTTTTGCGCGCTCTGCTGGATTGTCCAGGTCAAGTTTAAGGTTCATCGCTTCCGCCACGGTTTTAGCGTAAGCAATGCCCTGCTGCTCGACCAATCGCTCCCAACGTTCATCGGCCATAACCTCGATAAGGTTGGAGACGGAACGCTTCTCTAACGCTGCCATTTGTTCCAGTTTGTTTCGTTGCTCTTCACGCACCGAAAGGTTGAGCTTCGGTTTGGTCTTGTTCTTCCCAGATTTTACCATTTGCACCTAAATCGCGCCTCCGACCCCTTATCGGCCCTAAAATACTTAAAAAAAACTGGCTTGACGAGCTGCGCAGGGTTGGCGCATAAACCGCGCCATAGATTTGAATCCGGGGCCAGGGTTACCCGAAGTAGTTTGGGGTGGAAAGGTGAAAAAGCAAATCCGTCGTCCTCTTTTTACCTAAGCCAACGGTCCAATTGCAAAAAAACTTTACCGCGTTTGAATCTGGATCGCCAGAGGCAGTTCATTCTGTAGAATTCTGTTAATCCTGCCGAAATGGAACGCCCACTTTTTATTCCCGTAATTCTCGGCACCGCCCGTCAGGGCCGTGAAAGCGAAAACGCCGCGCGATTCGTCTTTGAACAAACGAAGAAGCGCGCCGGCGTGGAATCAGAGTTTATCGACGTATGCACGTTGCCGATGAAACTGGATGATGCGGGCGAACAGATTAAGGACCCGAAATTTTCGGCGACGATCCAGCGCTGCGACGGCCTCATCGTCGTTACGCCCGAGTACAACCACAGTTTCCCGGGTCTACTGAAACACGCGCTCGACATGAACCTAAAGGAATACATTCACAAGGCGGTCGGCATTTGCGGCGTGTCGGCCGGCGCGTTCGGCGGCGCGCGCGCAATTGAGAGCTTGCTTCCGGTCATGCGCGAGCTCGGATTGGTGACGATCTTTGAAGATGTTAACTTCGGCCGAATCGGAACTCTGTTCGATGAACACGGCAATTTGCTCGATCAAAATTTCGTTCGCCGCGTCGACACATTCCTCAACGAGCTCATCTGGATGTCGCGCGTCCTCCGCCACGGCCGTGAAAACATAGCCTCGGCTTGATTTCTCGGGTCCGAAGGAGGCGTATTTTACACCGGCCAGTCCGATGGTAGATTTTTCGGGAGACGGCCGTGTTTTGAACGCCGAGCCAGCGCCAGTGGTCACAAATCGCCGCCATAGAGGCAAATTAATGGAGCAGAATCCGCCGCCAACGTTTCCTTCCCCCGAGGAGCTGAAGACGAAGATCACCGAGTTTATGAAACAGAACTTCGGCGATCGTGTCTCCGTTGCGGCATTTCCTGCACCCGAACCGGCGGAATCGCAGGTCGAGGAAAAGCCGGAGAAGATCGATAGCGACAAGTTTGAGTTCAGTTTTTTACCGCGCGATATCAAGGCGCACCTCGACCGGTTCGTGATCAAGCAGGACGAAGCGAAGAAGGTGCTCGCGATCGCGGTCTGCGATCATTACAACCACGCGAAGTATCTGCTTCAACTCGAGAAAGAAAATCCGGAAGCGGCCGAGCATCTCGAATACACGAAGCAAAATGTGATCCTGGTCGGCCCGACCGGAGTGGGAAAAACCTATCTAATCAAGCACATCGCCGATTTGATCAAGGTGCCGTTCGTGAAAGCGGACGCGACCAAGTTCAGTGAGACGGGTTACGTCGGTGGCGACGTCGAAGATCTCGTGCGCGAGCTCGTGCATAAAGCCAACGGGGACGTGAATCTCGCGCAGTTCGGGATCATTTACATCGACGAGATCGACAAGATTGCGTCGGCCGGGAATTTGATCGGACGCGACGTGAGCGGGCGCGGTGTCCAAACGACGTTGCTCAAGCTGATGGAGGAAACCGAGGTGCCTGTGCGCAGCATGAATGATCTGCAGGCGCAATTGCAAGCGGCGTTTGAATTTCAGCGCAAAGGCAAAGCTAAGCGTGAGACGATCAACACGCGCCATATTCTGTTCGTGGTCAGCGGGGCATTTGAAAAATTGAAGGAGCAAGTGGCGCGGCGTGTGCGTCAGGGACAGATCGGTTTTCGAGCTGAGCCAGTCGATGTGATGGATAACGAATTGTTTCAGCACGTGACAACGAATGATTTTGTCGAGTACGGATTTGAGCCGGAGTTTATTGGCCGTTTGCCGGTGCGAGTGGTCTGTCTGGATCTCGACGCGGACGATCTGTTCAAGATCATGAAATTTTCGGAAGGTAGTTTGCTCCGCCAATATGAGCGCGCTTTTCGTGCCTACGGGATCGACATCAGCTTTGATGACGAGGCCCTCCGCTTGATCGCCGAAGCCGCAGCCGAGGAAAAAACCGGTGCACGGGGATTGCTGACTGTGTTCGAAAAACTTTTCCGCGATTACAAATATTACCTGGCGGGTTCAGGTTTAAGTCAGCTGCGCGTGACGGCTGAGCTCGTCCGTGAGCCGAAGCGCGTCCTCGATCGCCTCATGGTGGAGGGGGAAAAACAGGAAGCAAAAATGCTGGAGGGCGCGGCCCGCCAATGGGCCGAGGTCTTTGGGAAGGCGCACGGGCTCGAAATTGTCTTTGACGATTCGGCCTTGCGGCGTTTGGTGGAACGGGCCCAAACCGAGCGGATGAACATGAACGATCTCTGCGCCCATCTGTTCAAGGATTACCAATTTGGCCTGAACTTGGTGAAAAAGAACACCGGCCGGACCAAATTCATCCTCGGCGCCGAGGCGGTCGGCACTCCGGATAGATGTTTGAGCGAACTGGTAGTCCAATCGTATTATCCGGCAAGCGCAAACGCGAAATCCTGATTTGCCTTCATGAAACGCCCACTTCTAACCACTTTGATCATTGGCGTTGTCGTCGTGGTCGCGGTACGGGCGCTGCATCTCACCCAGCTACTCGTGCAATTCGAAGACCGCGCTGCGAATTACATTTCTTCGTGGGACGCGGCGACGCGCGTCGTTTCAAAACCGGCGCAATATGCAATCTTGTCGATTTTATCATTCGGCGTCGTCGCGTTGACTCTAACAAGTTTGCGGCGTGAGCGAATCGGTTTGATCGCACTTGGATTGATCATCGAGCTGGTGGCGCTTTCATGGGTTTGCTCGCTCTACAAAGTTTTTTTCCAACCGTTCCCTTCGCTGCTCGCGGTCGCGCTCGCTTTTGTCGTGGCCGACCGTTACAGCGCTATCGTGCAACGCGGCGGTTCGGTAACTGCACGTACATTTTTCAGCGGTCGGCTTTCGAAAGACCAGTTGCAGCGCATAATCAACGGGGAGATTCGGTTTGATCCGGAAGCGAAGACCTACGAGACGACAGTGGCCGTTTGCGACGTCGCGAACAAATACGATCTAGCAGACGAATGTGAGCCACCGGTCTTCGGCAAAATTACAGAGGAATTTATCCGACGCGTGAAGGACGCTTTCATGCAGGCGGGCGCTTATATTCAAACAGCGGATGCGGAGGGCGTGGTTGCGCTTTTTGGTTTTCCGGAAACGGATGCGCATCATGGCGACAAAGCGGTCCGCGTCGCGCTCGATATAGTCGAACGATTCCGTCAGTCCTGCCTCGCCAACGGCGACGCGAGATGCGATGTGCATCTGGGCGTGAGCTCGGGAACGATGATTGTGGCTCCGCTGCAAGACGGCGAACGTCCCGGACTGATCACCAGCGGCGAGCCGGTCGAGTTGGCGCGGCGTTTTTGTGTCGCGAACCGTTTTTATGGCTCTAAAGTTTTGATTGGGCCGCGCACATTCGACCTCGCCAGCAGATACGTCGTCGCACGTCCGATCGATTTTCTGAGCGGCGTCAACTCGCGGGAGCGTCATGAAATTTACGAACCACTCTGGCTGGCGGCGAAAGCGAACCCGGAGCAATTGGCGCGGCGCGATTGTTTCTGGAACGGCGTTGTGTTTTATCGAGAAAAACGCTGGGCCGAAGCATATTCTGAATTTGTAAAGGCGCGCGGGCCTAACCAGGAAGAAGATCCGCCGCTGCAACTGTATCTCCGCCGTCTCGAACCGCTCGCGCTGAATTTGGGCGAAATGCCGATGAAGCACGGGTAAGGGGGCGGGGTCTTGAGAAAAGCGGAATATCCACCCGCGTTGCGGGATTTGGTGGCGCAACTTCGACAAATGCCCGGCGTCGGCCCGCGCTCAGCCGAGCGAATTGCGCTCTGGATGGTGCAGGCGCGCGGCGATCAGCCTGAACAGATCGCGCGCGCAATTTCCGAAACTCGCAAGGGCATTCATCCCTGCAAACTTTGCGGCTATTTCGCGACCAATGAACTTTGCGATATTTGCGCGGATTCTTCGCGCGCGGTTGAGCTGCTCTGTCTAGTGGAACAGCCGACTGATATTTTACCACTTGAGAAAACGGGGACGTTCCGCGGGCGCTACCATTCGTTAGGCGGCCGCATTTCGCCGCTCGATCATATCGGCCCGGAAGATCTGCGGATAAAAGAATTGCTCGAGCGCATCGAGAAAGAGAAATTCGCCGAAATTATTTTCGCGTTGGCGGCTGACGTGGAAGGCGAGGCAACGATAAATTACCTTGTCGATCTTTTAAAAGACAAACCGGTTTCCCTCACGCGAATTGCGCGCGGTCTTCCGGCAGGCGCAGGTTTGGAATCGGCCGACGAACTGACGTTACAACAAGCGCTCTCGGGAAGAACGAAATTGTAGCCAGTGCATCGGAATGCGAATCAAGAACTTCGTTGGTTCCGACTGTTTTGGTGCCTTTGTCTGGGGATCAACCTCAACGCCACAGTCGCTTCGGCCGGTAACGTCCAGTTGTTTTGTGTTGCCACGGTCGCAGTTTCGGCCCCGCCGTAGCGCGCCGATTCGCTTGACCAAAGAGTTTTCCATTCCAAGCCAGGCGGTGGCGCGAGCAACGGCTCTGGGACGGGATTTAGTTCGCTCAGCTTGCCAAGGTTAACAACAAGGAGTCGATCGTCCTGGTTGTCTTCGCTGAAATAACGCAGAACAAAACTGGCCGGGCCCAGAACGGCACCGTCAACGCCATTCGGTCTTTGTTCGCGAAAGCGCGAATCTTCACGCCGCAACCGCAATAGATCGACATGCAGATCATAGAGCTCTTTGTTTCCTTCGCGTTCGGAGAAATCCAATCTGCAACTGTCGAACACGGTTGGATCTGAAGGCACTGGTAAACGGTCCTGGACCTCCTTCGTAGCCAAGGACGGGAATCGCGCCAGAGATTCGAACCGTCCTTTGCGAATCGCCTCGCGCATCGGAGCGTCTCCAATGTCAGTAAAAAATGTAAACGGCGTGGAGGCACCGAATTCTTCACCTTGGAAAAGGAGCGGCGTCCAGGGACCGAGCAGCAAGAGTCCAGTCATCGCGCGGTAACGACCCGGCGACGTTTGGAAACGCAACCGTTCGCCGGCTGCGGTGTTCGCGACTTGATCGTGATTCTCGATAAAGGAGACAAACGCTTCCGGCTTTGCTCCAAAGGTTAGTGTGCCGCGCCGCCCTTGCCGCCAAAAATAAGGCTGGCCTTGAAACAAATAACCGTACTTGGCCGCGGAAATAAACTCCTGCGAGCTGCCGAGATAATCGGTGTAGTAGCCTTCGCGTTTTCCAGTCAACGCTACGACGGCAGCATGATGAAAATCGTCATTCCAGACTGCGTCCAAATCGTCGCCGCCTTTTTCGCGTGGTTGGATTACCTTTCCTTCCTGCCGCTCGTTCTCAGCAATCAAAATGATATCGCGCGGTTTGGCCGCTTCGCGTGCGGTGCGCCCGATCGCGCCGATGATATATTCGCCCGAACTGTCTTTGACTTCGTGGGTGGCATCGAAGCGGAAGCCGTCGAAATGAAACTCGTCGATCCAGTAGCGGCCGTTGGTGATGAAAAATTCGCGCACCGGGCCTGCGTCCGCTCCGTCAAAATTAATCGATTCACCCCACTCGTTTTCTTCGTAACGCTTGGTGAAGTAATGATCGGAGAAAACTCGGATGTAATTTCCGTCGGGACCGAAGTGGTTGTAAACGACGTCCAGGATCACGGCCAGGCCTAACGAGTGCGCGCGATCGACGAACGCGCGCAGATCATCCGGTGTTCCGTAAACGTGAAACGGCGCAAAAAGGTCGACCCCGTCATAACCCCAGCCAAAGTTTCCCGGGAAATCGGCAATCGGCATCATCTCGACCACTGTGATTCCGATTCGCGCAAGTTCTTCCAATTGTCCGGCGGCCGCCCGCCACGTTCCTTCTTTTGTGAAAGTGCCGACATGCATTTCGTAAATGACCCGGCCTTTCATTTTCACGCCTCGCCATTTCGAATCGGTCCATTTGAATTGCGTTGGATCGACAACGCACGACGGCCCGTGCGGACCTTGTGGTTGAAATCGCGAAGCCGGGTCGGGATGAAAATGTTCGGCTTTGTTGACGCGAAAGCGGTAGAGCGCGGCCACGCCGACATTCGCGCTGCCCGAAAAATACCCGCCTTCTTCGCGTTGCAGCGGATGAAACGTGCGCTTGGCGTTTTTTTGGGTGTTCTCTTCCAAGACAAGATCGACCTGCCGCGCTTTCGGCGCCCAAATACGGAAATGCGTCTCGTTAGGATTAATTACTTCAGCGCCAATCGGATATCGGCGGGCCGTCCCTCGCTCCATAAGCAGTAACCCTACACAAAAACGTCGGACGCGCAGTGAGAGAGCTTGATCAATACTTGCCGAGCCGCTCAAATGATCTTGTGAACGGTGCGACCGGTAAGATCGAGATCATCAAACCGTTCGAAGAATCCTTCGAGGTGACGAAGAGGATTCTTTTTCAACCGTTTGTTTTTGAAAAATGGCTGATCATCGGGTTCGCCGCGCTTCTGTCCGGGCACTTTGGCGGTGGTGGCTTCAATTTTCCGTTTGGAAATTTTCCGCCAAGAAGGGCGAAGCAAAACTTTGTTTTTCCGGACTGGGAGCAATGGAAGCCGTGGCTGCCAATCGCGATCGCAGTCTTTGGGTTTTTCATGCTTGTCTTGATTGTTCTGTTCTTGTGGCTCCGGGCACGTGGCAATTTCATTTTCACAGATTGCATCGCTCGAAATCGCGCGGCCATTGCCGAGCCGTGGCGCGAGTATCGGCAGGAAGGCAATAGTTATTTCCTTTTTCTCTCATTGGTGGTGTTTGGCTCAATGGCTGTTTTTGGATTGTTCTGTCTTAGCGTGCTTGTTCCACTCGGGATCTTTGGTCAGGGAGTAAGCATAAGTGATACGATGACACCGCTGTTCATCATTTTGTTTGCCCTGCTTTTTTTGGCCTGGATCTGTTTCGTGTTCTTTTTCGGGGTGACGAGCTATTTTATGGTTCCACTAATGTACGTTCGCCGGCTCCGGGCGGTGGAAGCATTTCGTCAAGTGGCGACGCTACTCTTGGAGGATCCGGGACCGTTAATCTATTTTGTCTGTTTGGGATCTGCCTGCTCATCGCAACAGCGATGATCGCTGGGATAGCCACGTGCGCGACTTGTTGCATCGCGGCCTTACCGTATGTCGGCACTGTCATTTTGCTTCCGGTTTACGTTTGTCTGCGCGCATTCGGTCTGCGGTTCATCCGACAATTCGGACCGGACTACGATGTCTGGGCCGTGGTTTCCAACCCGCCGCCCGTGAAAGCGACCGAACCGCCGCCATTGCCGAGCTAATCAACTAACTTCAGTCGCTGCCCAGAATCTCCGAAACGCGTTCGGCCAAGTGCGATCAATCACGCTTTCGCGCGCGAGATCGCCCATTCGTTTGCGCCGTTCGGGATTCGTCGCGAGCTCTCGAATCGCACGAGTAAGATCTTCCACATCGTGCGATTTCGTGATCAAGCCGTTGCAATCGTTTTCAACCAATTCTTTTGGTCCACCCGAATCGGAGACGATCACCGGAACGCCCGAAGCCTGCGCTTCGATGATCACATTCCCAAACGTGTCGGTCGTGCTTGGGAAAACAAAAATGTCGGCCGACGCATAGGCGGCCGCCAACTCTTTGCCGGTGAGATATCCGATAAAAAGAGCTTCCGGCAACGATTCGGAAAATTCTTTCGAATAGGGACCATGACCGACGACGCAGAGTTGGATCGACAAACCCTCGGCGCGTAGACGCCGATAAGCCTGAGCAAGAAGATCGAGATCTTTCTCCCGTGAGACGCGGCCGACATACAGCAATCGGACCTGTCCATTCTTTGCGCCAAACTTTTCGAAGAACGCGGGGTCGCGCCGCGTCGGGTGGAAAAGCTTTGTATCGAGTCCACGCGGGAAAATCCTTAATTTTTCCGGTTCAAAACCGCGCTTAATCCAGCTTTCGCGATATTCCTCCGAGTTTACGAAGACGGTGTCGAGCTGGCCATAAAACCAGTGCATGTAACGCCAGGTGACGCTTTCGAGAAAACTATCCTCGGTTAGGATGCGGACGTATTGCGGGAAGTCGGTGTGATAAATTCCGCTCGTTTGGAGATTGAGCATTTTCGCCGCGAGCAACGCGGTCAGGCCGATCGGTCCAGGCGTGCTGATGATCACTTCGCTGAATCTTTTGCGCTGAATGTAATCGAGCATTTGCAAGATCGGCGGGAAACTGAGCTTTTGCAGTTCATACTCCGGCAGTTCGAATTCGCCGATCGGTTTGAAATTTTTGATCGGGATATCGTCGACTGTCAGCTCATTGCGCGATGTGATCACGATCAGTTCTTTCCCGGCACCCGCGCCGGCCGCAGTCATTTTTCGGATCGTGGTCGCGACGCCGTTGACGTCTTCGAGCGTGTCGGTGAACCAGGCCCGCTTGTTGTTTTGCAGCGCCAGCGGGATTCTCCCGGTCAACTCGCGGAAAATTTTCTGCAGCCATTTTCGCGACGGCGCCTGGCTGTGAAAACCGTAAATGTAAGGCGCGAGAATTATCAGGATTGGGGCGATTGCGCTGATTGCCTGCATGCTTTCGACTAAATTGCCACTGCCGACTTGCTGGACGAATTTCTTGAACAGTCGATAGGCCAACTGCTCCGCGACTGCGTTCGCCATCAGGAACGTTCTGCGCTCCGGCTCGGAAGCGCCCTTTAGCTCGAATTCGGTGTTTGCCTTTGCCTGGGCTTCCTGGAATTGGTTCGACAATTCTTTCCAAAGCGACATGTTCGTCGGTTTCATCAGGTCGAAAATTTTTCCGGAGACCACGCCCTGGGCGAAAACCGTCGCTTTGTCCTTCAACGTCAGCTCAGTCGGATCGCGCCCTTCCATGAAGCGCGAGAACATCTGCTCCACCAAGGGTGCGCTCGCTCCGAGTTTTTCGTGAAAGTGATCCTGAATAAAACTGGCGACCGTGTTGTAAAAACCATGCGAGAGCGCGAGTGGAGTGCCGCCTTTACCACATGCTTGGCAAGCACCGCTCCGCAAGTGCGCAAGAAATTTTTCAGCTGAATCGGCCTTCGGCGTCTCGGTAAACGCCGAAGCGATGAATTTTCCGCCGTGATCATCCGACCCGCCGACCGGAATTTTTTTCCACGGCTCGCGATGAGTCGGCTCGAGATTGTGGCGCTCGGCCAATTCCTCGATTTTCTTTGGTGTTAGCGATGCGAACAGTTCTTGCGCCAGTTCGCTCAAGAGCGCATCACGCAGCCCGTTGACGCCTTCGAAATGCTTGAAGAGCAAGATCAGGCGCTCTAGGTGTGACGTTTCGAGCTTACCGTTGACGCTGTAGAGCGGATGCGCGACCGCGTGCGCGATTCGTTCGCTCTGCAAATATCGCTGCAGCGAAAAAACATTTTCTCGAATGAGGACGATGTCGGCGTGTTGCCTTTCGGTAATCCCCCAGACCAGGATGTGGATCTTACAGGGGTCCTGTGGAAAATAAGTCGAGACTTGTTCGCTGATGAACGTTTTCGGGAAGTCCTGAATTTCCAGGCAACCGTCGATCGTGTCGTGATCGGTGATCGTGACGAAATCCATTCCGTGCTTAAGCAATTGCCGATGCAGCTCGCGCGGATCGGAATAAGAATCCGGAAAATCAAGGCGCCGAAATAGCCACTCTTCCGAGCGCGCGCTGAAACGGGAGTGAATATGGAGGTCACATTTGCTCATATAAGAATCAGAGCCCGTGCTTGAGGCGCTGCTCAGTGATCCAATCCTGATATGTTGTTGACGTTCGAATAAGTGCCATTTCACTGATAAGATCGACAATCTGCCGCCAAATGGTCGGATGGGAAAAATCCGGCGGATGAATACTCAGACGAACGAGCGGATTGTCCTTGACGACGTGGCTGAGCGCAGCGTTCCAAGCCAGGCTCGTCGCGCGTCGCCAGCCGTTGTGTACGCTGTAAACGAGCGATCGCGCGGAGAAGGTTTCACCGAAGCGTAAATCGTGCACTGTTCGAAGCCGGGTTGTATATTCCATTTCTGCATCGCGGGCCGCGCGCTCCGCGTCCGAGCTGAGCAACCAAGCCGGCGCGACAAAACCACGCGGCTTTAAGCCCACTGCCTGAAATTCGTCGCGCGCCGTTTTGATTCGCCGCCAGGCTTCATCGTAACCGAGATCGTAAAATTCGCCTTCGCCCTGGGTGTAAAATCGGGTCGCGAATTTTTCGAGAAAACTTTCGTGCGCACGCTGCGGCCGCTCGTGAAAATAGCCGTGGATCACGATCTCGTGCCCGGTCGCTTCAAGATTGCGCAACCAGGAAACAAACTGCCGATCTTGCATCGACGCGCCCCGGTGATGGTAATCGGGGACGATCAGGAGCGAGCAATGCCGGATTCCTCTTTGCGTCAGCTCGGAAATGATTCTGTCTGCGACCAGTTGAGTGGCAGGTGCGACGTCGTGAAGGGAGACAACGAGATAGTCTTTGGTCGCACTCGCCGCCGCGACAGCCGGCAGAAACTGCGTGGCCACAGCCGATGTCATTTTGCCAAATTTCGACCGCGCTTCCTACTAGGACAAGTAAATTAACTAACCAGCCATTCCGACAATGAAGCCGAACTCCTTGGCGACCAACGGCATAACCGACAGACGCGACTGCCGAACGAGCGCGATTTTCTTTAACTGCGACTTCGATTTTATTTCCGCAAGCGTTACCGGTTTCGGCAACGCTTTGATCGGAACGAGATCGACCGCGCTCCAATCGCCTTCTTTCGCGGTCGCGTCGCGATAGGCCGCGCGCGCGACCTTGGCAATGCCAACGACCGCCTTTTCTTCACCGCTGTGATAAAAGAGAACGCGATCGCCTTTGGACATCCGGCGCAGATTATTTCGCGCCGCGAAATTTCGCACTCCGGTCCAACTTGTGCCGCCATCAGCAACAAAATCGGACCATGAATAATCAGATGGTTCCTGTTTCACGAGCCAGAACTTTTTCATCGGTTCATCTTAACCCGGTTCGACATTTGTCGATCTTTGTTTGAAGATCGACATGGTCATGGTGCGGCTGCCTTTTGTGACATTCGAGGGCTCTGAGGGTTGTGGAAAATCGACCCAGGTGCAGTTGCTGGCCAACCGTCTCGACGCGGCGGGCGTTCCGTTTTTGATTACGCGCGAACCGGGCGGCACGGCCATCGGCGAAACCATTCGCGAACTCTTGCAATTTGCGCCGGAAAGCGCCGGCATGACTCCGGAAACCGAGCTGCTTTTGTTTGAGGCGAGCCGCGCGCAACTGGTTCGCGAAGTGATCAAACCGGCGTTGGAACGCGGCGAATGCGTGATTGCGGACCGATTCTTTGACTCGACCACTGTTTATCAAGGTGTCGCGCGCAAACTGGACAAAACAATTGTCCGGCACTTGAACGCTTTTGCCGTTGCCGGTTGCATCCCGGAGGTTACGTTCCTGCTCGATGTCGATCTTGAAACGACGCGCGCGCGCATGAAAGGTCCGCGTCGGCCGGATCGAATGGAGCAGGAACGCGACGAATTTTACGAGAAGATCCGCGATGGCTATCTGAAATTCGCGAAGCGGCAGAAAGATCGCGTGGTGGTGATCAAAGGCTGGGAATCGCCCGCTGACATCGCGGATCAGATTTGGGAAATTCTTTCGAAGCGTTTTCCGGATTTAGCGAAGACCGCGAGTTAATATGGCGTTCACCCGCAAAGCAGCGATCGGATTTTTGCGGCGAGCGCATGAACAGAAGCGCTTGGCGCATGCGTATTTGATTTCGGGGCCGACTGGCAGCGGCAAACGAGAGGTCGCGGCGGAACTCGCAAATGCCGTCAACGGAACTGATCCGGCCGATGTGTTTGCTGCGAGGGCGCACGAAATTTTTGTGGCCGAGCCCGAATCAAAGTCGCGCCGAATTCTGATTAAGCAGATCCGGGAACTGGAACACGGACTTCAAATGCGTGGAAGCAAAGGCCGCTGCAAAGTTGCAATCATTACCGAAGCGGACCGGTTGCAGCCGGAGGCCGGGAACGCATTTTTGAAGACGCTGGAAGAGCCGCCGGCGAATTCGCTTCTGCTTTTGCTCAGCGCGCTGCCGGAAGCGTTGCCGGACACTATTGTCTCGCGTTGCATTTCCATTCCGCTGGCGGCGAACGGCGAAGAAATCGAAATGCCTGAGCGCGCTGAACTGGTGGAACTGCTTCGCAATACCGCGCGGGAAAAGAATTGGGGCGTCCAGCAAGCGTATCGCGTTACTCAAGGGATGCAGTCGTTGCTTGGCGAAATTCGCGAGCAAATCAAAACCCAAACCGCGGACGCATTTAAAGAAGAGGAAACGCGTTACCGCAATTGCACTGACGGCGCATGGCTGGACGATCGAGAAGAATATTACAAGGCGCTGACCGAAAGCCTCTACATTCAACGGCGGGCGATGCTTGTGGAAGTGCTTCTGGAATGGTGGTCCGATGTTTTGCGCGCGTGCAGCAATATAGCGCGGCGGGATTTCCCTGCGGCGAAAAAGGAAATCACCATGCTCGCAGAACGACTCAGCGCCGCGGAAGTGTTGCGACGAATCCAGCGCCTGGAAGAACTACGCGACAATCTCGGCCGCAACGTTCGGGAACCACTCGCGTTCGAGGTCGCTTTTCTCGATGTGTTTGGCTCCTGAGACCGAGCTTTCGCCGAGCAATTCTGTTTGAGCCGAAGATTTCGCGAACTTCGCCGTCGGGAAATCGTAACCGGGCGACGGTAAAACCCGATCGTTGATCAGAATTCTCTGCGCTCATGTTGTGTTGACACTTTCGGAGCAACGCGCAGCATTGCGATCGGAGGATGAGATTCGAAGATCAGGCGGCAATCGTGACCGGTGCAGGGCGGGGGATTGGGCATGCGATCGCGCTACGCCTTGCGTGTGAGGGTGCCCGCATTGCGTGCGTCAGCCAGAGCGAGGAAAACGCGAAGCGAACTGCTGGCGAACTGAATATTCTGCGCGCGGGTTCAGCGAAACATTACGCAGTCGATGTTGCTGATCATGCGGCCGTGCAAAAAGTCGGCGCCCAAATCCTTAGCGACTTCGCGAAGGTCGATATCCTCATCAACAATGCGGGAGTGACGCGCGACGGTCTCGCGATGCGGATGTCAGTCGAAGATTGGGACGCCGTCATTAACACGAATCTGCGGGGCGCGTTTAATTTTACGCAGTCAATTCTGCGGGCGATGATCAAGCAGCGCTCCGGCCGCATCCTCAACATTAGTTCGGTGGTCGGTTTGATCGGCAACGCCGGGCAAACGAATTACGCTGCGAGCAAAGCCGGGCTGATCGGTTTCACGAAATCGCTCGCGCGCGAATTGGCCAGTCGCAATATCACCGTGAACGCAATCGCGCCGGGCTTTATCACGACCGACCTGACGACGGGCTTGTCCGACGAAATCAAGAAAATGATTCAATCGAAGATTCCGCTCGGCAAAACCGGCACGCCCGAAGACGTCGCGAACTTGGTGGGGTTTCTCGCGTCACCGGAAGCCAATTACATTACGGGCCAGGTCGTCTGTGTAGACGGCGGAATGGCGATGTAAGCAGTCGCTTCTGGCCGTCCTGCCGATTCATTGTTGATCGGCCTCAGTCGGTCAGGCGCGCTAGCACACGATCGAAGCGCGGATCACCAATGAATCCCATTGCGGGTGCAATAACCAGCCTCGCGACGGCGAAGTGGATGCAGTTACGCGGCGGCTTCGGCGCGTTCATTCGGCTTGCTCAACGGCGAAGTCGAAAAGCCAAATCGCTCGCAGTATTCCTCAAATCCGCTCACTCCGCTTAATCTGAAGTAGGCAGCGTCGTATCGATGCACGCCATTTTTTTGCGACGTTTGTTGGGCGAGTGCGCTACGCATTCGTGCGTCAATCTCACTCGAGAAGCTCCAACCGAAATGTTCGTAAACGCATCGCGTGGCTGCGATCGGATCGCAGCACAGATCGGTATAACGCAGATCGCAAACGCGTGACGTCGTAAGTTGGTCTCTGGCGCGCAGGAAAGTCTTTAATGCCTGTGACCAGTAAAACAGCGCATCACTTCCGACCTGAACAGGGTCGACCGAATCACTGAAGACACGTCGTAAAATGGTGACCAGACTTGAAACCGAAGCGACCGCTTCCAGCGGGTCGCGATGAATTTGAACAAATCGCGCGTCAGGATAGATCGACAACAACGCAGGCGCGGCGAACATGTGCGCCGGCGCTTTCAGGATCCATCGCTCCGCCGATTCGCGAAACTGCAGGTGTTGCAAAGAGCGGCGATGAAATTCGTAAGCCGGTCGCAAATCCTGACTAAAAAACCAGGCCCGATACGTCGGCATGTTATACATCGTGTCAAATTGGTCGCTCATAAACGTGGGGCTCATTAGCGAAACGCATTCCTGAGGCAATTCCGCGCCGGTGGTGTGAACCGTTTCGAAGGTCGGAGCCAGCCAACGCAGCGCCGCCAGATCGCGCGTTGCCTGTCGGATGCGTTTTTCTCGGTCATCTGAGGTCGGTGGGGAGGGGGACATCACTTCCCAGGTGATTGGTGCACGATGCGCCGGATCAGCTGCCAACAGAATGTGCAACAAAGTTGTTCCACTCCGTGGCAAGCCGACAATGAACAGCGGTTCGCGGATTTCCTGTTGCGCGATCTCGGGATACAGCGGTCGATCGCGCGTCAGCAAAAGGCGGTTGCACAAAATTCGAACCACATCGCTTCGCACTGCCATTTTGCCGATCACATTTAGCCGCGCCTCGCGATGGCACGCGTCTAATAAACGCGAGAGTGCTTCGCGAAATTCGCCGTCGCCAAAATCCTCCAGCTGACAACGACGCCTCGCGTGCTCGATCAATTGTTCCGGGGAAGGGATTCTCGATCCAATGCCGATCTTTTCGAGTGCGGCTCCGCATCTGTTGATGAGACGAATTGGTATCGGCGCACGGGTTTGTTCGACAGTCGTTAGGCTCGACATGACATCGACATCGTTGTTGCGCGCCAGCGGGATTTCAAGCGTCAACTTGTACGGCTTGCGTCGTACTCAGCGTCGTTCGATTGTTCGGAATGGCAACGGAGAAAGCGACGTTTGGCGCGGGCTGTTTTTGGGGGGTGGAAGAAACTTTCCGCAAACTCAAGGGCGTGACATCGAGTGCGGTCGGCTACGCCGGCGGCAACAGAGAGAATCCGAGTTACGAAGATGTTTGCACGGACAAAACCGGACACGCCGAGGTTGTTCAACTCGAGTTCGATCCCACGCAAATTAGTTACGAGCAACTCCTTGATGTTTTCTGGTCGAACCACAATCCGACCACGTTAAATCGTCAGGGCCCCGATTTTGGGACGCAATATCGTTCGGTGATTTTTTATCATTCGCCCGAGCAAAAAGCTGCGGCGGAAGCGTCGAAACAAAAACTTTCCGCGATCGGCAAATTTAATCGTCCGATCGTTACTCGGATTGAGCCGGCTCCAAAGTTTTGGCGCGCCGAAGAATATCATCAGCGCTATTTGGAAAAGCGCGGCCAATCGCACTGCGCGATCTGAGGCATGGCTGGCGAAGTTGTTCGCACGAAGGACTTCGTCGCCGACGCGGCCAACTTCATTTTCAATCTTGCGCACAAAGCGCTCGCCGAGCGGCATGAATTTCGGATCGCGCTATCGGGCGGCAACACTCCGCGCCCGGTTTATTCGGAAATCGCGCGAATTGGCCGCGATTTCCCGTGGGACCGGACTTTGATCACATTCGGGGACGAGCGGTGTGTTCCACCGGATGACAAACAGAGCAATTTTCGGATGGCTCGCGAAACGTTATTTCTTTCTGCGAACGTTCCGGACAAATCGATCATGCGAATGCGCGGCGAACTCGAGCCGCATATCGCGGCGCAGCAATATCAGGACGATCTCGACCTTTTGGCGACGCAGCGCGGCGAACAGATTTATCGGCACGATCTAGTTTTGCTCGGTGTGGGCGCTGATGGTCACACGGCTTCGTTGTTTCCCGAAACCGTTGCGCTCAATGAAATGACGCAGCGTGTGGTCGCGAATTTTGTTCCCAAACTGGACGCATGGCGGCTAACCTTCACTTTTCCACTTATCAATCATGCACGGCACGTGTGCTTTTTGGTGAATGCGAAGAAGCAGCCGGAATTAATCGAGCGCGTGATCAGTGGCGGCACTCAGTATCCGGCCGCGCGCGTAGATCCGACTTCGGGCAACCTGACCTGGATCCTCGGCGAGTGAT
>Ga0182038_10000426_pt1 | contig 20900 bp, 16 predicted proteins | sample sta12Can44000108_FD_125976 | JGI IMG/M metagenome (GOLD analysis project Ga0182038, IMG submission 125976) | Lab enrichment of tropical soil microbial communities from Luquillo Experimental Forest, Puerto Rico - statanox.12C.anox.44.000.108 | ecosystem: Environmental > Terrestrial > Soil >...
ACGAAGTCGAAATATTTGTCTGGGAAGGGAATGGTCTCGACATCGACATTGCAAGAGACATGCACGCCGCCGCCCAACAGATCGGTGCGGGCATAGCCCTGATCGAAATAGGCGTCGAGGAAATGGGTCGCTCTGAAGAAAGGAGACAGCCCAGGGCCGATCTCGAGAACGCGAGCGCCTTCCCTGATCTTGTCATTGATCCAAGCGCCCAGTTCGGCAGGGCGCTTATACCAGTCTTCGGTTTTTTCCTTATCGATCATGACGGGCCGTTTTCCTGATTGGTGATCATTGCCACTGTATCAAGAAAAACGGCCACTCGTCATGTTCGTGGAAGTCGCTTTGCCGCAAATCTTGCGCGAGGGTTAGCGCGCCAGCACCTGGGCGGCATCCTTGGTTTTGTTGATCGCACCTTCGGCCTGGGTGATCGCCGAGGCGATGCCGGTGACGTTATGGGTGATCTCATCCACCGCCGAAGCCGCGCTTTGCATGTTCGACGACATATCGCGGGTCACCGCGCTTTGCTCCTCGACGGCGGAAGCGGTGGCGGCGACATATTCGCGGACAGATTCGATCGAACCGCGGATACCGTTCAGAGCACCGACCACTTCGCCCGAGATGGACTGTACGCCCTCGATTTCCTTGGTGATCTGCTCGGTGGCCTTGGCCGCCTGGTTGGCTAGATTCTTCACCTCGTTGGCGACCACCGCGAAGCCCTTGCCGGCTTCGCCGGCGCGCGCCGATTCGATGGTGGCGTTCAGGGCCAGCAGGTTGATCTGCCCGGCGATATTGTTGATCAGCCCGACGATGCCGCCCATGGCGACGGCGGCGTCGGACAGACGCTGGGTGGCCTGCCCGGCGGACACCACCTGATCGAAGGCGCCGTCGGTGGCGGCCTGGGACTTGGTCATGCTTTGCGAAATCTCGACGATGGAGGCGGCCAATTCTTCGGAACTGGCGGCCACGGTCTGGACGTTCGACGATGTCTGGCCGGCGGCCATCGTGGCCTGGTTGGACTGGGCGTTGCACTGATGCATCGCCGCGTCGATTTCGCTGAAATTAATGTCGATCAGCTGCTTCAGTTCGCCCAGCAAGGTCACCTGCCTTGTGACATCGATGGCGAACTTCACGACCTTGAAGGGCTTGCCGTTCAAATCGAAGATGGGGTTGTAGCTGGCTTCGATCCACACCTCGCGCCCGCCCTTGCCGATGCGCTTATACTGGGCGGCCTGGAACTCGCCGGCGCGCAGACGCTCCCAGAAGCTGCGATATTCGGCGCTGTCGCGCATGGAGGACTCGACGAACATCGAGTGATTGCGGCCTTTGATCTCGTCCAGGCTATAGCCCATCGTGGTCAGGAAATTCTGATTGGCGGTAATGATGGTGCCGTCCAGATTGAATTCGATCACCGCCTGGCTTTTCTGGATGGCGGTCACCTTGCCCAAAAGGTCGGCATATTCCATCTTGGTGGCAGTGACGTCGGTGGCGTATTTCACCACTTTGACCACGCGGCCGTCCTTCGACAGGATGGGGTTGTAGCTGGCTTCGATCCAGACTTCCTTGCCGCCCTTGCCGATGCGCTTGTACTGCGCCTGCTGGAACTGGCCGGACCGCAGACGGTCCCAGAAAGCCTTGTAGTCGGCGCTGTCGCGGTAAGCGGGCTCGACGAACATCGAGTGATGCTGGCCCTGAATTTCCGAAAGCTCGTAACCGAGCACCTTCAGGAAATTGCTGTTGGCCGTCAGGATGCGGCCTTCCGGGGTGAATTCGATGACGGCTTGAGACTTGTCCAGCGCCTCAAGCACGCTGAAAGCCATCATGGAACGCGCAGTATCACCAAAAAAGCCCATATCTGTTCTCCCTGAGAGCCAGCTGCAAGACTAGTTTTATTCTAATTTGCAATAGGAGAATATATCCATTGGCCTAGGCCCTGCAAGCCTATCTAAGGATAACAGGCATTGCGATTCCGGATTAGAGTCTTATCCATGAGAACAGTTACAACTTATAGGCCGCTAGGTTCTCCAACGACAACAAAGAGAAGTGATTTGTTGTCTAAAAGTTTTCTGGCGACACGTTTAATATCATCAATAGTGATGTTCTGAATCAGCGAACTGCGGCGCTCCAAGTAATCGCGCCCCAGGTTATCCATCTGAATCGCCACCAGGATTTGCGCGATCGAGCCAGTGCTGTCCATCTGCAGAGGATAAGAGCCGATCAGATATTTCTTGGCGTCGGCCAGTTCCTGAGCGGTCACGCCGTCTTCGGCCATTTTTTGCCATTCCTGGCGGATCAGGGCGATGCTCTGGGCGGTCTTTTCATTGCGGGTGGCGGTGCCGCCGTCGAACAGAGCACCATGCTGATAGGGCGACAGGCCGGTGCTGATGCCATAGGCCAGACCGCGCTTGACGCGGACCTCGGTCATCAGACGCGACGAGAAGCCGCCGCCGCCCAGGATGTAGTTCATCACATAAGCGGCATACCAATCGGGGTCGGTGCGCTTCAGGCCCTGTTGTCCGAACAGCACCACGCTTTGCGGGATGGGGCGGCGGATGATCTCGACCTTGCCGGTGGCGGCGGCCTGAACCTCCGGCACCTCGATCGGATCGGCCTGCGCCGGCAGCGCGCCAAAGCTGGAGTCCAGCAAGGGCTTCAACTGCTCGGGGGTGATGTCGCCGACCACGCCGATGATCAGACGGTCGCGGCCCAGACGATGGGCCGGCCAGGCCTTCAGATCGTCGGCGGTGATCTGCTTGACGCTGTCCTCGGTGCCCTCGACGGCGCGGCCGTAAGGATGTTCGGGATAAAGCGCCTTGGTCAGAGCCCGTCCGGCGATGGCGTCGGGGTCTTGCTGCTGATGCGCCAGATCGGCCAGAATCTGACCGCGCATGCGCTCGATGGCTTCGGCGTCGAAGCGCGGCTTGCTCAAGGCCAGGGCCAGCAAGGAAAAGGCGGTGTCGCGGTTGGCGGTGATGGTCTTCAGATGGCCGCGAATGGCGTCATGGTCGGCCGAAAGACCGAAGCCGATGCCCAAATCCTCCAGCTGGCCGTGAAAGGCCTGGCTGTCCATGTCGCCGGCGCCCTCGTCGAACAGGCTGGCCGCCAGATTGGACAGGCCGCCCTTGTCCGCCGGGTCCATGGCGGCGCCGCCCCTGAAGGCGAAGTTCATGGCGATGATCGGGTTGGCGTGATCCTCGACCAGCCAGGCCTCGATGCCGTTGTCGCTGGTGACTTTCTGGATGTCAAAGGCCGCGTTCGCCGCCGAAGACAGGCCCGCCACCAGCAAAGCCGCCGCCAGCGAGAAAGACTTGATCAGGCGGCTCATCGCATTTCCCTCCCGAAGCTGCCCAGGGATCGTTGGGCGCGTTGTTCCTCGTCCGGCACCGGATCGCCGGGGCGGGTCGGCAGCAGCAGGCCGGTGACAGAACGCTGTTCCTGCAACACCGCCTTGGCGGCGGCGGAGACCTGAGCGGCGGTGACGGCGGAAATGCGGTTGGGCCAATCCTCGACCTGAGCGATGGTGCCGCCGCTGGCCAGGGCCGAGCCCAGCACCCGCGGGCCGGTATGGAAGGAATCGCGGGCGTAAGAGACGCTGATGGTGAGGCGCTGCTTGGCGCGGGCGACCTCTTCCTCGGTCACGCCGGCATCGGCGATCTTCTTCAGCTCGGCTTCGACGGCGGGGACCAGCTGTTCCATGGCAACACCCGGGGCCGGGCTGACCGAGATGTCGAAGCTGGTCATGCCCAGCGCCTCGGCGCCATAGCCGGCATCGGCGGTGGCGGCCAGCTTTTGCTCGACCGCCAGCGATTTATAAAGCCGGCTGGTGGTGCCGCCGCCCAGAATCTCGGCCAACACCTGCAGCGGATAGGCCATGGTGGTATCGCCCTGGTGATAGCTGGGGGCGAGGTAAGAGCGGTTCCAGCTGGGCTGATGCACATCGGGATCGCGTAAGGTCACCGAACGGGCGGCCATCGGCTCGGGCTCAGGCTCGCGCAGACGCGGCGGCACCGGGCGGGCGGGCACGGCGCCGTAATATTTTTCGACCAGCGGTTTGACCTGGGCAACGGTGACGTCACCCGACAGGATCAGCACGGCATTGTTGGGAGCGTACCAGCGCTTGTGGAATTCCACCACGTCGGCCAGCTTGTAACCCTCGATCTCCTGCTTCCAGCCGATCACCGGATGGTGATAGGGCGAAACCTCGAACAGCTGGGCGGTCATCTGCTCTTCCAGCAGCGCTTCCGGTTCGTTGTCGATGCGCATGCGGCGCTCTTCCAGCACCACCTGACGCTCGGGCTGGAAATCCTTGTCATCCAGCTTGAGGTTCGCCATGCGGTCGGATTCCAGCTTCATCACCAGATCCAGCTTGTCCACCGCCACGTCCTGATAAAAGGCCGTGTAGTCGGCGGTGGTGAAGGCGTTGTCGCGTCCGCCGTTCTGGGCGACGATCTTCGAGAAAGCCCCCGCCGGGACCAATTTGGTGCCCTTGAACATCATATGCTCGACCATATGGGCGAGGCCGGTTTTGCCCGGCAGCTCGTCGCCGGCTCCGACCTTGTACCACAGCATATGACTGACCACGGGAACCCGGTGATTGGGGATCACCACCACCTGCAGCCCGTTTTTCAGGGTGAAGGTCTCGGGGTTGAACATCTGGGCCTGAGCGGCCGGCGCTGCGATGAGCAGGAAAGCTCCGGCGGCGGCGGCGAGACGGCGGGCAAAAGACATCATGCCTCCCGGCGATGAGGGACAGTTCGCCATATAAGGCGGAATGGATGGGGCGCAAGCGAAGGGATGCTTATGGGCTTTTCTCGTCGTCGAAGCCGACCTTGTCGCGGATGATGAACAGGGGGCGGCCTTTGACCTCGTTGAACACCCGGCCCAGATAATGGCCGATGACGCCCAGGGTGATCAGCTGCACGCCGCCCAGGAACAGCATGATGGTGATGATCGATTCATAGCCCGGCACATCGATGCCGAACAGGATGGTCCTGACCACGCGCACGACGATGTAGAAGAAGGCGATGGCCGAGATCACCGCGCCGATCAAAGCGCCGATGCGCAGGGGCGTGTCGGAAAACGCCACCAGCCCGTCGAAGGCGAAGCGCAGCAGCGCCACCACGCTGAACTTGGTCTCGCCGTGATGGCGCTCTTCCTGATCATAGGGCACGCCGGTCTGGCGGAAGCCGACCCAGGCGAAGATGCCCTTCATGAAGCGGGTGCGCTCGGGCATGGAATTGATGACGTCCAGCACCTTGCGGTCCAGCAGGCGGAAATCACCGACTTCGCGCGGCAGCGGCACCTCGCACAGGCGGTCGAACACCCAATAGAAAGCCTTGGCCTGAAGGCGGCTGAGAAGGCTTTGCCCGACCCGGTCCTTGCGCACGGCATAGACCACGTCGAAGCCTTCGCGCCATTTGGCGACCATGTCGGGGATCACTTCCGGCGGATGCTGAAGATCGGCATCCATGGGCACCACCGCATCGCCCCGTGCCTCGCTGAGGCCAGCCGACAGAGCGCATTCCTTGCCGAAATTGCGCGACAGTCCCAGCACCTTGATGCGCGGCTCCTTGCCATGCCAGGCGGTCAGCGCCGCCAAGGTGTCGTCGCGGCTGCCGTCATTGACGCAGACGATCTCCCAGGTCAGGCCGACGCCTTCCAGCACCGGGATCAGGCGATGGAAGAAGTCATCCAGATTTTCCTGCTCGTTATAGCAGGGCACGACGACGGACAGACGCGGATTGCTCACAGGGGCAAGACCTTCAAGAGAAAGGTTTTCTTTGAATATAGGCCAGCCCCCGGTCACTGCAAAGGGATTAGGGATTCAGACTGGGGGTCATGTCGGCGGAAGACATCGGCGGCGGCATCGCGTCGCGACACCGCATAGCAATAGACGCAGCCATGGGGACAGCTGTCGTAAGCGCCGATATCCCGGCTTTCGGCGCAAAGACAGCCGGGGCGGTTGCCCTTGGTCTTGGCGGCGATAGGATGGCCGGCGATGTCGGACAGGCGCTCTGCATCGATGCAGCGGGCCGGTTCGCCCGGCAGGTCAGGCTGAGTGCAAAGGGTCAGGCGCATGCCCCGCTCGGCGGCCAAGTCCTGAAAACGGGCCAGGGCCTTTCGTTTGTCCTCCATGCTTGGATCGTTCCAGCCGAAGCCTTGGGCACGGGCGGCGGCCTCTAGATTGCGGGCGGTCTTCTTGTAAATCTGCGCGAAGGACAGAGTCACCTCGTCCACCTGTCCCTCCAGCGCCTTGGCCAGAGTAGCAAAGCGGCGCAGATGCCATTCGGGCGGCGTCAGGTCGGTCAGCAGCACCGGGTCATAGCGCCAGACCACCGCGCGGGGACCGTAGTCTCCGGCCAAGCGGCGGATGGTCTCGGTGGCGCGGGCAGGCTCGACCACCGAACGCTCCAGCGTCCGGGGATAGCCGGTGACGGTGTATTGCAGCATAAAGGGCAGGCCGGCGGCCTTCACCTCGGCCAGGGCGGGCAGGAAGGGCTCGGCATTGCGGGTCCAGAAGACGTAGCCGTCCACCCCTTCGCGCAACGATACCCGATAGGCCGGCCCGCCGTAAGGATTGGCCACCAGACAAAAGCCGGCGCGGAAGCGGTTTTGGAACCACTCCGCGTAAAAAGCGGGAATATCGGTGCGAAAGCTGGCCGAGATGATCATGCCTGTCAGTCAAACAGGATGCTTCGGCCAGCTCAAGCTTTGTACCGTGATGCGGCAGCCGCATCGCGTAAGTTCCTCGCCGGGCGCAAGCTCCGCTCGCTTGCCTGCGCCCTCAGCGGGCGCTGGAAAGAAGCGGAATCGGCGAGATTAAGGCGTTCCCGCCAGGAACATCGCCAGCTGCATCTGCGCCATCGCCAGGGCCTGATTGACGGTGGAGGGATCGAAATCCTTGCCGTTCAGGTTCAGCTTGCCGTCCTTCAGTTCATATTGCGCGGTCAGGGCGTCGCCATCGGCCTGGGCAAAGCCTTGCAACACCGCCATCTGCTTCATCGGCGTCGGCAGGGCATTGCCGGTCAGCCGGGCATTGCCCTTCGACGAAAGCTGCTGGCTCAGCGACATGCCGCTGGCAGGCGTGGGGGCCAGGGTTGCCACGGCGTTGAAATTCAGCGCCGCCTCTGATCCGTCCGGCAAGGTGACCGAGCCGCTGATGCGGGGGATCTCATAGGTCAGGCCTTGCTGCAGGATCCGCGACAGCGACGGCTTCATCACCGCCAAGGCCTGATCCGGGTCGGCGGCAGGGCTTTGCTGATTTTTGATGGCGTCTTGCAATTGATGAATAGCCTGGATATCGACGTCGCGGATCGATAGCTCGAAATCCAGATCCTTCACCTTGCTGCCCTGGGACTGGCCCGAGGCGATGGTGAAGGCCATGGCGCTGTCGCGGCGGTCGCCATGATCATGGGCCTCGCCGGTCAGCTTCAAGCCGTCGGCCGAGACCTTGCTGCTCGAGAAACTGTCCAGGGTGATGAGTTCCTTGCCGGTACCTTCGGTGACGTCGAGAATATCGGCCTGCATCGCCAGATTTTTCAGCGTGCTGGTCTCGCCATTGACGGTCATCTCGGCGCCGGGCAACAGCAGGGACAGCGCGGCCGTGGTTTTGTCGACCGACATCGAGCCGGTTATCGGCGTCATATGAAGGCTGCCGCTCTGGTCCTTGATGGTCACTTCCGACAATTTCAGGTCGCTGCCGACCTTGCCGCCAAAGGACAGACTGCCGTCGCCTTCCAGATGGAAATCGTCGCCCAGGTTCTTTTTGATGTCGGCGGCGGAGTCGCCCGCCGGTCGCAAGGTCCAGTGGAAGCGGTTCAGGCTGAAGGGCGTCGGCAGATGGGAAATCTGGTAATCCAGGGTCGCCAGGGTCGCGGGGCCTTGCCCCTGATTCAGGGCCGGAGAGCTGAGCGTGATGTCAAACGAACCGCTGGAACTGATCATCCCGGCCTGATGATGCAGATTGGTCAGGCTCCAGGCGCCGGCCTTATAAAGCGGCTTGTTCATCAGGGCGGTCAGGGCCGGCTCGGTCTGGCGCGAGCTGATGGCCGCCGCGCCGATCCAAAGACCAGCCAGAACCGCGATGGCGGCACCGCCTATGATGCCGATACGTGACGCCGAAGCCATGATGATGCTCTCCCCTGAGTCAGCGACCTGTGCGGTCGCGCTTCGGGAGGCTACAGGCGATCAATCAACGGTGCAATTGCTGATCCGTCAGTACCCTAAAAGGCGCTGTCAGCTGCGGCGGTCGGCCTGACGTCCGGCCCACCAGAAGCCAATGAAGCAGACGATCATGGCCGCCAGGGCTTCCCAGCCCAGACGCGTGGAGGCAAACACCGGCTGGGCAAGGGCAGCAAGCAGGAAGAACAGGCCCAGCAGGAGCAGCATGACCAGCTGCAGCGTGCGAAACATCACACGCCGGCGGGCCGATGGGTCCAGGTCATAGTTGGTCACGTACATATCCACTTCTAAAGACAGTTCGTTGGTTTTCTCTCCCATCAGGCCGTAGTCGTCCCTGCCCCAGGCCGATACGTCCTGTAAACGCGTTCATATACGCAATCGAGGTGCCTTGGCTCAAGAACTATCGGCAGGGATCGGATTCCGGGATTGGCACTCTGGCCGACTGAGTGCTAACATCCGCGCGAACCGAGGGGGCGGGGCGGTTGCGCGTCCGTTTCCTCGTCATATATATAACCGCGAACAACTCCGACCACCGGGGGTTCCTGCGGTTGCTCTGAGGCAGGACCGCGGAGACCAGCCGCAACATAAGAGGATGAGATGAGCAAAGTCATCGGTATCGACCTGGGCACCACCAATTCCTGTGTCGCCATCATGGAAGGCAAGAGCACCAAGGTGATCGAGAACGCCGAGGGTGCCCGCACCACGCCGTCGATGGTCGCCTTCGCCGATTCGGGCGAGCGCCTCGTCGGTCAGGCTGCCAAGCGCCAGGCGGTGACCAATCCTTCGAACACCCTGTTCGCCATCAAGCGCCTGATCGGCCGCCGCTTCAATGATCCGGTGACCAAGAAGGATTCCGCTCTGGTCCCCTACCACATCATCGAGGGTGACAACGGCGATGCGTGGGTTGAAGCCGAGGGTCAGAAATACAGCCCCAGCCAGGTGTCGGCCTTCATTCTGCAGAAGATGAAGGAAACCGCCGAAAGCTATCTGGGTGAAAAGGTCACTCAGGCGGTCATTACCGTTCCGGCTTACTTCAACGACTCTCAGCGTCAGGCCACCAAGGACGCCGGCAAGATCGCCGGCCTGGAAGTCCTGCGCATCATCAACGAGCCGACTGCTGCCGCTCTGGCCTATGGCATGGAGAAGAAGGGCGCCGGCACCATCGTTGTCTACGATCTGGGCGGCGGCACCTTCGACGTGTCGGTGCTGGAAATCGGCGACGGCGTGTTCGAGGTGAAGTCCACCAACGGCGACACCTTCCTGGGCGGTGAAGACTTCGACGCCCGCATCATCGAATATCTCGCCGACGAGTTTAAGCGCGAGCAGGGCATCGACCTGAAGAAGGATCGTCTGGCTCTGCAGCGTCTGAAGGAAGCCGCTGAAAAGGCCAAGATCGAGCTGTCGTCTGCCATGCAGACCGAAGTCAATCTGCCCTTCATCACCGCTGACGCCACCGGCCCGAAGCATCTGAACATCAAGCTGACCCGCGCCAAGTTGGAAGCCCTGGTGGAAGATCTGGTCCAGCGCACCATCGAGCCCTGCCGCGCCGCTTTGAAGGATGCCGGCCTGAAGGCTTCGGAAATCGACGAAGTGATCCTGGTCGGCGGCATGACCCGCATGCCCAAGATCGTCGAAGTGGTGAAGGAATTCTTCGGCCGCGAGCCCCATAAGGGCGTGAACCCCGACGAAGTGGTCGCCATCGGCGCTGCCATTCAGGGCGGCGTGCTGAAGGGCGAGGTCAAGGACGTTCTGCTGCTGGACGTCACCCCGCTGTCCCTGGGCATCGAAACCCTGGGCGGCGTGTTCACCCGTCTGATCGACCGCAACACCACCATCCCGACCCGCAAGGGCCAGGTGTTCTCGACTGCGGAAGACAATCAGACGGCGGTGACCATCCGCGTCTTCCAGGGCGAGCGCGAAATGGCCGCCGACAACAAGATGCTGGGCCAGTTCGATCTGGTGGGTCTGCCCCCCGCTCCGCGCGGCATGCCGCAGATCGAGGTGACCTTCGACATCGACGCCAACGGCATCGTCTCGGTTTCGGCCAAGGACAAGGCCACCGGCAAGGAACAGCAGATCCGCATCCAGGCTTCTGGCGGTCTGAACGACGCCGACATCGAGAAGATGGTCAAGGACGCCGAGGCTCATGCCGCCGACGACAAGAAGCGCAAGGAAGCGGTGGAAGCCCGCAACCATGCCGACGGTCTGATCCATGCCACCGAGAAGAACCTCAAGGAATATGGCGACAAGGTGCCGGCCGATCAGAAGGCCGCCATCGAAGCCGACCTCAAGGCTCTGAAGGATGTGCTGGATTCGGGCGACGCCGAGGCCATCAAGGCCAAGACCGAAGCTCTGACCCAGTCCTCGATGAAGCTGGGCGAGGCCATCTATAAGGCGCAGCAGGAAGGCGAGGCTTCGGCCCAGCCGGGTGCCGACGCCGGCCAGGCCCATGGCGCCGCCCATGACGGCGTCGTCGATGCCGACTTCGAGGAAGTGGACCCCGACAAGAAGGGCAAGTAAGCCTTTCTGTCAGTGCAACGCCCCGCCCCGGACTTCCGGGGCGGGGTCTGTCTGACAAGAGACGTTGATCTGCCGGTGCGCACTGAGTTTTCCAACGAAGGCCGGTCCTTCGTGACCTCGGAGCCGCCCTTCGGTCGTCGCTTGTCCGGCGAGGGGCATACAGCATTTCATAAAGAGTTTGGCTCATGAGCAAACGCGATTTCTACGAAGTTCTGGGGGTGGCCAAGGGGGCCAGCGCCGATGATTGCAAAAAGGCCTATCGCAAGCTGGCCATGCAATATCATCCGGACCGCAATCCCGATGACCCGACTGCCGCCGAAAAATTCCGCGAGATCAACGAAGCTTATGACGTCCTGAAGGACGACCAGAAGCGCGCCGCCTATGACCGCTTCGGCCATGCCGCCTTCGAGCAGGGCGGCGGGGCGGGACGCGGCGGTTTCGGCTTTGGCGGTGGCGGCGGCGATTCGCCGTTCGGCTCGGGCTTCGCCGATATCTTCGACGAGATGTTCGGTGAATTCATGGGCGGCCGGCGCGGCGGTGGCGGCGGCAATGGCTCCACGCGCGGCTCCGATCTGCGCTATGACATGGAGCTGAGCCTCGAGGAAGCCTTTGCCGGCAAGACCGCCGAGATCAAGGTGGCGACCTCGGTGCCCTGCGACTCCTGTAAGGGATCGGGCAGCGCCAACGGTTCGGCGCCGGTGGAATGCGGCACCTGCCGCGGCCATGGCAAGGTGCGCGCCACCCAGGGCTTCTTCACCATCGAACGCACCTGCCCGACCTGTCAGGGCTCGGGCAAGGTGATCAAGGATCCCTGCAAGGCCTGCGCAGGCTCGGGCCGCACCCGCAAGGAAAAGACCCTGTCGGTGAATGTTCCCGCCGGCGTCGAGGACGGCACCCGCATCCGCCTGGGCGGCGAGGGCGAGGCCGGCATGCGCGGCGGGCCGAACGGCGATCTTTATATTTTCCTGTCCATCGCCACCCATCGCATCTTCCAGCGCGAAGGGGCGAACATTCATTGCCGGGTGCCGATTCCGATGACCACGGCGGCGCTGGGCGGCTCGATCGAGGTTCCCACCATCGACGGCAGCCGCACCAAGGTGACGATCCCCGCCGGCACCCAGTCGGGCAACCAGTTCCGCCTGCGCGGCAAGGGTATGAGCGTGCTGCGCAGCCCGGCGCGCGGCGATATGTTCGTCGAAGCGGTGGTGGAAACCCCGATGAATCTGAACAAGCGTCAGGAAGAGCTGCTGCGCGAGTTTGAAACCGCCGGCGGCAAGGAAACCAGCCCGCAATCCTCTGGCTTCTTCGCGAAAGTGAAAGAGCTGTGGGACGATCTGAAGGATTAAGCCGATGAGCATCAAGATCGGAATCGTCGGCTGCGCCGGCCGTATGGGCCAGATGCTGATGAAGGAAGTGCTGGATACCGCCGGGGCCGAACTGGCCGGCGGCACCGAGCGTCCGGGCGGCGCGGCGCTGGGCAAGGATATCGGCGAACTGCTGGGCCGCGGCACATCCGGTCTGATCATCGGCGACGACGCCCGCGCACTGTTCCAGGCTTCCGACGTGGTGATCGACTTCACCAGCCGCGACGCCACGGTGATTCATGCCCGGCTGGCGCGGGAACTGGGTAAGGCGCTGGTGGTCGGCACCACCGGCCTGGAGCCCGAGCATGAAGCGGTGCTACATGAGGCCGCCGCCAAGGTGCCGGTGGTCTATGCCCCCAATTTCAGCGTCGGCGTCAATCTGCTGATGAGCCTGGTCGAGAAGGTGGCCTCCATCCTCGATCCCTCCTACGACATCGAGATTGTCGAGATGCATCACCGCCATAAGGTGGACTCGCCCTCGGGCACCGCTCTGGGCTTGGGCCGCGCTGCGGCGGCGGGGCGTCAGGTGGCGTTGTCGGATGTCTGGGTGAAGCAGCGCGACGGCATTGTCGGCGCTCGCAAATCCGGCGAAATCGGCTTCGCGGCCCTGCGCGGCGGCGATGTAGTGGGCGATCATACGGTGATGTTCGCGGCGGAAGGCGAGCGCATCGAGCTGACCCACAAGGCTCAGTCCCGCGCCGTATTCTCGAAGGGCGCGGTGCGGGCCGCCCTCTGGACAGCCAGCGCCAAGGCCGGGCTTTACGATATGTTCGACGTGCTGGGGCTGAAGGCTTAAAGCGCCTTCAGCATCTAGTCCTTGAGCCATTTTTCGACGGCATCCGGTTTCGGAATGCCGCCGGCATGGACGACCTTGCCGTCCAGCACGACGCCGGGTGTGCTCATCACGCCATAGCCGAGGATCGCCGCCATGTCGGTGACCTTTTCGATTTCGATGGCGATGCCCAGCGTCTGAGCCTTCTCTTCGATCAGCTTGGCTGTGTTGACGCAGTTCTTGCAGCCCGATCCAAGCACCTTGAATGATTTCATGACGTCCTCCTCCGTCAGGCGAAAATGGCGTTCAGCAGATAGCCGACCAGGATGAAGGCGATGGTCAGGAAGCTGCCGAAGAACACCAGCATCGGCGGTTTCAGAACCTTGCGCAGCATGACGAATTCGGGCAGCGAGATGCCGACCACGCTCATCATGAAGGCGATCACCGTGCCCAGCGGCACACCCTTGGCGATGAGCGCCTCGGCGACCGGAATGATGCCGGTGGCGTTGGAATAAAGCGGCAGGCCCATCAGCACGGCAGCAGGCACGGCAAAGGGATTGTCGGCGGCGGCATAACGGGCGAACAGTTCTTGCGGCACATAGCCATGCAGCAGCGAACCGATGGCGATGCCGATAATCACATAAAGCCAGATGCGTCCGACGATTTCCCGGACTTCGCCCCAGGCATAGCGCAGGCGTCCGGTCAGGCTGTCGTCGGCTTCGATATGGGGCAGCGCGCCCAGGCGAATCTTCCAGACATAGTCTTCGACATGACGTTCCATGCGCAGGCGGTCGATCAGCAGTCCCCCCACAATGCCGGTGCCCATACCGACGCCGACATAAACAGCGGTCATCTTCCAGCCCATGATCGAGCCCAGGATCACCACCGCCACTTCGTTGACCAGCGGCGAGGTGATCAGGAAGGCCATGGTCACGCCCAAAGGAATGCCCGCTTCGAGAAACCCGATGAACAAGGGTACTGACGAGCAGGAACAGAAGGGTGTGACAGCGCCTAGAATGACTGCCAGCAGATAGCCCAAGCCTCGGGATTTGCCTTCGATGGCGCTGCGCACCTTTTCGGGCGACAGCATGGTGCGGAACAGCCCCATGATGAAGACGATGACCACCAGCAAGACGAAAATCTTGCTGGTGTCCTCGATGAAAAAATGCACGGCGTCAGCCAGCTTGCTGTCGGTATCCAAGCCCAGCAGTGAGATGGTCGTCCAGTCGGCGAGGCGGATAAAGATCTCGAACATTGGAACGTCCTCTCAGGCTGTCAGGCCGAGCGCCGTCTGTCTGGCCGCCGCATATCGCCCAGGCGTCCGACATCGTCCTCATGGCCCTGTGTTGCCCGCAATCCCTCCAGCACGGCGGCTACGGTCTTGGCGGCCCAATCGGTCAGGTCGTCCGACAGCGAATACAGAACCCACTGGGCATCCCGCCGAACTTTGACCAGACCGGCCTCACGCAGGGTGCCCATCTGTTTCGATACAGTCGGCTGACTGACCTGCAAAGCCTGGGTCAGTTCGCAAACACAGAGCTCCCCTTTCCGCGACAGCAGCGCCAGTGCGCGCAAGCGGACGGGATCAGAGAGAGCGGAGAGGATCGCGACAACATATTCCATGTCATCAATATAACATAAATCGCATATTCTGCGTTGGGCATATGTGAGGCAAAAAAATAAAAAAGGCCGGAGGGAACTCCGGCCTTTATCACGTGACTGGCGTTATGCGCTTCAGCTGTTCAGATCATCGCCGGCGACGGCCCGCTTCAGCAGGGCCTTGGTTTCCTCGATGCCGTACAGCGCGATGAACGAGCCCAGACGCGGCCCCTGATCCTGGCCCAGCAGAATCTCGTAGCAGGCCTGGAACCAGGCGCGGAGTTCGGGGAACACGGCATGGCGCTTGCCGACTTCGTAGACCACCGTCTGGATGTCTTCGGCGCTGGTGCCGGGGCTGAGCTTTTCCAGTTCGGCCAGCAGGTCGGCCAGGGCAGCACCCTCTTCCGCCGAGGCCTTGCGGTAGGCCTTGGTCGGCTTCACGAAATCCTGGAAATAGGTGACGGCATAGCCCACCAGCTTGTCCAGGAACGGCGCGTTCTCGGGCGTGGTGCCGGGGACATAACGGCTGATGAACTGCCACAGCACGCCCTTGTCCTCGGCATGGCAGACCGACGCGAGGTTCAACAGGATGTTATAGGACAGGCCCGACTCAGGGGCGGGTGGCTGGCCGTGATGGATATGCCAGGCCGGATTGTTCAGGCGCTTGGTCTCGTCTTCCTTGGGGAAGGCGGCGACGAAGGCCAGATATTCGTCGACGGCGCGGGGGATCACGTCGAAATGTAGACGCTTGGCGGCCTTGGGCTTCTGATACATGAACAGAGCCAGACTTTCCGGCGGGGCATAGCGCAGCCAATCTTCGACCGACAGGCCGTTGCCCTTGGACTTGGAAATCTTCTGGCCCTTATCGTCCAGGAACAGTTCGTAGGACAGATTGACGGGGGGCTGACCGCCCATGATGCGGCAGATCTTCGAGGACAGCTGATAGGTGGGGATCAGATCCTTGCCCGACATTTCATAGTCCACGCCCAGCACATACCAGCGCATGGCCCAGTCGGCCTTCCACTGCAGCTTGACCTTGCCGCCACGAACGCTGGTGGTGACGAAGCTGCCGTCTTCGTCCTTATAGACGATGGTGCCGGATGCCAGATCGCGCTCGACCACCGGCACCTGCAACACCTTGCCGGTCTTGTCGCAGACGGGCAGCAGCGGCGAATAGGTGGCCTGACGCTCTTCGCCCAGGGTCGGCAGCATCACATCCATGATGGCGTCGTAATGCTCCAGTACCTTCAGGATGCCGTCATCGAAGCGGCCCGACTTGTACCAGTCGCTGGCGGACTGGAACTCGTACTGGAAGCCGAAGCTGTCGAGAAAGCCCCGCAGCCGGGCATTGTTGTGATGACCGAAGCTCTCATGCGTGCCGAAGGGATCGGGAATCTCGGTCAGCGGCTTGCCCAGATGGGTGCGCACCATCTCCTGATTGGGGATGTTGTCCGGCACCTTGCGCAGGCCGTCGCGGTCGTCCGAGAAGGCGAACAGGCGGGTGGGGATTTCGGAATTCAGCAGCTCGAAGGCGCGGCGCACCATGGTGGTGCGCACCACTTCGCCGAAAGTGCCGATATGCGGCAGGCCCGAAGGGCCATAGCCGGTCTCGAACAGCACGTAACCCTTGGCCGGTTTCACGCCTTTCAGCCGCTCGTCCAAAAGGGTGCGGGCTTCCTGGAAGGGCCAGGCGCTGGCGGTACGGGCGAATTCGCGAAGGTCGGACATGGGTTCCACACTGCAAGACGAAAGTTGCGAAGAGTGTGGAAAACTAGGGCGCTCACGCACGCCCGTCAATGATTACCGGGAAGCCGCAACGCGGCTGACTAGCGCCGTCGGCTCCGCCGACAACGATAAAGCACTGCGCGCAAAGCGCACGGGGAGCGCGCCGAAGCGACGACGGAGCGTAAGCGGAGGAGGGAAGCGGAGGAAAGCCGTGCCGCCCCTTTAGGGGCAAACGACGCCTGCAAGGCGGCCCGGAACGAAGTGTAGGGTGGGCAGAGCCCACAAGCGGGGCGGAGCCACGCGCCCGGCGCTTGAGGGACATATAAAATAAATCTCCCCTCCCACCAGTGGCAGGAGGGGAGACTCAAAAAAACTTATCAACCCCGCGAGGGGACCATCAGCATGGCGTCGCCGTCGATGACGACGGTGGAGCCGACCGAGCAGCTGGTCTTGAAGCTGGCGCGCTTCTTTTCGGCGTTCAGTTCCAGAACCTCGACCTTGGCGACCACGGTGTCGCCGATCTTCACCGGAGCCTTGAACTTCAGGTTCTGCGACATGTAGATGCAGCCCGGGCCGGGCAGCTTGGTGCCGAACACGGTCGAGATGAAGCCGGCCGACAGCATGCCATGGGCGATGCGGCCCTTGAACATGGTGGTGCTGGCGAATTCTTCGTTCAGATGGACCGGATTGGTGTCGCCAGAGATGCCGGCGAACAGAACGATGTCAGCCTCGGTGACGGTCTTGGCATAGGTGGCGGTCTGGCCGACCTTCAGGTCTTCGAAATAGTAACCCTGCAAATCGCTCATGGTTTGGTCCACTTCCAGTCATGCTGTGGGTTTTGGTCCGGCGATTATACGCAAGCTTATGGCTCACCACAAGTTGCGCCCCGATGACAGGAATCGCCATGGTTTCATGACAAAATCCGGGGGTTCCCCTTGCTTATCTTGGCGCAATCGAATACCCCTTACCGTTTCTAAATCGGACTTTCAGGACCGGTCGCCCTCTATGCGCATCTTTCGCCACTACACCGAACTGCCTGCCGACGTGCGCGGCGGCGTGGTGGCGCTTGGCAATTTCGATGGCGTGCATCTGGGCCATCAGGCGGTGATCGGCCAAGCGCAGGCGCTGGCCAAGCAGCTGGGCGTGCCCTGCGGAGTGATGACCTTCGAGCCGCATCCGCGTTCGCTGTTCAAGCCGGATCGCCCGAATTTCCGCCTGACCCCCTTTCGCATCAAGGCGCGGATGATCGAGGAACTGGGCCTCGATTTCCTGATCATGCAGCATTTCGATCTGGCCTTCGCCAGCCATACGGCGGAACAGTTCGTCGATCAGGTGCTGGTGGCGGGCCTAGGGGTGCGCCATGTGGTGGTCGGTTACGACTATGAATTCGGCAAGGGCCGCAGCGGCGACGGCAAGCTGTTGCGACAGATGGCCGAGCAGCGCGGCTTCGGCGTCACTCTGGTCGAGCCGGTGGGCAGCGAGGGCGGGCCGGTCTATTCCTCGACCGCCATCCGCCATGCCCTGACCGAGGGCAAGCCCGACGAGGCGGCGCGCATCCTGGGCCGCTGGTGGGAAATCGAAGGCCGGGTCGAGCATGGCGACGCCCGTGGCCGCACCATCGGCTTCCCCACTGCAAACATCGATCTGGCCGATTACCTTTATCCGGCGGATGGGGTCTATGCGGTGTTCGTGCGCAGTGACGCCAGTCCCGACAAGCCGGGGCCGCATCTGTGGCGGCCCGGCGTGGCGAATTTCGGCAGCCGTCCGACCTTCGGCAAAGAAGGAAGGCTGCTGGAAGTGCATCTGTTCGATTATAGTGGCGACCTTTACGGCCGCCATCTGAGAGTCGCTCTGGTCGAGCGCTTGCGCGAGGAGCGCAAGTTCGACGGGCTGGACTCCCTGAAGCGCCAGATTATTGAAGACAGCCAAAATGCCCGCCGCCTGCTCGCGGCGCGGCGGGAATCATGAGAGCGAGCCATGAGCGTGGACTATAAGACGACCGTTTTCCTGCCCAAGACCGACTTCCCGATGAAGGCCGGCCTGCCCGATCTGGAGCCCAAGCTGCTGGAACGCTGGAAACAGATCGATCTGTTCAACCAGCTGCGCCAGCAGAGCAAGGGCCGCCAGCCCTTCGTGCTGCATGACGGCCCGCCCTACGCCAACGGTCATCTTCATATCGGCCACGCGCTGAACAAGATCCTGAAGGACGTGATCAACCGCACCCAGCAGATGCAGGGCAAGGATGCGCATTACGTTCCCGGCTGGGACTGTCACGGTCTGCCGATCGAATGGAAGATCGAAGAGAAGTACCGCGAGGCCGGCAAGGATAAGGACGAGGTCGATCCCGTCGAGTTCCGCCAGGAATGCCGCGACTTCGCCAGCCACTGGATCGATATCCAGCGCGAGGAGTTCAAGCGCCTGGGTGTGACCGGCGATTGGGACAAGCCCTATACCACCATGGCCTTCCCGGCCGAGGCGCAGATCGTGCGCGAACTGGGCAAGTTCATCGTCAATGGCGGCCTGATCAAGGGCTCGAAGCCGGTGATGTGGTCGGTGGTGGAAAAGACCGCCCTGGCCGAGGCCGAAATCGAATATCACGACCATAGCTCGGTCACCATCTGGGTGAAATTCCCGGTGGTCAGTGCCAGCCATCCGGCGCTGGAAGGGGCCAAGGTGGTGATCTGGACCACCACGCCCTGGACCATGCCGGCCAACCGCGCCATCGCCTATGGCCCCGAGATGGACTATGTGGTTATCAAGGTGGACGCCGTGGCCGAAGGCGCTTTGGCCCAGGTCGGCGAGACTATCGTGTTGAACAAGGAACTGGCCGGTCAGGTGCTGACCGACGCCCAGATCACTGCTCATAGCCTGGTCGCCGAGCTGAAGGGCGCAGAGCTGGCCGGCACCGTGGCGCATCATCCGCTGAAGACCCATGCCGAAGCCAACGGCGGTTTCGCTTTCCAGGTGCCGCTGCTGCCGGGCGAGTTTGTCACCAACGACGCCGGTACCGGCTTCGTGCATATCGCTCCCGGCCATGGCGAGGATGACTGGCATCTGGGCCGTCAGCATGGCATTCCGGTGCCGGAAACCGTGATGCCCGACGGCACCTATCACCCCTTGACCCCGATTTTCGCCGGCATGCAGGTGCTGGCCCAGGGCAAGCCGACCAAGACCGGCCCGGGCAAGTACTATTCGCCCATCGCCAAGCCGGTGATCGAGGCGATGAAGTCGGTGGGGGCGCTGCTGCATCATGGCAAGATCGAGCATAGCTATCCCCATAGCTGGCGTTCGAAGGCTCCGCTGATCTATCGCACCACGCCGCAATGGTTCATCTCGATGGAGAAGAACGATCTGCGCGCCAAGGCGTTAAAGGCCATCGACGATACCCGCTTCGTGCCGGCTCAGGGGCGCAACCGCATCTATTCGATGGTGGAAAGCCGTCCGGACTGGTGCGTGTCGCGCCAGCGCGCCTGGGGCGTGCCGATCACCGTGTTCGTCCATAAGCTGACCGGCGAGGTCTTGCGCGATCAGGCGGTGATCGACCGCATCGCCGCGGCTGTCGAGGCCGAGGGCGCTGACGCCTGGTTCACCAGCAAGCCCGAGCGTTTCCTGGGCAACAAGTACGACGCCTCGGATTACGACCAGGTGTTCGACATCCTCGATGTCTGGTTCGATTCCGGCTGCACGCACAGCTTCGTGTTGGAGAACGGTCCCTGGGGCCTGAAATGGCCGGCTTCGCTCTATCTGGAAGGCTCGGACCAGCATCGCGGCTGGTTCCATTCCTCGCTGCTGGAAAGCTGCGGCACCCGTGGCCGCGCTCCCTACGACGCCGTGCTGACCCATGGCTTCGTGCTGGATGAGCAGGGCCGCAAGATGTCCAAGTCGCTGGGCAATGTGGTCTCGCCGCAGGAAGTGGTCAGCAAATACGGCGCCGACATTCTGCGCCTGTGGGTGATCGGTTCGGATTATTCCGACGATTTGCGTATCGGCGAAGAGATCATCAAGACCCAGGTCGATATCTATCGCCGCCTGCGCAACACGCTGCGTTACCTGCTGGGGGCGCTGGACGGCTTCTCGGATTCCGAGCGGGTGCCGGCCCACGAGATGCCGCAGCTGGAACGCTGGGTGCTGCATCGCCTGCATGAGCTGGACGGTCAGGTACGTCAGGCCTGCCACGACTTCCAGTTCCACGCTCTGTTCGCCGAGCTGCATAACTTCTGCGCGGTGGATCTGTCGGCCTTCTATTTCGATATCCGCAAGGACTCGCTCTATTGCGATCATCCGGCGGACAGCCGTCGCCGCGCCGCCCGCACGGTGATGGATATCCTGTTCACCTGCCTGACCCGCTGGCTGGCTCCGTTCCTCTGCTTCACCGCCGAGGAGGCCTATCTGGCCCGCAACCCCGGCACCGAGGGCAGCATCCATATGGAGCAGTTCCCCGAGCTGCCGGGCGACTGGCGCGACGAAACCCTGGCCCAGCGTTGGGCGGCGATCCGCAAGATCCGTCTGGTAATCACCGGCGCTTTGGAAGTCGAACGCGCCGCCAAGCGCATCGGTTCGAACCTTCAGGCCGCGCCGGAAGTGTTCATCTCCGCCGAGCAGGCCGCCCTGCTGCAGGGGCTGGAACTGGCCGAGATCGCCATCACCTCCGATCTGGTGCTGACGGTGGGCGAGGTGCCGGACGGCGCTTTCACCCTGGCCGAGGTTCCCGGCGTCGGCGTGGTCTTCCAGACCGCCGAGGGCGA
>Ga0182038_10000432_pt1 | contig 20809 bp, 21 predicted proteins | sample sta12Can44000108_FD_125976 | JGI IMG/M metagenome (GOLD analysis project Ga0182038, IMG submission 125976) | Lab enrichment of tropical soil microbial communities from Luquillo Experimental Forest, Puerto Rico - statanox.12C.anox.44.000.108 | ecosystem: Environmental > Terrestrial > Soil >...
ATGTAAGAATTCCTTGATAAGCGATTGATCAAGTTGATAGATCAAGCCTTCAAGGATCGCGGCGGACGCAACGGTGGCGGCCAATCCAGCGAAGAGGTCAGATGGTCAGGAGCCGGCATTGCCGGCTGCGCGAGCGACGACAGAGATATCCCGGCCAAGCCCAGGGTCAGGGGCGGCAGGCAATGGACCGCACAACAAATCTGGCAGTCCTGGGCATGATCAGTCATGCCGCCCTGATGGTGATGCAGCTGCAACTTGGTCATGGCGGGCTTGGCCGTTTCCATGCCGGCGCAGACATGCGCCTCGGCCCGGCCCGACGCGGCCAGCAGCATTACCGCCATGACGGCAGTCAGAAGGACCGCCCAGAGCTTCATCCCACCAGCCAATCCTTGATCGCCGTGATCTGCTGCGGCTCGAACAAAGCCGGAGCATGGCCGCAAGCAGGGAATTCGATCAGATCGGCCTTGGGGCCACGTTGGGTCATTTGCGCCGCCACATCCACCGGCAGCAGATCGGATTCCGCGCCCCGCAGCAGCAGGGTGGGAACCGTGATCAGATCCCAAAGCGGCCACAAATCCACATCGCGCACAGCGGAGGGATCATTGAAGGCCTGAGCGATACCGGGATCGTAATGAAGCTTGAAGCCGTTGCCGTCGGCGGCAGGGCGGATCGAGGTTTCCACCACATGCGCCCAATGAGCCGGTTCGGTAATGCCAAAACTGACCAAGGCCACATGCAGGAAGGCCTCGCCCTCGGCTAAAGTGGCGAAGGTAGGATCGCTGCCGACGAACGAGCCGATGCGCTCCAACGCCGCCTTGGGCAGGAAGGGGCCGACATCATTCAGCACCATGCGGCTGATGGGATGGCCGGGGGTGGCGGCCAGGGTCATGCCGATCAGCCCGCCCAGCGAGGTTCCGACCCAGTCCACCTTGTCGGCTCCCGAACGGGCGACCAGGGCGGCCATGGCCTGGACATAAGTGGGAATCACATAGTCGGCCTTGACCATCAGCCAGTCGCTGGCGCCGCGCCCCGGCAGATCGGGGCAGAGCACGCGGTAATGGGGGGCCAGTTCCTCGGCCAGATAGTCGAAGTCGCGACCGTTGCGGGTCAGGCCATGCACGCAGATCAGCACCCGCGGATTGTCCGCCTCGCCCCATTCGGCGTAGGACAGTCGGGAAAAGCCGCCATGGCCGCACAGAACCTGAAGATTGCGCCGACGCATATATTTACCCCCCCAGTAAAATTGGCCCCTTACGGCAGTTTGGTGGTGCCAAGCTCGGCATAGGCGCCACGGAAATAGACCAGCGGCTGACCGGCTTCGGAATGTTCCAGATGCTCGACCCGGCCGAAGAAGATCAAATGATCGCCGCCCTCGACCACCTGCTCGGTCTTGCAGTCGAACAGAGCCAGACAGCCAGGGATCACCGGAGCGCCGGTCTCGCGGCGTTCGACGGTCAGATTGGCGAACTTGTCGATCTGTTTGCTGGCAAAGGTCATGGACAGCTCGCGCTGATCCTGACGCAGCACATGAATGGCAAACGAGCCGGCATTCTTGAAGGCATCCAGACAGCCGGTGCGCTTGTCCAGGCAGACCAGCACCAGCGGCGGATCCAGCGACAGCGACGAGAAGGCATTCACCGTCAGTCCCACCGGCTTGCCCTCGCCGTCCTGAGCGGTGACCACCGTGATGCCAGTGGCGAAGCAACCCAGGGCTTTACGCAGAAGACGGTCGTCGATGGTCATTCGGGGGGCGTTCCTTCATCCGGTTGAGGGGTTACAGTCATACAGGAAATATATGGTTGCTTCAAATTCCTCGCCTAGCCCCTGCCAAAGAGGGTAACTTTTTTCGCTGCTCCAGCGTCTTGCCAGGCGACAAGTCGTGGATTTTATTGCATCCTGGCGGCGCAAGGTCCTGAGCATGGCCGGGGACAAAGGGAAGCTTCATGTTCGTCATCATTGGCATTTTCGTGGTGATCGGTTCGGTGATCGGCGGCTACGTCGGCAACGGCGGCGAGTTGGGCGTGCTGATCCAGCCGTTCGAATGGATCATCATTCTGGGCGCCGCCATCGGTTCGATGATCATCGGCAACCCCAAGGCGGTGATTACCGGCCTGGGCAAGGCCATGGGCACCATGTTCAAGGGCTCGCGCTTCGATAAGGCTGCCTATATCGAAGTGCTGTCGATGCTCTATTCGGTGTTCAAGCTGGCCAAGACCAAGGGCGATCTGGCGCTGGAAAGCCATGTGGAAAAGCCGGACGAAAGCCCGCTGTTCCAGAAATTCCCGAAATTCTCGTCCGACCACCATACCCGCGAATTCCTTTGCGACTATCTGCGGCTTCTGACCCTGGGCACCAACAACGCCCACGAGGTCGAATCCATCATCGATGCCGAGATCGAGGCCCATCACGCCGAAGTCGCTCTGATCGCCAACGCCATCTCGACCATGTCGGACGCCATGCCCGCCCTGGGTATCGTCGCCGCCGTGCTGGGCGTGATTCACACCATGGGCTCGATCACCGAGCCGCCGGAAGTGCTGGGCCATCTGATTGGCGCGGCGCTGTGCGGCACTTTCATGGGCGTGCTGCTGTCCTACGGCTTCTTCGCGCCTTTCGGCCGCATCCTCGACATCATCTACAAGACGGAAAGCGAATATCTGAACTGCATCAAAGCCTGTCTGCTGGCCCATATGATGGGCTATGCGCCGCAGGTGTCGGTGGAGTTCGGCCGCAAGATCCTGTCGCCTCACGTCCGTCCCAGCTTCGCCGAGCTGGAAGAGACGGTCACCAATCTGCCGCCCGACTGATCGAGGCTGAGAGCACGTCATGGCCGAACAACCGATCATCATCAAGCGGGTCAAAAAAGGGCATGGCGCGGCCCATGGCGGCGCCTGGAAGGTGGCTTATGCCGACTTCGTGACCGCGATGATGGCCTTCTTCCTGCTGCTCTGGCTGCTGAACGCGGTGACCGAGGAACAGCTGCAGGGCGTGGCCGATTATTTCGCTCCGACCTCGGTCTCTCAGTCCACCAGCGGCGCCGGCGGCATGCTGGGCGGCAAGGTGGTAGGCGAAGGTGCTCAAAGCTCGAACGCCACCACTCCCAGCTTCACTCTGTCCTTGCCGCCGCCAACCATCGGCCAGGGCGGCGACGCGCTGTCTGACCCCAAGGAAGGCGGCGCCGGTGAAGGTGTCGGCGTTTCGCCCGACGACAATGCCGGCATGGGCAAGAACCAGGGCATCGGCGACGCGCAGGCCAATGGCATGGGCAAGACCGGCGGCGTCGCCGGTCAGCAGGGCCAAGGAGCCAATGGTCAGGGCGGCGCCGCCGGCCAAGGGGCTAACGGCCAGGGCGCGAATGGACAAGCTGGCGGAGCCTCGGGCAAGCAGAAGGCCGGCGATCAGCAGGCCGGTCTGTCGAAGAATGGCGAGAACCAGGCCGAAGCGGTCAGCGAGCAGCAAATCCTGAAGGCCAATGCCGAGCGCGAGCAGCAGCAGTTTGACCGCGCCAAGCAGGCTTTGAACCAAGCCGTCAATTCGATCCCCGAACTGAAGAAGCTGGCCGATAGCCTGATGGTGGACAACACGCCCGAAGGCCTGCGTATCCAGATCGTCGATCAGGACGGGTTGGCGATGTTCCCCAAGGGCTCGCCCGATATGTACGGCCATACCCGCGCCCTGGTGGATCTGGTGGCCCGCGTGGTCAAGATGCTGCCCGAGCGCGTCGCCATTTCCGGCCATACCGACTCGGTGCCCTTCTCGGGCCAGTCCAACTATGGCAACTGGGAGCTGTCGGCCGACCGCGCCCTGGCCACCCGCCGGGCGCTGATCAATTCCGGCGTGCCCGCCGACCGCGTCGACCGCGTGGTGGGCCGCGCCGATACCGAGCCGCTGGTCTCCAACGATCCTTCGAATGCCCGCAACCGTCGCATCACCGTGGTGCTGCTGCGCGACAATATGAAGCCGCAGGATGTGGGCATGACCTCGGACGCCGCCCGCTCGGGCCAGCTTCCCGACGCTTTACGCGGGCCCACGGCCCCGCCGCCGCCCAAGCCGTAACGGTAAGGACAGAGCATCATGCCCCTGCCCGGCCTTGATCTGTCCGGCGCCGCCAGCGACTGGCCGCCGGACCCATATCAGCAACCGCATTGGTATCGTGGCGTCACGGCTGCCCGCGTCTTCGCCTATCTGGTGGACGCCTTCATCATCGGCCTGATGCTGCTGGGGCTGCATCTGACGCTGGGAATTCTCACCATCGCCAGCCTGGGCCTGCTGTTCCCGCTGCATCTGCTGGTGATCCCGCTGGTGGTGGCTTTGCTCTATCACAGCCTGACCATGGCCGGGCCGTTTTCCTCGACCATCGGCATGCGGCTGTTCGGCCTGCGGGTCTATGGCGCTGATGGCCGCCGCCCCAGCCTGCCGCAAACCCTGATCCATAGCGGACTGTTCTATTTCACCATCGGCATCGGCGTCTGGCCGCTGCTGTTCGCCCTGTTCGAACCCCGGCGGCGCACACTGCATGACCTGCTGTCGGGCCTGGTGGTGATGCGGGGCTGATCAGTCCCGCACACAACGCACGAAATTATGGATGCGCAACACGTCGCCCTGCGGCCCCTGGCCCTTGGGCAAACGAGATTCATCGCCTGATTTCGGGCTGGAGCGTTGAGCCCCAGCGCCATGCACATCCATCAGGGTCATCTGACCGCCGCCTGACTCCGGGCCGCCCATGCCGGTTCCTGGCGGCGGGCCCATCATGCCCATACCGCCGCCACCCATGCCAGGAGGCGGCGGAGGCGGAGGAAAGCCCGATCCAGGCGGCGGGCCACCCATGCCGCCCCCCATTCCTCCGCCGGGGCGCAGATAACCGGTGGCGCGGCCAAAGGCGACATAGACGGCGAAATCTCCCGGCTGGCGGCCATCCAGATGCGTGGTCGAGGTCCAGAAGAACGGCCAGTCCTGCCCGCCTTCCTCGTCACGAAAAGCGGTAATCTGGAAGATCGGATCGATCGCCGCCGAACGGGTGGCGGCGGGCGAGCGGGCATAATCGACGATGGATTGCAGCTCCTTGGCATCGGGAAGCCGCCAGACATGATGACCGGCCAGAGTTGAGGTCCGGCAATAAGCCAGCGCCGCCGCCCAATCCATGCCATGGCCGCTATCGGCCTTGCTCCAGACCAGTCCTGTGGCGCGGTCCTGAATGGTGCCGTCGCCCTGATCGGCAAAATCATTGCGGCCATAGGCCGGATTGCCCCGCACCAGCCGCAGATACCATTGCCGCCCGCCCGGCCCGCCGTTCTGAGGATAAGCCTTGATGCGGCCATCGGCGAAATTCACGCCGAAGAAGCTGGCATCATGCCCCATGGTCTGGCCGGTATAAGCCGTGGCGCTGATATATTGCGCATCGATATAGCGCCCTTGGGCCGGATATTCGAAGGCAAAGGCGGTGCTGTCGAGATAAGGCCGGGCATCGGCGGGGGCTCCGATCTGGCTAGGCATGGCCCGCCCCGAAGCGCCCGAGAACTCGATCAGCGAATAAAGCTCCTTGATGGTCGGCACCCGCCAGTCTGAATGACCGCCGGTGCGGGCCTGGGCCGCCAGAGCCGGGGCCTGCGCCCAAGAGGACTTGGCGAAATCCTTCTGCCAGATCAGGCCGGTAACCAGATCGCTGACGGTGCCGTCGCCATTGTCGCGGTAATGGGGCGCGCGGCCAGGATGGTCGGCATTCTGCCCGGCAGGCCCGGCGCCGCAGCCCTCGTGGCCCTGTTCGTCATAGCATTGCCGCTGGTTGGTCCCCACCACCGGATAGGCCAATTCCCCCGCCATCGTAGGCCCGGCGCAAAGCCCCGCCGCCATGATCATCAGGCCGAACCGCATTTTTGCCTCCCGCGTCAAGCTATCCCCTTGGCAGGATAATCTTTTCCCTTCTGCGACGAAATAAGGGGGCTGTGAAACCTTGTGCGGTATTGAACGTGGTTTTATCAGCCCATATCTCCTAAAGTGGCTGAAGACGAACGGGAATGCCATGGACCAATATCCGCCCAAACGACCGCATTATTTCTTCACGACGGCGCCGCTGCCCTGCCCCTATATTCCGGGCCGGATGGAGCGCAAGATCGTGACGGAGCTGTCGGGGCCGGATGCCGAGACCCTGCATGAATCCCTGTCCCGCGCTGGATTTCGCCGCAGCCATTCCATCGCCTATACCCCGGCCTGCCCCAATTGCCAGGCCTGCATCCCGGTGCGCATCGTCGTCGAGGGCTTCACGCCGGATCGCACCATGCGCAAGATTGCCCGACGCAATGTCGGCCTGACCGCCACCGAGGTCAGCGCCAAGGCCACCGCCGAGCAATACCGCCTGTTCGCCCGCTATCAGGAAAGCCGCCATGCCGGCGGCGACATGGCCTTGATGGGCTTCTACGACTATCGCTCGATGATCGAGGACAGCACCATCGACAGCTATGTCGTGGAGTTCCGTGGACAGGACGGCATGCTGAAAGCCGCCATTCTGGTGGACCGCATGTCCGACGGGCTGTCGGCGGTCTATAGCTTCTATGATCCGTTGCTGCCCGAAGCTTCGCTGGGCACCTATATGATCCTGTGGCTGACCGAGGAAGCCGAGCGGCAAGAGCTTCCCTATGTCTATCTCGGCTATTGGATCGCCGAGAGCAACAAGATGGCCTATAAGGCCCGCTTCCAGCCGCTGGAGGCCTATAGCTCCGAAGGCTGGCTGCCGCTGGATTTGTCAGCCGCCATGGTTTCGGCGGAACAGCCGGCCCCAGTGGAACAGCCGGCTCCAGACACCTCTTTCTGAGGCAGGCTTGACAGGCCGGGGCTCCAGATAGCGCCGGTTGGCCGCCAGCAAATCCTGACAGAACAGCAGATAGCCTTCGGTCATCGGCACCGGCATGGACATCTCGGCGAAATAGTCGGCCATCGCCGCCTGATCCAGCTCCCGACCGTTCGTTAGGCACCAGCGGCCCAGGTTGAATTCCTGCCCCCACCAGCCGGCGGTCTTGGGTTTCAGCCGCTCCACCATCGCCTTGGCCTGATCTGGCGCAGTATCATCGGGGGTAACCGGCCAGATATCGGCATAAAAGCTGTCGATCTCGGCCCCGCCGGTCTGCTCGGCCACCTTGGCCGCCAAATCCTCGTCCAGAGCATCGGCCAGCAGGATGGAAATCTTGCCCCGATCCGGCCAGGAAGACAGGCCGGCAGCCGCCTCCAGCACTTCGACCACCCGAGGATCGCGCTCGATCACCACCAGCCGAGTCACTTCGGGCCGACGGGCGACGGCATAGGCGTACATGCCCATGCCCAACCCCGCCGCCACCACCGTTCCATGGGCGTTATGAACATGCCAGGCGTGGCTTTCCACCTCGAACAGGCCGGTGGACATCCAGGGAATGCGCCCCTGATAGAGAACGCAGCGGTTTCCCTCGACAAAGGACTGGGTCAGATAACCCTCGGACATGCTGGGCAGATGATGGCGCAGATGCCAACCCTGGCCTTTGGCCTCGGCATAGCGCGGCAAGGAAAACAGGCCGAAGCCATAGCGCGCCAGCATGCGGTCATGCCGACCGGGTTTATCGGAAGTGGGGGAAGATGACATGCGGCCTCGGGCGTGATCTGACGGCGCCATTCTATTCATTGACGGCGTTCGCGCCAGTGCCGCTGTTGGCTGGAATTGTTTCTTCGGCCTCGATCAGGGTGAAGAAGAAGCGCGCGCCCTGCCCGCTTTCCGATTCCACCCACAGCCGCCCGCCGAAGCGACTGATAAGGCGGCGGCAAAGAGGCAGGCCAATGCCGGTGCCATCGGGATATGACTGCGGGTTCAGCCGATAGAACATATTGAAAATCTTGTCGTGATAGGCCGGATCGATGCCGATGCCGTTATCCGCGACACAGACCCGCCAGCGATGGCCGCTTTCCTGCTTCGCCTCGATCGAAAGCGTCAATGGCCGCTCGGGATGACGATAGCGGATGGCGTTTTCCAGCAGATTCTGCACCAGACTGTCGAGCCAGAACACCTCGCCGCGCACCGTCGGCAGGTCGCCAACGATGACACTGGCTCCGACCTGTTCCAAATCCTGCCGCAACCGTCCCAGCACCTCGGATACCACCTGAGCCAGATCCACGGCGGACATGCCGTAGCCCGCCGTATTGGCGCGCGAGAAATCCAAAAGATCGCGAATCATCATCGACAGTCGCTTGGCATTGCCGACGATGAAGTCGAGGAACTGCTCGGCCTCATCGCCCAGTTGGCCGCGATAGCGCCGCTCCAAAAGCTGGGTATAGCTGGCAATATTGCGCAAGGGCGTTTGCAGATCGTGGCTGGCGGCATAGGCGAACTGCTCCAGATCGGCGTTGGAGCGCTCCAATTCGGCGGTGCGCTGTTCCAGTGTCCTCCATGTGCGGGCCAGGAAGAAGGCGCCGACCCCCGTCACCAGCAAGAACGACAGCCCCAAAATCGCCAGCTTGACCGCCTCGCGCCGCCAGCTGCCCATGAAGTCTTCGCGGGCCATGCCGACCAGTGTGATCAGCGGATAGTTCCCCACCGCCTGATAAGAGAACACCCGATCCACATTATCGGCTCCGGCATGGGCCTCGTAGCTGCCGGAACGGGGATCGGCGGCGATCTGGGCGCGGAAGGTCTCCGACACCTTGGTCTGGCCGATCACATAGCCTTCAGAGGGATAGCGGGCCAACAGGTCGAAATCGCGGCTGGCATTGCCGCGCATGACCACCACGCCATGTTCGCCCACCTCCATATCGCGGAATCTGCTGCGAAACCATTCCATGGCCACCGGCGCCGTGATGATGCCAGCGAAATTCCCGCTCTGGTCGGTCAGCGCCCGCACGAAGATCAGCACCGGCTGGTTGGTGATCCGCGAGGTCAGGGCCGGCGAAATGATCATCCCCTGGCCGGGATTGGCCTTCAGGGACTGGAAAAAACCGCGGTCGGCCAGCGAGATATTATCGGGAATATCATCCGACGCCGCCAGCATATGCCCCTGCGCATCGGCAACTCGAATGGCGTCGGCCACCGGATGCCGCTGCTGTTGCCGCGCCAAAGCATCGTGCAGGGCCGTGCCGCCCGCCGTCAACAGATGGCGATAGGAAATCTCCTCGGCCTCGGTCTGCAGCATCAGGTCGATAGCGCTGATTTCACCGGAGATGGTCAGCGAAACCTGATGGTTCAAATTGCGCGAAGTGGTCTCGGCCCGCTCGCGATACAGCGCCAGACTGCCGGCCAGCGACATCAGAATGACCGCGAGCACGAACAGATCCGCCAGGATCACCAGGCTGACGATGCGACCTCTTATCTTGTCGGACCAAAGGCGGATATTCTTCCGCACCTAGCGCACTCCCACGGCTTTCCCCCAGCCGGCAGAATGAAGAGTAATATTATAATGACCATAGGGAAAATGTGGAACTGGGATTTAAACCTTAATCCGCCGCTCGCAGCGTAAACAGGAAACAGGCCCCCTCGCCTTCGCGGGAGCTTACCCACATCCGCCCGCCGAAACGCTTGACCATGCGCCGGCAAATCGCCAGACCAATCCCGGTTCCTTCGGGATAGCGAACAGGATCAAGGCGATAGAACATTTTAAAGATCTTGTCGTGATAGGCCGGATCGATGCCGATGCCGTTATCGGTCACGGAAATGGTCCACCATCCCTCTTCGTCGGAACAGGCCGCGATGGCGATGGACGGCCGACGGTCGGGGTGGCGATAGCGGATGGCGTTCTCGATCAGATTTTGGAACAGGCTTTCCATCCAGACCGGCTCGGCTCTGACCTTGGGCAGCGGGCCGATCTCGACCTGCATATTCAGCCGCTGAAGATCAGCCTCGAAGCGGGGTAGAACTTCGCGGATCACCTGGTCCAGATCCGCCATCTTGTCCATGTCGGTGCGGCTGGTGACGCGGGAATAGTCCAACAGATCGCGGATCATGGCGGACATGCGCTCGGCATTGCCCACCACCTGGGCGATGAATTCATCGGCATCATCGTCCAGTTTGCCCTTATAGCGACGCAGCAGCAGTTGGGCGAAGGACGCGATATTGCGCAAGGGCGACTGCAGATCATGGCTGGCGACATAGGCGAACTGCTCCAGATCGCTATTGGACCGTTCAAGCTCGGCGGTGCGGGCCGCCAATCGGTTCCAAGCGCGCATCAGCATCAGCCCGCCAGAGGAAGTCGCGGCCAGAAAAGCCAGCCCCAACACCACCAGCTTGATCACCTCGCGCCGCCAGTCAGCCAGAAAGTCACTCTCGGCCAGCCCCAGCTGGATGATCAGCGGATAGTCTCCAATCGCCCGATAGGAGTAGATGCGCAGAATGTCGTCGGTGGTGGCATGGACCCGGAAACTGCCTTCCCGATGATTCTGGGCATAGGCCGACAGAAACGGCTGCGACAATTTGGTTTTGCCCAGATAGCCGAGATCGGGATAGCGCGCCATCAATTCGAAGTCTCGATCCTGAATGCCCCGCATGATCACCGCGCCCGCCGAACCGATCTGCAGGTTACTGAATTCACGGCTGAACCATTCGATGGTGATGACGCCGAAAACCGTGCCCGCAAAACCGCCCCGCGCTTCCCGCAATGGCCGGGCGAACACCAACACCGGCTTGCCGTTGGTGCGCGCGACGATCGGATGGGAAATCGTCAAGGCAGTCCCTGGGCCAGTCTTCATTTCCTGAAAATAGTCGCGGTCGGCGATGTTGATCTCGCCGAAGCCGCTTTCGGGCAACCCCAGCAGATTTCCCTCGGCATCGGCGATCCACAAGGCGTCGATGAACGGCAGTTGCTGCAAATGCTGGTTCAGCAAATTCTTGAGCCTAGCCGGGTCGAAAGAGACCAGCAGCTTGTGGCTCTGCACCTCCGCCGTGATGGCCTGGAGGTGGAAATCCAGAAGAGTGATGTCGCGCTCGACCGACTGGCTGACCAGCCGTGCCAGATTGCCGGAATTGATCTCGGCCTGTTTCTGATGTTGATGCAGGCTGGCATGAGCAAAGAACAGGATCAGCGACAAAACCATCAGGTTTATCGTCAGCAGGAAGCTGAAGATTCGAAATCCCGGTTTTCTGATAAAGTTAGCGCTGGCGCTCGGCATAGCGACCTCTTATGCCGACAACCCTTCCCTTCAGATAAATCTAATCTGTTGACGCCCAAAATAATAGGCGCAGAGGGCAGGCTAATACCTCTGCCTTATCTCTGCGCCTTTTCGCGAAAACTGTTTATGTTCAGGCGACTGCCGTCAGTTCCTGATATTTCGCCGCCAGTTCGGAATCATCTTCGGGGCTGACGAACATCGAGATGGCGGCCAGCAGGCCCATCTCTTCCTTTTGAATATGGAACATTTCACGTTCGCACAATTCCACGCCGCGATGATGGAACTCTTTCCACTGTTCAGGGGTAAAGCCCTGGCCGCCCATGGCCTGACGGGCGGTTTCGGCCAGTTCCTTGGCCAGCGGCAGGATCGAGGCATGTTCCTCGGTCAGAAAGGCCGAGATGCCGCCCTCGCCCCGGCTGGTCAGCACCGGGAACAGGAAGCCTTCCTCGAAGCCAAAATGACGCTCAACCTCGGCGGCGACGTCGGACAGCAGATGCTCCAACATATCGCGCACGCTTTCCTCGGCCAGATTGGGCACCCGCTTGCTGCCCTGCTTCAGCAGAAACTCTTCCAAAGCCTGCAAGGCACGCAGGGTGCGGACATGTTCTTCATGCAGCAGAGTGCCGATCTTGGTATTGCCGAACATTAAGCTTTCTCCGTGGGTTGAGGGGCGGAATTCAGATGTTTTCTTAAAGACAGACCGACATGGGCGGCGGATATGGCATAGGCGATCGCGGCAATCAGTCCGGCGGCGGCGCCCAGACGCACCAGCCAGGACCATTCGCCCGCCAGCCCCGCCGACACCAAAGCCAGCGCCAACAGATGAAACACCATATGCAGCTTCAGCGGCTTATCCGCGGTCAAGGCCGACACCAGCGCCGGCTTGACGCCCGGACGCACCGAATGCATCGAGGCCAGGAACGGCAGGATGCGTTGCAGCACCCCCAGCAGGAAGGTCAGCAGCCAGCCGAATACCGCCAGGAAGCCCCAGAGCGGCCCGGTGCGCTGGGGCATCACCCCCGCCGCCGCCAGCAGCCCCACCAGGATCGAGACCGGCAGCAGAACCCAGGCGGCGCGGATCAGGATGAAGCTGTCGCCCAACTGCTTGCGCATGCGGCTTTTCATCACCTTGGCCATGGCCCGCAGATGCATGCCCGCCGCGCCCAATCCCAGCAGGCCGCCCAGCAGCAGCAGCGGCAGAATGCCATGCACCAGCCCGGCCAGAGCCAGCACCAACGCGCCGCCAGCCAGCCAGCCGGCGCGCTGGCCCAGCTTGACGTCGGGCGGCGGAGCCAGACAGAACATCGGGATCAGCACGAAGCTGAAGGCAAAGGCCAGCATGCCCATGAAGCCATAGACCGCCAGCACGCCATGCGCCAGCGCCACCGCCTGATGATCAGGCAGGAAACCGCCCAGGGCATAGTCGGCCACCAGCAGCCCCGCCAGCACCAGGATCAGCGCCAGCGCCCCGACGGCGATCCAGGCCTGATCAGTGACCACCCGCATATCCTTGACCTTGCCCAGATTGTCGGCGATCAGAAAGGCGAACAGCGCCAGCGCCGTCACCACCAGCACGCCGCCAACCGCCAGAATGGTGGTGTCGGCATGCCCCATGCCGTGCCCCAAGGCCAGCAACCCCGGCAGGAACAGCCAGAAGGTCGCCTTGCAAGCCGCCTCGGAGCGGACCGGACGTTTGGTCGCCACCGGCAACAGCTGGAAGGCCGCGCCCATGCCGGTCATCGCCAGCACGCCCAAGGTGACGAAATGCAGCGCCGTCAGCAGATGGGTCAGCCCGCCGCCGTAACCCGGCGCATCATCGGCATAGCCCAACAGCAGTCCCCAGGCCAGAACCTGGAACAGCACCGCCATGGCGAAGAAGCGGCCGGGGATCGAAACCGGCAACAGGCGGCTGCGCGCCCCCATCATGAAATCGCCGAACAACATGGCTCAGTCCCCTTCGCGCTCTGCCAGGAACAGCAATTCGCCCTCGGGCCCCTGCCCCTTGGGCTCCAAAACCCAGCCGATCTCAGCCAGTTCGGGATAGAGGAACATCGGATCGCGTTCGTGATGCAGCCACAGCCGGCTGTCGCCCTGGCTTTCCGGGCTGCCCAGCAGCCGCAGAACCGCCAGCATCGGCAAGGGTATCGGCAGGCCGCGCAGATCGATATGCAGCCCCTGCCCGTCCCGCCAGATGGGAGCCCCGGTCGGCAGGCCGGCGCAGTCGGCAGGATCGGGATCACCTTCCACCTTGCCCTCGCCGTCGCGGATCAGTTGGATGCGCCAATCCCCCTCGCCCAGCTTCTCGGGCCAGGAGGAATAGCCCATGCGGGCCAGCACCCGGCGCAGTGGCAAGGGGTTGAAAGGAGCGCGCAATTCCATGCGTGCCCCGGCATGCAGCCGCCCGGCCTGCTCGACCACCCCCGCCAGGGGATCGGTGCCGGCAGCCAGCAAAGGTCGGAGATCAAGGGAAATGAGCGCTTCGGACATAACGGCAACCCTCTGTTTCGCCTAAAAATGGTAGCAGAGGGATGCATCGGTCCTTGATTTTAGGCAAGTCCGTTTTGTGCTTAAATTTTGGACGAGTCCGATCAGGCAACAAAAAAGACGGCTGCTTTTCAGCACCGTCTTTTTTTGTTCCGCCCTCGTATTAAGAGGGGATGGGGCGAGCGACCGGATTCGAACCGGCGACATCCAGGACCACAACCTGGCGCTCTAACCAACTGAGCTACGCCCGCCACCGTGGAGGCCGGTTTCTAGCCTAACTGCCCGGCCTCCGTCAAGAGTCTGATTTCAGGAAAAATAATCCGTCAGCCGCCGGATCGCCACATCCAGGATATCTTCGGTCTTGGCGAAGCAGAAACGCACGTAATCCTTCACCCCGCCATCCTCGTAGAAAGCGCTGACCGGCACTGCCGCCACGCCGCCCCACATGGTAATCAGGCGGCAGAATTCGGCATCGTCGCCGTTAAAACCCTTCTTGCGTGCCAAGGGTCGGTAATCGCAGGTGAGGAAATAGCTTCCCTGGCAGGGCAGCACCTCGAACCCTACCGCCGCCAAGCCCTTGGCCAGCCGGTCACGGCGCGACTGAAGACCTCGGGTCAGACCGATGAAATATTCATCATCCCAGCGCAGCCCCTCGGCCACAGCGATCTGCAGGCCGGGATGGGTGGAAAAGGTGATGTATTGATGCGCCTTGGCCACCGGCTGCAACAGATGCGGCGCCGCGATCACATGCCCGACTTTCCAGCCGGTGACGGAAAAGGTCTTGCCGGCCGAGCCGATCTTCAGGCAGCGATCCCGCATGCCCGGCAGGCACATCAACGGCAGATGCTTAGCCCCGTCATAGACCTGATGCTCGTAGACCTCGTCACAGACCGCGATGGCGTCATGCTTGATCAGCAGATCGGCGATGAAGGACAGCTCGTCCTGGGAAAACACCTTGCCGATGGGGTTCATCGGCGAATTCAGGATCATCAGCTTGGTCTTCGGCCCAAAAGCCGCAGCCAAAGCTTCGCGCGGCAGGCTCCATTCCGGCGGTTCCAGACGCACCAGTTTGGCGGTGGCGCCAGCCCGGCGCAGGATCGGCAGATAGCTGTCATAGAGAGGCTCGATCAGCACCACCTCGTCGCCCGGCTCGATCAGACCGAACAAACAGTCGGCCAATGCCTCGGTGCCGCCCGAGGTCACCATCACCTCGGTCTCGGGATCAATGTCCAGGTCATAGAAACGCTTGGAATGGCCGGCCACGGCGCGGCGCAGCTCGGGCACGCCCATCATCGGCGCATATTGCTGCGGCCCGTCGGTCATCAGCTGCGACACCGAGCCCAGCAGCCGCTCGGACTCCAATCCCTCGGGAAAGCCCTGGCCCAGATTGATCGCCCCATGATGAGCGGCCAGACGGCTCATGACTTCGAAAATGGTGGTGCCGTATCCCGACAGGATGCTGTTGCCCGACTTCATTCTATGGCCGTTCCCTTGTTGTCCTTGCCCTTCTTGCTTACCACGACTGGGGGGTAAAATCAGGCCCAACCCATTGTGCAGCGCAGCAATGCTGAAGAATTAGGCTAATGTTCCGAAAAACAGGCAAAAACTCCTTGGATCGCCTTGAAAAACTTAGCCCTCGTGCCGTTTTTGCCCATAGCCTGAATGGCACGATGCGTGCTAAATGATGGACGCGTTCCGACGCAACGGGTTCCTTATGACAAGAGCACCGGGGTACATGAAAAAGATCGAAGCGATCATCAAGCCCTTCAAGCTGGACGAAGTGAAGGAAGCTCTTCACGACATCGGCCTGCAGGGCATCACTGTCACCGAGGCCAAGGGTTTCGGTCGACAGAAGGGGCACACCGAACTCTATCGCGGCGCCGAATACGTCGTGGACTTCCTGCCCAAGGTCAAAATCGAGCTGGTGATCGAGGATAACCTCGTCGAACGCGCCATCGAGGCCATCCAGCAGGCAGCCCATACCGGCCGGATCGGTGACGGCAAAATCTTCGTGACGCCGGTCGAGGAAGCGATTCGCATCCGCACCGGCGAACGCGGTAACGACGCCATCTGATCCCTTCAAACGCTCTGATCGGGGGAGACCGGCAGAGCGGGCGAGGTCGCATGCGTTGAGAGTTTTCAGTTATTTCCTTCAACCATCATTGGGAAAATGACCATGTCCGATGTGAAGAAAGTCCTCGAGCTGATCAAGGAACAGGACGTCAAGTACGTCGATTTCCGCTTCACCGATCCCAAGGGCAAGTGGCAGCACACCGCCCAGCACGTCAGCACCGTTGACGAAGACCTGCTGACCGACGGCATCTATTTCGACGGTTCGTCGATCGCCGGCTGGAAGAGCATCAACGAATCCGACATGATCCTGATGCCGGACCTGAGCACCGCCGTGATCGATCCGTTCGCCGCTCAGACCCAGCTGGTCATCTTCTGCGACATCGTCGAGCCCGCCACCGGCCAGCTCTATGACCGCGACCCCCGCTCGATCGCCAAGCGCGCTGAGAAGTATCTGGGCGCCACCGGCATCGGCGACACCGCCTTCTTCGGCCCCGAAGCCGAATTCTTCATCTTCGACGACGTCCGCTATCAGATCGAGCCGAACTCGGTGTTCTACAAGGTCGACGCCGAAGACGGCGCCTGGGCGACCTCGAAGGAATTCCCGGAAGGCAACTCCGGCCATCGTCCGGCCGTCAAGGGCGGCTACTTCCCGGTTCCCCCGGTGGATTCGGGTGTGGACATCCGCGCCGAGATGCTGACCGTCATGGGCGAAATGGGCCTGCCGATCGAAAAGCATCACCATGAAGTTGCTCCGTCTCAGCACGAGCTGGGCTGCAAGTTCAGCACCCTGGTGCAGTCGGCCGACTTCATGCAGATCTACAAGTACTGTGTCCACAACGTGGCTCACAGCTACGGCAAGACCGCGACCTTCATGCCGAAGCCGATCTTCGCTGACAACGGCTCGGGCATGCATGTGCATCAGTCGATCTGGAAGGAAGGCAAGCCGACCTTCGCCGGTTCGGGCTATGCCGACCTGTCGGAAACCGCTCTGTACTACATCGGCGGCATCATCAAGCATGCCAAGGCTCTGAACGCCTTCACCAACCCGACCACCAACAGCTACAAGCGCCTGATCCCCGGCTTCGAGGCTCCGGTGCTGCTGGCTTACTCGGCCCGCAACCGTTCGGCTTCCTGCCGTATCCCGCAGGCCGCCAGCCCGAAGGCCAAGCGCGTCGAGATCCGCTTCCCGGATCCGGGTGCCAACCCCTATCTGGCTTTCGCTGCCATGCTGATGGCCGGCCTGGACGGCATCCAGAACAAGATCCACCCCGGCGACGCCATGGACAAGAACCTGTACGACCTGCCGCCGGACGAGCTGGCTCAGGTTCCGACCGTTTGCGGCAGCTTGCGTGAAGCGCTGGACAGCCTGGCCAAGGACTATGAGTTCCTGCTGAAGGGCGACGTGTTCTCGAAGGACTTCATCGAAGCTTATGCCGAGCTGAAGTGGGAAGAAGTCTACAAGTACGAGCACACCCCGCACCCGATCGAATACGCCATGTACTACTCGGTCTAATTGACCAAAGTAGACTTAGCGTTTCGCTAGGACAAAAAAGACCCCCGCCAGGAAACTGGCGGGGGTTTTTCTTTGGTAGAGATGAAACCTTCGGCCGAACCTTCGATCTGTCGATCAGGTCGAAATGCGCTCTAGCTGATTGCGATCGTCTTATCCTTGCGGCGATTGACCTGAAGCTGTCCGTCCGAACATTTCACGTATGTCGTCTTCCCGACCACGAGGTTATCCAGGATCGTGACCAACGCCCGCGGGATCACGGCAAACTCCTTCGAGCCTCGCGACTCGGTGTTGTAGACCGCCACCGCATCCCGGATGCCGACCTTGGTCATTGGCTTGCCGTCATTTCCAATCATGGATGTCCCCCCCTCATCTGTCGGCATCAACTCTACGTGAGTCTCAAGGCGTTTGCCACAGGGGGGGGAATTACTCATCCTCGGCGTCGTCGCCATTGCCGCCGGCGCGGTAGGGTTCTGCCCGTTCGGCGTTCGATTTCCAGTTGGCGGCATAGGCATCGACGCCGCAGCCCGAGAACACCAAGGCATTCTCGGCATTGCGCTTCTGGGCGCTGTCGGTGAAGTTGAAGCTGCCCGTCTCGACCCAACGATTGTCGATCACCAGAATCTTGTTATGGGCGATGCCCGGCATCCGCTCGATGCGCACCGGAATGCCGGCCTCGACCAAGGTGGCGATCTGGTTGCCCCGCGCATGGGGCTGGCTTTTATCCAGCACCACCCGCACCTCGACCCCCCGCGCCGCCGCTTGCACCAAGGCCTCGGCGATCGGGCGGCTGGTGAAGCTATAGGCCTGCATCAGCACCTGACGGTTCGCCTTCTCGATCCAGCGCACCACCATCCCAGTGCAATCCCCGCCGGGAACGAAGCATTGGTCGTCCAACTGCATCACCGGACAAGCCGGCGAAGCCGTCTCGCGCGCCTGAGCGGCGGGGCCGAGCAAAGCAATGCTCATCAGAATAGGCGTCAAGGACCGAAACACAACTTAAACTACCTTATGTTGAAGATATGCTGCATATAATACATTAAAAATTGTGTCGGCAAAATGGCGGCATCATGGCCCAACAGCCATGACTGTGGCCGACGCATGGCAAGCAGCGTCGCAGCTGAAATAGAGATCAGTCGCATCGACCGGCAACAGCCGGCCAGAAGCCGGGCGGCACGGGACAGGCGAGCCGAACGAAAGTGGCTGGATTCCGGGGTGGACACTTCCGTCCAGCCCGCCGCCGCGCCCGCCTCAGCCCCTGGCCAGCATCTCCCGGTTGCCGCCGTGGGCGCACGGGGGCACTAACGTTATGATACAAGCTGGGTTATAGTCACGGTCAGCCATGACCTTGTGCTCCTTACACAGGTTCTGGTTAGGGGTGGGTCGGTGTTGGTAGCACCTTCTCACCCCGCCTTTCCGTTCCCATGGAAACGGACGCGAAGCCAGTCTATCCCAGAGCGACGCCACAAGCCACCGGAAAGGGTGAATGATGATGGCTGTGCAATCAGCGGGGAAGTCGGAGGCGGAGTTTGGGGATAAGGCGAGGATTTTTGGACGGCAAGATTTCCGCCTGACGGCGGATGGTCAGGCTGCCGCCCGAACCCGCTCGGGGCAGCGCCCCGAAGGGCTATTCCGGGCCGGGAGGGGACGGTCTGGTTTTTGAGACGCCGTGGGCCACAGCGGGCGCTGGGAGTCCATTTTCATCAAAAATCCCGGGGGATGGCTTTGTCGCACTCTATCAGCCGCTATTGGCCTCAGCGAGGGCGGGGACAAGCTACTGCCAAAGGCGCGAAGCGGTTGTTTGGTCTGTTCGATAATCGAAAAATTCCGTCTTGAGTTTCCATCTACTGGAACCTTTACGCTTTGCAACTGGTCAATTCAGATAAGGGTGATCAGTAATGGCATTGATAACTGGAGCCGAAACCGGCAGATCTTTCCCCCAGGCAACGCTTCGGCGGCTCGTATTCCTTCTTTTGATCCTGTTCGCCGCATGCTTTGCGGACGTACCGGCTTTTGCGCTTGATCCCTCGACCACCGGCGTCGTGCTGATGCATGGAAAATGGCTCGACAGCACCACCTTGCAACCCGTTACCAAAGCGCTGAAAGATGCAGGCTTTCTCGTGGACACGCCGGAAATGCCTTGGTCCGGCTCACGTCTTTATGACCGCTCTTGCGATGAAGCCTACGACGAGATTGATGCGGCGACTGCTCGCCTGATCAAAGCCGGAGCCAAACAGATTGTCGTCGCCGGTCACAGCTCCGGCGCTGCTGCGGCATTCCGCTATGCCGGCCGGCACGGCGATTTGGCCGCGGTCGTTCTGATCGCGCCGGCTCCGGTGATCGAAAGCGAGCGCTTTCATGAGCGGATTGCCGGAGAACTAGCCCGAGCCCAGGAAATGGCCGCAGCCGGCCAGGGTGACGCGATGGCGACCTTTCTTGATTTCAACAGTATTGGTCATTCCCGACCCGTTAACACCACGGCCAATCATTACCTGTCGTACAATGCGCCCGACGGTCCGGCGGCGATGTCGCTTGCGGCTCCGGCCATTGGCGCTGTCGACATGCTGTGGATCGCGGCTTCTGAAGATCCTGGCCGCGAAACCTTTGCCCATTTTATCCAGCCGCAACTCTCGACAAAAGTGCGACTGAAGCAGATCGTTGTAACGGCCGACCACTTGGGAGCGCCGGCTGCAGCGGCAGAACCGGTTGTTGCATGGCTGCTGGCGTTGAAATCAGTTCCATAGGACGTGAGATGACAGCGAAACCCGCAATGACAATCGGTGAGGCCGCGAAGCGAGCGGGTGTGACACCCAAAACTATCCGATTTTACGAAGACGCAGGGATCATCAAGCCTGCCGATCGGACGCAGAGCGGCTACCGTGTCTACAGCGAAAAAAACCTTCGGGTTCTGCAGTTCGTCCAACGCGCGCGAACCTTGGGTTTTTCGCTAAAGGACGTGGCGGGATTACTTAAATTATATGATGACGATCAACGTGCCAGCGCGAATGTCAAAGCGCTGGCACTCCATCACCTGACCGACCTGAACCGGCGTATTGACGACATGATCGCCATACGAGACACCATCGCGACCCTGGTAGACCGTTGTCCCGGTGGAGCGCAACCAGACTGCCCCATTCTCAACGATCTTGAAGGATCTGGCGGACGGAGCGGCAGCCCGACTCTTCCCGTCAGGGAAAACTCCACCCCTGGCTACTGAAGATTGCTCTTCTTCACCACCGGCTGCGGAGCCGCTGCCGGGGCTGGGGAATAGGCTCCGCCGGAGGGAGCCGTGGTGGCGCCGCCGGGGCCGGCTGGGGCCATGGTGATGATCACTTCGGTGCCCAGGGTGGCGTCGCGGATTTGGATGGTGGCGACGCGGGTATCTCTGATCCAGGTCTGGACCGAGATGCTGGCGCGCACCGAGGTGATTTCCTGCCAGCCGAAGCCCGGCATCTGGGCGCGGTAGAAATCATAGATCGCCGTATGGCCGGTCCAGCTGGAGAAGACCAGACGGCCGGTCCAGTTCTCGCCATTGCCCAGCAGCAGGGTCTGGTCCACCTCCATGGTGGCCTTGTCCGGCACCGGCAGGTCGGAGAACTGGCTGAAGCTGGCGGCGGACGGCGTGCCGTCGCC
>Ga0182038_10000438_pt1 | contig 20758 bp, 17 predicted proteins | sample sta12Can44000108_FD_125976 | JGI IMG/M metagenome (GOLD analysis project Ga0182038, IMG submission 125976) | Lab enrichment of tropical soil microbial communities from Luquillo Experimental Forest, Puerto Rico - statanox.12C.anox.44.000.108 | ecosystem: Environmental > Terrestrial > Soil >...
CTTGATGACTCGCTCCACTTGCTTCAGCTCATCCCTCGAGACTAACGCCCGGCGAAGCTGCTGAAGATGCAAGGGCGGGCAGTATTCATCAACGATGGGACGCACCTCATAGCTAGCTAGGACATGGAGCAGCATTTCGTAGTGCTCGAGGCGGTCAAGAAGCCGCGTCAAGAGCTGCCCGCGAAGAGGCGCGGATTCCTCCGGTCCGCCCTTTGGGTCGAACAAACGCTGGGCGTTTTCCGGCTCATCGAGATACTCGCCGAGCCTCGATGCTTTCCCTTTGCGAAAGAAATCCAGCTTCTGGCGCGCGTCTTCCACCTGAGGACCAAGCTCTTCGAGCTTGAGCTCCTGGTGTTTGAGCCGGCCTTCTAGGTCGTGCAAGGAAGCCTTAAGGTCGGCGGGATCTTCCGAGCTCAGCAGTTTATTGAAAAAGCTTTCTCCCCGGTCAAGGCGCTTTCTCGTAGCCTCGCGCTGCTCCTCGAGATTCGTAATTTCATTGCGTGTGGCCTGAACCCGCCCGAGCAGAGCCGTATGCGTTGCAACGGCCTCTTTATGAGCTGGATCATCCGATACCGTGATTCCGGCGTCGCGGAGAAATTCCTGGAAGAGCGCGTCCATGGCCTCGAAGCGGTCCGGGTCACGGCCGTAATTGCCCAGCAGCACGTAATTCTCGAGGAAAAAGAGATCGTCTTTGCCTCCGTCGAGAAAAATCAGGCGGTTTTTACATAGCTCGTAGTAGGGAGCAAAATCTTCTCCGAACAAGGCGCGGCGGGTTTTGGCAATGGAGTTCTCTTCAACTTCCGCAAGAATCTGAGCCACCTGCTGGCCCGCGCGCCGAACGACCTTGCGCCGTGAAGCCTGCAATTCCGACAAGCGCGCCTTGATAACGTGCGCCTGCTGGCTGCGCTCGAAATGCTCGCCGCGCTGGCGAATCCATTCCTTTCCTTCCAGGATAATGTTGGCGAACTGGTTGCCGATTTCAGAAGCCAGGAATTTCAGCAGGCTTAAACGGAAAAGGAGATCGATTTCGATATTCTTGTGGTATTTGGCTTGCGTTAGCGCACTCTGGAGAAGCTCCGACAGCAGTTTGCGGAACGCCACGGAATCCGGCCCCCGAGTGGGCCGCGGCTCCGTGCCGAGAGAATGCGCGGTACTCGTGTGCTGGCGGATGAGGTCAAGCAGGTAATCGCGAGCCGCCTGAACAAATTTGGGGCTGAGGAAGACGTCGTGATGAATGTTATCGACGCCGATGGCCAGCGTGCCCATGGGGAGCGAGACGCTATAGCTTTTCAGCTCGATTCCCTGCGTCTCGGACAACGTCAATATGGATTGTTCGCTGGGCATGTGCTTCGGCCACGCGGCTCTTCCCAACCTAACAGCCGTACCGGGGCCGGGCAAGGAGTCCAGGGGACAGGCGTAACCAGATAGTTAGCGGTGAGGGGCGCGGTGAGGGCAGTCAGACGGAATCCGACACGGAAATCCGGCGAGAATCGCCTCCCAGGTGCTCCAGCCGAACCCGAACCATGGGCCAAGGCGACGGAAGCGGAAACTTTTCCGACCATTCGACAATAGCGACGGCCGGGCCCGCAAACATGTCCTCCAGTCCAAGCGTTTCGAAGTCGTGAAAACTCTCGATGCGGTAGAGGTCGGCGTGGTAGACCCTGGCCTGTCGGCCATAAACGTGAACGAGCGTGAAAGTTGGGCTGGTAACGTCGTTTTCATCGGCCGCGCCAAGGCCGGAAACCAGGCCCTTGGTCAGAGTCGTCTTCCCGGTGCCCAAATCGCCGGTGAGGAGCACTAAGACCGGCGCTTTCAGTCTCTTGGCGAATTCCCTGCCCCATTGGATGGTTTCCTCGGCAGAATGCGTGATGATCTCCTCAGACAAGGTCGCGCAACTCCGTGAGGAGCTGATCGTAGGTGTAAGGGAGAGCGTCTGCTATTTCGCCGGCCAAGAGCGTAGTTTCTTCATGTCGGGGGGGCCTTGCATCTCCTGCACGGCCGTGGAGATAGACGCCGAGCGCCAAGGCCGACTCCCAATTCTGCGCACCAAGCTGCGAAACCGTCCCCGCAAGAATTCCGGTCAGAACGTCGCCTGAACCGCCTTTGGCCATCCGAGCGCTTCCAGTGGTGTTCACAAAGGCGTGGCCATCCGGTGTGGCCAGAATCGTGTGAAATCCCTTAAGAATGACGTGCGAGTTCCAAGCGTCGGCTGCCTTCCATGCGATCGCCAGTCGGTCTGCCTGCACGGTCGCGTTCGACACGCCGAGCAGCCGGGCCATCTCACCAGGATGTGGCGTAAGCGCAAGATGCTTTGTGCTTCGCTTGGCCAAATCACGCGCTCGTCCCGCAAAGGCGTTTAATCCATCCGCGTCCAGAATCACTGGCAACTCCGTCTGCCGTACCAGGGAAGTGATGAATTTCTGCGTTTCCCAGTGGGTTCCAACCCCGGGCCCCATCGCTAGAAGGGTCTTGCCCTGCGTAAGAGCATGAAGACGGCTGGGTTTCCCATTTGCCGCTGCGATCGTACCCAATTTGGTGGAAACCAGTGGCTCGGTCATTAGCTCGGCTTGCGAGGCCGCGATGATGGGAAGCACGGCATCCGGACTGGCGACGGTCACCAAGCCTGCTCCGGAGCGCAGCGCTCCACGACCAGCTAAAATGGCAGCGCCGGATTTGCCCAGCGATCCCGCGATCAACAACACGTGGCCATAGTTGCCTTTGTGCGAATCCACCCGGCGAACGAGAGGAAGGTCGAGGAATTCCCGCGGCTCGATCCAGGAGACGTTGCTTTTGCCAAGTTCGGCGATGAGTTCATAAGGTGATCCGATTCCGCTCACGTGCAGTCTTCCGCAGCATGCCGCGTGAGCTGAAACCAGTTGACCGACCTTGGGAGCAGTGAAAGTGACTGTCGCGTGGGCGCAAACCACCGGCCCCTCAGAAGGCTCCCCATCGGAAGGCAGGCCCGAGGGGGTATCCACGGCAACGACCGCCTCGGGATGCAAAGAGGTGGCGTCGCGCGAAATCTTATTGACGTCTTCAATGACCGAAGCGAGAAGACCCTCGACCTTGCCCTTCAAGCCCGTACCGAGCAGAGCGTCCACGATCAGGCGCGATTTAGCGATCCCACTGCGCGCCTGCTCCCAATCTCCGCAGGAAGTAATTTCCTGAATTTTGGCTCCCGACTTCTTGAGGCGCGCGAGGTTTTCCGACGCATCTCCGTGAACAGCGTCTTCTCTCGAGAAAAGACACACGATGGGATGGAGACCCTTCTCTTGGAGAAGCCGTGCCGCGACGAACCCGTCGCCGCCGTTATTGCCCTTGCCGCACAGAACGGCAGCATGACTCGCGGCAACATCGCCATAGGAAGAGCGAAGGAACTCAAAAAATCGGGTCCCCGCGTTTTCCATGAGCTGCAGGCTGGGAATGCCGTAGCGCTCCGTTGTTAAAAGGTCCACCTGGCGCATCTCGGCAGCGGTGAGAGCTTTCATAGGACGTTCACAAAACGATCAGAGCATCCAGCCGCCGCTGACATTGACGACCTGCCCGGTGACATATTCAGCCTCTTCCGAAGCAAAAAAAGCCACGGCGGCAGCGACGTCTTCGACCGTGGGCGGGCGCCCAATCGGGAAGCGCGCATCGCGGATGCGGCGAGCCTCCTCCAGCGTCAATTCATTTTCGTCGATGCTCGAGGGGTTTACAACGTTCACGGTGATGCCATTCTTGGCTTCTTCCAGCGCGAGTGAGCGCGAAAGCGCAACCACGGCAGCCTTGGCCGCAGCGTACGCCGAGATTTTCGCTTGCCCAAACGCGCGTTCCGCTCCCACCGCACCCATGTTGATGATGCGGCCCCAGCGTGCTTTCCTCATATGCGGCAGCGCGGCGCGGCTCATATAGAGAACGGTGAAAAGATTCGAGGCAAAGATGCTCTGCCAATCCGGCAAGGAAGATTCCCCGAGCAGGCCCCAACGGAAATCGCCGATGTTATTGACCACGATATCCAAGCGCCCGTAGCGGTCCGCGACAGTTTTGATCAGCTGATCGCAGCGATTCGAATCGGTGATGTCGGTCTCGACGGCAACGCAATCCGCGCCACCGGCCTGCAACTGCCGCAGGGTCTGCTGCGCGGCCACTTTATTCGAGCGATACGCAATGGCGATGCGCGCACCATCCTGCGCAAGCCGCAGCGCCAGCCCTCTGCCGATGCCCCGGCTCCCGCCGGTCACCAGCGCCACACGATTCCGAAGCGACATGCTTTTCCCCGGCAAATCCCTTGAAGAGTTTTTCAGTATAGCGTAGGCCCAGCAGGCCTACTACCGGAGGCGCGTCACAATGACGGTCATATCATCGGCCTGTTCGGGGGTTCCCGCCCACTCTTCCGCCGCCGCCATGAGTGATTCTGCGACCAGCGACGGCTTTGCGCTTTGAACGCGGATGGCGGCTTCCCTCAATCGGGCGATCCCAAACTCTTCTCCGTACACATTCTCCGGTTCAACCAAGCCGTCGCTATATCCAATAAGGAGCGACTCAGGCGCAACCTGCAGCTCGCCCTGCTCGTAGACGTAATCCTCGAGGACGCCGAGCACCATGCCACCCTTATCCAAGAGATGCGAAGAACCATTACAAATGAGGAACGATGGTAGGTGCCCGGCATTGGTGTAGCGCAGAGTCCGCGTAGCGCTGTCGTAAACGGCGATAAAAAAGGTCGCGAAGCGGTCGTCACCGGTGTTGCGCACCAGGTGTTTGTTCAGCCGCGTCACCAACTCTGCCGTGCTCATGTATTCGCTCCCTTCGGTGAGCGCTTGGCTGCGCAGCGCCGCCTGCAAGCTCGCCATGAGCAGCGCCGCGGAAATCCCCTTGCCGGAAATGTCGGCGATGGCGATAGCCACGTGGGTCGGGCTGAGTTGAATGAAATCGTAATAGTCCCCGCTTACCGAGCGCGCCGCTTTGCAGATGGCCTCGATCTCGACCCCCGGAACGGAAGGTAATGTGCTCGGGAAAAGCTGGTTCTGGACTTCGCGCGCGATGGAGATTTCATTTTCCAGCCTCCGGCGCTTTGCTTCCACCTCGATGAGCTCGCTGATCGAGCTGGTCATTCTGTTGAACGACTCCGCCAATTCACCGAGCTGATCCTGTTTCTCGATCTGAACGCGGTGAGAATAATCTCTTGCTTGGACATACTGGGTGCCGCGGTAAAGGTCTGCAACCGCTCGCGTGATTCGCCGGGTCAACACAATGCCGGTAGTCCACGCCACCGCTTCGACGAGAAGGAAAATGATCCCCACAAGAACAAAAAGGATGACATACGTATTGCGGAGCTCTCCGAGAGAGGTGAAGATTCGCGCGTTCAACCGTGACGGCCGGGCATTGGCAACTGCCAGCAAGGGCCGGGCCAGGTCTAGCTTTCCGTCCTTCGCGACATAAACCGAGTCGAGAGGAGACACGACATTCACCGGCGAATCGAGCCAGAACATCGGTGCTTGGAGCCTGCGATTGCTGGCGACAATGGGTTTGGCCACACGATATTGCTTCCCACCCGAGCGGTAAAGGACGCCCTGCGGTGACGTGCCCTCGTACAGTTCCATGAGATTGAGCTGGATGACACCCAAATCCGGCGCGATGGTGTTGAGGAAATCCTTGTCAACCGGCACGCGCAGAACAACGACGCGCGGCTCCTCGGAATCCTCAATCATCCGGAGGCTGATGAGCGAAAGCGTCGGCTCGGAAACGGAATGTTCTTCTTGCAACAGACCGGCGAATGAGTTCTTGCCTTGCGAAGTGTCTCTCAACTGCGAGAGGTCGCGCGATTTGCTCGAGAATTCTATTTTCAATCCGGGGAGTTCACGGTCATGGACGGCCTGGGACTGCACCGCGAGGATCCCCTCCGATTCGCTCTCGGTAATGCTGGCCGGTAGTGTCTGGTGCGCGATAGCAATATGCTGGGCAATATCCGCGATCAGCTCGATGCGCTTGTGGATGTCCTCGTAAAGTAGGTAAGCACCCAATTGCGAATAAAGAATCCGGGCCGCCAGTACGACGAGAATGACGATCGATACGATCGGGACAACCGCAATAAACAGATAGGCGACATAAATCCGGTTTCGCAAGCTCCATAGCAACCGGCTTCTCCACCATCCGATGAAGCGTGCGACAAGATAAACGCCCGCGACTACCGCCAGGAACTCCAGGAAGCTCGACACCTTACCGTTAATGCCAAGCAGGGCGACAAGCAGTCCCAACGCAACAATTGCCGAGCAAACAGTGTCCAGCCACGACAGGCGGCTATAGACTTCTTTCAGACTTGAGAAAAAGGATTTCATGCCTTCAACGTCGGAAGGAATACTTTACCCGAAGATCGGCTCGCGCGGAGCCAACCGCGCTCAAAACCGGATCTTGTCAGACGTGCGTGCTTTGCGGAGCGCCCGCTCCCACTTCATTGAGCGATTGTTTTGCGTTGTTGCGCACTTTGCTGTGCTTCACGCTGTAGGTGAAGTAGATCATCAATCCAATGACCAGCCAAACCAAAAGTCGCCATTTCGTTGCCGGGGAGAGGCCATAGATCAACGCGCCGCAAAACACGATGGACAGAATGGGCACCAAGGGGACAAGCGGCGTCTTGAAGGGTCGCGGGAGTTCCGGATGCGTCTTCCGCATAACCCACACTCCGGCGCTAACCAACACAAACGCAAGCAGTGTACCCACGCTGGTCATCTCGTCGAGGATATGCAGGGGAAGGAGCGTGGCCAGGATCGCCACAAAAATGCCAACAACAATGGAGCTGATATAGGGTGTACGGAAGCGCGCATGAATCTTGCTCGCCCACGGCCACAAAAGACCATCACGCGACATCGAGTAGAAAACGCGCGACTGCCCGAGCAACATCACCAGCATCACTGTAGCGAGGCCACCCAGCGCGCCCAGTTCCACCAAAAAAGTGGCCCACTGATGGCCGGTCGCGCGAACGCCGACAACCACCGGGTCGGGCACGTTCAGCTGCGTGTAGGGAACCAGGTGTGTCAGCAGGCCCGACACCAGAATGTAAAGCACCGTGCAAATCACCAGGGAGCCGAGAATCCCGAACGGCATGTCCTTCTTCGGATTCCTGGCTTCCTGCGCGGCGGTGGATACGGCATCAAACCCGATGTACGCGAAGAACACTACACCGGCGCCGCGGAGAATCCCCGACCAGCCAAACGCGCCCGTTGTTCCCGTGTTCGCCGGAATAAAGGGGTGCCAAAAGTTCGGCTTCCAGGCATGGGATGACAGAAACATCGTGGCCAGAGCAATGAACATGCAGACCACCGCAACTTTCAGAATCACGATCGCGGTCGTGAAATTGGCCGATTCCTTGATGCCAATCACCAAAATCGTGGTGACGGCCAAGATAACGAGGAAACCGACGTAGTCGTAGCTCAGTTGCACCGGAATGCCAAACAAAGTGAAACTCGACGTCGGCATGGCCGGCAGATTCCATCCGAGATCGCGCATGAACGCTCGCAGGTGGCCGCTCCAACCGACGGCCACGGTCGCCGCACCAAACGCGTATTCGAGGATCAGGTCCCAGCCGATAATCCACGCAATCAGCTCGCCAAGCGTCGCATACGAATACGTATAGGCGCTGCCCGCAATGGGGATCAGCGACGCGAATTCCGCGTAGCACAGTCCTGCGAAGGCGCATGCGATGCCCGCAAGCACGAACGAAATGACGATCGCCGGCCCAGCAAACTGCGCCGCTGCCTGCCCCGTGATCACGAAAATTCCCGCGCCGATGATGGCCCCGATTCCCAAGGTGACCAGGTTAATCGGGCCGAGCGCGCGCTTCAGGCAATGCTCGCCGGTTTCGCCCGATTCTCGCATCAGCGTTTCAAGGGATTTCGTCGCAAACAAGGGGTTGGCCATCCAACTCCTCCTCTCGGGATCTTCCGTTCGTGCTATTACTGGCAATTTGTCTTATAACATTGTAGTCGGCCCTGAGCGCTCGGCCCTACAAGAAAATTTAACGCTTCTCCGGAGCTGACCGGGAATTCCGCCGCGACCACAGCCAATAGACCGGAACGCCCAAGAGCACGATGACTAATCCGGGCCACGCCGTCTGCGTTCGATAAAGCAGTAAAACAAACATGATGGCCGCGGCCGCGGCAATATACAGCAAGGGCACAAACGGGTAACCAAGCGCTCGATAAGGCCGCTCGGCCTCGGGCCGCTTCACCCGCAGCACAAAAATCCCGGCAATGGTCAGCACATAAAAAATGAGCACGGAGAAGACGACGTAAGCGAGCAAGTCGTTGTAGAGATTGCCGTAGCTGACCGCGCCCGCCGCATCGACATGGCGCGTGCGCAGCAGAATCAGGATGGTCACCCAGATTCCCTGATAGAGCAGCGCCGAACCCGGTACGCCTTTGTGGTTCAACGTGCCCGTGGAACGGAAGAACAGCCCGTCGCGAGCCATGGCGTAGGAAACGCGCGCGCCGGCAAGAATCAGCCCGTTGTTGCAGCCAAACGTCGAGATGATGATGGCCACGGCCATGATCGCCGCGCCGACGGGGCCAAAAATGGCGTTTAAAGCAGCGCTGGCGACGCGGTCGTCGGGAACGGTTTGAATTTGCACTAGGGGCAAAGTGAGCAAATAAGCGAGATTTGCCAGGCAGTACAAGGTGATAACGATGATCGTGCCCAGGGCCATCGAAAGCGCGACGTCGCGTTTCGGATTCTTCACCTCCGCCGCAGTAAAGCCGATGTTGTTCCAGGCATCTGCCGAAAACAGCGATCCGACTTGCGCGACCCCAAAGGCCACAAACAACCCAAACGCACCGCTCGAGGCCGAAACTGTGGGAACGAAGTTTTTCAGGAAATTCGCACCCGGCTCTAGCGTTTGCGGATTGTGAAGGATCCACAGATGGCTGAAATTCTCCGCAATCGCCCCGGCGTTTCTTCCCACGAAAATTCCCAGAAGAATTAATCCCATCAAGGAAAGCGTTTTGGCGCTGGTAAAGATGTTCTGAATCAACTTGCCGAGCCGCACCCCCAAGGTGTTGAGAAACGTTATAAAGAGGATCATCAGGATTCCGACCAGTTGCTGCACGGAGAGGCTGATCGCGTACTTCGATCCGAGCGAAATGGGATGGATAATCCACGCCTGCGGCGAGATTGCGGGGAAGATTACACCGAGATATCTCGCAAACCCCACCGCCACTGCCGCGATCGTGCCCGTCTGAATCACCAGAAAAAGCGTCCAGCCGTAAAGAAATCCCCAGAGCGGCGAATAGGCTTCGCGCAAATACACATACTGCCCGCCGGCATGTGGAAAGAGTGCCGCCAATTCGCCATAGGAAAGCGCTGCCGAAATCGTCAGTAGTCCCGTGAGAATCCACGTGAGCAGCAGCCCGCCCGGTGACCCGGTCTGGCGCGAAATGTCCGCAGCCACGATGAAAATGCCGGAGCCGATCATCGACCCAACGACGATCATCGTGCCGTCGAACAAGCCGATGGCGCGCACAAACCCGCGTTCGCTTGCCGCGCTTACCGATCGAATCGCCTGTGTGCTCTCAGCCATTCGTCATTTCCTTTAATGTGCTTAGGCACCCGCCGCATGGTTCGCCTCTTGCAAAATCTTGATAAACTGCCGCGCGCGCTCGGCCGGGTCGGGCGCGCGGAGAATGTCGCTCGTCACCGCCACCGACTGCGCCCCTGCCCGAACGAGGTCGGCCGCGCGCTCGAGCGTGATTCCCCCGATGGCCACGATCGGTTTGTCCGTCAGTGGCCGCACCTCGCGGATCATTTCCGTTCCAACCACCGGGTCCGCATTGGCCTTGGTCGACGTGGAAAAGACCGGCCCCACAGCAATATAGTCTGCCGAAGTTGCGGCAGCCTGCTCGAATTGCGCGCGATTGTGTGTCGAGATGCCAACGAGCCTGTCTCGCCCGACGACGGCGCGCGTTTCTTCGACGCTTAGATCCCCTTGCCCAACATGGACCCCGCTGGCTCCGGCAAGGGCGGCCACGTCGGAGCGGTCGTTCACGATAAATGTGACCCCGCGCGGTATCAGTTCCTCGGCAAGACCCTTCGCGTCCTCAAGCAAACGACGGGCAGACGCGGCCTTGTTCCGGTACTGAAGAAGCCGGACGCCAGCGTCCACAAGTTGGCGGGCGCATTCTCGCTGGGGAGTGGCAAGCAACGCTGCGTCTAATATCACATACAGCCGTGGGAGAACAAGACGCATGCTTGTTTATTTTCCGTTCGTTCCGACGAGCCGGTCAATGAAGTGCGTATTGTAGTCGCCAGCCACAAATCGAGGGTCCGCCACGATTCTGCGGTGCAGCGGGATCGATGTCTTGATGCCCTCGATGACAAACATCTCGAGCGCCCGCCGCATACGGCCGATCGCCTCCGTGCGATCGCGGCCCTTGACGATGAGCTTGGCAATCAGCGAGTCGTAGTAAGGGGGTATAACGGCATCGGCGTAAGCCGCCGAATCCACGCGCACCCCCGTACCTCCCGGCGCCTGGAACGTCGTGATGCGCCCTGCCGAAGGCACGAAAGTATCCGGATCCTCGGCGTTGATGCGGCATTCGATGGCGTGGCCCGACGCAATGATGGCGCCAGTGGCATCCTCCATTTTTTCGCCGGCGGCAATGCGCACTTGCGCTTTGATCAAATCCACGCCGGTGACCAACTCGGTGACCGGGTGCTCGACCTGGATGCGGGTGTTCATTTCGATGAAGTGGAGCGAGCCGTCCTGATCCATCAGAAACTCGACCGTTCCCGCGTTCGTATAGCCGATCGTTTCCAGAGCCTTGACGACCCGCGCGCCAAGCTCTTTTCGGCGCTTGGCGTCCATCACCGGGGATGGCGATTCCTCCACCAGTTTTTGGTGCCGCCGCTGAATGCTGCATTCGCGCTCGCCCAAGTGAATCACTTTGCCGTGCTGGTCGCCGAGCACCTGAAACTCGATATGCCGGGGAAACTCGAGAAACTTCTCCATGTAAACGTCGGGCGTGCCGAATGCCTGCTGTGCCTCGCTTCGTGCCGTCTGATACGCGCTCAGCAATTCCTCCTGTTTGCGCACGACGCGCATACCACGCCCGCCGCCGCCGGCCGAGGCTTTCAGGATCAACGGGTAGCCGATGTGCTCGGCTTCCTTCGCAAGTTGCTCTTCTCCTTCCACAACGCCGGCGCTCCCCGGAATGGTTGGCAGGCCGGCGGCCTTCACCTCACGGCGCGCGCGGTCCTTCTCGCCCATCAACTCGATGACTTCCGGTCGCGGCCCGATGAAAGTGATTTCCGAAGCCTCGCAGACCTTGGCAAAGTTGGCGTTTTCGGAAAGAAAACCGTAGCCGGGGTGGATCGCGTCCACGTTGGTGATTTCCGCCGCGCTGATTACCTGCGGAATATTGAGATAACTCTCGCCGCTGCGCGGGGGCCCGATGCAGACCGCCTCGTCGGCAAAGCGCACGTGCAGCGAATTGCGGTCCGCCTCGGAATAAACCGCCACGGTCGAAATACCCAGCTCTTTACAGGCGCAGATGACCCGCAGGGCAATTTCCCCTCGATTGGCGACTAGGATTTTCTGAAACATAGCGCGGCGTGCCGGCTATTTCTTCCGGCTGGGACGGATGCCGAACAGCGGCTGTCCGTATTCGACGGGCTGCCCGTTTTCGACAAAAATGCGTACGATCTCTCCGGTTTCATCGGCTTCAATTTCATTCATCAGCTTCATGGCTTCCACAATGCAAAGCGTCTGCCCGGTCTCCACGAAAGCTCCCACTTTCACGAAAGGTTCTGCGCCGGGGCTCGGCGAACCGTAAAACGTGCCCACAATCGGAGACTTCACCAGATGCAAATCCTCCGTCAATCGCGCTTCCGACGCCCCTGCCGGCGCGCTTGCGGAAGCCCCCTCGATCGCGGGAGCGGCGCTTCCTGGATTTGCGACAATGATCTCGGGGGCCGCCACTGCCCGCTGTCCGGCTAATACCAATCCTGGGGACGGCTTGCGCAGCCGGATATGCAAATCTCCTCGCGAATATTCAAACTCCTCGAGATTGTGTTCGGTCATGAACTGAAAAAGCTGCTCGATTTGCTGCATCTCCGGACTGGCAAACGTCGGACTGGACTTTGTAGGCTGTTTCCGTTTCATGCCGTTTTTAAAGCTCGATGAAATCCCGCCGAGCGCGGGTCAGTACCTCGGTACGGTCGGCGTGCACGGCTACGTCATCCTCAATGCGAATGCCCCCTGTGCCTTCGGCATACACGCCAGGTTCAATCGTAATGACGTTTCCGGGTTCGAGCCGCCGTTCTTGCCCCTTCGCGACCCGGGGGTCCTCGTGCACTTCCAATCCCAGCCCATGTCCTGTGCTGTGGACAAACAGATGGTCTAGCCCGTAACCTCGAAGGACTCGCCTCGCAGCTGCGTCCACGTCCCCGCAGGCCACTCCCTCTCTTGCGCCCGAGATGGCCGCTTCCTGCGCTTCCAGGACCGCCCTATACCACTCCCGGATGCGCTTGGGTGCCCGCCCAACAAAGAACGTGCGGGTAATGTCGCTGCAATAGTGGGCGAGTATAACACCCAGGTCCAGCACGACCAACTCATTTTTCCTCAATCGCTTGCCTGTGGGCCGAGCGTGCGGCAGCGCGGCCCTGTCCCCAAAGGCAACAATGGTTTCAAACGACGGCCCCGAAGCTCCCCGCTTGCGCATCTGATACTCGATCTCGGCGGCAACCTCGCTTTCCCTAACCCCCGGCTTCAACAGGCCGACGGCGAAATCCATGATCTCCCCAGCCAAAACAGCCGCCCTGCGCATTTGCGCCAGTTCCTGGGGGTCCTTGCGCATTCTAAGTGTCTCAACCGACCCGGTCACGGGAACCCATTCCCGTCGCCTCCCGGAAGCCTTCCGGGCGCCTTCGAGTTCGGACACGGTCATATGGGCAGGATCGAAACCCACTCTGCGGGCTCGCAGGTCACGCAGGGCCTCGCCGATCGACTCGAGCAAGGTTCCTTTCTGCTGGCGCAGGCGGATCCCCCTGGCTTCCGCTTGCGCCTGCACCATGAATCGCCCGTCGGTAATTAGGGTTGTCGCTTTCTTTGACACCATGCATGCGCCCGACTCGCCGGTGAATCCTGTCAGATAGAACCAGTTGGCGGGGCCGGTCACGACGAGCGTATCAATGCTTAATGGACCTAGGATGTTAAACAGGGCGGATCGTCGGTGATGGAAGCGTGTATCCATAAACAGAACGAGGAGACCTCAGTCTCCTCGTATTGCGCCTGCAATGAAAAGCGATTTTCTTCGAATTATCCCGGGATGATTCGCGGAGTCAGGAAGAACAACAGCTCCTGAGAATTCGTTGTGACGCTTCTCCTCCGGAACAGATTCCCGATCAACGGAAGGCTGCCAATGATCGGCACTTCCTGGATGTCCACGCGCTGCGAAGAGATGATCACTCCGCCGATGACCACCGTGCCACCATCGGCGACGGTGACTTTGGTTTCCGCGGCCTGAGTGTCCAGCGCCGGGACGCCCTGAATGCGGGGAATGCCGGCGTCGATCTGCGTATTCTCGACGAGCACGTCCATAAAGATCGTGCCTTCCGCAGTGATCTGCGGCGTCACTTCGAGCTTCAACACCGCGTCAATATACTGGACGGAAATCGTGTTGTTGATGGTTGTCTGAATGGGAATCTTGGTACCTTGCTTCACCGTGGCCTTTTCGTTGTTTTGCGTGATGACCTTGGGCTTCGAGAGCAGCTTGCCTACGCCCTTGGCTTCCGCCATGGTGATGAAGAAGTCCAGCGCAAAATTGGGCGACCGATGCGAGAAGCTGAACGCGCTGGTCGGTGAGCCCGCCGACAAGAAGGTATTGAGGGGAGTCCCGCTCGTGATGCCATTGCCGCTTTGTGTTCCCTGACCGCAGACCAGCGGCGAAGGAGGTATCCCTCCGGTCACGCCGCTGCAGCCTACCGACGGGTCGCCTCCGAAAAGCGACCGCCCGCCCGTTGTTACGCCGGCAAACCCGAGTTCCGTTCCGATGTCCTCCGCAAAGCTGCGCGATGCCGAAACTACGCGGGCTTCGATTTCCACCTGCTGCGACTTGCGGTCGAGCTGCCGGATCAGGTTATCGATGATTGGGACGGTTGATGGAATATCGCGAATAATGAGCTGGTTTGAGCGATCGTCAGACAGAATATCTCCTCGCGCGCTCAGAAACTTCTTCAGGGTTTCCTTCAAAGTTGCGGCTTTGGCGTAACTCAGAACCCGCGTTACCGTCACCGGCTCGACGGCTTCCGCCTGCGCCTTCACCAGGTCACGCTGCGACTCTGCCTCAGCCTTTAGCGTAGCCTTTGTCGCGATTCGCAGCACGTTCCCGTTCAATTGTTTATCGAGACCGTTGTTCTGCAGCACGATATCGAGCGCCTGGTCCCACGGCACCTCGTCGAGGACGATGGTCAGGCTGCCTTTGACGGCGGGATCCAACACCACGTTTAATCCGCTGATCTCGTGGATCAGGCGGAAAAAGTCGCGCAGATCCACGTCCTTCAGGTTAACCGAGATCGGTTCTCCCGTGTACCTGGCCACCGACTGCATGGCCAGGGGCGCCGGCGTTTGCGCCGCCGAGGTGGCCAGCGTCGTTGCCGCGGTGTTCGCCTGCTGCACGGCCTGCTGGGCCGCCTGCTGCGGGTTTGCTTCCGGGCGGGCCGGCGCATCCTTCTCGCTGAACGATGCAAGCGGGACTGAGGGCTGGGTCAGTTCGCCTGGCAAGGCAAAGCGAGGAGAAGGAATCTGGGCGGCCCGAGCAGAGTACTCCGCGGGTTTCTGCGGCGCGGGCGCGTTCGAATCGCTCGGTGGCTGCGAGGTCCGGTCATTCCGCGACGTCGTCAGCGTCGGATGCTGCGAAACACCTGCCGGCGCCGAGGCGGGAGCGGCAAAAGAAATCACCACCGCTTCGCCGTCCCGTGACACTTGATAGGGTGCGGCTGTCGTCAGGTCGATCACCACGCGCGCAACGCCAGGCTGATATTGACTCATGCGCACCGCGAGCACGGGTGCCGAAACCCCGGGAATAACCGTCTTGCGAACAGCCAGCCTCGCGCCTACGAAATCCAGCACCAAACGATCCGGGTGTTGGATGCGGGCCGCCCGCACGTCGAGCTTGCCTTCGCCTTCCACGCGCACCGCCGAGTGTTCCGGCGCCTGAGTGATAGCCACGCTCGAGATGACCGCGGCGGACTGGCCTGCGCTCGTGGGCACCGGAGTCTGTGCCGGCGCCGACGTCGGCAGCGTTAGGCTTGCGAGGATCAGGCAGCCGTACTTCAGGGCTGGCCATTTCGTCTTCATTGCTGTTCTCCTGAACTGGTGGAGTAAATTCGTTTGTTCACCTGGCGTTCCATGGGCTTGCCGAAAGCATCCTTCCCCTCTTCGTGGAACGAAACGCCATCCATGGTGATCTTGTCGACGCTGCCGTCATACAGGTGATCGCCCTCGCGCAGGAAATAGGTTCTCGCTTGGGGATTGGAAACCACCGCGATCATTCCGTTCGGGGCGCGCACGATTCCGTCCAGCCGCAGGGTGCTGACTTGCAGCCCCGCTTTGCCCGGGGGTAGGTTTGGCGCGGCCTTGGCGCTCCCGTGGCTAACCAAAGACTCAAAAGGATCTCGACGCGCTGCCTTCACTTCGCTTTCGGCTGCGGCTTTGGGTGCGCCTTCGGGATCGGCCGGTTTTTCTAGAGCCTTGCCGGCGGATTTCGCTGCGCCTTTTCTCCGCTCTGGTTTGTTACTCGCCTTGACGGCTTGTTTCGCGGGAGCCGGGGCTGCCTGAGACGCCGGCTTGGCCGTTTGCGGCGCAGGCTTGGCCGGTCGACTCTCGGCCGGCTTGGCTGGCGCTTGCGCCGCCGGCTTGGCTGCCGTTGGCGAAGCTGGCTTGGCCGGAGCTTGTGTCGCGGGCTGTTGAGGAGCCTGCGCCGCAGGTTTTGCCGGTGGCCTCGAAGCTTGCTGCGCGGTTTGTCCCGCTGGCTCGGCCACGGAATCTCCATTAACTGGCGGAAGCAGGTTCCTTTGCGCGCGCAAGCCTGGAGCCGCTGCCCCGATCAAAAGCCCTAGTCCGAGTGTCATTACTGAACGCATAGTTCGCCCATTCCCGCTCAGGGTTTCCCCGCCACGCTGCCTGGCTTGGCTCCCGCAAGAGGAGCCGCACCGGAATCAGCAGGCTTGGTGAAAAACGTTGTTGCCGTGAAAATTCCGGAAACCGTCGTTCCCGGGTGCACCGGGTACTTCGCCCCTTTGGAGTTCTCGGGAGCGTCAAACGCGAGGTCTCCCACGTTGATGATTCGCGACAAGCGACCCAGCCGCCCAAAAAAGTCCAACACGTTGAAGTACGGGCCGTCCGCCTGGACTTCAAACGGCATCTCGTAGTGATACTCCTTGGGCACAATCGCCAGCGACTTGAGGCTGCGGATCTGCACGTTCGAAGAGCTTGCGGCCCCCTGGATCAACCGGATGAACTCGTCCGCTTCCTTTTCCTCGGGAACAATCGTCTTCAGCGTTTCCAGTTGCTTTGAAAGGGCATCCATCTGCTGCTTCAGTTCGCTGTAGCGCTGTTTGTACACTTGAAGCTGCGTCACTTCCTGATTCAACTGCGTCCGCTTTACCACTGCCGCGTCCACCTCGTCGCGCTCGCGGGCAATCGGCGAGCCGGGCACGAAAACGCCCAGTGCGGTAAGCACCACCGCAACGGCTACGGCCACGAGGGCCTGCATAAACACCGACATGTCTCGTAAGCTGGCCATGGTTTCGCCTTAACCTTTCCGCGCCGGTGTCTTGGCGGCCGAGAGCGCCGGGGTGTTGGCAGCCCGGGCCTGCGCCGGCTGCGGCGGAGCGATTTCCGCGGTAATTTGGAAAACGTAAGTCTGCACGGCCTGGTTCTTGTCGTCCTGTTTCGATTCCAGGATTTCCACCTTCTGGAAGTACCCTGAGCGCTTCAAGGCGGTTATGAAGTTCGCCACCGCATTGATCGAGGCCGAAGCCCCGTCCATCGCCAGCGAGTTTCCCTTGCGCGTCATTTGCGTCAGCCACAGGTTTTCCGTGCGCGACACGGTATTGGCCACCATGTCCAGCAGGTCTTGTCCGCCGGTGCGGTCCCGTTGCAACTGTTCGATGGTGTTCACGCGCTGCTGCAAAACCGTCTTCTGCTTTTCGAAGGCCTCGACTTGCTGCTTGGTCTGCTCGAGTTCCGTCTTCTGAACCTGCAGCGCCTTGATCTTGTTGTTTTCTTCCGTGAGTTGTTTTTCCCAGGTGTAGTAGAAAAACCCGAGAACCAGTACTCCCACCAGCACGCCGGCCCCGATAAACGCCACCGGCATGGCTCCGCCGGTGTCCACCGCCATGGTCGGCCGCCGCGAGGCCCTGGGTCGTGTTTGTCCAAGAAGGTTTATGCGAATCATGGCTAGTCGAAGCTCCTCAGTGCCAGACCAACGGCAATCACCAGCCGCGGCGCAATGTCGCGGATCTGATCATCGCTGTGCCGGCTGGGATTGATGAGCACTCTGCGGAATGGATTCAATTCCTCCACGGGCATTGCAAACTCTTCGCGCAACAGGTCGACCAGGCCGGGCACCCGCGCCGTCCCTCCCGCCACGACAATTCGCTGGATGTTTTCGCCGCTCGCCGTAGCCCGGAAAAAGTCGAACGTCTTCTGGATTTCCAAGGTCAGAATGTCGGACACGCTGCGCAGAATCTGCTGCCTCTGCTCGTCGGTCACGCTTGGCAGCGTGTCGCCCTTTTTCAGCCGCTCGGCGTCCTCGAAGCCCAGGTCCAGTTCTTTTTGCAACGCGTCGGTGTACTGGTTCCCGCCGACGCTCACGTCACGCGTAAACAACGGAATCCCGCCGCGCACGATGTTAATGTTCATCACGCTCGCGCCGATATTCAGCAGGGCCACCGTCTGGGCGCTGTCCGGCTCGTAATTCACTTCGAAGCAGTTCTGCAGAGCGAAGGCATCGATGTCCACGATCATCGGCGTCTTCCCCGCCTGCGCCAGCACGTTGGTGTGGTTCAGGATCTTGTCCTTCTTCACCGCCACCAGCAGCACGTCCATCTGCGAATCCATCGACTCGAGCAGCTGGTAGCTCAGGTTCACGTCCGCGATATCGAAGGGAATGTGCTGGCTGGCTTCCGACGGAATCCGGTCATATAACTCTTCTTCGGTCATGAGCGGCAGCGGCACACGCTTGACGATCACCGAATGCCCCGAAACCGAAGTGGCCACATTCTTGGTCTTGATGCGCTCCGCGTCGAAGATCTTGCTGATGGCGTTGGCCACCTGGGGCGCGTCCATGATGGCCCCGTCGACCACCGTGTCCGGAGCCAGCGATTCCATCCCGAAGCTCACGAGCTCATAGCCCGCCTTGGTGGCTTTGAGCTCCACGGCCTTGATCGAGCTGGACCCAATGTCCAGCCCGACGATTTGCTTGCTCTTTTTCCCGCCTAGTAGCCCCATTCTGGCCTCTCTCTGACCATGATTCCCGCGAACCCGACCCGGATTACCTGCGTCTCCCGGCCGTCAGGGTCATTTTTCGCTCCATCCAGCGGTCCAGGATCGTCTTCCGCAGCTTCCAGCGATTGCCAAGCTTAAACGCGGGTATCTCCCCTTCCGTGATATAGCGGTAGAGCGTATCTGGGGAGATACCCAGGTACTGGGACGCTTGCCTTATGTTCATTACTTCGCGCGACTCAATCACAGTGGAACGCCACCTGCCGTTTGACACACGCCTGCATTCACAAACATACAGGTGCGCCCCGCTGCGCTTTGGATCGAGGATTGAGGGCACAACCCGTGCTTGCTTTATGACATTGTGCACTCCGACCGTCAAGCGGATCTATGGGGCAGTTGCCCTAAGAATAGGTGTAGTTCTAGGCAGTTTGGGGGGTATCTTCGGGTAGTACCACTATAGCTGTAGTGGCCTGCGTCGCCGGACCGCAATTAGTTGCGCTTTTTCGCTGCGGTCAGCTGACCTCGCGTACGGTTAATCCTTTGTTTGCAGCCTCGAAAATCAAAAACCGCTATTTCCTTTTTACTCTGACTATCTCCTTTTTACCCAGTAATTTCCCCTATTTCTTCGATTTGTCTTCGCCCAATTCTTCTTCAAAACGGGCCAGAAAATGGTCGTCTTTAGCCCGTCAAAACCTCAGTCGAGCGACAGGTTTTTCCACAGTTTATCCACAGCTTGCTTGGTCGTTTCATCCATCCGGATCTCATCAGGCCATGGCCGGGTGAATCCCTCGGAGGCCCATTTTCTGGTCGCATCGACCCCCATCTTCGATCCGAAGTCCTGCATCCTCGCCGCATGGTCCAGCGTGTCCATCGGACCCAGCAGGAATTGCACGTCGCGCTCCGGGTCCAGGGCACACAGCGCCTTCCACACCACCTCGCTGTAGTTGTGTATGTCCACATCGTGGTCCACCACCACGACGACCTTGGTGAACATCGCCTGCCCGAGCGACCAAATGGCATTCATGACTTTTCGCGCGTGACCAGGGTACGACTTCCGAATCGCCACGATCATCAAATTATGAAAAATCCCTTCCGCGGGCATCGCCACGTCCACAATTTCCGGATACTGCATCTTCATTACCGGCAGAAAAATCCGCTCCACCGCATAGCCCATGTAAAAATCCTCCTGCGGTGGCGGCCCGACCACCGTCGTCAAGTAAATCGGCTCCTTGCGGTGCGTCACGCACTCCACGTGAAAGACCGGATACTCACCTTCGAGCGAATAAAAGCCCGTGTGATCGCCAAACGGCCCCTCCGTCCGCATTTCGCTTAAATTCACATACCCCTCGAGCACAATCTCCGCGTTCGACGGCACTTCCAACTCATTCGTTTGGCAGGCCACCATCTCTACCGGCTCGCGCCGCAAGAATCCCGCGAACATCATTTCGTCCAAATCCGGCGGAATCGGCAGCATCCCCGCCAGCGCCGTCGCCGGGTCCGTGCCAATCGCCACGCTCACCGGGATCCTGCCTACGGGATTCTTCTCCCGCGCGCGACGGAAATGCTCCGCTCCGTGCTTCTGCGTCTGCCAGTGCATTCCCGTGGTTCGCTCGTCATAAACCTGCATCCGGTACATCCCGACGTTGCGCTTACCCGTCTCCGGATTCTTCGTGAACACCAGGGGAAAGGTGATGAATCGCCCGCCATCCTGCGGCCAGCACTTCAAAATCGGAAAGTCGAACAGGTTCACATCCCTTCCTTTCCGCACGACTTCCTGGCAGTCGCCCGTTCTTGCGCTCCTTGGAAAGAACGATCCGAGCTCCGCAAGTTTCGGGAGCATCTTGATTTTGTCAAAGAGCCCCTGCGGCGTTTCCATCTTTAGGAATCCCTGAATCCGTTCGGCAATCTCGTCGAGTTCGCTGACCTCGAAGGCCAAGCACATCCGCCCAACACTCCCGAACCCATTAATAAGCAGCGGAATCTGTGACCCTTTGGGCTTTTCAAACAAGAGCGCCGGGCCCAAGCCACCGCTCGAACCGGAACGCACGGGGCCCTCTGACCCGACCAGGTCGGCCGTCACGGCATTCGCTCCCCGCCTCGAACCGCGCGCCGGACCTTTGGGTCCGACAATGGATCGCGCACTGGAGTCGGCCTTTAGCCCCCGAGGAAGTACCCCGCGCCGCGCCTCGCGGCCCAGTCGTTGGACCACTTCGGTGATCTCCAGCACGGGATCCACTTCCTCCCGCACCCGCCTCAACTCGCCTTCCTTCTCGAGCCTGCCTA
>Ga0182038_10000446_pt1 | contig 20641 bp, 18 predicted proteins | sample sta12Can44000108_FD_125976 | JGI IMG/M metagenome (GOLD analysis project Ga0182038, IMG submission 125976) | Lab enrichment of tropical soil microbial communities from Luquillo Experimental Forest, Puerto Rico - statanox.12C.anox.44.000.108 | ecosystem: Environmental > Terrestrial > Soil >...
TAGGTTTTAAATTGAAAATAATAAATTGAATATAGGATGAATGAACAAATCGGTAAACAAAATAAATAAAAGGGCTAAATTATACTATCCGTTTACCAAAATTTTCCTGATTTTAAATAAATTCTCTATTTTGATGCCAGAACAACAAGTCAATAATCTTTATTTCTATTAAACACCTGCTATGCCGTATAAAATTTCCCTCAATTCTACAACCATTCACCACTGGATGGTAAATAATGTTACGCTTCAGGCAATTGAAGCAGAGCTGCATTCCAAAGGAATGGATGCGCACAGTATTGCCGAACATATTAAAGAGTTTAAACGACAGCGTAATGCCCTAAGACAATTTAAGGGATTTATTTATATGGCAGTTGGTGCATTCTTCGGATTTATAAGCTGTGTTTTAACGTTATCCGAAGCTTTCCCGCAATGGTATGATTTTATTTTATACGGGCTAACCATTATTGGAATTACGATCGCTTTTATAGGATTGTATTTCGTATTGGAATGATATTTTCTCTTTGTTCCTTTTATAATGAATATGCAGGATGATGCGTTTCTGCATCTTGTATTTTTGTTGAATGCCTGTATTCGGAAATTTTATTATGAAAGTGTACCATTCCCATAAATACAATTGCAAAAACCGGAAGTATAATTACAGATAAGCCTAAAATACTCATAAAGTTTGTTGGGGATTGAGCCAGTTCAAACTTTATTTCCAAAACAGAAATATATCCGACAGCCAATAAAATCAATGATAAAAAAAGAAAAATTACTCTGTAGAATTGAAGAAGAAATGCTTTTCTCATAACAATTGATTTGAAGGTGAACAATGAGTTTACTTTCATTGGGTCAATCAATCGTTGCTTCAATTTACGATTTTATCATTAAATATTTATCTTTTTTTTCAAAATAATCGGTAAAACCTTGCAAATAATCTCCTTTTTAATTAAAATTCTTATAAAAAATAGCTTCTTTTAATATATTTCCGGAAAATTTTTTTGTTTATTGTTTAATTAAGTTATTGCGGTTAGCAGGCATGAAAAAATAGTACCAGCCCCAGAAACTGTGCGACCAGCCAATGCACCAAGCGGTAAATTGTTCAACAATTAACGGGCCTATTTCCCTATGTGTATCCAACATAATACTCATCGGAAATACAGAATTCATTTTAGAAACAGCTTCTTCATTTTGTGTGCTGGAAATATAAATATCTCTTGCACCGAATAAGTGTAGCATTTCATGTATAATAGTTGCAGGAGATTCTTCTAATCCGGAAAAAGTTTCCGAATAAATTACAGCACCTTCTAAAAAATAATCATTGTTTTTATAATTGGAATAAGCGGATTGAGCATACGATCTACCGACACTTTTTGCAAAGATTAAAACCACCACGTTATTGGCATTATTGGCGTTTTTAACAGAATCGTAATATTGGTATACATCTGTTATGCCTATGGTATTTAAAACCAAGTGCACCCATTTTACTTTTAAATTTTTAGGCTCTCTATCCTTTTCTATTTTTTCAAGTGTTATGTCTCGTTCATAGCCCAAGTTTGAAACGGAAAAATCTAAATTTTCTTCTATCCATTTAGCAGCCTGTTTTTTCAACCAATAAATCCCGGCCTGTTCTTTACGAAGTGTTTCATCTTTTTCCGACTGCTTCCATGTTTTTCTTCCGGCAGAAACAAAACAATTAATGATATGTGTTTTACCCATCATTGTTTTTGCACTTCCATACGCATGGTTAATACGGCTCGTATCGTGATAATTATAAATGGAATTATTTTCCTGAGCAAAGCAATAAGAAGAATAAATGCAACAAATGGTGACACAAAATACTGCGGTAAAAAAGTTTCGGTGAGAGGTTAACATGTAACGAATGTAAAAAATATATAAATAAAAAAGTCCTTACATTTCTGCAAGGACTTTTTACTAAACTTATCACTCAATTAACTGATTATTTTACTTCTTCAAATTGAGCATCTTCAACATGGTCGTTATTAGAACCACCTTGTTGTTGCCCACCCGTATTAGCTTCTGCTCCTGTTTCTGATTGTGCACCACCTGCGGCTTGCTGAGCTTTATATAACTCTTCGCTTGCAGCAGTCCAAGCAGCATTCATTTCAGCTAAAGCAGCATCTACTGCAACAATATCCTGAGATTTATGTGCTTCCTTTAATTTGGCTAAAGCAGTTTCAATCGGTGCTTTTTTATCTGCCGGAACTTTATCTCCAAATTCTTTCAATTGTTTTTCTGTTTGGAAGATTAAGCTATCTGCCTGATTTAATTTATCAACTTTTTCACGGGCAGTTTTATCTTCAGCTTCATGTGCTTTTGCATCATTTTTCATCTTTTCAATTTCCTCTTTACTTAAGCCGCTACCTGCCTCGATTCTAATCTTTTGCTCTTTATTAGTGCCTTTATCTTTTGCTGTAACATGTAAAATACCGTTGGCATCAATATCAAAAGTTACTTCAATTTGAGGAACGCCACGAGGTGCAGGAGGAATGCCATCTAAATTGAACACACCTAAACTCTTATTTTGATTAGCCATTGGACGTTCGCCCTGCAATACATGGATTTGTACACCGGGCTGATTATCGCTGGCGGTAGAGAATACCTCCGTTTTCTTTGTAGGGATAGTGGTGTTGGAAGGGATCATTGCTGTCATTACACTGCCCATTGTTTCTATACCCAATGTAAGCGGCGTAACATCTAACAACAATACATCTTTCACTTCGCCTGTTAAAACTGCACCCTGAATGCCTGCGCCAATTGCAACAACTTCATCCGGGTTTACACTTCTGTTTGGTTTTTTATTAAAGAACTTTTCTACAATTTCCTGCACTTTTGGAATACGTGAAGAACCACCCACCAGAATAACTTCATCAATTTGTGATGTTGAATAACCGGCATCTTTCAATGCAATTTCACAAGGCTTCAAACATCTTGCAAATAAGTTATCGGCTAATTGTTCAAATTTTGCACGGCTTAATTTTTTAACCAAGTGCTTAGGAACGCCGTCTACTGCTGTAATATAAGGAAGATTAATTTCTGTTTCTGAAGAAGAAGATAATTCAACCTTTGCTTTTTCTGCAGCTTCTTTTAAACGCTGTAAAGCCATCGGGTCTTTACGCAGGTCGATTGCTTCTTCGTTTTTAAATTCTTCTGCCAACCAATCCATAATTACTTTATCAAAATCATCACCACCTAAGTGAGTATCACCATTGGTAGATTTTACTTCAAACACACCATCACCTAATTCAAGGATAGAAATATCAAAAGTACCGCCACCCAAATCGAATACGGCAACTTTTTGGTCAACATGTTTTTTATCCAAACCATAAGCCAAAGCTGCGGCTGTTGGTTCGTTTACAATTCTGCGAACAGTTAAACCCGCAATTTCGCCGGCTTCTTTTGTAGCCTGGCGTTGAGCATCGTTAAAATAAGCCGGAACGGTAATAACTGCTTCTGTTACTTCCTGGCCCAAATAATCTTCGGCTGTTTTCTTCATTTTTTGAAGAACCATTGCAGAAATTTCCTGTGGTGTATACAACCTGCCATCTATGTCAACACGAACGGTATTATTGTCACCTTTTACAACCTTATAACTCCAATGGCTGCTTTCTTCAGTTACTTCATCAAAACGGCGGCCCATAAAACGTTTAATACTCATAATGGTATTATGAGGATTAGTGATAGCCTGACGTTTGGCAGGATCCCCTACTTTACGTTCTCCATTCTTTAAAAACCCAACTACAGAAGGCGTTGTTCTTCTACCCTCGTCATTGGCTATTACAACCGGTTCGTTACCTTCCATTACAGAAACGCAACTGTTGGTTGTTCCTAAATCAATTCCAATTATCTTTCCCATAAAATATATTTTTTTATTCCTTTCGGCTCTAAATTGAAGCCATTAAGAAATGGCAACCATTATGCCATTAGGTTTAAAAGTGTAAAATTGTCAGAAAACGATTATTAACTTGAAACATTTGCAGTTTAATTATTTATAAAACATCGAATATTTACTCGGGTTTAATCATTACTGCTTATATTGCCTGTACCAAAAAAGATATTTTTTTCACTGCTGATGAGGATTTCGTATAGGATATATTTAAGTTTATTGTTATTTTGGAGTGCTTTATTATTGTGTTATGGTTTAATGGCACAAACAAATACAGCTTCCATAAGGGGAAGAATTATTAATCATTTTATAAACGAACCTATCCCCTTTGCCAGTGTTTACTGGAAAATAAATAAGCGTGGCGTGGTATCTGATAGTTCCGGAAACTTTATCATTCCAAAATCGCCTGTTAAGAATGATACTTTAGTAATAAGCTATATTGGATTTGAAGATTTATTGCACCCATTTAATGTCGCAAAGGATACCGGGTTCTTATTATTGAGTTTACCCCAGCTAAAAATGGCACATAGCGTTGAAGTAAAAACCAAGTTTAATAAGGGCTTAAGGTGGTGGCGTGCTATTGTGGCACATAAGGCTGAAAATAATCCGTATCAATACAATAATTATTCCTACGAACTATACAATAAATTGGAACTTGATATTAATAACATTAACAGAAAAAGTTTTGAGGAAATTAAAGTATTGAAACCTTTTGCTTTTGTATTGAATAATATAGACAGCTTATCTGAAGCAAAACCGTTTCTTCCCATTTTTTTAAGCGAAACCATTTCCGATTATTTTTACAGCATTACACCCCATAAAGCAAGAGAAGAAATTAAAGCTGTACAAACCAGTGGAATTAAAAACGAAACCGTTATGCAATTTTTGGGTGGCATAACACAAAGAATAAATGTGTATGAAGACTATATGCACTTATTTGGCCAAGAATTTATAAGCCCGGTTAGTAAACTTGGCGATAAATTTTACAATTATAAAGGTGCCGATACGCAAATAATTTATAAAGAAAAATATTTTCATCTGTTTTTTTCGCCCAAACAAGAAGGTTCTAATACATTTAGCGGCGACTGCTGGATACATGCTGCAACATGGGCTGTACAAAGGGTTAACTTAAACATTTCAATTACTGCCAATGTAAACTTTGTAAAAAAATTAAGTATTGTTCAGGAATTTGCCAAAGACACTTCGGGTAAGTGGGTGTTTGCAAAAGATAAATTTATAGCACACTTGTCTCCTTTTAAAAAAGAAAAAATAAGCTTTACCGGGAGAAAAACATCTATCTATAAAAACATTCAAATTAATCAATCATCTATCATCAACAAATTATCACAAAACAAACAAACCGATGAAATTATTGTGAAAGAAGAAGCCAACCAACCAAACAATAATTATTTTAATAACAACAGGTTTGAAGCATTGAGCATGAACGAAAGCAAGGTTTATACCATGATTGATACATTAAAGCAAATACCTCTGTTTAAAAAATATAGTGATAATTTTGAATTTATTTTCGATGGCCATAAAAAGTTAGGTTTAATAGAAATAGGGCCATGGTTTAAATGGTTTAGCGGAAACCAATTAGAAAAAGTAAGGGTACGTTTTGATATTGGTACCACTAAAAAATTAAGTGAACACTTGCTTTTAAACGCTTATTTGGCTTATGGTTTTAAAGATGGTGTTTTTAAAGGAAAAGCCGCACTTAATTATAAAGTTAACCGTCACGAAAGCTGGCAAATTGGAGCATCTTATACCAATGACCTGGACAACGGACGTATAAAATATAACGACGATGATGATGCCACGGTAGATAATCTTTTCAGCCAATTGATACGCAGGCAAAATATTACACAAAAATTTTTAGGTATTGAAGAATATAAAGTTTCTATCACCAAAGATTTGCCTTATAATTTTTCTACACAATTAAGTTTTAACAGAAACAATTACAGAACTTTTGGGCCGTTGCCCTCTCAAATACTTTTTAGTCCGGGCGGAGATAACGATGTAATTAATTCGGAAATAAGTTTTAAGGTACGATTCACTCCCGGAGAAAAACAAATTGTAACGCATCGTAAAACCATGCACATAAAAAATATAACGATGCCGGTAGCAGAAATAAAATACAGCATTGCATTGCCTAATCTTTTCAAAAGTGAATACTCGTATCAACGTATAACGGCATCATATACGCAATCTTTCAGGTTGCCAAGATGGGGCAAAATTGATGGAATGATTTATGGCGGAAAATATTTTGGCGATAGTATTCCTTTTATGATGCTGGAAATTCATCCGGGTAATGAAATATATTATTATAATAAACAATCTTTTAATTTGATGAACAGGTTCGAATATTTCAGCGATGCTTATGCCGGTTTTAATATGGAATATAATTTCGAGAAAAAAATAATAAACCTCTTTCCTTTTCTCCGTAAAACAAAAATGCGGCAATTTGTAAACGTCAAAACTGTTTGGGGCGATTTAAATATAGCTAATCGCACATTCAATAAACTGGAATTTGGTTCCTACAGACTAAAAAGATTAAGAGGCGATAATTATACAGAGATTGGCACCGGCATTGATAATATTTTTAAATACTTTAGATTGGATTTGGTATGGAGGATAGACCCTAAGTTTACTCCGCCACCGGGTACAATACCTAATAATCCTCAGAAATTCGGCATCTTCGGAAGTTTCAGGCTTCAGTTCTAATTTGTTTTATCTGCCGCTTTAAACGTAAAGTTTTTCTGAGATACATAACTAAACATCACTACAAAAAAAGTAGTTAAAACTTTTGATGGCGTAGGATACCATCTAAAAACATCAACAAAAAGCTTTAAGAAACCATAATTCAAAATCAAACAAAACATCACCACCGAAAAATATTTTCCCAACTGTTCGCTTTTTGCCACTGAGGTTTCCTGAAATACAACATATCTGCTTAAATAAAAGCCAATAGGAAATGTAACACAAAAGCTTACTAAAAAAGCAGCAATATGTGCTCCTATTGTTAAATTAAGACTAGGAAAATAAAGAGATTCTTGTTTAAAAATATAATTGTACGAAACAAAGAAAAGTGAAATATCTATAACAGTGTTTGCACCACCACACGCAGCATATCTAAATGTTTGCAATGGCATAAACTTTTTAAACATCGGATAAAAAAAATCTACAATATCTAAAATAGTATCTTTTATAAAATGATGAACTCTTAGCATAAATGGCGGCGAAGGTAAAAATTTATAGTTTAGATTTGCAACCTTAAATATAATTTTTGATGAGTGTAACAGATTTAATTAAAGCATCGGCGACAACAGCTATAAAAACGGTGTACGGCTTGGATTTGCAGTCTTCTGCTATTTTGGTAAATGCAACAAAACCAGAATTTGAAGGTGATTATACCATCGTGTTATTTTCGTTTGTAAAACAATTGAAAAAGTCTCCCGACGTTTTAGGGACCGAACTGGGCGAATATCTCACCAAAAATAATTCTGAACTTTTCTCGGGTTTTAACGTAATCAAAGGATTTTTAAACTTATCTGTTACTGAAAATTACTGGATCAATTTTCTGCAGAAGCAATACAACAATATATCATTCGGCATTAAAGAAAAAAATGGCGAAAGAGTAATGATTGAATATAGTTCTCCCAATACCAATAAACCTTTACACTTAGGCCATCTAAGAAATAATTTTTTGGGATGGAGCATTGCAGAAATTTTAAAAGCAACCGGATACGATGTTATTAAAACATGTATTGTAAACGACCGTGGCATACATATTTGTAAAAGTATGATTGCATGGCAATTGTTTGGGAATGGCGCAACACCGCAATCTACCAATAAAAAAGGCGATCATTTTGTGGGTGATTATTATGTAAAATTCAATGATGAATACAAAAGGCAAATTGAAACCTTAAAAGCGGAAGGTTTAACCCAAGAAGATGCAGAAAAACAAGCTCCCATTATGAAAGCCACGCAACAAATGCTGGTTGATTGGGAAACCGGGAAGCCTGATGTAATAGAATTGTGGAATACAATGAACAGTTGGGTTTATGCCGGTTTTGATGAAACCTATAAAAGAATAGGCAGCGATTTTGATGAAACTTATTACGAAAGTAAAACCTATTTATTAGGAAAAGATTTGGTTGAAACCGGATTAGAGATAAAAGTTTTCTTTAAAAAAGAAGATAGCTCTGTTTGGATTGATTTAACACAAGATGGATTGGATGAGAAATTAGTACGCAGAAAAGACGGCACTTCTGTTTACATCACGCAGGATATTGGTTTGGCTGAACTAAAACAAAAACAATTCAATGCAAATCAGAGTATTTATGTAGTGGGTGATGAACAGAATTATCATTTCAAAGTATTAAAATTAATTTGTCAGAAATTACAGTTACCTTCTGCCGATGGCATTTATCATTTAAGTTATGGTATGGTTGAATTACCAAGCGGCAAAATGAAAAGCAGAGAAGGAACTGTTGTTGATGCGGATGATTTGGTGAATGAAATGATTGCCATCTCTAAACAAAAAACAGAAGAATTGGGCAAAGTAAAAGACTTTGCAGCAAACGAACTGGATGATTTATACGATACGATCGGATTAGGTGCATTAAAATTTTTTCTATTACGTGTTGACCCTAAAAAGAAAATGATTTTTAATCCTGAAGAAAGTATCGATTTTCATGGTTTTACCGGTCCGTTCATTCAATATACACATGCAAGGATCAAAAGTATTTTGAGAAAACAAACAGTTAACAGCCAATCGTTGACGATCGACCGTCTGTTCCCTTTAGAAAAGGAATTACTTATGCAATTAGAAACTTTTCCTGCAATTATTGCAGAAGCTGCAACAGAACACGATCCGTCTAAAGTGGCAATTTATATTTTTAATTTGGCCAAAACATTCAATTCATTTTATGCAGAGTATTCAATTGCCAATGCAGAAAGTGATGAAAAGAAAGCACTACGCCTGCAATTATCACAATTAACTGCAAATGTTTTAAAAACAGGAATGAGTTTATTTGGAATAAATGTGCCGGAAAGAATGTAAAGAATTAGGTACGAAGTTAGAAGTACAAAATACAAGATACGATTTTTGATATACGATTTAAAATATAGAACAGAAAGCTATATTTGCAAATTGTATTTTGTAAATGTAAATATATAAATCGCAAATAATTGCCCGGGTGTTGAAATTGGTAGACAAGCCACTTTGAGGTGGTGGTACTCGAAAGGGTGTGCAGGTTCGAATCCCGTCCCGGGCACAATAAAGAAAGTCAGGCACTTTAAAAGTGCCTGACTTTCTTTATTGCCTATAATATTTATCATTACTTATTTATCATTACTTCGCTTCTTTCACTAGCTTTCTTAAAATTGCCCATTGTTTTAATGCATCTCTCGAATCTATTGCAGGATAACCCAATACTTTTTTTCCTGCAGGAACATCCTGTATCACACCAGACATACCTCCTACTAACGCACCGCTTCCCACAGTTGTATGGTCGGTTATACAAGCACCTCCACCCACAATAACACCATCGCCTAAAGTTACAGAGCCTGCAAGTCCACTACTTCCTGCCATAATACAACAATGCCCCATTTTACTATTATGCCCGATTTGCACTAAGTTATCAATCTTACAGCCATCGCCAATTATTGTAGAACTAAACTTACCTCTGTCTACACAACTATTTGCGCCAATCTCTACACCATTACCAATAACAACATTACCAATATGCGGAATTTTAATTAAACCTCTTCCATCCGGGCTTGGCCTGAAACCAAAACCATCTGCACCAATTGATGAGTTGGGATGCAGAATACAATAGCTGCCGATAATGCACCGTTCACGAACAACCACACCAGGCCATAAAATTGTATTAGCCCCTATTTGCGAATGATCTAACACAGTAACATTGGGATATAGAATAGTATTGTTTCCAATAGTTACATCTTTACCAATATAACATCCTGCACCAATTTTACATCCTGCACCAATTTTTGCAGTAGTATGAACAATGGCTGCAGCATGAATATCTGTATCGAAAACCGGAGTTTGCGGAATATACATTTCAAGCAATTGAGCCATTGCAATATCGGCCGATTTTACTTTTATTAAAGCCCTGTTTTCACCGGGTTCTACATCAATATCTTCGTTTACTATAGCAGCGCAAGCTTTAGAGGTTTCCCAAAGCTTTACATATTTTTTATTTCCGATAAATGTAATTTGAGTTTCTGTTGCCTGTTCTAATTGCTCAGGCCCTGTAATAATTTGTTCGGTATTTCCAACTAAAATACCATTCAGTTGTTGAGCAATTTCTTGTATGGCAAAATTTTTCATTTGTTTGGTTTAAGATAGATAATCTGAATTGTATAGGTAAGGAAATTTCAGGAAACTTGCAAGCTTTTGTTTTTCAATTTATTACTGGTGTTATTAGCACAGGTGATAAAATGATTAAAATTCCGCATTATTGTGGAATCGGCTGCAATGTTTTTGTTGCTATTGTAACAGGAATTTGAACCGAGCGTGGCAACGATGATGCCATGCAAATATAAAGGCCGGCATCAAAAATATGATGACGATATGCACTTACGTCTACCCTTAATTAATGCGGTACATTTCGCCATCCATATCAATATTATTTCCTGAGGAACGTTTGTGCGGCAAATGATAACGCACAGATATTTTAAATCGTGGACCTGCTTGTATTGCTGATTCGCTCAAGATAGTTTTGGTATCGTTTATTTCTGTGAACTTTAATTTGCCGCCTGTTAACATCCCGGCTTCTGCATTTAAACTAAAATTTTTTGCAAAGCGATAAAAATAATTTCCACCGAATTCAAATTGGCGAAGCTGCATATACACTGCCGAAGATGTTGTATTGAAATAATGATCGTTCTGTATTTGAAAACGGTTACCTGCAGGACGAAATGCAAAAGTTAAGCCCATGTCTTTATTTAATTTATCGGAGAACTGCAACATAGCAGGTAGCATTAAAGAAAAAGACCATGTTTTTGCAAGCTTTGTTCTAATACCCAAAACAGGCAATGGTAACGGCTTGCCAAAAGCATACGTAAGCACAATACCATATTGGTATGCAACGGCACTGCTTTTCATGTAATTTACAAGAAACATTCCCGAGAAACGATAATCAACATTACCATTTTGCCAGATTAATTTATCAGTTGCAACACCTAAACTGGCATCTGCAATGATGATATTTTTTTTGCCGTTAAAAAACATTGCTCCAATACCTGCCGAAGCATTATAAATATCTGTTTGAGGCAACCAACCGATATTGGCATTTAAAGATTCGAAGCTTGCATGGGCCGATGTTTGATAAAAATGGGGTTTCTCTTTTTTTGCAAGCTGCTGCAACAACTTATTTCTGTTACCAAACAAAGGCATAGTAACAGATATATTTACACCATTATAACCGAAATTGCCGGTCGTATCTTTTAATGGCCGTGTTGGCAAAGTTGTATAAGATAAACCTATGCTACCACCGGTCATGTTCATTTTTTGTGAGAATCCGGTAAAAGTTATACTCAATACAATTAAAATAAAGATATATTTCTTATACAAGTTTTTTAGTTTAATATTTAAAAATTACTGCAATATAATGGCTTATCGGCACACTATTTTTCTTCTGTTTTAAATTCAATAATATCCTCGTAATTTGTACAAAATATTTTTTAAATGGCAGGCTTCATCATCACATGTCCTAATTGCAATCATCAGTTTGAACCTACCGATGCATTGCGGGATGATATACAAAAAGAACTTAACTTAAAAGCTAAAGAATGGCAGGAAAGAAAAGAAAAAGAATATCAGCAAAAAGAAATTTCTTTTCAACAACAATTATTGGCGAAAGATACTGAGTTGAATAAAAAGTTGAATGATGAAAAACTGAAGCTGGAAGAATCGATCAGAAAAACAGTCGGTACCGATTATGAGAATCAATTGAAACTATTGCAACAAACGGTTTTGGACAATGAAGAAAAACTAAAAGAATCACGAAAAAAGGAATTAGAATTTTTACAAAAAGAACAAGCATTAAAAATTAAAGAAGAAGAATTGCAGATTAACATTCAAAAGCAATTGATGACCGAAAGAGAAAAATTAAAGGAACAATTGGCAAAAGAAGAAATTGAACGAAACAGTTTAAAAGACCAGGAATATCAATTACAATTAAAAGAACTGCAACAGCAATTAGAAGCACAAAAACGCTTGGCCGAAGAAATGAAACGCAGGGCAGAACAAGGTTCTATGCAATTGCAGGGTGAAGTACAGGAATTATTATTGGAGGAATTATTACGCAATACTTTTCCGTTTGATGTTGTGGAAGAAGTAGGTAAAGGTGTTAGAGGTGCGGATTGCATTCAAACCGTTCGTAACCGTTTTGGCAACGATGCAGGAAAAATTATTTATGAAAGTAAACGCACCAAAGATTTTTCCAACGACTGGATTGAAAAGCTGAAAGCAGATATGCGAACCACCGGTGCGGATATTGCAATTATTGTAACTCAGGCTTTGCCAAAAGATATGGAACGCTTTGGAGAAAAAGAGGGTGTTTACATTTGCACATTTAGTGAAATAAAAAGTGTTGCACTACTGTTACGTAATGCTTTGTTAAAAATATTCGATGCAAAAAAAAGCCAGGAAAACAAAGGCGATAAAATGACTTTGTTATACGACTATTTAACAGGTAACGAATTTAACGAGCAATGGAAAGCTATACGCGAAGGCTTTATGAGCATGAAACTTTCTATTCAACGGGAAAGAGACGCAATGGAAAAATTATGGAAGGCCCGGGAAAAACAATTAGAAAAAGTGTTACTGAATGCTGCACATATAAAAGGCTCCATTGAAGGATTATCCGGTACGGATATTAACCTGAATTTATTAGAAGAGTCCGATTCTATTTTATTAGATTGATTATTTACAATTTAAATACGATGCATACCATTAGCGAAGAAAAATATTTATCAGATAAGCCCAGCCGCAAGAAACCTATTTTTCCGGTAGACGAACCTCTGCGTGACTATTTATATAAATACGGAAGAGAAATAGATTTACCGGCTTCTTACGAAGATTTACAACGGTTTACTTACACTACACCCATTAAAGGAAAAAACGGGAAAGATTCTTCTTGGGAAAGAGCATCATACGATATGCATCACTGGGAATTTTTAAAAGAAGCACTGGTGCAAAATTATGCCATCTTAAAAACCAAAGGCGATTTAGAATATGTAAAACATTTGGATGTTGCTGCAATTGATTTTTGTTACTTCGGTAACAGTCAGCCCTTTCGCATTCGAATTATTAATAAATATAATGCAAACTTCGACCATTATTATATCAAGCAGGCCGATACCAGCAGAATATTCGGTTTGGAATTAGAACATTTATTATCGCCCAACAGAATCATCTATTTTACTAATAAAAACACTTTGGTAGAAGAACACATTCCCGGTATACCCGGAGACATTTTTGTAAACGATTATTTAAACAATCCCGAAACCAATCAAATACGTTTGGCTAAAGAATTTGTAAAATTTAACCAACGTTGTTTCACACAAGTGTTAGGCGATATGCGTAGTTATAATTTTGTAGTAAATATTACACCGGATGTGCTCAATTACCAATACCGTTTTCGTGCAATAGATTTTGATCAGCAATCTTACGAAGGAAGAAAAAATCTATACCTGCCACATTTTTTTAAAGAGAATAAACCTTATGTAGACATTGTAAGTAAACACCTCAACAAAGAATCTATTGCGCAATACCAGGCAGAAGAAAAAACATTAATGGCATTTCGTTTGGCATCTGCAAGATACCGTGTAAAAGAGTTACTGGAAATTATGAGTACAGAAGAAATTTCTAAACCGGAAAAAGTAGAACAACTTGCCCGTGAATTGGCGGAATATTATAATCAACCGGCATTTCTAAAAGCCAAAACAATGGGGCAAATTGTAAAGCAACAATTAAAACAGGAGTTAAAAGCCAGCTTGGCACATATACCTAAAACATACAGTAAAGTGGGGGATTAATTAATTATTCCATTTACTTGCAACCCAACAAAGATTTATCGCTTCAAATATTTTATAGTAAAGATTCAAACGCATAATAAAACCGTCTTTTGCGAAGGCAGACGGTATTGTTCCGCTGGCAGATAAATTAAAATGATCTAACTGTAGCATTTCTTTAAACTCAACATCTCCCCAGCCCCACCATTTAAATAGGGCTTCTTTGGCACTCCACAAGAGAGTTGGTAGTCGGTAGTCGGTAGTCGGTAGTTGATGTGGCAACAAATTGAAATCTGTTCTTTCTTTTTCGCTTAAAAACTTGTGAATTATTTTTAAAATTTTTTCTGTTGAAATTTCAATATCAATACCTACACGTTGCTTGCTGCTTGCAATTGCTGCTGCAAAATTGCCGCAATGCGAAATAGAAAAATGATATTGCTCGTTAAGCAAAAAAGGCTTTCGGGTATCGGCAATTAATATTTCGTCATACGGAAAATCAGGAAACATATATTGCAGCAAATAGCGTCCGGCTAAGTGTTGCAATCGCTTATGCGGATGTGTAATATTACGCTGCAAAGGAACCTTTGCCAGAAAAAAATCTTCATGCTCTTCTATTTTCCAAACAGCCAGCTTTGTTGCTTCGTTGATATTATGTTGATAAAATAAAGCCAATTCAATTTAGGGTTTATGATTGCAGATTTACGATTTATATTGCAAACTCTTGTTGACTTTTATTGTTGAACTTGTTTAAACTTATTTTAATACAAAATGGCCGAAACAAAAAATTTAACCACAAAGACACAGGGAAAGACAACGAAATCTCTCTGAATATTCTGTGCCTCCGTGTTAAAAAAGCTGAGGTGAATGTAAAGTATGCGATCTTTAGATTTTAACCACACAGTAGATACAGAGAAAAGAGCACAGTACTACAATGAAAAATTCTGTAACAAAATAAAAAGTTGAGTAACCAACAGAACGTACAAGTGAGTGACACAACGAAGATGCTAAAGAATACAAAAGCCGATACCAAAAAATAAAAAAATGATTTTAACCGATAAAAGAATTCTGGAGGAAATGGAAAAAGGCACCATTAAAATTGTGCCTTACAATCGTGAAGATTTGGGAAGCAATAGTTATGATGTTCATTTGGGAAACACATTGGCAAAATATGTTGATGCGGAACTGGATGCCAAGAAACATAATAAAATTGAGACTTTTGAAATTCCCGAAGAAGGTTATGTTTTGCACCCGCATGAGTTTTATTTAGGTGTAACTGCAGAGTATACCGAAACACATGCACATGTTCCGTTTCTGGAAGGCAAATCTTCTACAGGCCGCCTGGGTATTGACATTCACGCTACTGCAGGCAAAGGTGATGTTGGCTTTCGCGGCAACTGGACTTTAGAAATTTCGGTAAAACAACCGGTAAGAGTTTATAAAGGAATGCCCATCGGGCAATTGATTTATTTTCCGGTAGATGGTGAAATAGAAGTTAAGTATAACCAAAAAAGTAATGCAAAATATAGCGGTCAGCCCAACAAACCTGTTGAAAGTATGATGTGGAAGAATAAGTTTTAAGTACTTTCCTTCAACTTACCACTAAAGTTTTCCATATTTTTTTTGATACGCTAACAACCAACCGATAACCTCGTTATAACTTTCAACACCACCTTGCTGCAAGTTTAATTTTAAATATTGATCGTAAATATTAGACATTACCGGAGATACTTTATTTTCTTCTTTATTAAAAAATGAGCGAATAGATTTCCGGTCTTTTTTTACGAGTGAATCTAAATGTTGTTTATTGTACAATATGGCAGATTTTAAACCCGTAGTATCTCCATCAATAATAAAAGTATTGATCTCTTCGCGTTGCGCATACGTAAACAAATCAAGATAAACAGAATATAAAAAGTATGGATCTTTTGAAGATGAACAAGCCAGATAACCTGAAAAGTTGGCTTCACTTTCGCTGGCATAACCAATCTGGTGCCCTATTTCGTGACAGATTATGTAAGGCAGTAGCACTTTGGGAATATCACTTCTAAACTGCGCTTCCCCACTAAATGGATTGTAATATCCGGTAAAACCAAAATACATTCCGGCTTTGCTATATAAACTGCTTTTTACGGAAGTTGGATGATAAGATAAAAAAGGATAAGTACGGGCAATTCTATCATAAGAAGTTTTGGCTTCCTCTATAATATAATCGATAGGCTTTTCAGGCAAACTTGTATCGGGTATCTGGCTTCTGTAATAATTTACTTTTACAATTAATGAGTCCGTGAGTTTAAGCACATCTTCTTTACAATATCTGTACTTCTCTAGTTTTAATTGCTCTGTTATGCCTGATCTAAAATAATTCAGGCCCCATAAAAAATTAAACCAGATATAGAGCCACATTAATTTACGAATCCATTTTAATAGCACTTTAGCAAGCAGTTCCCACGAAATATTTTTCAATATCGCAACCGCAAAACGAACCAGTTCTATTACAATTCCAAAACCCAATAAAGTATAAAAAATATCACCTAAACTTAAGCGGCTCCATCCGGTAATTAACCTTAAGGTAGAACCGATAATCGTAAACCACCCCCGGCTGTAGTTATTTTCTATCCATGCAGGATAATTTTTAGCTATTTCAATCAATGTGATTAAAAAAACAGGAACTGACCATTTTATCCAGAAAACACGTTCAAACTGCCTATTTTTATCCATTTTTGCCATAATTCGGGCTATAAAGTAAAGAATAATTCAGATTCAGCCAATAATGTTTTGCCCTTTGATGTACAAACCTTACCTTTGCAAACCCTAAAAATCCGAACATGAGTCACCGCAGGGAATATGAGATAGCTTTTGTGGGTTTAAAACCAGGTATACATGTTTTTGAATACAGGATTGAAGATAAGTTCTTTGTACCTTACGGCGAACAGGATTTAAAAAATTGTATTGCCGAAGTAAAATTGAGTTTGGAAAAGAATACCGGCTTTATGCAATTGCATTTTGATATTGACGGTTCTGCCGATGTTATTTGCGATAAATGCGGAAACACTTTAACCAAGCAATTGTGGGATGAATTTGATATTGTAGTGAAGATAGTGGATGAACCCGAACTGATGAATGAGCAGGAGATTGACCCGGATGTTTATTACATTGGAAGAAGCGAAAGCCATTTGCAGGTTGCCGACTGGATTTATGAGTTCATCAATCTTTGTTTGCCGATGCAAAAAAGATGTGCCGAAGAAGAAATGGGCGGCCCGCAGTGCAATAACGAAGTGTTGGAGAAACTGAAAAAAATGGAAGAAGATGTGATGAAAGAAAGCAACAGTCTCTGGAAAGGATTAGAAAAGTTTAAAGATTTAGATAATTAATTTTTTTGATACCATAAATTTTGTGTTATGCCGAATCCTAAACGTCGTCATTCTCAGCAAAGAGGAGCTAAAAGAAGGACGCATTATAAAGCAGAAGAAGTAACTTTAAGCAAAGACACTACAACAGGAGAAATCCATGTACGCCACCGTGCACATGTAAGTGAAGGAAAGTTATTCTACAAAGGAAAATTAGTAGCTGAAAAAGCACCTTTAAAAGCATAAGAATAATTGTAAGTTACAAGTAACAAGTTATAAGTAGAAAACAACAGCTTTACTTATAACTTATTACTCTAAACTCAAAACTTTTATTACCTTGCTTTTATGAACATAGGAATTGATATGATGGGCGGAGACTTTGCGCCGTTAGAAACGGTAAAAGGGCTACAACTATTTATTAACCAGAATCATAATGCAGTAAATATTTTTTGTATTGGTGATGAAGTTGTTGTACAACCGCTTCTTGAAGAATACAAAATTTTGAGTACGGTGAAACTGATTCATGCACCTGAAGTAATCGGTTATCACGAACACCCCACTAAAGCGTTAAAAGAAAAACAACGCAGTTCAATCGCTATCGGATTTCATTTATTGGCTACCGGAAAAATTGATGCATTCATTAGTGCCGGAAATACAGGCGCCATGTTGGTTGGAGCCATGTTCACCATCAAAGCCATCCAAGGTATTCAACGCCCTACCATTGCTACTATCATTCCTAAATTAAATGGTTCTACAGGTTTGTTATTAGACGTTGGCTTAAATGCTGATTGCAAGCCGGAAAACTTAAATCAATTTGCAACACTCGGAACATTATATGCTCAAAATATTTTAGGAATTAATAACCCTAAAATTGGTTTAATGAACGTGGGAGAAGAAGAAGGGAAAGGCAACATTTTAACACAAGCCACTTATCCCCTTTTGAAAGAAAACACACAAATTAATTTTGTTGGAAATATTGAAGGCAGAGATATTTTTAACGATAAAGCCGATGTAATTGTGTGCGATGGCTTTACCGGAAATATCATTCTTAAAATGGCAGAAACCATTTACGATATTGCAGAACAAAGAGAGTTGCACCATGACGAATATTTCAGTCGCTTTCATTATCAAAATTATGGCGGCACACCGGTTTTAGGCGTTGCAAAACCGGTTATCATCGGTCATGGAATAAGCAACGATATTGCTTTTAAAAACATGATTATTCTTGCAGAGAAAATGATTGAAAGTAATTTGTGTGGAAAGATGAAAACCAGCTTCGCTTCTTTATAAATTTCTATTTTTTGTTTACCGGCTTTTGAATAACTATGATGCTTTTGTTGTGTCACTCACTTGTATACTTTGTTCAATACTGAACAAAAAGAAATAGCATTTTTTAATAATTTTACGCCGCCAAAACACAGTTCTACCTAACGAACAAGAAATATGTATTCTAAACTTTCATTTTATATTTCCCTTTTAACCTTAATATTGTTTTTTTATTTATTTAATCTAACGCCTTCTACAATAAAAGCTAATGAAAGCTTTCCCGTAATTTCAAAATGGATGATTACAGCAACACAATTCTCCTGTCTTGCAGGTTTAGTTTTCACAATCATAAGTTTCGTAAAAAAAGAAAAGAATGATTTTTTTAAAATTACTGGTGCAATCCTAAACTTTCTGATTTTTATTTTGCTAATAGGATTAATGCTTGTTGTTTTTACCATGTAACACTAAACCACATTATCCTAATTTTTAACCAAAACATAAATATTTTTTTTCGAAATGGCACAAAGAAATAGTTTGCTACACCTCCTTGCCTTATGCCTTGTTGCCATTCTTTCTACAGTACAAGAGTGCGACGCAACAGGCGATGTCATTGATTCTAATGCCGGTCTCAAAAATATCAGAATAATATTATCAACTAACTCTTGTTAGTTTTTCCAAAACATTACATTTGCAGCAAACACCAATGAATGAACATTAAGAATAATATTCTGGAAACAATTGGCAATACGCCAATGATTAAATTAAATAAGATTACAAAAGATTTTCCCTGCACCGTTGTAGCTAAAGTGGATTATTTTAATCCGGGTAATTCTATTAAAGACAGAATGGCTTTAAAGATGATTGAAGTAGCCGAACAAGAAGGCAAATTAAAACCAGGCGGTACTATTATTGAAGGTACCAGCGGCAATACCGGGATGGGCTTGGCTTTGGCAGCTTGCGTAAAAGGCTACAAATGTATTTTTGTTACTACTGATAAACAAAGTAAAGAAAAAGCAGATATTTTAAAGGCAGTTGGTGCAGAAGTAATTGTTTGTCCAACCAACGTAATGCCCGAAGATCCGCAAAGTTATTACAGCGTTGCTGCCCGTTTGGCAAAAGAAGTTCCTAATAGCTTTCATTGCAATCAATACGATAATCTGGCAAACAGACTGGCACATTACGAAACTACCGGACCTGAAATTTGGGAACAAACAGAGGGCAAAATTACACACTTGGTTTGTACTGCCGGAACCGGCGGAACCATTACCGGTGCTGCGATGTATTTGAAAGAAAAAAATCCGGATATTCAAATCTGGGCTATTGATGTGCATGGAAGTTTATTGACGAAATATTTCAGAACCGGAGAAATTGACATGAATGAAGTACATCCGTATTTCAGCGAAGGTTTTGGTGAAGATTTTATTCCGTTGAATTATGATATGAGTGTGATAGATTATTTTGAACAGGTAACAGATAAAGACGGTGCAGTAATGGCTCGCCGTATTGCAAAAGAAGAAGGTTTGTTTTGCGGATACAGTGCAGGCAGTTGTTTGCAGGGTTTGATGCAATTAAAAGATAAGTTAAAGAAAGACGATTTAGTGGTTTGTATTTTTCACGATCACGGCAGCCGTTATGTTGGAAAAATATATAATGATCAATGGATGATGGAACGCGGTTTTTTGGATGTAAAATCTTTCAGAGATATCGTAAGTGGAAGAACACACAAAAGATTGGTAACCGTTACTGCAAATCAAACCGTAGCTGAAGCAGTTGAACTGATGCGTAAATATGATATTGAACAAATACCGGTGGTGAAAGACGGTGAGCCTGTAAATTCTGTTAGTGAAAATGGACTGTTTTTAAAATTGTTCAGCAATCCTGATATTAAAAACGTGTCTGTTGAAACAGTGATGGAACCTGCATTTCCAATTGTTTCGTTCGATACGCCTGTTGAACGTTTGGGTAATTTGATTACAAAAGATAATGGCGCAGTTTTAGCAAAAGACGAAAAAGGCGATTATCATATTGTTACCAAATACGATGTAATACAAAGTTTGGCAAAGTAAGATTAACCTGA
>Ga0182038_10000448_pt1 | contig 20623 bp, 15 predicted proteins | sample sta12Can44000108_FD_125976 | JGI IMG/M metagenome (GOLD analysis project Ga0182038, IMG submission 125976) | Lab enrichment of tropical soil microbial communities from Luquillo Experimental Forest, Puerto Rico - statanox.12C.anox.44.000.108 | ecosystem: Environmental > Terrestrial > Soil >...
ATCATGGATCATGGCGTCAGACGACATGTCGTCGGAGGACATATGGAGGTAAGCGAGCCGGTCCTGCTCATCCTTCTGAGCCTTGCGGAGCAACCCCGGCACGGTTATGCCATCCTCGGGGACACCGAGAGGATGACCGGCGGGCGGGTGCGGCTCAGCACCGGCACTTTGTACGGGGCGCTCAGCCGCTTGCTCGAAGACAACTGGATCGAGCGATGCCCGGAACAAGACCGCTCGCGCGGGCGGCAGGCTTACCGGCTGACCGCGGAAGGGCGCCGGAACCTGCAAAGGGAAGTGAGCCGGTTGAAGCGTCTAGCGCATCTCGGCACGCTGCGGGTGGCGCGGAAGGAAACTTAGTCCATGCTTGCGCTCTACCGCTCGATCCTGTACCTCTACCCCGCGGCTTACCGCGGCGAATACGGCGACGAGATGCTGGAGGTTCTTTCGGAAGTGCAGGCGAAGACGCGCAACAAGGGCGCCCTGGCACGGGTCGCGTGCGCAGTGCGAGAAGCCAGCGGCTTGTTATGCGGCGCGCTAGGGGAGCATTTGCACGGGTTCGCTGGTCGCTATGACCGGTTTTCATCTATGTTCTTGGGAGGGAGGTTCGCGATGCGCTCGGAATTCCGGTTTCCCAAAGCCACGGTAGGGCTGATGCTGGTCATCCTGGCTGCAGTGATGTTCACGATTGAGAAAGCCAAGGCAATCTCGGCTTCGATTCCGCATGCCAACCCGCCTGTCGGGCACATTCATCCGTCGCAATTCGAGATCTTACCGACGCTGCTCCTGACCATGCTCAGCGCTGTCGGGGCCGGGGTAATCGGGTGGGCCATTCTCTTTGCGCTGCGACGTTCTGGCATCCAGCAGCTATCCGAAATGAGTCCGTCCGCCGGCCTGCGCGCCCGTAAATGAGGCGCATTGCTCCCGCTCGGCCGAGCCATCTCGCTCGAGAGCTCTCGGAAACTAGGACTTGGCTCTCCACAGGCCCACGGTGTTGCCTTCGGGATCCTGCATCCAGGCGAAGGTTCCGGTAGGAATCTCGACGGGACCGACAAGCGTCTTCGCGCCGAGCCGACCTGCTTTTTCCAGGTACGCGGCGACATCATCGACGCCCACGTAAAAGATCGTGTAGTGCTGCGGTTCGTGCCCGAGCGCGGTAATATGGCCGGCGATCCCGCCAGATTCGGCAGCGATCATGGCCGCAGGGCCCATGACCGAAATCCTCCAATCGAACAGCTGCTTATAGAACTCCTGCGTTTTGGCGCTGTCGCGGCAACCGATTTCGAAATGCACAACCGGGTGCGTCATGGGTTGGCCTCCTGGTTGACGGTCTTTCTGACGAACCCGATTCCTGCGTTCGGGGGGCGCCGTCGGCCTCCCGGCGGGAAAGACAGCGCCGCAGCCGTGCCCGCAGTCACATGGATGAAGCTTCGCCTGCGCATCGCCCGCTGCGCAAAAAAGAAATGACGCGGCGACTATACCACATGCGTAATCGCGCTCGAGCAAATTCTAAGGAGTTCGTCCTGGAGGCCGTTGGAGAAAAACAGTTCCCTAGCCCACCGGCAGTTCCCTCCGGACCGTCAAAGGATGAAAACTGCGCTTCGTTTAGTCCGCGGCGTAGCGGCGGAAGAAAGAATCCTGCTTCCACAGCGGACGCGCGGCGGTGTCCGCGGTTTCTAGCAGCAGCCGGCGCGTGAATTCCTCGTAGCCGGCGGCGGTGTCGAGACGAACAGGCTGGTTCACGTCGTCCGAAGGCGCGTGGTAGCGGTTGGTGAGCCAGTCCTTGAAGGTTTTCTGTTCGGCTGTGCCCAGTTCGAAGCCCACATCGACTTTGACGGCGGGAACGCCCTTCTTGATGAAGCTGTACTGATCGCTGCGGATGAAGCGGTTGCGCAAGGGCTCGGGATCGGCGATGGGCTTGACGCCCATGGACTCGGCGATGGCCGCGGCGCGGGCGCCCAGGTCGGACTCGTCGATGCCTTGGATGGTTAGGATTTTCAGCGGAACGATGGGAAGAAACATGTCCACATTGACGTCGGCGACGATGGATTTCAGGGGAATGGTGGGGTGGGCAGCAAAGTATTTCGAGCCGAGAAGGCCTTTTTCTTCCGCAGTGACGAGCAGAAACAAAATCGAGCGCTTCACCGTTTGCGGGTGGGCCTTCAAGTTCGCGGCCATATCCAGGACAAGCGCACTGCCGGAGCCGTTGTCCATTGCCCCGTTGTAAATGCGGTCGCCATGGATGGCCGCGCCGATGCCGAGGTGATCGATGTGCGCGGAGAGCACGACGAATTCATCTTGCAACGCAGGATCGGAGCCGGGAAGCTTGGCGACGAGGTTGGCGGATTCGACGGGCGCGGTTTGGATGACGGCCTGGGCATCGAGCGAAACGGCCAACGGAAAATGCGGAAGCGGCTTGCGATCCTTGGCAAGTTCAGCGATTTCCGCGAAGGTGTGGCCGGAGCCGGCAAAGAGTTTTTCTGCCGAGGCGGGGTTAAAAGCAACGCCGAGTTGTTGGCCGGGCGTTTCATTGAACTCGGAGCCGGCAAGGTCCATCGACGGCTCGTTGCGATTGGCGGAGATGCGCGACCAGGGAATATCCATCGAGGCGGGGTTGAAAATGCTGACTACGCCGAGGACGCCCGCGGCGTGCAGAGACTTCCAGCGCTCGCCCGCGGTTTGGTAGTGCGAGGCCAGAGCGGCGGGGATGTCCGCAGGCGAGCCCGCGAGATAGACCACAACTTTGCCATGTAGATCGAGCCCGGCAAGCTCGTCGAGATTTTTTTCAGGGATTTTCAGGCCGTAGCCGACAAACACCAGGGGCGTTTCGAGATAGACGGTGGCCCGCGTGGCGCGCGAGCCGATGAAAGCGTCGTCGGCGAAAGAGAGGCGTTCGGCTTTGCCTTTAGAGACCAGCGCCAGGGACGATTTGGATTCGTCCACCTGAAACTGGGTGAAGTGCACGGGCTGGTAGAAACCATTCACGCCGACGGGCTCGAGACCGGCTTTTTGCAGCTGTTCGACGGCGTAAGCCTCCGCCTTGCGAAGACCCTCGCTGCCGGTGTTGCGGCCTTCGAGTGCGTCGGCGGCGAGAAATTTAACGTGTGCCCACCAGGAATTGCCGTCGAAGTGGGAGGAGGGCGGGGTTTGCTGCACCGGAGCTCGAACGGCCAAAGCAAGCAAAAGGGCAAGCAAGAAAGACCTCGGCATGGGAATTCACCTCAGATCGAATTGGGGATATGAGGATAGCAGGGTCGGCGGCAGGGAGTCACGGGAAGGCCAATCATCCCGAGCCGGTAAATCGACAGTTGCGTTCCGGGTGGTCACCTCAATGTCCCGAGCCCGGGAAGGGATTTCGCTCTTTCCTCTTGCCGAGAGGGGCCGCGCTCCGTGGCGCTTGGATTGCGACGACACGCGCTTAACATTTTTCGGGGGAGCAAGCTAGGCGTTTGACCAGCCGCTCTCGGGGCCGGGAACGGATGGGACACAGGCAAGTTAACGGTGTTTACTGAAAGTGTTTACTGAAAGTTTTTGCCGGGGTAAGATGGGAGCAGTGAAATGACAATTGTTGCGTTGTGCGCGCCCACTCGCCTTTGAGCCAAAACGCAATGGCAAGAACTTCCCGCTAGGAGAAACCACGATGGCCACCGCGACCCTGAGCAACCCTGCAGCAAAGGGAGGCAGCTTCCTGCTCGAATCGCCGCAGCCAAGCGACGTGTTTACGCCCGCCGATTTGGCCGACGATCAGAAGCTGATGGGCCAGACGGCTGAAGAATTTGTGGTGAACGAGGTTTTGCCGCTGGTGAAGGACCTGGAAAACAAAAAGCCCGGCTTGATGCCCTCGCTCGTGAAAAAAGCCGGAGAAGTGGGTCTGATGGGCGGCGGAGTTCCGGAAGAATACGGCGGCGCTGGGTTGGATAAGATCGCGACGACGGTGCTGACGGAGAAGCTCTCGATTTACGGCGGGTTTGCGGTGACGCATGGCGCGCACGCGGGGATCGGGACGCTGCCGATCGTGTACTTCGGCACGGAGGCTCAGAAGAAAAAATATTTGCCGAAGCTGGCGACCGGCGAATGGATCGGCGCGTACTGCCTTTCCGAGCCGCAAGCCGGTTCGGATGCGCAGAATTCACTGACGCGCGCGGAACTCGCCAAGGAAGGCACGCATTATATCCTGAACGGGCAGAAGATGTGGATCACCAACGGCGGGTTCGCGGACGTGTACATCGTGTTCGCGAAGGTCAACGGCGAGAAGTTCACGGCGTTCGTCGTGGAACGCACGTTCCCCGGGTTCAAGCCGGGCAACGAAGAGCACAAGATGGGCATCCACGGCAGCTCGACGACCCCGATTTTCCTGGAGAACTGCAGGGTGCCGAAGGAAAACGTACTGCATGAAATCGGCCGCGGCCACATCGTGGCGTTCAACATCTTGAATGCCGGGCGCTTCACACTGGGCGCTTCGTGCGTCGGCGGCGCGAAACACGTGCTGGCGACGGCGTCGAAATATACCAAGGAACGCAAGGCATTTGGCAAACCGATCGGCGATTTCGGAATGATGAAGGAAAAGCTGGCGGAGATGGCCATCCAGATTCTGGCGGTGGAGTCGATGGTGTACCGCTCGGCAGGAAATATCGAAGGAGCCATGCACGCGGCGGCCGGATCGGGCGACAAGATTCAAAACACGATGAAGGTGCTCGAAGAGTATGCGATTGAAAGCTCGATCGCCAAGGTCTACGGCAGCGAGATGCTGGACTTTGTGGTCGATGAAGCGGTGCAGATTTTTGGAGGCTACGGGTTCCACGAAGAGTATCCGGTGTGCCGCGCGTACCGTGATTCGCGGATCAACCGCATTTTCGAGGGCACCAACGAAATCAATCGCATGCTAATCATTCAGATGCTGATGAAGCGCGCGATGGGCGGGCAACTGCCGCTGATCCCGGCGGCGATGAAGCTGGCGGATGAGATTTTGGCCGGGCCGTCGTCGGAAGAAGCGCCGGAAGCCGTGCTTGCCGATGAGGCGCGGGTGGTAAGCAATGCGAAGAAAATGTTTTTGCAAGCGGCGGGGGGCGCGGTGCAAAAATTCCGCGAGAAACTGGCCGACGAGCAGGAACTGATCGGCGCGCTTTCGAACATGGTGATGGAGACTTATGCGATGGAGTCATGCCTGCTGCGCGCGCAAAAAGCGGCCGCAAACAAAGGCGAAGCCGCTTCGCAGACGATGATGGACGCCGCGAGAGTGTTCATCAACGACGCGGCGGAACGCGTCGAACGCGAAGCGCGGCGGTCTCTCGCCGCGGTGCACGAAGGGGACATGTTGACGACGCAAATGGCGGTGCTCAAACGCTTTGCCAAGCGCGCGCCCGTCGACACCATTGCGCTCGGACGCCGCGTGGCGGCGGCCGTCGAAGCGCAGGACCGCTACCCGTTTGAGGGGCGCTAGTCGCATGCGCGCCCCGGTTCGCGCCGCCCCGCCTCTCCGCGAGAGCGATTTAAGGCCCCGCGCCGGGCACGGCACACCTGCCGGCTGGCTGTGCAAAGGCCGCGCGGGTCCCATACAATACATCAAGCAAGTGATCCAATCGGAAAAGTGAAAGTACGACCAGGAATGCCGTGGAAGCCCCTGATTCTTGCCGCCGTCATTGTGTCGCTGCATCTGCTTGAAGCAGCGACACTTGGGACTTCCACGACGGGGTCTCTGCTTGCCAATTTGCTCGAAATCTTTGCCTGTGGTTTTGCCGCGGTCATGGCCTTTCGAGCTTCCCGGCGGGGACGCGGCCTGAGCCGCCCCTTCTGGCTGCTTGTTGGAATGGGCGTCGCGATGTGGGGGATAGCGAACCTCGGCTGGTTGTATTACGAGGTGGTGCTCGGCGGCGAACCTCCTCAGACCTCCGCGGTGCGATTCCTGTTTGGATTCGAGGATGTGCTGATCGCGATGGCCCTGTTCCTCGACCAGGATAAGGATGCTCCGCGGATCGACGTGGAAGCGCTTCTCGACTTCGTTCAGGTCGGCATCGTGTTCTTCTTCATTTTCGTAGAATTTTACTTTTTGCCTGCGCAACGGCTCGACGAACACACCGCCTTTCTTCGGGAAATGCGCGTCGAGAACCTGGAAGACGTCATGGTCGCCGCACTGGCGGCCTTCCGTGCACTGACCGCGCGGAAGCAACATCTGCGGAAACTCTACGGAGGCTTGGCTGTTTTTGTGTCGTTTGCGATGGTGTGCGCTGGGCTCGCACAGTATTTGCAAATTGCGCGCCCGGCGCCCACCGGGACGCTGCGGGACCTGCTGTGGACCCTGCCCTTTCTCGCCGGGGCGTTGTGGGCCGCCCAATGGAAGCCCAGCGCCGACGAAGGAAGTCTGAAAGTGCGGCGGAAGGCGCTTGGGGAATTGCTGGTAACGAACGGCACGCTAGCGCTGGCGCCTTTGATCATCCTGTTCCAAGTGGCACAGCTCGAACAGGAGTGGCGACTGCTCCGTTTTTCGCTTCTTGGGGTCTCCATTTTATGTTATGCCGCACGCCTGGCCATCAGCCAGCATCGCGAGGCCAAGAGCGCAAATGAAGCGATGACCCACGCGCTGGCGATGGATTCCGCAGCAGACGGAATATCCATCCTGGGGAAAGAAGGGCAGCTGCTGTACGCGAATTCGGCGTTCGCCAAAATGATGCGATTTGAGCGGGCCTCGGCGATAATCGGGAAGAACTGGCAGGAGATCTACGATGAGAAAGACGTTGCGCTGCTCGAAGACCATATTCGCGATTCGCTGAAAGAGAAGGGCAAATGGTCGGAGCAGGTCTCGCTGAGCCGCCGGGACGGCTCACGGATTCCCGTGGAAATGACCATCACGCTGATGCCGGAAGGGGGTGTCGTGTCCGTGGCCCGGGACATCAGCGAGCGCCTAAGAGCCGAACGGGCGCACTTGGAGACGGAAGCCAAGTACAAGATGTTCGTCGAGCAAGTAGCCGCGGTCAGTTATATCGCCGAAGTAGGGTTGCATGGGAAATGGCATTACGTGAGCCCGCAAGTGGAAGCGATTTGCGGCTATACCCAAGAGGAATGGCTGGCGGGCGCCGAGGATTGGATCCTGCACGTCCTCGACGAGGACCACCCGGTCGTCGAGGCCGCAGAAGAGAATTTTATGAAGGCCAGGCGCTTTCAGGCCGAGTATCGCGTTAAGCGCAAAGATGGCCGGATCATTTGGGTCAGCGACAATGCGGTTTTCGTGCCGGGTAGCGAAAGTCATCCACTGATGGAAGGGATCATCGTCGACATCACGGAAAGGCGATTGCTCGAAAATCAGTTGCAGCAGGCACGACGGATGGAAGCGGTGGGCCGGCTCGCGGGGGGCGTGGCGCACGATTTCAATAACCTGCTGACCATCATCAAGGGCTACGTGGAGCTGGCGCTGAATCGCGTTGCCTCCCATCCCGAACTTCGCGGCAACATCCAGCAGATCGCCGGCGCCGCCGATCGGGCGGTCACGCTGGTGCGGCAACTGCTGGCGTTTAGCCGCAAGCAGGTCTTGCAACCGAAGGTCCTGGACCTGAACGGCATCGTTGTGAACATGGACAAGATGGTGCGGCGCTTGATGAGCGAAACGATCGTGATGACCACGAAAGTGGAAAAATATCTGGGGGCCGTGAAAGCCGACCCAGGTCAAATCGAACAAGTGATCCTGAACCTGCTGGTCAACGCGCGCGACGCGATGCCCGACGGAGGCAAACTGTGGATTGAAACCAAGAACGTCGAACTAAACCCTTCCTTCTCGAGCGACCAGTCCTCTATCAAACCGGGATCGTACGTGATGCTCAGCGTAATCGATACCGGCGTGGGGATCAGCCCGGACACGCTCCCGCATATCTTCGAACCTTTCTACACGACGAAAGAAAGCAGCCGCGGCACGGGCCTGGGTCTTTCGACGGTGTACGGCATCGTCAAACAAAGCGGCGGGCATATCATGGTCGCGAGCGAGGTGGGGAAAGGAACCACGTTCAAAGTGTACCTGCCTCGTGTCGAAGACTCCGTCCAGGCGCCCCGGAAAAGGGACTGGGCGAAGACACCCGGTGAAAAAAGCAGGGAAACCATCCTGCTCGTTGAGGATGAACCCGCGGTGCGCGAACTGGCCCGCCTGGTGCTTTGCGAACAGGGGTACACGGTTATCGAGGCGCAAAATTCGGAGGAAGCGGTACGGCTGGCGGGAAAGCATGGTTCGGAGATCCACTTGCTGTTGACCGACGTGCTCATGCCGGGAATGAGCGGACACGACCTCGCCAAACATCTTACGACGCTTCACACCAACCTTCGCGTGCTCTATATGTCCGGATATACATACAACGTGATCGCGGAGAACGGCACGCTCGAAGAAGGGCTTTCCTTCCTGCAGAAGCCTTTCACCCCGCAAGTTCTGACGCAAAGAGTGCGGGAGGCTTTGAGCGGCAATGCGCAATTAAGGTAAGGCGGAAGCAAATCAAGTCTTGATGTGCACAAGATCCCGAGCGGTTGCGAGTTGCGCCCCCCGCGAGCTCCAGCGCGACGGACGATACGATTTGCCCTGGAGACGGTTCACGAGCGAGCCGATGCGAATCGAAGCGCCCACAAAATCGCCGACCTTCAGCCTTCCGACAGCCTTCACGTTGCGAATCCAATGCAAACCGGTGCTGGCCATGCAGCCGCACTGCGAGCAGTCCGGCGTTCCGCCGAAAACGCACGGCTCGACGCGCGTGCGCAAATCCGCCGTGTAATTAGCCGACATTTTTGCGAAAAGGCAGTCGTCAGGGTTTTCCGGCGGGCGCAAAAAAGCCCGAGCGATGCCTCGATGAAACAGCAGCTTGGGGTACGGCTTCTCGAGCCGAGTAAGTTTCGAGGCGGCAACTTGGCGATCCGCGGCAGCCAGGATTTCCTGGCTTTGCTCGTCCTTCTGCGGAGTGTAGAAACTAACCCAGATGCGATTCACCTCCGGGCGGGCGTTCCAAAAGGAAACGTATTCCTCGAAGTAGTTCGAGCGCTCCAGCATCGGCCGGGTAATGACCCAATGAATGTTCACTTCGCGTTCGGCAATGTGCTTAAGGATGCGGTCGTAGGTCGCCGGTTTCCGGCGGATGTCATGATGTTCGGGAAGCCCGTCGACGGAGACCGCCACGCGGACGCGCGGCAGCCTCATCCATGCGCCGGGAATGGGAATAACGCCGCTGGTAACCACCAGGGTGAAGATGTTCCGGGCGCTCAGCGCGGGAAGAATCGCGCTCAATTCCCGGTGACGGATCAAAGGCTCGCCGCCCACGAGCGAAACGTGCATCGGCCGATGTTTCTCGACAAGCTGCAACACCCCGCTGACCAGGGCGTCGCCTCGGGAGTCGACGAGGTCGCGCAACTGCGCTCCGCCGGCAAGATGCGAGTCCCCGTAGGCATAACAGCCGGGACAGCTCAGGGGACACTCCCGGGTAATCTCGATCGAGAGCATCGGCAAATTGCCGCACAGGATTCTGCCCCATGCCCCCAGCACCTCGCGAGCGGTGACGCCGGGACTTGGTTTGGACATGGACATGTCTGTTTGATGCGGATCGAGGCGCGCCGGCTGCACCGCAGGCTTTCTCTGGGTGTCACTGGGGCGGGCTCGCGTACCAAGCAGCGCGCTTAGGGCTCGGGAGGCGTTTCGGCGGCCTTCGGCTTGGCAATCGTGGAAAGCGTTTGCACGTTGAACTTCTTGTAGTCCGAGTACCGCGTCACGAAGCTCACCTTGAAACCTTTCACCAACAGCACCCGGGCGCCGACGTGACCCTCCATATAGGTCGGCAGCCAGACTTCGCTGTTGATAAAGGCCTGCTCGAAGACGAAACTCGTGCCCTTTTGCACATTGGCAAGCAGGCCCCCGGCAAGCTTCACGTCGCCAACAAAGTAAGCCTCCAGACGCGCGACATCGTGGGCCTTTTCATCGACCCAAACAACGCCGGCGAGCTTCTGGACAACTTTTTCTTCCAGTTTGTGCGGCTTGAACTCGGGATTGGGCTCGAAATCGAAAACCAGGACGTCCTGACCGCGAAAACGCTCGCGGCGCGGGTTAACAAACTGGCAGGCACGCAGGAAGACTTCGATACCGGGATCCTCCTTATCCTCGTCGCTCTTTCCCTTCTCTTTGTCTTTCTCTTCTTTGGCTTCTTTCTTGGCCTGGCGCTTTTGGTGCTCCTCAATGCGCTTCTGAACCCGCTGGTTTTCCTTTTCCTGCTCTTTGTCGCCAAGCGGCTTGCCGTCTTTCTTCACCAGCGTGGTGATTTCATCGCCGTCCAAATAAAAGAAAGTGGATTCGCGCGTCTCGCGCTTTTTCACTTTTCCCTCGCCGTCGTATTCGGTTTCTTCTTCGGTTTCCGTACCCGCGTAGTTTTCCTTGATCTTGTCGATAGCCTTCTGGTTGTCGTCAATTTCTTTGAAAAGAGCCTTGAGGTCCGGTAACTTGACCTGCGACTTAATGGGGAAATCGAAAACGCGCTCGCCGATGGTGCCGTTGATTATGGCGCGCGTCACAGTAATGTCGTACTTTGCTCCGCCGCGCTCGAGTTCGATCTTGACTGGAAGCTTGACGCCTTCCACCGCCCGGTAGTCCGCATAAAGAAGCGCTTCCTCGGCGCCACCGACCGTGGCGGCTTCTTTCACGACGAGGTGGGTCTCAGGATCGAAGAACACCAGGCGTTTCATGCCGGTCGAGCTCGAAACTTCAAGTTCCAGGGCGTCTTTGCCGCGAACTTGCACATGGCCCACAAACGCGAGCGCCATCTTCTCCTTCTTGGGATTCACAAGCCGCGAGTTGTAATACTGGGCGGCGGCTTCCAATTGCATCCCCTCGGCGCCCACAAGCGTAGCCAGCTCTCCCGCCGCATCCCGGTGCCAGGCGGATTTCCCGTTGTAGGCTTCGATCAGAGTTTGCTCGCCCACCAGGAGTTCCAGGTAGTAGCGGTTGGGCAGTTTGGTATCGAAAGTGAACGTCCCGGACTTTCCGTCGTCGGTAGTAAAGGTCCCTTCTAATTCGAGAGTATGGATTTTGGCCAGGGCCCGGGTGCCCCCGGCTGCCCGGACATACTGTTCCACAATCTTGGCAGGCTCCTGGGCACAAACCGGGCAGCAAGTCGCAACCAGACACAGGATCGAGGCGCCAAGGAAATGGTAGAGACGACGACGCCCAGCTGTTCTCATGGGTTTCTTCCTATACAACGGTTTGTGCCCTGAAAAAGTTGCCGAAAAGGGAAGAATTCCCGTCTTGGGCGATAACCGGACCTCCTGGAGGACCGTTCACCCCAGAATTCAGAAAGGTGCAATCGCCAACGTGCAAAGCAAGAGAGGAAACGTGACACAAAGGCTAGGGAGTCGATCTCAACTTCCGGGCTTGGCGTTGGAGATGGCGGAATCGAGCGAGCCGAGCATCGCGGATCTCGTCGACGGCCCGACCAGCGTATGGCTCCAAAAAGGAACGTAAATAGTGCTAATTTGTGGACAAAAGACCCTCAGTTCGGGGCTTTCGGCCGCTCCGCGTACTTTTTGTACAGCTGATGGTGCCGGTTTTCGGTCGACGTGAGCTGCCCCTTGATGAACAGATACTTCACCTCGGTGGTCAATTCGAGTGGGTCGCCGTTGGTAACAAGGATGTTGGCGATCTTGCCTTGCTCGAGCGTGCCGATCTGGCTCCCAAGGCCAAAAATCTGCGCCGGATGAATGGTCACGGCGCGTAGCGCCTCATCGTAGGACAACCCGTGCGCGACGGCATTCGCGGCGTTTTGTCCGAGGCGCCGCGCGAACGAGTTATCAAAGCTGGCAATGGCAAACTTCACGCCGGCGGCAGCAAGCTCTGCGGGCTCGGTGAGTTCGCGATCATAGGGATCGTCCTCGTCAGATGGCGAGGAAAGCACGGGTCGAAGAATGACCGGGATGTCCTTCGAACGGAGGAGATCCTTCACTTTGTAGGCTTCCGCGCCTCCCGCGAGGATCATTTTCAGCTTCTGCTTGTCGCAAAATTCGATGGCGCTGCGGATGTCGCGCGCGCGATTGGCGAACACCAGGACGGGCAGCTGGCCGCGCACGACAGAAGCAAGAGCTTCGAGCTTCAGGTCGCGATCGTATTTCGAGACCGAGCCCTTATCCATCGCCTGGGCGTAGTGGCGGGCGCGGTCGATCCAATCGGTGAGTTCATTGACCTGCTTGTCGTATTCCTGCTTGGCTTCGCTGTAAGGTTTTTCCTTGCGCGAGAAGGTCGAGAAATCAAAAGTCTGGGTTTGGATTTGCGGCCAATTGAGCACCAGGGCGGCGCTTTTCTTGATCAGCATTTCCTCCACGTTCCAACCGGCAAGATGGATCGCCGAGGCTTGGCCGCCGAGGGTTCCCCGGCTGCCGCCAAAGTCGAAGCCGCCGCTCGCGGGAACGGCCAGGACCTCGGTGATGCCGGAAGCGCGGGTAACGGCAAGGTGCTCGCTCGAGGGGGAAATCGCGCTTGCAGCGACCACGTCCGGGTTGTAGCTTCCTGCTTCCGTGGCGTCAACGGTAGCGCCGACCGCTCCGATTTCGCTGAGGCCCATCTGCGTAACCGCATCGAACAGCCCGGGATAAACTTCGAGTCCTTTGGCATCAATGATCTGAGCGCCGGCCGGGACCTCCACCGCCGCGCCGACCGCGGCGATCTTACCGTCGCGAATGACCAGCGTTCCGTCTGCGATGGGAGAACCGGCAAGCGTGAAGATCTTTGCGTGAGTGATCGCGTAAACCGAAGGCGCCTGGATTTGCGCGCCGGCGGCAGGGGCGCCGAACAGGCAAACCAGACAAAGGAAGTTGAAGAAATAAAGCGGGCTGCTAAAGCGGGTGACTTTTTTCTTTTTCACAGCGCGCCTCCAAGGCGAGCTCCGGCTTGAGCGGTGGGCCGAGGAGAGGCCGCGGGCGGCTTAGGCCCTTGCTCAGGCTTCTTTTCTTCCGGTTTCTGTTCGGGCTTCTTCTCGGACTTTTTCAGTTTGTCCGTGAGCGTTTTCTTCTCCTTCTCGATTTCCGCGCGGTTCGCAATGTCTTTCTCGCGATCGAAGTAAACGCGGCCGTCGATCAGCGTTTTTTGCACGACGGCGTACGCGCTCAGCGGATCGTGATTGTAAATCGCAAGGTCGGCGTCTTTGCCCACCTCGATACTGCCAACGCGCTTGTCGATCCCGAGCTGCATGGCGGGATTCAACGTGACCAATTTCAGCGCTTCGTCGTGAGAGAGCCCGCCATACTTCATGCTCTTGGCCGCTTCCTGGTTGAGGTGCGTGGCTTCTTCGGCATCGTCGGAATTGATGGAAACGATTACCCCGCGGCGCGTCATTAATGCAGCGTTGTACGGGATGGCGTCATAGGCTTCGACCTTGTACGCCCACCAATCGGAGAAGGTCGAGGCGCCAACGCCGGCGGCGGCGAGTTCGTCGGCGACTTTGTAACCCTCAAGGACGTGCTGCAAGGTGCGAACTTTGAATCCGAATTCTTTGGCCAGGCGAAGAAGCATCAGGATTTCGTCTTCGCGGTAGCAGTGCGAGTGCACGTAGCGCTTGCCTTCGAGCACTTCCACGAGCGGCTCGAGCTTCAGATCGCGGCGCGGCGCAATGAGGTTCTTTTCTCCTGCTGCGACTCGCTTGCGGTAATCGTCCCAGGTTTTCTTGTAGTCGCGGGCCTCGCTGAACGCTGCGCGAATGGTTTCTTCGACGCCCATGCGCGTGGCCGGATAGCGGCGGGGCTGGCCGGGGACGCTGAAGTTCGAGCGCTTGGGGTTTTCGCCAAGGGCAAACTTGATGCCGGGCAAGGCCCCTTCAAAGGCAAGCTTCGCTGCGGGCTGGCCCCAGCGCAGCTTGATCACCAGAGTCTGTCCGCCGATGGAGTTTGCCGAGCCGTGAAGAATGTTTGCCGAAGTGACGCCGCCGGCAAGATCGCGGTAAATGTTGATGTCCTCAGGATCGAGAACCTCTTCCATGTTCACCATGGAAGAAACCGACACACTGCCCTCGTTGATGGCCTCCGCGGCAATGTGCGAATGGCAATCGATAATTCCGGGAATCACGAACTGGCCTGAGGCCTCGATCACCTGCGCCCCCGCCGGAGCCTTGATGGTCTGGCCGACTTCGGCGATTTTGCCGTCCTTGATCAGGATGGATCCGTGTTCGATGGTACCGTGAGCAACGGTCATCACCGTGGCGTTTTGAATCAGGATCACGGCTGGAGCGTCCGGCGGAGTCGCGGCATCCCCGGACGGCGCGAGGCAGAAAGCGGAAAGGAGGAGCAGTAAAACGAAAGCGATGCGAGCGCGACCGGCATGCACCGGGAATAAAATCCTCATTGCGCACCTCCCAGGCCGGCATCTGACACCCCGCTGCCGGGTTTGATGCCGGTGAAATCGAGCGACATATCGAGCACGCTGATCGAGCCTTTCAACGACGTGCCGTCAAAGGTGCCGGAAAACGTAACGTCAGTGGGGCCCTGGTCGAGCACAATGTTGAGGGTGAAGCTGAACTTGTCGCCGCTCAAGTAACCGTTGATAATGCTTGCCGTCCCGCGGGGGCCCGAGAGCGAACCGGAAATCGTGCCGTCTTTCTCCATCGCGAGATCGGCGGTGGATTCCTCAGCGCCTTCCGGTGTGGTGTAAGAGAGCTTCCATTTTCCAGAGATGTCGCCCTTCGGCGGTTCCTTGGGTTTCTCCGGTTCGTGTACTTCAAACCGCTGTCCATCCACGAAGACCATCTTGATTTTGGTTTTTTCTGCGAAGAGATCGCCGTCGGTCACCACCAGATTCGCGATCTTGCCGTTTTCGATGGAGCCGAGGCGGTCAGCCACGCCAAAGATTTCGGCCGGAGAAAGCGTGAACGCCCGCAAGGCGGCCTCGGGCGCCAAGCCCGCGTCAATGGATTTCTTCGCCGCCTTGAGAATGTCCTTCGGAGCAGCGATGCCTCCGGAATAAAACGCAAATTTCACGCCTGCTTTGGCGAGGGCCGCCGGGGTAGAAGGCGCGCGGTCGCGGAAGCGCAGCGTGCGCAGCGACGGCCTGGCTTCCGGATCGGCGTCCTTTTCCGCCTCCGGCCATTTCAGGTCCACGAGCACGGGAAGCTTTTTTGCGGCAATTTCCGGAGCGACTTCGTAGCCCATTTGGCCTCCGTAAATGCCGGCCTTCACCTCCCAGCGGCCGATCAACTCAAACACCCGGCGGATCTCGACGGTGTTGTTTGCGGGCACCAGAACCAGTGCGTGGTCTTCGAGCGCTTCAGCGAGAGCAGCCTCGGTCCGGTCATAGCGTGGCCGCGCCATGCCCCGCGGGTTTTTTTCGTAGATGGCCTGCGCCTTGAGGCTCCAATCCGTGTCCAGCCAGACCTGATGAATGTAGGCCAGCACGCCGAGGAGAGAATCGGGAAAGCCCCCGCCAAATCCTCCGGTGGTCTGGAAGGAGAGGGGAATGGCCACCGGCGATTTCACGACGAGGTCGCCTGGGCGTTCGCCGGCAAGGTCCAGAACCGCCCCCTGCCCGGGAAACAAGCCGCCCTTTGGGGCGGAAATAACCGTCGTGAAGCCGCCGCTGCGCCAGGTTTCGATGCGCTTGTCGCTGAGGCTCACTTCATCCGCGCCGCCACGCCAGGGGCTCGAAGCCGGGCGATCCTCCGGACCGCGTGCCTGCTGCTGCGCACGGCGGGGACCGCCACTCTCTCCCGCGGAGGGAGCTGGCGCAGGAATGCCGACATCGGTGAAGGCGTCGACGAGCCCGGGATAGACGGTCAACCCCTGACCTTCCAACACCCAGGCTTCCGGCGGGACGGGCGCGTCTTTGGCGACGGCGGTGATGATGCCGCGGGAAACGACGATCGTCGCGCCTTCGATCGGCGGTCCGGACACGGGGACAACTTTCGCGCCGCGGATGGCGAAGTACGGCGGCTCACCGCCCTGCGCATCGACTCGTAACGGATGGATAAAGAGGAATCCAACGGCAGCGAAGACCAGCGTGAACGCACACCGGTGGAGCGGTTCGAAGCGCATGCGAGTCCCCCAGCTACAAGATTTTGAAGGAAAGACCGACCTCTCGAATAGACGCATGAGGCTATTGCGAAGTTTCCACAGAGTCAAGAATTAAGCTGCCGGAATGAAGCTGCCGCTTTCGCGCCTCGCCTGAAACGGGATCAGAAGGACCCCTCCGGAGGAACCCCATGGCGCCTGGCAGAGGAAGGAACATCGGGGTGCTAGAAGCCGGCCGTCAGCTCCCCGTGAGCATGGCCGGAACGCCACTAAGGTTTTTTCTTTTTGAAAAGGCCGGTGATGGCATCCACCGGATTCTCGCTCGGGGTCGCTTGCGACTTTGCACCGGCGGCCGCGCTGCCGGGGAGGCACTTCGATTTGAACATCTCGGCGGCCAGCCCTCCCACGTCGGGCACAAATTTTGGATCGGCCGTGGTGCCCTTGACCTGGAACGGCACGGTCATGCCGCTCACACAGCTGCCCCCGGCAACCTTGCCCAAGATCCCGGCCAGGCCGCCGCCTGTGTCTCCCGGTGCGCCGTTCGCCGTCTGCGCGCTTTTGAGTGTCGCGACCATTTTGAAGTCGAGATTGTTTCTCGCGTCGGCTGTGCCCGCGCCGGTGAGGTTGCCGAGTTGTGGAAGAACCGCAATGAAATTGTCGGCTTTCAACCCCTCGGGCGCCATGCGCACCTCCGAAGTGAGTTTATCGATGAGCAGGTCGCTTCCCGTCTTGATCCCGGCAAGCGCGGTGACGGCCGACATTTTCGAGCCCAGATCAAATCCAGCCAGCTTCCCGTTGAACAAACCGACGTTGCCGGTGATGACGAGCTTGTTCGTCGGCCCGGTGATGTCCAGATCGGAATTCAGTGTGCCCGCCGCAAGCGAAGCGCCTTTGGGGATGTTGACGCCAAGGGCGGGGAGAAACGCCTCCAAATCTTTCGCGGGCATATCCTTCGCATCCATCTTGATTTTTACCACGGTCACTTCCCCGGAAGCGTCATACGTGCCACTCAAGCGAGCCGTCGCCCCGCCAATCTTCAATACCGATGGATTCAACACCCCGGCATTTTTGCGAAGGTTGTATTTGGTATTGAAGTTCACGTCGACAGGGACTCCCGCCGGCGAGCCGCCGGCAACAAGGAGCGCCTTGGAAAGCTTCACACTGCCCTTGGTTTCCGCTTCGCCGCCCCGCGAGGACACCGTGCCGTCCAGATCGACCACGCCGCCGAGACCCGCCGAAGAGTCCAGGAAACCCGTCGAGGTAAGGTTCAGCGCGCTAAGCACAAGCTTAGCGTCAAGCGGCGTAAGCGAGGTGTCTTCCTGGTTCACGGGCCCGGCCGTGCCGTCGAGCTTGAATTTGCCGCCTTGCGGAAGGTCCGCAGTCACCGTAACCGGAAACTTCGAAACCATGGAAACGTCGGAAGCGGTGATATCGAGGTTGTCGTAGCTGCCGCGCTTCCGCGAGCCCGTTTCGCCTACCGTGATCCTCCCGTTTTGCAACGCCAGCTGGCTGACGGAGAGGTCTGCCGCGGCATTTGGCGTTTTTTCGGAAGGAGCCTCTTTGCCCCGTGGCTTTGCGGCGGCAGCTCCAAGCGAAGAGAAATTCCACACACCGGAGGGATTGTGCAGGAGCGTGACCTGCGGCGTGTCGATGGTGACGCCGGTAATCTTTAGCGTCTTTGAGAAAATCAGGGGCATCAATTCCACACCCACCTTTAGGGATTTCGCGGTAAGAAAAGGCGAGGAGCTGAATTTGGGGTCATCTCCGATGGAAAGATTTTCCGCCGACAGCGAACCTCGGAGGAGCGAGAGGCTCAGATCCCCGATTTGCACCTTGCGTCCGAGCGCCGCGGAAGCTTTTTCCTCGATGGTAGGACGGAACTGGTTCACAGGAATCAGAAACGGAAGGACCAGAATCAAAACAATGAAAACGGCCCCAACAAGGAGCACAATACGGAGCTTGCTGCCCATACGGACCTCCGGTGCGGAAGGCATGCCGATAGCATGGATGGACAAAATCGAATCATAGCATAAAGGAGTGCTGCGCCTCGGGGATCGAAGCGCATGTCCCATGCAACAAAAGCGCGTCTTACATGTGGGAGAGAGGACGGGATGCCTTCGCAATTGCCGTGCCCAGGGCCCTCAAAATTGCGCTATCCTAAAAGGGTGAACACTCTGACTCGTCGTATTGCACGCGCGCGCTCGGAATCTTGCGCCCGCGGAATGAGAACAGCGCCGCCCGGCGGCCGGCGCGAGAGGCGCTCGGAAAGCGGCGTGACCCTTCTCGAGCTCATCATCGCCTCCTTCGTCCTGCTCATCCTGGCGTCGGCCGCGCTGCCGGTCGCTCGCGTGACGATTGTGAGGTCCAAGGAAGAGCAGCTTCACAAATCGCTGCGCGAGATTCGCAACGCCATCGATCGGTACAAAGACTACGCGGACATGCACCTCATCCGCGTCGAAGTGGGAAGCGAAGGATATCCGCCGGATCTGGATACACTCGTCAAAGGCGTCCCGATTGGCGCCGAGCGCAAGATCCGCTTCTTGCGGCGCATCCCGGTGGACCCTATCACCGGGCGGGCGGACTGGAATCTGCAGTCCGTCCAGGATGATCCCGATTCCACTTCCTGGGGTGGCAGCAACGTTTTCGACTTGCACTCCAAGTCTCAGGGAACGGCCCTCGATGGCAGCCACTATGCGGACTGGTAGAAACGAATTTGAATTGCTACGATCTGAGGTTAAGGGGCCGTAGCTCAACTGGATAGAGCAAGAGTTTCTAATCGGGCTTTTGCTCTCTAAGTGATTGATACTAAATGCCTGCCATGCTGCTCTAGTCGTGCTCTTTCGGGCATCATACTTCTCACCTTCACACTACGATTATCGCAAACTCGACTATACCAGTTACTGCCGTTGAACTCTCCAATGAAGTTGACCCTCCCTAGCTAGCCCGCCAAACTGGAATCGCAGACCTAATCTGGCAGGCGAGGGTGTCTCCTCCCAAGCCCGTCATATCTGGCTTGCTCCATGAGAAGGAAATCGCCGGTTTGCATGGCGCACCAGAAGTGTTCAAAACCATCTTTACTCTGCAACTGGCCGAACCGTCGCTAACGTGATGAGCGATGGCACCCCGCTACGAGAGGCTTTGTCCATCTGCGGCATTCACGGACTCACTGAGCGCCAGATACGCGCTCTCTACAGGAACCGCGCATTCCAGGCTATGTACAAGGAAGCCCGCCAGAAGTGGCTTGCGGAGTGGGGGGCGAGCTTGGGGAGAAGCCGCCACAGGAGACCTACTGCCCGGCCCAAGGGCTGCAGAGGCCCAGACTGCCTTGGCATGTCGCGGGAGTTCCTCAGAAAATTATGAATTTTCGTTGTGAGTCAGAGCGAACGCCTGTTTCCCATGCCGCTTATGCCAGAAACACTCCTGCAAGACTGGCGCGAACCAGCAATTAGCCAAACAAGTTATTCCGAATTTCCCGCTCGGAGCAATGCTCCGTGGCTGGGGGACACACTCTACTCCACAGGATGGGCAAGTCACGGATGAGGCGGACTTCAAATCCGAGCAACGAGCGACACCCTCTCGACTCGGTCCACAGGACGCCAACAAGCCGCAACGGCAATGCTGCGCATTGTTCAGAAACAGACAGAGCGCAGCTAGCCGGTACTCTCCTGTGGAGTAAAGTGTGGGGATAGCGCACCCCGAAGCTGGCGCTTTTCAGCAGACGGACTTAGGGACACCATTCGACCTGGCGCACGAGCAGCGAACAAGCCGCATGCCGGCCAGGCTAGAAGGCTCCAAACAAAAGTTCGAGAATACCTTCGACGACGAACTCCAGGAGGAACTCGATGATTGCGGGGGAGACCACGTCGACCAGACTAAATTCAGACCGTGTTTCTGGATAGCTCAAAAAGAAGCCGTTCATGCGTACCTCTCGCTACTTTTGGATACGCTGCCTTGGTATGGCAAGTTTCGGCAGGGACAGCGCACCGGTGAACGCCGGGCCTCTGAAAAGGTGACAGACCCCTCGTGTGATAAAGGGTCTGTCCCTAACACAGCCAGTGCGCATCCGTCCCCGCGAAGCGGAGGGAGCGTGGTGGGCCACTCTAATATCCACGCAGGGGGAGCAAGCTAGGCAAGCGCCCTAGACGGGTGACGGGCGATTGGAAGTGTGGGCAACATGCCGCCACTCACGACCCACGACACGCAGTAGCCCGAACAAGCCGCATCCCTTGCGTGGATATAAAGTGGCCAACGAGAAAAGCGTGGATTGAATCGGCTCTCCGGTTGAGCATTTTTTCACGGCAGGGATTCTAACTCGCAACGGCTATCTTGACCGCGCCGGTTTGTAAGGCCATGTGAGTACTGGGAGGAACTTTTGTGGAGTCGAGGTGTGACGCGGTGGTTTAGGTGCAGCCTAGCGTCGCCGGCACTCCTAACGGCCTCTGCTTTCCGTCCGGCTTGGGTATCCACACCCTTCGGACAGGTTGCGGTCGATACGTTCTACTTCTCAGCTCTTGCGCCAGTTCGTCCAACCACTTCCCCACCCCGTACTCTTCGATGTCCTCAAACGTTTGGCCATCTACGCCGGGTGCTCCGCCATTAGCTTTGCAACAGTCGTAGGCGAAAGCCAAAACGTCTTGTC
>Ga0182038_10000450_pt1 | contig 20605 bp, 17 predicted proteins | sample sta12Can44000108_FD_125976 | JGI IMG/M metagenome (GOLD analysis project Ga0182038, IMG submission 125976) | Lab enrichment of tropical soil microbial communities from Luquillo Experimental Forest, Puerto Rico - statanox.12C.anox.44.000.108 | ecosystem: Environmental > Terrestrial > Soil >...
ACACAGGAAGTCGCGCGTGCGTGCGTGGACCGCCACGCAGCTCAGGGCATGCCCATCACTTATATTCATCGCACGAATCGCGAAGGCTACAAGGCGGGGGCGCTGAAGAATGGCCTAAAAACAGCGAAGGGCGAATTCGTCGCGATTTTTGACGCAGACTTCATTCCCGAACCGGACTTTCTCCGCCTAACGATTCCTTACTTCTTGAATCCCGACGGCGGCGAACATGTCGGTATGGTGCAGACGCGCTGGACGTACCTGAACAGCGACTATTCCTTGCTGACCAACGTTGAAACGATCCTGCTCGACGGGCACTTCGTTGTCGAACACGGCGCACGGTCCCGGCGCGGAGCGTTTTTCAATTTCAACGGAACGGCGGGAGTGTGGCGCCGGAAAGTGATTGATGAAGCGGGCGGCTGGCAACACGACACGCTGACGGAGGACACCGACCTTTCTTATCGCGCGCAGCTTAAAGGCTGGAAGTTCCTGTATCTCCCGCAGATCGAATGCGCCTCCGAACTGCCGGTGGACATGAACGGCTTCAAATCGCAGCAGGCGCGCTGGGCCAAAGGGTTGATGCAGACGGCCAAGAAGATCCTTCCGAAAGTGTTCCACGCGAAGGTCCCGGCGTATGTCAAAGCCGAAGCGTTCTTCCATCTGACTTCGAACATCAGTTACCCGCTCATGATTTTGCTTTCCGCGATGCTCTTGCCGGTAATGATCGTGCGCTTCCAGCAGGGCTGGTTCCAGATGCTGCTCATCGACTTGCCGCTCTTTCTGGCATCGACGTGCTCGATTTCGAGCTTTTACCTGGTGGCGCAAAAAGAACTGCGGCCCAAAACCTGGTGGCGCACGTTTCTGTATCTGCCGTTCGTGATGGCCACCGGCATCGGCATTTCCGTGCGCAACGCGCAGGCGGTGATCGAAGCGCTCGTCGGTAAGGAAAGCGAATTTGCTCGCACCCCGAAATTCAGGATTGAGGGCAAGAAAGGCACGTTCGCTAAGAAATCCTATCAGAACAAAGCTGGCTGGATTCCTTATGCGGAAGTTGGCCTGGGGATTTACTTTGCGCTGACCGTGACCTACGCCATCACCAACGAAAACTACGGGACAGTGCCCTTCCTACTGCTGTTCGTGTGGGGCTATCTCTACACCGGCCTCATGTCGCTCGGGCAAACCTACTTCGCGCATCTGCGCTTCGGCGTGAATGCTCCCAGGATGCGGCCCGCCGCTTCGGGCGCGCCTGGATTCTGATGGAATCGGATCAGGCCCGGTAAGCTGCCGCTGCACGTCCCGAGACGGAGACAATCCAACCTTGGAGAGTCCTTCTTTCGCATATAGACTCTCGTGCCGTGAAGGTTTCCCTTGAGAAAGTCCCTTTTGAAAACCGCGGCGTAGCGCTGCACGCCATGGCCGCGGGGCCCAAGGATGGGCCCGTCGCAGTCCTTCTGCATGGCTTCCCGGAGTTCTGGTATGGATGGCGTAAACAAATCGAGCCGCTGGCGGAGGCAGGATTTCGCGTTATCGTGCCCGACCAGCGCGGTTACAATTTGAGCGGCAAACCACGGGGAGTGGCCCCGTACGCACTGACCGAGCTCGTTTCCGACGTGATCGCGATAGCCGACGAGCTCGGGCAGAAGAAAATCCTTCTCGCGGGTCACGATTGGGGCGCCGTGGTCGCTTGGAGCACAGCACTATTACATCCTAAGCGCATCGCAAAACTCGCCGTAGTCAATGTGCCGCATCCCTCCGTTATGCGCCGTTTTCTGAAGACGCGGCCGCGGCAGATATGGCGAAGCTGGTACATCTTTTTCTTTCAGATTCCTTGGCTGGCGGAAACCATCTTCTCCGCATTGGATTTCTACGTTGGCACGCGCGCGCTGCTTCGCTCGAGCCGCCCAGGCACGTTTTCTGCCGACGATCTTGCGCAATACCGCGCTGCCTGGTCGCAACCTGGCGCCCTCGCCTCGATGATCAACTGGTATCGCGCGGCCGGGCGCTATCGCACGCGATTCGCCGACCACACCGTGCGCGTGCCCACGCGCATCTTGTGGGGCGAGCGTGACCAATTCTTGATGTCAGAAATGGCTCGCGAAAGCCTGCGCTATTGCACGCATGGCGAACTCTGTTCCTTCCCCGATGCCACACACTGGCTCCAGCACGAGGAGCCGGCAAAGGTTTCTGAGCTCCTTGTAAAGTTTTTTCTATCCCGATCGCCACCCTCCGAAACAACGCAGGGCTGAAGCAGATCGTCCCGCAGCGGAGGATTCTAAGCGTGCCTTGACAAGACCGGTTAGCCGAAACAAAACAAACGAGTTAAGTGGTCCGCTGGCCGGCAGCCATCGCACATAGCGAGCTGCAGCCGGGCATGCCGGCCCCCCTGACGTTTCCCGGCGTTGGGTCGTCTATTCCACAGGAGCCAGGAATGGGAACAATGGGACTTGCGCTGCCCTGGAAGACTAGAATCACTTCCGCGCTGCGCGAACCTGCCGCGCTAGGCAGGTGGGAGACGCGAGTGGGACCTTCCGAGCACCTGACCAGCGGCCCGGCCCAGGCGGGGGCGGAACCGGCAAGCGAAGATGCCGCACTGGCTGCTGCGTGCCGGGCGGGAGACCTGCGCGCATACGAGCGGTTGTACATGCTGCACGGCGCGCGGATGAAAAACCTTGCGCGCAACGTGCTGGGCAGGACTGTGGACGCGGAAGACGCGGTGCAGGAGACGTTCCTGAAAGTGCAGCGGAGCATTGCGAGTTTTCGCGGCCAATCGAGCTTTGTGACTTGGACGTATCGGATCCTGATCAACACATGTTACGACGCGCGGCGCAGCCGGCTGCGGAAAAAGGAAGTGACGACCGACGACGATGCAGAAGAGACACCGCGCATGGAACCTCGTGCGCCGGGAGCTCACCCGTCCTTGCGGATGGCGCTGGAGCGCGCGCTCGAGAGGCTCACGCGGCATCAGCGCGACGTTTTTCTGCTGTACGAAGTGGAAGGATTTCGGCACGCGGAGATTGCCGGGATGCTGGAGATTTCCGAGGCGGCGTCTAAAAACACATTGTTTCAGGCGAAGAAAAATTTGCGCGGAATGCTGGAACCGCCACGAAGCAGGGCAGGGGAGTTGCGGTGAACCAACTGCGGTGAACGACTATGAAGGTGACCTGTAAAGATCGCGAGCGGATTTTTGAAGACGGTACGGCAGCGGAATGGGCCGCGCTCGAAGCGCACGCGGCGGCCTGTGCGACGTGCGCGGAAGAAATTCGCGCGTGGAACTCGCTAAGCGTGGCGGCAAAAGCGCTGCGGGATGATTCGCCAAGCCCCGAGTTGTGGAGCCGCATTGAACGCGCGTTGATCGAACAGGATGCGCGGAAAGCGCGGCGGACGGAGGTCAAGCGGTGGTTCTCGTTTTTCCCAAATGTTTCTTTGGGCTGGCAAACGGCGCTGGCCGCGGCATTTGTTTTGATCCTGACGGCTTCTGTGACTTGGATCATTCGTGAACGACCCTATCACCCAGGCAAGCAAGATCCCCTGCTGAAGAGCGCGGCACTCAAGGAAGTAGAGAGCGCGGAAGGCGCATACGAAAAAGCGATCGACAAGCTGGCGGCGGAGGCCAAGCCACAGCTCGATACGCCAGCGACGCCGCTGCTCGCGAGCTATCACGAAAAGTTGCTGGTGCTGGACAGCGCGATCGCCGATTTGCGCGCGCAGGCCGGATTGAATCCCTCGAACGCGCAATTGCGGTATCAGTTGCTGGCCATGTATCAGGAAAAACAGCGCACGCTCGAAGAGGTTTTGGAGGCTGGAAAGTAAATGAATCGGCTCAGACGGAGTTCTCGCAAAGGAGTATGGTGTTGCGCCGCGACCAGGGCGCTGGTCTCCGCGATGTTTTTTGCCGCAGGGCAGGGTGCCGCGGCAAGAAATCGCGGCCAGGAAGAAGTATCAAGGGATTTTCAGAAGAGCGTGACGCTCGGGGCGGGGCAGTCCGTCCACATCGAGCATAGGTTTGGAGAGGTGCGGGTGCATGGGGAGTCGGGCCGCGAGGTGAAGATCTCCGCCACCATTCGCGCGCAGGCCGGTTCGCACGATGAGGCGCAATCGTTTGCCGACAAAATACAAATCGACGTGCAGCAAACGGGCGAAGGGTTGCGCATCAAGACCATTTATCCCGAACAAGCCGGTAAATGGTTTCATCTCGACAGGCATACTTCCTATTCTGTGAACTACGACATCGCCATGCCCTCGGACGCGCCGCTCAATGTGCGCAACAGTTTCGGAAGGACGGAAGTGTCCGGCATCCACGCCAGCGCTGATATCGACAACAGCCACGGCAGCATTGCGATGCGTGATGTGGGGGCTGCGCGAGTAAACAATTCCTTCGGGAGCATTGAGTTAGCCGGCGCGGGCGGGAATGTTTCGGTCACGGACACGAACGGTTCGGTGCAAGTGTACGACGTGAAGGGCACGCTCGAGGTGCGCAACCGCTTCGGTGGCATCACCGCGAAGAATATCCAGGGAGCGGCAACCGTCAACGGAGGCAACGGGGCGATTACCTTGTCGGACACTGCGGCCGGCAACGTTACAAACTCCTTCGGGAGCGTGGATGCGCACAACCTGAAGGGTGACCTGACCGTGCACGACAACAACGGCAACGTGGAAGTCGGCACAATTGGCGGGACCGCGGAGATCACCAACAGCTTTGGCAACGTCAACTTCTCGGACGTTCATGGGCGCGTGAGCTGCACGACAAGCAATGGCCGCGTAAAAGGGAGCGCGCTCGCCGGCAGTTCCGTGACCATTCACGATTCTTTCGGCAACATCGAGCTGGACAGCGTCAGCGGCGCGCTGGACGCCGAAACCTCGAATGGAAGGATCACCGTTCGTGACGCGCGCGGGGCCGTTACGCTCAGGACTTCGTTCGGAGCCATCGATGCCTCCAATATCCCGAAGGGAATAAAGGCAACGAACGGGAATGGGGCGATTACACTCGCGGATATTGGCGGAGACACTTATGCGAAAACGAGCTTTGGCGGCGTTTTGATCGAGCGAGTGAACGGGAATTTGACCGTGGAGAACAACAACGGTTCGGTGACGGCGCGAAACGTCAAAGGCGACGCAAACGTCAGGACATCTTTTTCGGGCGTTACACTGGATGGGGTCGGCGGGAAGATCCGCGTGGACAACCAGAATGGCGGGATCGCTGTGACGGCTAGCCGCCCGACGAGCGGCTGCCGGGACATCCTATTGAAAACTTCGTTTTCGTCCATCCGGGTGCAGATTCCCGAGGGACTAGGGTACAACCTGTCCGCGCACACGTCGTTCGGCAGGATTTCTTCGGATCTGCCGGTTACGTCGACGGGGAACGTTGGCGGGGACACTCTCAACGGAACGATCAATGGCGGAGGCTGCGTGCTGCAGCTCAACGATACCAACGGAAGCATCGAGATTACCAAGGCGCCGTAAACTAGGGAGGATTTACTGGCCGACCCCGCGCGCCCGGGACATGGCGAAGGCCTTTTTGAGAAGCGACGTCGCCTTTTCCGTTAACTTAAATCCGCCAAGCTCCTCTTCCAGGGCAAAAGCTAGGTCGGTAACGTCGCTGCCGGCGCGCGGTTCGCCGCCCACCAGCGCACAGAGGTAGTCGGCGATGACGTAATGGAAACGAGGCTTCTTTTTGCCATTTACCGCGGGAGAACCTTCATCCGGGTAAATGCGGTCGAAAAGCTCAATCAACTCGAGAACGCAAACCTCCAGCCCGGTTTCTTCCCGCAGTTCGCGGCGGACCGCTTGCTCCAGGGTTTCCCCCACTTCGACGCTGCCTCCAGGGATGGACCATTCGCCAAGGAGGGGCTCGGTACCTCGACGAATGAGCACGGTCCGGCCTTGGTCGATGATCACGCCGCCCACGCCGATCACTGGGCGGTCCGGGTATTCGCGGGAAAAGGCCATTCGGGCGAGCCTCAGGTTCGCTCGGCGGGCAAGAAGCTTGAATTTCCTTGCCTCGGTATATAATACGCTCCAGGTGGCGGGGGCGGTCCTCGTACCGCCACTTTGCAAAGAACAGTCCGGAGGCTGGACCTGTGATCCGTTGCCCTGAATGTTCCGCAGAAATCGATGTGGATGAAGATGAAGTCGAGGAAGGCGAGATTCTGAGCTGTCCCGAGTGTGAATCCGAGCTCGAGGTGTCGCAAACACACCCCGTCCATTTGAATGTCATCTCCGACGATTTAGACGAAGAAGAAGAGGAGGAAGAGGAGAGCGAGGTGGGAGAGGACGGCGACTATTTGGACGAGGAAGAGGAAGAAGAATACGAAGAGGAAGATGACGAGTGACAGGACCTTTCCTGCCGTCTGGCATCTCCATTGCGCCCTTCCGCCATCGAATTCAAGAGGGATATCCTGCAAATGAACCGCCCGAGAAAAGGGCCTTTGGTGTGCATGGGCTTGCTGCTGCTTTCGCCCGCCTTGGCGCTTGAAGCGACACAGGAAGCGGCCCCGGCCAGTTCCAGCACTCCGGCGCAGGATTCCACTTCCCGAACCGGTAGCCCGGGCAAGCAAAGATACAGCCACGCGGATAACTTCCTGATCCGCGGAACAGTCTTCAACGAAAACGCGCTTGCCTTTCCAGCAGTGGAGCTGCGGTTCCGCAAAGAGGGGCAAAAGAAATACAAATGGGAAACTTACACGAACTCGCGCGGAGAGTTCGCCTTGCGCGTTCCGCAAGGCTCGAACTATGAGATTCTGGTGCGCGCGAAAGGATTTGCCGATCAGACGCGGACGGTCGAAGCAAAGGGCGGCGGTAGCGAAGAAATCGTGGTCTTTCGGATGCAGCCAGTCAAGGGGGACAAGCAATGAAGGTCGGGCGAAGCTTCTTTTGCCTTCTAGCGGCCGTCGCCGCGCTCGCCACCGCTGCGAACGCCCAAGACAAAAAGGCTGAAGCGCAGCTGCGCACCGTTCGCGGCGTGGTAAGCGACAAATCCGAAAACCCTCTCACCGGCAGCGTCGTTTTCCTGAAGAACATGCGGACCAACTCCGTGAGAAGCAGTTATACCGATGACACCGGGAATTATCGATTCAGCGGGCTCGACCCCAACGCGGATTACGAACTGCACGCGGAGAAGGACAATGCGAAATCGGCGACACGAACGGTTTCCAGTTTTGACTCCCGCAAGGACATCGTTCTGAATCTTAAAATCGACAAGAAAAAGAGCTGAGCCGGTCCTATCGAGGCAAAGCGCCGGCGAAATGTCCAGAGAATTTTCCATTCCCCGGCCAAGTTCGACGAAGAAACCATTCTCTTGCTCGAGGAATCTCATAGTGAGCCCCATTTTCTGGAAACCCAACAAATCCTTTTTCGCGGGAGCATAACGCCCGGGGGAGATAATGACTGGAAACCATGAAAAGACAGAGCAGGTTCCGACAACGCATGGCGATGGCGCTTTTGATTGGACTATGGGCGGCTATTTCTCCGGCGCTGGGTCAGCAGCCGGATTCGCAGCAGCCTCCTCCACCCAAGTCCGATCCACCGCCAAGCAGCAAGAGCGAGAAGGATAAAAAGGAAGAAGATCAACTCGGTGGAACCGTAGGAAAAAGCAAGCTGGAGAAGGAAACGGGAACGGTCAACGACCGTATCTTTGAGGTCCTTCCTAATTACGGCACCGTTGAAAACGCGAATGCGCTTCCGCCCCTCACGACCGGGCAGAAGTTTCGCATTGCGACCGCAAGTGTATTCGACTGGGGGGCATATCCTTTCAACGGCGCGCTTTCCGCGATAGCGCAAGCAAAAAACGATCCGAAAGAGTGGGGACAGGGCTGGGACGCGTACGGCAAGCGATTCGGGGCCAATTTTGCGGACAACAGTATCGGCACGTACATGACCGTGGCTGTTTTCCCTAGTCTATTTCGGGAAGACCCCCGGTACTACCAACTGGGAGAGGGAGGATTCCGCCGGCGGGCATATCATGCGTTGAATCGTCTGTTCGTGACGCGCACCGACTCAGGGCATGAGCGATTCAATTATTCGGAATCGATTGGCAATGCCGCGGCGGCGGCGATTTCCAACATTTATCACGTGCCGGCCGACCGAACGGCTTCGCGGAACGCGACAACGTTTGCGTTTCTGATTCTCTACGATGGGCTAGCCAACGGATTGAAAGAGTTTTGGCCAGATATCCGACGCAAAGTGTTTCACAAGAATACGCCTTGATCCGCAGAACGGGTACGTGCATCAAGATCCTGGTAGCGGCGCCAGGACTCGCACCGCCTTGGGCACAACTTCGATTTCAACTGGCGTGGGTCCAAATATCTCGCCATCGCCGTGAAACAGACAAGGCCTGTCCGTGTATATCTTGACGCCGTGCGCTTGCCATCGCCTTACTCGAGAGCTTCGTAGTTCTCCACTACGCATCACCCGGGGCAGCAGTTTGAGAACTTCCCGGATGTTCAAATCTTCAACTAATGCGACATGCAGCAAACCATCATCAATAACCGCATCGGGCGCAAGGCGGACACCCCCGCCATAGCTGGGGGTATTTAGTACGCTCGCGAGAAGGCAGGGGGCTTCGACCGGCGGGAGGTCCGCGAATTCGAGCCGAGCGCGTAGCGGCTGATGCTCTGACAACGCGCGAAGGGCCGAGGCGATGTAGCGAAATCGGCCGGGAAGACGACGGTAAGGCCCATTTGCACGCAGCGCCGCTTCGGCATCGAGTCCAACGCCGCCGCCACCAGCAAACAAACGCGTCCGGCCGTCAGCCGTGCGTACTCTCACCAAGTCCACCGGGCGCGGTTTACCCTTCAGGAGTCTCTCTGCTGCGCGGATAAAATCTCGCGGCAGCCCAAGGGCGGCTGCAAAATCATTTCCGCCGCCTGTCGGGAGGATCCCCACAATGGCGTCGCCATTAAACGCGCCGTTCGCCAAGGCCTGAAACGTCCCGTCTCCGCCCATCGCCAAAAGCCGGCGGTGCCCCCGCACCAGAGCCTGGCGAGCGGCCGATTCGAGTTCGCTGGCGCTGCCGGTTTCGAGAAATTGTGCTGAGATATGGAGAGCTTCAAACAAATCGCTGATGCGCCGCAAATAACCCTCGACCCGGCCACGGCCGGCCACGCGATTCACGAACACCAGAACAGAGCTGTCGCGGGAAACCGAGTGCGGTTCGGCGTGCGCGTTCATCATTCACAACGTGGTGGCCGACATTGACTCTAATATGAACGCAAATGCGAACAAAGGAAATGGGTGCGGGAATCGGAGTTCAGGCCCCCACTGCTCCCAGGTCCCGGGAGGTGGCGGCCCATTCTTGGGATGTTTAGCTTTGTGGAGAATCCAGGCCAAATTCGCGATGCGTGGTAGTCAAGGCGGTTTTCACGTCCTGCTCTTCGATGACAAAGGAGATGTTACTTTCCGATGAGCCTTGCGCAATGGCAATCAGATTGACGCCCTCGCGGCCCAGCGCGCTGAAAGTTTTGCCGGCAATTCCCGGGATGCCGCGCATGTTCTCCCCCACCACGGCCACGATGGCAATGTTGGGATCCACGGTAATGTGTTCCACGTTGTGGTGCGCCAGATCCTGCGCGAACTCCTTGCGCAGTGCCTCAACCGTACGCTGAGCGTCGGCCGCCGCAACGATGAAGCAGATGTCGTTTTGCGAAGAAGATTGCGAGATCAGCAATACGTTAGCGCGCACATCGGCCGTCGTTGAAAACGTTCGCCCGACTACATCCGGCAATCCCACAATCCCTGGGCCACCCACGCTTATCAACGTTACATCCCGAATGGCGGTTAAAGCCTTCACGCCGCCACCGATGCTGCGCCCCTCCGGCGTAATTTTTGTGCCGCGCTGCTCTGGCGCGAAGCTGTTGCGGATCCACACCGGGATCGCCGCTTGGACCACGGGATTCAGTGTTTTCGGATGCAGGACTTTCGCGCCAAAGTACGCGAGCTCTGCCGCCTCGCGGTAGGAAACCTCCGGAATTGTGCGCGCCGCTTGCACCAGCCGCGGGTCTGCCGTCAGTACGCCGTCCACGTCGGTCCAGATAATCACCTCATCCGCATCGAGCGCGGCACCAAGAATCGTTGCAGAGAAATCAGAACCGCCTCGGCCCAATGTAGTTAGCTGTCCATGGGTGGTTGCACCAATGAATCCAGTTACGACCGGCACAATGCCGTTTTCGAGCAGCGGACCCAACCGCTTTTGCGATTTTTCCCGTGTTGCTTCCATCTGCGGCTCGGCGCCGCCATGAAACGCGTCGGTCACAATCAACCCGCTGGCTTCGATCGCTTCACTGGCCGCGCCAGCCTCTTTAACAGCCGCGGCCACCAGCGGTGCGGAAAGCCGCTCTCCGAGGCTCGAAACCGCGTCGAGCGTGCGCGGCGTCAATTCCCGCAAGAGGGCCGTTCCTTCACAAAGCCTGCGGCCTTCCGAGAGAACTTCTTGCAATCTCTGGCGGATCGGCTGGCGCTCTTCCTCCTGCCGCACCAAGCTGCTGAGGGCCGTTTCGTGCTGTTTGCGAAGCGACTCCAAAATCGCAGCCGCTTCGCCCGCGTTTCCTGCCCGCGCATGGTTAGCGGCCTCAATCAAACGGTTGGTGACCCCGCTCATGGCGGAAACTACCGCTACGCAGCGAAACTCTTTGGCGGCATTCACGATGATCTTCGCCGCCCGGGTGATGCAGGACGCGTCCCCTACCGACGTTCCCCCAAACTTCATCACTTGTAACCGCTTTTTCATATCGCTCTTCGGGAGAGCGGGAGCGCTTCTCCCGCCTTCTCCGCTCCATTCCATCGGCGATCGGCTGCCTTGGCTAAAATCCGCTCCAGGTTCCTCCATTGTACGGCACGCGCGTTGAGTTTCTCCGCCTCGCAGCTAGCCTGACATCCGGCTAACTCCGCACCGGCAACGCGCAGGAGCCTGCTCTCCGTGCAGCGTGTCGCAGATCGATGTCGGAGAGAGGATTCACGCATGCAAGCACGGCGAATTCTAGTGTGGTAGATGTTGGCCCCGGTAGAGGCCGTGGGTTAGTGGAGGTACACGCCGGGTACACGGTGGTTCCTAAAGTCTCGCGCAGGGCCGCTCACGTCGCACGTGCACACTTCAGAAGGTTGTCCCCAGTTCTGCGTTAGGGCCGCACCAAGCCCTCTGGCAGTTAGATGTTCAGCTCTCGTATCTGTTCGCCATGGGTAAGGTGGTAGGCGCGCAAATGCCCGAGATCGTCGGCGATGGTGAGCAACGAGCCATCGAATCGAATGCTGGGATTGCATCTTCCCTCGATTCCAATTTCGATTCGGAGGGCCGGCTTCGCACCTTTGGCATAGCTGTAGACCAAGATGCGCGTTGCTGCTTTAGATGAGAGGCAAAGAGCCAACCAATTTGTCGTAACAACAGGATCAGATAGTATTTGCTCATCGGCACCAAGAGTTAGGAATTCAGTCCAGCTGTCATTCGTTTTTCTAAAAAGGATCTGACAAGCCGAAGTACTCTGAGTTTCACTGCCGGTCGGTGCTTGAGGCGCGAGAACGGTAGAGCAATCGAGAACTCCGCTTTCGGAGCAAGAAACCAGTCGAACCTCTCCAACTGTTTCAAGCGGTCTTGGGCTAGGCAGAAGAGTCTTGCTCTTGAGACGTAGTTGTGGCAGCTGATACTCCCAAACCCAGAGGTTCTTGTCTTTATACGTCACAAAATCCAAATTGGCTGAAGCAAGCGTGAGAGGGCCGACGAAATGGCCCAGGTCAGGTATTCGCCACAACGCATCAAGCCGCTGCGATGTGGCATCGATGGCATACAAGTCTTGACCACAGACGATGTACCAGGTGGCACCATCAAAGCTTGTGGCAAAACGGCTAATCTCTGCGTGACACCACAGCGTAGCTTTGCAAGATAAGACATCCACCCTCGAAAGAGACCACACGGCACCCCGACAACCCATTGTGATGATCCTGGTGCCGTTTTCCGAAACCACTATGCGATCTGCGGGTTTGTCAAAATGGGCTATCGTTCGACCGTCCCTGGTAAATAGCTTTAGCCCTACTTCCCCCATTGCAACCAGGCATCTTCCGCTTGGAAGCAACACAGCGTCTGATATCTGCGCCGAGCCTCGATCGTTTGCGCCAATGAAGTAGCGTCGGGACGCGCCAAAATCATTGAGTTCAACCTTTCTACCCTGAGATGGCGGCGGCATGTCCGCACGCAGGGCACCGTCACCCGAGTAGTCGATGAGCTGACGCAGAGGAATGGGACCAAGTGAGTGCATGCCCTGTCCGACATCGCGCAAAACGGCCCGTGCCGCCAGCCGCGCCAAGGTTTGTGTCTGCGGGGATTTGGGTTCCTTGCGTAGAGTCTCCGCAAACTCCATTCGAGCTGGAGCGTCTTCCACAGAGTCACTCTGCAATAGCTCAAGAGCCTGTGGCCAGAACTCTCGATATCCGCCCTGAGCCACGCTAATGAGTCGAGCCAAAGATCGCGCTCCCGGTCGCCCCCCGATCGCGGCTGCTTGCCTCATCCATTCGACAGCGGTAGACCTCTCGGACTCTAGGGGCCAGAGAACGTCAACCGCGACTGCCACGTTCCCTGCGTCCGCAAGCGATTGCGCCCAAAGCTTTCGCAGCTCGGGAGCGGCCGGATGGCGCGACTTCTCCAGTCGCAAGACCGCTCCGTGGAAAGCTCCCGTCTTCCGTGCGACTTGGATAGCTCTTTCTTTTTCTCCAGCCAGAAACCACTGCCGAACGATGATTTCGGGAGCCAGCTCTCGGGCTTCTGCGATTTCGGCCGCTTCGCGCAATTTGCCGTTCCGCTCCAAGAAGGCGACGGCTTCCTCGTTTGCCCGCAGCAATTCGGCCAGAACGAACGCGGCTTCTGCAATCCGCCCGTGAGCTTCCAATCTCTTAAACGTTGACCTGTAGAGTTGATGAAGATGGGAATACAGGGACTGACCCAACACGATTGTCGAAGTGGGGCGGCGCCCAAATGGATTGAGCTGCAGACTCTGTCTGGCTCCCGGCAGCCCAAAAGTCATTCTCAAAGTAGGAGAATCGGAGATGGAAGACAGGGGAATCGCGTGTCTCAGCGCTTCGTCCATGTCGCCCTGTTCGAACATTTGCATCACGCGATTCAAGTAGCGTCCTTGTCTCCAGCCAAGAACACGCGCGAGTCGCGTCACCATGACGATCTTGTTGAACGCCGAGGCCAGCCACAGTGAGAGCTTTGACGGTGCTCGCGTGGCAGACACGCGCTGTTCCGACCCAGTGAGGCTTTGGGCTTCATAAGCGTCTCGAGGCCAAAGGCTTCTCAAGGCTCTTACTAAGCCCTGGGCAACGACCGCTACGCTCCGAAATGACAAACTGCGCAGCCAGCCAAACCTAGTTCGATTGTTCGATTCAGGCTCGCCTTTCAATCGCGCCAGCAGGCTTTTCAGTTCGCGCGGAGCCTCAGGAATACGCCCAAGTGTCTCGCGGATATTGGGCAGCTCAAGTGGCTTTGCAACGGTCGGTCCAAGCGGCTCGGTACCGAGGGAGGTCCCTTGAACAAACTCCAGCCCGTCTGTATCAATCCATCTGTGAGCGGCCTCTCGGCTCTCATGGCTCAATGGTTCCGTTGATATGCTCCCTCCTGCAGAGAGGACCAGAGTTTCAAAAGGTTGACCAATGGAGCGGATTTCTTTTTCCTTGAGTGGCACGCCTGTGAGGAACCCTTTGCTTCGGATCAAAGGCAGACCGATCGTCTCGCCGGCGAACACTAGCACCGGTCTGGGAAGAACCAGCACAAATCCATCTTTGATTCGATACACCCGAGCGTTTGGCTCCCATGCCGACAGAATTCGACCAATAGCATCGCGCTCCGTCATAATGCTAAAGGCGAAGAAGAAACCATTGGCCTGAATTTTGCCGCGATGAACAACCGACCTTGGCTTTACGCTAACCATTTCGATCCCCGGTCAGGTAGCGGCAGATACTTTGCGCCAGAGGGAGCGAGTAGACGGTAACGTCGCCTTTTTTCGTCGAGTACGCAATCCAAGGCTTACTCAGGGAAACCGTCAAGTATGCAATCGAATCGGGGCTCTCAAAAAGAGTCCGTTCCCAGTCGGGACCTTTCAACGTGACCACGTGCCTATTCTCTCTGAGGGAAATGAGCGCCTCGGCGTAATTCGGCTCCTGAATGACGCCCACGATTTCTTGTCTCGGTTCTGCCTGGATCTCGTTACTTCGGTCCTGACCGGCCACTATGAACCAACGAGACGGACTTCTCTGGATGGCCAGCAAACAAAACGGAGCTCGCGCGTTCGCGCCAAACCCAAAGAATGCTTGTTCGACTCCCTCGGCTCCGCTCAACACCACGCCCCGAAACGGTTCGCGCCCCAGGGATGTGTACTCGACCAGGTTCCTTGCCTTGTCCACACTGACATATGTCGGAATTCCTTCCCGGCTCGTAAGTGCCAGCACACCGGATTGTGCGAGCAGAGCCACCGGCCCATCCTTTGCGGGCTTTAGGCGGAACAAATTCCCAGAAGCATCCAAGACAAAGAGGCTGGGCTTTTCGCCTTGTGACATAGGGGGCCGGACACAGGGAAAGAGCAGCCCCTGGTCGGTTTCCCGTGGCCAGGCAAATTGATCAGGGCGAAGAAAACCGTTCTGCCTGAGCCCGATGCTGAAATCCCGCAACAAATACTGGCCCGGTGGAGGGTAGGTTTCCTTTCCAACGTGGGATATCCGCAGTGAAATCTCCTCGACCGACACAATGATGGTGGAGCGGCCCAGGCGATTGGCGGCTACAATTCTTCCAATGTTTCCCAACGCATGCCGCTTCGCGTTCGCAGGCGGGTCCCAAGGCGAGTTGGGTACTGGGAAGGACATTAGGGCGCCGTCGCTAGTTTTGGCGAACAAACGTCTGCCGCCATGTGCAAAAATGAGCCCGGACGAACTGGCCATCGTCGAAAGTTTGCGAGGGATGCTGACTCTAACCGCATAGGGACCTCGAAGTAGCCGGGCGCACACACCGTTGTCAGGTAGGTTCAACACAATCCTTCTTGGCCGCCCCTTCGGACGCTGGATTTCAATAGAGACTTGTCGTACTTGCGGTTCAAGAACATCCTCTACCTTCACGCGGGAAACGACATGATGTGGCGAGATTTGGTGAAGTCTTTCACCCCCAACAAGCCAAATCTCTTCTGGTCGATTTTTCTCTAGCGAACGGTTCATCCAATCGCGCAACATGGATTCGGATACGTTCGCGGATGTTCTTGCGCGCAGTAACTCCATCATTTCTGACTCACTTGCACCGTGCAGGAACGGCAGTCCCGGATTCTGTAGGGTTTTCCACGCGAAATTGGCGCGGGCACGGTCAGCGCGTCGAATGAGCACAACCAGGATTGCAAGGTGTGCCAAACGAGGTGAGCCAAGCTGGTCCGGTCCAGAGTCAAACAGAACAACCGACCCAAGGCCGTGTGCGCGGTCACGTTTTGCAGTTTTTAGAAAAAGATGCTCGCACATTGTTGCACGGCGTTCGAATTCCTCTGGGATTTCGTCGGCAAGTAACCAATCTGAGGCAATCAACCGTTCATAGCTTCCTCGGTTTACTAATCCATCGAAGCCATCCGGTTCATCGTCGCCTGGTACGTCTTCTAGATGCAAAGGTTCAATAGCCGCAGCGATCCTCTGGACCAGAGGACCTATCGCCATACTCAACTCATTGGGAAAGACGCTGAGTTGCTTGGACCAAGGAGACAGTGATGCTGGTAGAGAAATCATGTTGCGGTGAGAAGCCAGGATTTCAGCATGTCTCGGGAAAGCTCTCTTGCCTGCGACAGCGAAACGACAATATTCCTTGTCTCGATAAACGCCAATGGCGGTGGAAAAGGGCTCTGTTCAATTAATGCCTGTTGAAGAAGGTCTGAAGGAACACTAGGTTCGCGATTTGTTGGCAAGAGGAGATGGGGCGCACGGTCGTCCGAGCCCAGATAGCTTACTCCGTCTACCCACGGAAGTGATTCGCCTTCGCCAAGAAGAACGATTGTGTTCGGGGTCGCAACCGCCCTCCAGCTTGCCCACCGCGTGTAGTCCGACGCTAGGAGCTTCTTGGCAAGTTCCTTTGCTGTTTCACCAGAGGCCACAACGGCGACTGGCACACGGGGCTCCTCGCGAAAATGCCAGCTGATCTGAAGAGAATTGGACTTCAATTGGCTACCTCACTGGGCGGCTTGAGATGCGCCACTATTCGAGCCCGCGCTTCGCTCAGGTTGGGAGGCATAGCGTCTGCAGTGAAGGAAGCATCTATCTCGCGCACGACGCCTTCTAGCTTGAGCCTCCAACTCTGTGCTGTCTCTCCATCCCCATCCGGCGGTGTTGCAAGCAGCTCATTTGCAGCCAGGGCTAGTCGTCTCGCCCGAACGAGAGGGCCCGCGGAGGCGTCCTCTGCCGCTGCGGGGAGCGTCACGTTCTCAGTGTGGCGAAGCAAATCGCGAAGGCTTTCTCTAGCAATTTCCTGCTGCTCCTGTGTGGGAACGACGTAGATCAAAGGCCACAAATCGGCGTCGCTGGGCCTCGAACGACCGGCCACTACTGCAGCAGCGGCAATTAGGCACTGCGCCTTGACAACTCTGCGGTCCGAAAGAACAATGCCGGCACCTCGCAAAATTCGCAGCAAGTGAGCCAATTGTGGTCGGACGGAGCTGAGATCGGCGTTTTGAGCAATCTCGGCTAGTACATCTATGTCGTTCATGGATGCAAGTTCTGAGAACTGGGAATGATCGAGTTTCCAACCGCTATCCAACAAAGTTTCAAGTTGTGGGTCTTCAATTGTTTCAACGAAAACTCGGACGAGGAAGCGGTCAGCAAACGCGGCTAGCGACTCATCCGTCGGCAGGCTGTTTGAAGCACCAACGCAGATTCGCAAGGGGCACTTCAACTGCGTGTGTCCCCGTCGAAAGACCCGCTCGTTCAAGATACCCAGAAGCGTATTGAGAATCGCCGAAGACCCTTGAAAGATTTCATCCAAGAAAGCGATCTCAGCCTCAGGCAGCATTCCGCTAACGTCTGTTTCCACCGTACCCTCGCGCAATTTGCGAAGGTCTACGGGGCCAAAGATCTCGTTGGGCTCTGTAAATCTGCCTAGCAGGTACTCGAAATACCGCCCCCCAGTGGCTTGGGCAATCCGGCGCACCGCAACGCTTTTCGCCGTTCCAGGAGGACCAATTACCAGTAAGTGCTCGCGCGCCACCGCGCTAAGCGCAACTAACTCTACGAGCGGCTCTCTGTCAACAAGTCCACGGGAAGCCGCTGTAACCGCGGAACGCAGTTTGGATGAGGCCTCTGAAGGGTTGAGGGTCATGCAAATAATCTAATCCAACCGGGCTGTTCAGGCGAGGGCGTGGATCGTCAGGTGTCCCTTGACCGCCACCTAATAGTCGCCTCGAAATTGAAGAGCCAGTGACTGGAAAAATTGTGAAGGAATGGTGCCGGCGGGGGGAATCGGGATTCGGATCCCCACTGAGCCAGCGTAAGTTAGTGATTCTACTAAGGCAAAAACGCCGAAAACACCGAATTCGCCGAAGTGAGGTACACGGCGGGTACACGGAGGAACCCTGCGGTCGACTCGTTCGGGATGGCTCGAGTTCAACACTCAATTCCATCCAAGAGGGGCCGTTTTTATATTGAGCCCGTGACCGGGCGCTGATCTGTGACCAGTATCTCTGAGCTAGCGATCCCTCCGTTGATTGAAACGCACGTGACACTAGTCTGAAAGGCGAGAACCGAAGCGCTGTTTTCTCTGTTATCCTTGTTTGCAACGATGGCGGATGTTCTAGCAGCCCTTTCGGCAAAGGAATTCTTCACGCCGGATTTCCTGAGAGACCCGTACTCTACCTATCGTCGATACCTTGATGGGCGTGGAGTCCAATACCTCGATATTCACGGCGGCGTTTGGGCCGTTTTCAAACACGCCGATTGCTCGTCGTTCCTTCGCGACCCCAGGCTCTCTGCCAAGCGCACTGGCACCCTGATTGACGAGTTTCCTGCCGAGAAGCAAAAGGAATTTGTCGAACTCGCCCGCACGTTCAGCCTCTGGATGCTTTTCTTCGATGCCCCTGAGCATACGCGCCTTCGCAAACTCATGAACAAAGGATTCTCGCCGGCCGCAATTGAATCTCTCAGGCCGCAGATCGAGAAGATCGTTGACCGCTTGCTCATCCCGCTTCGCAAGAACCACCGGATGGATATTCTTCCGCTGTTCGCTCACCCCCTTCCTGCATACGTGATCGCCGAGATGCTGAACGTCCCCGAGTCGTTTCGCCAGCAGTTCATTCATTGGTCAAACGCCATCGCTACTCTCTTCGGCAATCCGCATCGGGGCCTGGACGATCTGGTCGCCGCACAGCAAGCCATCCATGGCCTCACGAATTACTTTCGCGAAGCTGTTGCGGCGCGTCGTAAGCAAAAAGGGAATGATCTAATTAGCTTGCTTATGGAAATCGAAGAAGACGGAGACGTTCTTACAGAGGAAGAATTGTATGCACAATGCGTCATGCTGCTCTTTGGTGGGCACGAAACCACGCGCAATCTCATCGGGAACGGTTTGCATACGCTGCTTCGTCACCCCGAACACGCCTCCGAACTTCGCGAGCATCCGGTACTTATCCGAAGTGCCGTTGAAGAGCTGCTTCGCTACGAAAGCCCCGTGCAGTACACAGGCCGCATGGTCTTGCAGGACCTTGAGCTCTGCGGCGTTCAAGCACGCCGTGGTCAGGAGATTATTTTCATGCTCGGGGCGGCCAATCGCGATGCTTGCCAGTTCAAGGACCCCGACCGTTTAGACCTGAAACGTGGGAACAATCCGCACCTCGCGTTTGGTGCTGGCTCTCATTTCTGCATCGGAAATCAGCTCGCTCGGCTGGAGGGTCAGGTCGCCATCCTGAAAATTCTCCAGACCTTCCCGGAGATGCGCTCGGTTTCAGCAGAACCGGAGTGGCTTCCCAATTTCAGTTTCCGTGGACTCAAAACACTCCCTGTCGAAGTCTAAGAGTTCAAAATGCTTGCATCGCGAAGGATTTGACTTAACCGGGGCCTTGGGTTATATTTCCATTGTTTTGGAAATATGAATATGTCGTCTGCCGTCGATTCCCTCGCTGCTCTGGCGCAAGAAACACGCCTTAATATCTTTCGTCTGCTCGTCCAAAACGCCCCCAAGGGTCTTCCGGCAGGCGAGATCGCTCGCCGTCTCAAACTGCCTGGGCCAACTCTTTCTTTTCATCTGAACATTTTAGCGGCAACAGAACTACTCGAACCCCGCAGAAGCGGACGGTCTATCTACTATTCCCCCAACTTTCAGAACGTAAATCGTCTGATGAACTATTTGATGGAGAACTGTTGCGGCGGAGAAGGCTGCGCCATCGATGTAACACGGCTTTCAGGAAAAGCGCAAAACAAGTAGGAGGCCTAATGGATAACGAAAACATCAAAGACATCGTTAAGGACAAATACGCGCAGGCCGCTGTTCGTGCGGCCTCGGGGAAAAGCTCTTGTTGCGAGACGAGTCCAGCTTCCAGCTTAGACGGCTGTGATCCCATTACTTCAAATCTCTACGGAGACAGCGAGGCATCTGCCATTCCAGAGGAAGCTCTTCGCGCCTCTTTAGGATGCGGCAATCCGACCGCATTGGCAAAGCTTCAGCCAGGTGAAATTGTATTAGACCTTGGCTCTGGAGGCGGTATCGATGTTCTGCTGTCTGCACGACGAGTCGGACCAACGGGGAAAGCCTACGGACTTGACATGACGGACGAAATGCTTGCTCTAGCAGAACAGAACAAGCTCAAGTCAGGTTTGATGAACGTTGAGTTTCTAAAGGGTGAAATTGAAAACATACCTCTGCCGGATGATTCTGTGAATGTAATCGTTTCAAATTGCGTCATCAATTTATCTGGCGATAAGGACCGAGTGCTGCGAGAAGCGTTTCGTGTTCTAAAGCCTGGGGGCCGCTTCGCTATATCAGATGTGGTCGTGCGTGGCGAAGTTCCGCAAGAGATTCGGAGGAGCATGGAGCTGTGGGTCGGTTGTGTTGCGGGAGCATTGTCCGAAGCCGAGTACCGGGAGAAACTTGCCACTGCGGGATTCGCCTCTGTGGACATAGAAGTTACGCGGGTTTACGACGTGAACGATGCTCGTGAGTTTTTGTGCGCCAGCGGCATTGGCGGAGACGACATAGCGTCGCAGGTGCAGGACAAATTCGTTAGCGCTTTCGTACGGGCCGTTAAGCCCATGCAAGCAAAATCCTGCTGTGGGCCAAGTTGCTGCGCCTGAGAAGTCAACAATGCAAGGGCGTTACAACGTTCTTTTCCTTTGCACGGGTAATTCCGCTCGCTCGATCATGGCCGAAGCCATAATGAACCGAAAGGGATTCCCAAATTTCACTGCGTATAGCGCTGGGAGTCACGCAAAAGGAGGCGTTCACCCCCAAGCTCTGCGGCAGCTCGAAATTGCGAAGTTGCCGACGCAGGGTCTGCGCACCAAGAACTGGGACGAGTTCGCGAAATCAGGCGCTCCTAAACTCGATTTTGTATTCACGGTTTGCGATGACGCAGCCAAGGAAGTCTGCCCAATCTGGCCCGGCCAACCGATGACAGCACATTGGGGAGTG
>Ga0182038_10000451_pt1 | contig 20593 bp, 9 predicted proteins | sample sta12Can44000108_FD_125976 | JGI IMG/M metagenome (GOLD analysis project Ga0182038, IMG submission 125976) | Lab enrichment of tropical soil microbial communities from Luquillo Experimental Forest, Puerto Rico - statanox.12C.anox.44.000.108 | ecosystem: Environmental > Terrestrial > Soil >...
AGGCCGAACCGCGCATCGAGGACGAACGCTCCGACGAACGCGCCGGTTCGATAGCCGACGCTTTTCAACACCGTTGCGAGCGTCGGCAGTGACGGCCCGAGCCTGAAGAGACCGTTCGCGCGCAGGCCGTGCACCGGCGGCGAGACTGCCGTGAGGATGGACGCGTGCGCCGGCAGGGTCAGAGGCGCGGGTGTGTACGCGCGCGTCATCCGCAGGCCCGATTCTGCCAGACGATCGAGGTTCGGCGTGAGGCCCGCGCGGCCGCCGAACGCGCCGACACGGTCGTAGCGAAGCGTGTCGATCGTCACGAGCAGCACGTTGCATCCTCGGCACGCCCCGCTTGTGAGCTGCGGGCTCGAGTGCCCCCGGACGAACCAGATCCTGGCTGCGATGAGGCACGCAACGATGCCGGCGACCACCCCAACGCGGCCGGCTAACGATCTGCGCCCGGCGAACGATCTCATGAGCGTCATGTTTACTGGGAATCAAGCCTGAGCCTACCGATTTCGATCACAGCCTTCGCTCCAAGAGCTTGGATGTGCGCCGTCCCACAAACGCGATGTTGAGCTTGGCGATCGCACACGAACTGATTTGTCGAGGTCAAGTGAACGGATCTGGGTATTTTGTGCACCGTTCGACCAAAAGATTGAATTCGACGCACCTTGGTCTTGATGTTTTGCCGCGCCTGACCGTTGACCGGACACTGGTCAGTGTACGCTGGCCGTTGGCATGTTCCCATCTTCGACGAGTCGGACCTAACGACCGAGAAGGGCAGTCTTGGAGGAAGGTATGCTCAGCCGGAAGGGTTTTGCAGTCGGACTCCTAACAATCACACTAGGCGTGCTGACCGCGCACGCGCAAATCAATCCAGCCCATCTCACAGGGACCGTGAAGGACGCCCAAGGCGCAGTTCTTCCTGGCGCCACCGTGACGGCAACGTCGCCGGCGCTCCTGGGCGCTCAGTCGGTCGTCACAGAAGCCGGGGGCGAATATCGGTTCCCCAGCCTTCCTGCCGGAACCTACACGCTGACGTTCGAGCTCGCGGGGTTCCAGACTCAGAAGCGCGAAGGCATTGTCCTGCAGACCGGCGCGACGCTGACAGTTGACGGTACGCTGCAGATCGCGTCGTTGCAGGAGTCGATCACCGTCACGGGTGAATCGCCGGTCATTGACAAGCAGTCAACGTCCGTCGGGTACGTGCAGACGACGGCGCAGCTCACGGGAGTCCCGACGTCGACCGACCTGTGGGGAGCCCTCGCGCAGACGCCCGGCGTGCGCATGCAAGGCGTCGACGTGGGCGGCAGCCACAAGAGTCAGCAGTCAGGTTATGAGGCGTTCGGCGTCGTCAACCAGGCACGCGTCGTCACGGACGGTGTGGACACGACCGAGGGCAGCGGCGGCGCGGGTTTCTACCAAGACTTTTACGTGCAGAATGAAATCGCGGTGAGCGCGGCGGGTCAAGACGTCAGCATGAACACGCCAGGGGCGTCGATCTTCTCGACGATCAAGAGCGGCGGCAACAAGTTCTCAGGCATCGAGAACATCGCGTACGAGCCGGGCAGTTTCGTCGGCAACAACGTCGATGCCGCAACCTCGGCGCGAGGGTTCACGGGCCAACCCAACCTGCAGTTCTGGGAAGGGCATGCGGATCTGGGCGGTCCGATCGTCAAGGACAAGGTCTGGTTCTTCGCCGCTTACAACCATTTCAAGATCAACAAGCAGGTGTCGGGCGTCGATCCGAACCTCGCCACAGACCTCGGCATCTTCAACAACTTCACCACGAAGGAAAGCTACAAGGCGAGCGAGAAAGATACGTTCATCGGGTACTATCAATGGGGCAAGAAGCAAAAGCCGCTGCGCGGCATCAGCGCCCTGACCCCACAGCAGTCGGCGCTCGCGCAGTCGTCGCCGAGCTGGGCGTACAACGGCCGCTGGCAGAGGACCTGGTCCAATCGTCTCTTCTCTGAGATCAACGTCGGCGAGTTCGGGTACACGTTCCCGGAGCAGCCCAACGTCCCATACCAGACGAATCCTCCCCGTCACGACTCGGTGTTGAACTCTGACATTGGTGCGGGCTGGTTCAACGCCGCCGGCCAGACCGGTCCTTTTATCTTGTCGCGCGGCAAGCCACAGGTCTTCGGCAACGTCACCTACTTCCTCCCGAGCGGGGGCGGCACCCACGACCTGAAGTTCGGGTTCGAGTTCATGAACGACCGCTCGACCAACACGGCAAACGGCACGTCCGGACCGATCCTGTATCTCGACTCGAACGGCAAGCCCAGCCAGATTCGTATTACCGACTACGGCGATCCGGCGACATTTGGAAGCGCCTGGACCCAATCGTCGGACTACGACCGTCACTACACGCTGTACGGCCAGGATCGCTTCGCCATCAGCAGCCGCGTCACACTGACCTATGGCCTCCGGTACGATCACCAGCGGCCGTACTACAGCAGCGCCAATCGCCTGCCGACCCTTGGCGCCGTCTGGCAGCCGTCCACGGTGCCGGGTGCCACCCTGTTGACCGTCAACAACGTGGCTCCTCGCGTGGGCGTGGGCTGGGATGTCGCGGGCGACGGGAAATCCGTGGTCAAGGGCTTCTACGGGCGGTACTATTTCAACTTCGCCGACAATCTGGCCGGCGCGGATCCCGGTGGTCCGAACTACAAGGACTTCGTGTTCAACGACACGTACGGGGACGGGCTTTACCACAACACCAGCCAACTCGGACAGGTCGTCAACCAGGCCGGCGGAACATCCACAATCGTCGATCCGAACCTGAAGAACTCCTACGCTGACGAGTTCGATCTCTCCTACGATCGTCAGGTCTGGGGGGAGGGGGCGGTGCGCGTCGCGTACATCCGCAAGATGGAGAAGAACCTCTACACGACGATCAACGTCGCGCGGATCGGGCAGTATACGGTCCCAGTGAACGTCAACGTGCCGATCCTCACCTACAACGGGGGCGCGGGCACCGTCGTTGGCACGCAGCCACTTACCGTCTATGACATCCCCGCGTCGCTCAAAGGCGTGGTCACGAACGAGATCACGAACATTCCCGATTCGCTCGGCGGCTCGGAATGGACGTACGACACGGTGGAGCTCGCTCTGAGCAAGCGGTTCGGCAAGGGGCTCTTCGTGAACGGCAGCTTCGACTACCAGTGGCGAAGCGATCTGCGTCAGGCGGCGAGCAATTCCGGCTCGCCCAGCCCGAGCGTCAGCCCCTTGAACTCCGATCCGATCGGCGTCGTCGGCGGCGCGGGGTCCATGTATTTTGCACAGGTGTATCCGAACGTGTCGCCGCTCCAGAAAACCACAGTCTGGGCGACGCGGGTTTCGGCGCGGTACGAGTTCAAGTACGACATCGGGGCGGCCGTGAACTTCAGCAGTCAGTCCGGCTGGCCGTACGCGACGGTGATCCCGCTGTCCGGCTCTGCCTCAGCCACCAATCCCGGCAGGTTGCCCAACGCCGGTAACGTCGCATTTTTCGAAAACGACTTGAGCAACGCCCGCAGCGACAACGTCAAGATGTTCAATTTCCGTGTCGACAAGAGCGTCACCTTTGGCAACTACAAGATCACGGGCATGTTCGACCTGTACAATCTGTTCAACACGAACGCGGTGACGAACTTCACGCTCGTGAACGGCAAGAACTACAACCTGATCAACGCGACGGTCGATCCGCGGACCGCGCAGATTGGGCTCCGACTGACCTTCTAGCGATCGGCCCCGAGCGGGCGACGGGGTTCACACGTAACGCTGACTGAGGCCGGCACGCGATGGCGTGCCGGCATACGGCACCGTCTTGAGTTCGGCAATCTCGAGAATTCGCAGGTTCGCCTGCCGCCGGTGCGCCTCGACGAGGGGATCATGATCGGTGCTGAGATGCGGCGGGGACGCCCTGCCGGCACAAGCAGTTGAACCTGAGACTCACGTTTGTGGCGATGGACACGCCGATTCTGCTTGCTAGAATCGAGCAGGTGTCCTGGCACGCGAATCTTGTCGCTGCGGTTCTCATCCCTGTGTTCGCGGTTTCGGCCGCCTCGTGCGGCCGGGCCGATCGCAAACCGGCGGCGGCGACCAACGTGCTGCTCGTCACTATCGACACGCTGCGCGCCGATCGCATCGGCACCGGCGTCGCTCCGACGCTCGACCGCCTCGCCGCCAACGGCGTGCGTTTCACCTCCGCGCGCACCGCGGCGCCGCTGACGCTGCCGTCGCACGCGACCATCCACACCGGACTGCTGCCGCCCGAGCACGGCGTCCGCGAGAACGGCGCCGGCGCGCTGGCGGCGAACCAGACGACGGTCGCAACCCGGTTGAAGGCCGCCGGGTACCTGACGGCCGCGTTCGTCGGAGCCTTCGTGCTCGACCGCCGTTTCGGCCTCGCCCAGGGCTTCGACGTGTACGACGATCAGATACCGCGCGATCCCCGGGCCACGGAGCGCCTCGAAGCCGAACGGCCGGCCGGCGCCGTGATCGATCGCGCGCTCGCATGGCTCAATCAACAATCGCCAATCAGCAATCAACAATCGCACTGGTTCATGTGGGTCCACCTTTACGATCCTCACGCGCCCTACGCGCCTCCTCCCGATTATCGCGGTCGCACCAGGACACCGTACGACGACGAGATCGCGTATGCGGACGCGCAGCTGGCGCGGCTCGTCGACGCGATGCGCGCGTCGGGCGCCCTCGATCGCACTCTCGTCGTCGTCGCGGGCGATCACGGCGAGGGGCTCGGCGATCACGGCGAGCAGACGCACGGCATGCTGCTCTACGAGTCGACGGTGCGCGTGCCGCTCATCATCTCGGAACCAGGTCGCCCCGCCGCTGTCGTCGACCAGGCGGTGAGCCTCGCTGAAGTCGCGTCGACGATCCTGCGCACGGTCGGAGTCGCAGCGCCGCCGGCGATCAGGGGACGCAATCTTCTGCAGATTGCGGGACGTGTCGACGGGGGTCGTCCTCAGCCGGACCTCTACAGCGAGACCGAATACCCGCACGTCGCCGGCTGGTCGACCCTGCAGGCGCTCACCGACGGGCGCTGGAAGACGATCGTGGCCGGCGCCGTCACCGAACTGTACGATCTGTCGCGCGATCCCGGCGAGCAGCACGACCTCAATCGAACGCAGGGCCAGGTCGCGTCTGCGATGCGATCGCGCGCCGACGCGATTCACGCGCGCGGCGCCGCGGCCTCCCGCACCGCAATCTCCGCGGACGCGCAGGAACGGCTGCGTGCGCTCGGCTACGTCGCGTCGTCGGCAGCCGCGTCCGGCGCGGCGACGTCACCGAACCCTGCCGGCTCGATTGCCGCGTGGAACGACTTCGAGGAGGCGCTGGCGGCGCTGAACGGGCGGCAGCCGCGCGCAGTCGACTCACTGAAGATTCTGGCGACGGCGCATCCCGACGCGGTCGTGTTCCAATCGACCTACGCCCGCGCGCTGAAGGACGCCGGACGCCCGCTTGCCGCGCTGAACGTGTACCGCGAGGCGGCGCGCCGCTGGCCGACCGACGCCACGCTCGTCCACGATCTCGCCGCCGCGGCGCGAGACGCGGCGTCGGCGGCCGCGGGGCCGCTTGCTGCTGCGCTGCGCGACGAAGCCATGCGCGCCGATCGTGCCGCGCTCGGGCTCGACCCGACGAACGCCATGGCGCTCAACGGTCTGGGGCTGCTGCAGGTCGACGCCGGGCAGCCGGTCGAGGCGGCAGCGTCGTTCGAGCGCGCCGCTGCGCTCGATCCCACGAACGCCTCCTACTGGAGCAATCTTGGGAACGCCAGGCGGGCGGGCGGCGATCGAGCCGGTGCTGCCGATGCCTATCGCCGGGCGCTTGCGGTCGACGAAGGTGCGGCTGATGCCGCCAACGGCCTCGGCGTGCTGGAGGTGGAAGCCGGTCATGCAGCTTCGGCCGTGACCTGGTTCGAACGCGCGCTGGCGGCCGCGCCCGACTTCGTCGAGGCGCGGCTGAACCTCGGCATCGCGCTCCAGCAGTCGGGACAGCCGGCGCGAGCGGCCGAAGAATATCGGCGCGTCCTCGCCGCGCCGCCGACCCACGTCCGCGAGCGGGAGGCCGCAGCGAAGCTGCTCGACGCGCTGCGCACGGCGCGGCCCCGGATAGAGCCAAAGTAGTGCAGAAGTTCAAGGCTGCACTCGCGAGGGGAATCATGAAGGCAGGCACGGCATGCGTCGCGCTTGCACTCTGCGCGTGCCACGAGGCCCCGTCCCGACGCGCGTCCGGCGCCAGCAATCTCGTGCTCATCACCGTCGACACGCTGCGTGCCGATCATGTCGGCGCGTACGGCTACGCGCGCGCCCGCACGCCGGCGCTCGACGCGCTCGCGGCCCGTGGCACCACATTCGAGCGCGCGTATGCTGCGGCGCCGATCACGCTCGCCTCGCACGCGACGCTTCTCAGCGGCCGCTATCCTCCGGGCCACGGCGCGCGCGACAACGGCATGCGCGCGTCGGAGAGCGTCGCGACGCTCGCGACCGTCCTCGGCGCCAGCGGCTTCCGCACGGCGGCATTCGTCGCCGCCTTTCCGCTCGATCATCAGTTCGGCCTCGCGCGCGGCTTCGACGTGTACGGCGACCGGCTCCCAAGGATGCCGAACGGCCAGCCGTCGAACGAACGCCCGGCGGCGGAAGTGATCAACGACGCGATCGCGTGGCTGCACACAATCAACAATCAACAATCACCAATCAGCAATCTCCATTTCTTCCTGTGGGTTCATCTCTTCGAGCCGCACGCGCCCTACGGCGACCCGGCGTCGGGCCGCAGCGTCATCGATCGGTACGACGACGAGATTGCGACGGCGGACCGGGAAATTGCGCGGCTGCTCGACGCGCTGGCAGAGGTGCGCGACAGGACGCTCGTTGTCGCCGCCGGCGATCACGGCGAAGCATTCGGCGAACACGGGGAGTACGCGCACAGCATCTTCGTCTACGACACGACGCTGCGGGTGCCGCTCATCATGTCCGGGCCCGGGATCCACGAGGGCGCTCGTGTTCAGGCGCCCGTGACGCTGGCCGACGTGGCGCCAACCGCCGCGCACGCGGTCGGTGCGGCAATGGCGGACGTGGACGGCATCGATCTGGCGCCGGCGCTCGGCGGCGGCGCGCTGCCGGCCCGCGAGCTTTACGCCGAGTCGTTCGCGCCGCTCGTCGAGTTCGGGTGGGCGCCGCTGCGAGCGCTGCGCACCGACACGTGGAAGCTCGTCGCCGCGCCGAAGCCCGAGCTGTTCGACATCGAGCGCGACCCGCGCGAAGAACGCAATCGCGCGGGCGACGAACGGTCGGCCGTGCAGAATCTCACAGATCGCGTCAACCGCTACAGCGCCGCCGATCTGCCGACACCGTCGTCGCTCGACCGCGAGACCGCGCAGCGTCTTCGCGCGCTCGGCTACGCGAGCGGCTCCGCAATCGCCAACCAACCATCAATCACCAATCACCAATCACCAATCACCAATCGCCCCGATCCCAAGGACCGCCGCGAGGTTGCCGCGCGGATTGCGCAGGTTACGTCCGGAGAGCTGACCGGCCCGGCGCTCCTGTCCGCGCTCGAAGGCATCGTGCGCGACGATCCGCGCAACGGCCAGGCGCGTCTGCGTCTTGCGTATGCGAGACTTCAGGCGGGCGATTGCGCACGTGCCGAACCCGAGTTCCACGCCGCCGCGGCGACCGGATTGCCCTCGGCCGACATCTATCTCGGCCTGGCCACGTGTTTCGGTCGTCGCAACGATCTCGCAGCCGCAGAGCGCGCGCTCGACGAGGCGCGCCGCCTCGAGCCCGACAATCCAACCGTCGTCGCCAACATCGGCATCCTGCGTTCCGCCAAAGGCGACCAGCCCGGCGCCATTGCAGCGCTGAGGTCTGCGCTCGCTGCGGATCCCGCGCTGAACGAAGCGCGCTTCAATCTCGCGCTCGCCTACGCGCGATCCGGCCGCCGTTCAGAGGCTGCGGCGACAGCGCGCGAACTGCTGGCGCGCCTGCCGGTCAACGCGCTGCAGCGTACCGAAGTCGAACGGCTGCTGCGGGCGGTGCAGTAAGCGTCGAGGCGCAGGCCCGCGATCCAGAAATCCGGTTCCGCAAGCGGACACCTGACAATCGTCCATAAATGATCTGTGTCAGCGCCCCCGGGTGGGAGTAAGCTCTTGTGTTCGCAAATGGGACGGCGGCTGAATTCGCTCGCCGTTCGACGTCGAACCGTGGTTCGGGACGACACAGTGGAGGCGGGGATGCTGAGGAAATCATTCGGAGCGGCCATTCTGGTGCTGCTTGCGTGCGCGGCGGCTTTCGCGCAGCAGACGACGGGCGGCGTGACCGGACGCGTGGTCGATCAACAGGGTGCCGCGGTTCCCGGTGCGACGGTCACGGCCAAGAACCCGTCGACCGGCTTCACGCGAACCGAGACGAGCGACGCGGAAGGCTTGTACCGCTTGAACGCGTTGCCCGTCGGCATCTACGAAGTGACGGCCGAGCTCCAGGGCTTTCAGACGGTCTCGAAAAAGGACGTGATCGTGAACGTCGCCGAGGTCGTCGCGATCGACTTCGCAATGAAGGTCGCCCAGCTTGCGGAGACCGTCAATGTGACCGGCGCGACGCCGCTCATCCAGACGACGAATTCGGCGACCGGCGGTCTCGTCGACCTGAAGCGCATCGAGAGCATTCCGCTGAACGGCCGGCAAATCGGCAACCTGGCCGCGACGATTCCGGGCGTTGGACTCGCGTACCACACCGATCCGACCAAGAGCACGCAGTACTCGCCGCAGATCAACGGCGGCAACGGCCGCAACATCAACTACCTGGTCGACGGCGGCGACAACAACGACGACACCGTCGGCGGCATCCTGCAGCAGTTCCCGCTCGAGGCTATTGAGGAATTCAACGTCCAGACGTCGCGCTTCAAGGCGGAATATGGCCGCAGCAACGGCGGCGTCGTGAACATCGTCACCAAGAGTGGCACCAACAACCCGTCTGGCAGCTTCTTCGAATTCTTCCGCGACAAGAGCCTAAACGCCGAGTCGGAAAGCGAGAGGCTGGCGGACAACGCCGCCATTGCGTCGGGGGGAACGCCGTCCGGCAAGCAGGACTACCGGCGCAATCAGTTCGGCGGCAGCTTCGGCGGGCCGATCGCCAAGGACAAGGCGCACTTCTTCTTCGCGATCGAGCGGACGCAGCAGGACACGACGCAGGTGGTTTCTACGAACGGTCTCTTCCCGGAAAGGGACGGCGTGTTCCCAGTTCCCTATCGCGAGAACCTCTTGAGCGGCAAGGTGACGGTGAACCTGAACACGGCGCAGTACCTGTCGGTGCGCTACGGGTTCAACAACAACTCGCAGCCGTACGGCGCGGCACGCACGAGCACGTTCGACAACTGGGGCGACAGCACGAACAAGCTGAACTCGTTCAACCTGAATCACAACTGGGTTCTGGCCGGCTCGAAGCTGAACGAGTTCATCTTCCAGTACGCCGACTTCGCGAACAACATCACATCGCGGTGCACCGATCCGACCAACTGTAAATCGCAGACGTTCCCCAACGGGGTGAGCATCGGCGCCAACGGCAACACTCCGCAGACCACCCAACAGCACAAGTTCCAGTTCCGCGACGACTTCTCGTGGCACGTCACCGGCAAGGGCGGCCTCGGCCACGACTTCAAGGCGGGCGCGACCTTCATCAACGAGCCGCACCTGTTCGTCACGTTCAATACGGGCAAGGGCGCCACGTTCTACACGCACGTGACCAACGATCTCAACGGGCCAATCTCGCAAGTGACCATAAGCGACGGCAACGCCGCCGCGAACATCCCGACCAAGCAGTTCGCCATCTACTGGCAGGACGACTGGCGCGCGAGCGATCGCCTGACCGTCAACGTGGGATTGCGCTACGACATCACGTCGGGGCTGAGCAACATCGATCAAACGCTGAACCCCAACTACCAGCTTGTGCACAACGCTGCGCTCGCCGGCAAGTTCAACACCCTCGCGCCGCCGGTCGCCGCCGTGATGAACGACTTCGCGTCGGGTCCGACCATCGACAAGACGAACATCCAGCCGCGCATTGGCGCCGTGTACGACGTCAGGGGAGACGGCAAGGACATCGTTCGAGGCGGGTGGGGCATCTACTCGGACTTCGGCTACACCAACTCGAACGTGCTGTTCGCGGCGGCTGACGCGAGCGGTCAGGGGTTCGGCAACGTGTTCAACGTGGGCCCGGTGACGGCCGGCATCCAGAAGGCCGACGGCACCGTCTTCACCATCAACGACCCGCTCAGCACGATTCAGAGCCAGAACCAGGCAGGCGCGCTCCCCTTTTTCGGCCAATGGGTCGATCCGTTGCTGAAGCAGCCACGACAGTATCAGACAAACGCCGGCTGGTCGCACGAGCTCACGCCCGACACAGTCATCAGTGCCGACGTCGTGTATGCGCTGGGCCGCGACCTGAACACCCGGCCGCGCGTGAACCAGCGCATTCCCGGCAGCTTGTCGAACCCGCGCATCATCTCGAACGCGATCGGCACGCCGCTCAATCCGAACACTAATACAAACCGACCCGCGCTGAGCGTTGGCAAGAGCGAGTACGACGCCCTCATCATCGGCCTGCGCCGGCGGTTTTCGAGGGGCGTCGCCTTCACTGCCGGCTACACGCTCGCGCGCGCGCGCAGCACCATCGGTGTCGGCGTCGATCAGCTCAACACCGCGAACATCCAGGATCCCAACAACCCGTTCGACGCGCCCGTGCAGAACGGGCCGACGGTCGACACCGACGCGCGCCATCGCATCAATCTGTCCGCGCAGTTCGAGCTGCCGGGCGGGTTCCTCATCTCTCCGGTGTACCTGTGGCGCTCAGCGCTGCCGGTAGCGCTCGTCGACGGCCGCGACCTGAATCTCGACGGCGACGCGACCGATATTCCCAAGATCGCGTACGCGGTGGACAGCTTCAACCCGGACGTGGCGGTTAAGACCAATCAGCAGGTGACCGTCAAGCAGATCGGCAGCTGCGACACGGTGAACTGCGGCCGCGGCGTGTCGCAGCAGCAGTTGAACGTGCGCTTCTCGAAGCTGTTCTCGCTCGGCGGGCGCGCGCACGTGGAAGCGATCGCCGAGGTGTTCAACCTGTTCAACTCGATCAACCCGAGCGGCTTCCGCGCACGCGTGGTCGTGCCGTCGACCGGTTTGGCGGATCCGACGCTGCTGCAGCCGACGTCGTACTCGGGTGACTTCCGGCGTCCCGAGCAGCGCGTCGCCCAGCTCGGCCTGCGGTTCGCGTTCTGACGGCGGGAACAAGGGCGGGAAAGGCAGGGCGGCCTCCATCACGAGTACCGCCTGCAACGAGCGGCGTGAATGATTCCACACCAGCGGGATTGTTTTTGCGGCCGCGAGCAGCCGAGCATCGACGTCTGGATAACGACGAAGGAGACAAAGGGCAGCGAGGTCCAAACTGCCCGAGCGAAACTCCGGACTTTTATCCACACGCTCTCGACATGATGTACGAGATACGAGTCGGTATGCTAAATCTCTTGATTGCCGTCCATGGCCAAACGCTCCCGACGCAGCCGAAGGACCGAGGCGCCGCCGGCGCCCCGCACGCCGGCGGAACGGCCCTCCGCCGCGTGGACCGTTCTGATGTTGGCGGCGGCCATCGCCGCAGCGTTTCTCGAGCGCATTCTGTTCTCGCGCGCGTGGGGCGAGACGGGATCGTTGACGAGCCGGTTCTATTACGGCGACGCCAACCGACTCGTCGATTACGCGACGGCGATCACGCAAGGCCGCACCTTCGATAACGGCATCCCTTTTCACCCGCCTGGCTGGCCGCTGCTGCTGGCCGCTGTTCTTCGCCTGACGGGAGCGGCCCACGATCAAGCAATGCCGGTTCCAATCACAGCCGTCAAGCTCTTGCTCGCGAGCTCGAGCGCGCTTGCGGTCGGCATGACGGCGGCGCTTGCCTTCGAGGTAGCCGGTCTCTGGGCGATGGTTGCGGTTTCGCTCTTGGGGGCCTTTCATTTCGGCCACGTCGTCGAAGGCACGGTCGCGAATTCGGAAGCGCTCTACGGTCTCTGTGTCGCCGGGTTCATGTGGTCGTCGTGGCGCTGGCTCTGCGAGCGAGCGTCGCAGCGACGCACTCGATGGGCCATTCTCACCGGCGTGATTGGCGGCGCCGCGACGCTCGTCCGCGCCGAGTTCGTGACGGCGGCGGTCGTGCTCGGAGTGGCTGCCTGGCGGGCAGGGCGCGAGCGGGGTGTGACGACGAGCCGCACGATCGCGAGTCGCGTGCTGGCGGGTGGCGTGGCGGCATTCGCGGCCGCATTTGTTCTCATGCTGACGCCAACGACGGTCTGGCACTGGCGGACGCTGTCGGCGTTCAATGCCGCGCATGTCGGCCAAACGGGGAGGAGCCGGCTCGCTGGACCGTTGCCGACCTTTGCGCCGGTCACATCGTACGGGCCGTTCAACTTTGCGATGGCGAACCACGCCGACGCTGACGGCGGCCCGAACCGCGATCATCCCATGCTCGATCGCTGCGATCCCGAAACGGAGGCCAGCTTGTCAGGAGGGCAGCTCGACCTCCGGTGTGACGCGGCGTACGAGCTGTACGTGAGCGGATATGGCATCGGCGCGGCGTGGCTCGTTGAAGAGCCTCGGCAGGCGGTGAAGCTGATGAGCCGAAAAATCGCGTACACGATCGACTTTCTCGCGCATGGTTACCTGATCGACGATGTCGGCGCCGGCGTTGAGGGTGTTCGGCGACGCGTCGACATGCTGGATCCGGGGGCGGGCTGGCTGCTGCCGATTCATATTGTCCTCGGCATCGCAGGCGTGATGGTTTTGAAGCGGCGACCTCCTGCGTTGATCGTTACGCTGGCACCGCTCGTTGCGCTGTCTGGGTCGATCCTGGGCTTCTATGGGTATGTCCGGCTCGGCGCGGCCTACATGCCCGTGTTCTGGATTCTTCAGGGAGCAGCGGCGGCCGCGCCTGCGTCACGATTCGAGAGCGCGCGGCGCCTGCCGCCCCCCAAGGTCATTTCCGCGGCAGTGGTGACGATGGCGATCGTTCTCTCCTACGAGTTCGTGCGCCTTGATTCACCGCGGACACTCCATCTCGATGGCCCGCGGGACAGGGCTGGGCGGGTCGTGCAGGATGAAACTGTCTATCTCCGCCGCTAGCCGCGTTTGAGAATCCTAAACCGTCACTTTAGAATTCTCAAACTGTCTCCAGGCCGCAGGCTTAGCGGCGGAGCCAGATTTCATAGTGGGTCGTGACCGACTCGAAGCGATAGCCGTTTGCGCGCAGCATCTCAGGCGACAGGTTGACGAATTGAACAGGCATCACGTCATTCGGTGGATCGTTGATCACAACCGCCGGCACGTGCTGCGCCACCGACGCTGCGACGTGCGCCGCGACGCGAACCCGAGAAGCTTCGACGCTGTCCCAGAATGACGCGTAGCGCGCGGCGTCCGCCCAGGTCGCGATGTAGCCGCGCTGCCGCACAGAGGCGGTCAGATCCTCGATGGTGCCCGCGATCTCAGGATAAGGAATGATCTCGCGGCGATTGGTGGCGAACGCGATGATTGGGGGCGTCGCGACGACCTCATCGGACTTCGTGTGTTCGCGAACGTACGCGGCAACCCTCTCGATCTCGCTGCGGTCACGGTAGCCCAGCCCGTACGGGCTGCCGTCGCCAGCCTGCCAATTGAGATTGGGTATTGGGCTGACGAGAAGCAGCAGGGACGCGCACACACCGGAGCACACAATGGCTTTCGTTCGTGTCGCCAGCGCGTGTGATGCGTGGCCCAGCCAGGAGCGCGGGACCAACGCGCGCCCCACCGCGGCGATCAGGCATCCGCCGCAGAGCGACAACCATGGCAACAGCTCGATCCCCGTATGTGCCCAGTAGGTTGGGTTGAGCAGCAACAGAAAGAAAAAGGCACAGCCGAGTTGGAAGAGAGGGGCCGCGAATCGATGGGCCTGTCGCGACCACACGATGAAAATCGCGCCCGCCATACCGAGCGCGAACGCGATGTCGGTCGTGAGGCGCATTTCGTCGAACTTCACCAGCAATGACGGAAATGTCGCGTGAACCGCGCGGAACAGAATCACTTGCACGATGAAGTCCGCGCGGAAGGCGACGAACAAGACGATGGCTGCGAGGCCCGCAAGGCCGAGTGCCGTTCCCATAACGAGCGCCGCGCATCGGCGCCGTCGCTGAAAGAGAAGCTGGAGGCCGACGCCGACGAGCGCCGCCAGGGCGCTCAACTTGATCGCCAGCGCGAGCGCGAGGAGCGCGCCCGCGGACACTGCGACGAGTGTCGTGCGCGCGCTCGACGGGAGCCTCGAGGCGGGCGCTGACACCAGCAGAACGGCAGCCATCACAGGCACGACGACGAACACTTCGCGCTCAAAGAGGTGATAGCGGAAGAGAAGGGCGCTGGTTGCGAAGATGACTGCAGCGGCGGCACCGCTGAACCCGTCGCCGAGCCTGCGGCCGATCAGGAACACCAGCCATGAGCTAGCGTACGCCGCGCATTGGGTCACGATTTCAGCCGCGCGGAGCGTTGCCGGCACGACCGAGAACAGCGCAGCCACGGCGAGCTCGAGTGCCGGCAGATGTGGCAGCGGGAAGTCTCGGTACGGGAGAAATCCGCGAGACATCATCCAGGCGCCGTTGATGTACCAATCGTCTTCGATCCAGATCTGAGGATAGGCAAGTCTCAGCACGCGAGGAGCCGCCAGCGCGAGAAGCAAGACAATGCGCGCGGCCGGCGCGACCAGAGAAACGCCTGAAGCGGTGCGCCTCACCGGCCGCTCGAGTCAGGCGCTCGAATGCGCTCCAGTTCGCGCTCAGCGCGCGCCCGAGTCGCCGGGTAGCGTCGAGCCGTATTCAGCGCATCGAGAGCGGCCGCGCGATCGCCGTTGTCGGCAAGGGCCATGCCCAGATACAAGAACGGCTCGGGAGAAACCTCCGCCGGCGGAAGCGTAGCCAGCGCGGTCGTCGCAGCGCGGTACTGATCAATGGCTGCGGGCAGCTGGCGACGGTTGAAGTACAGGTTCCCGAGATTGACTTGCGCATCGACCTTCCACGACAAATGAAGAAGCGCGGTTCGATATGCCGTTTCGGCCTCGTCGAGCCGGCCTTTGGCCTTGAGCGCGTTCGCCAGGTTGTACCAGGCGTTGCCCGAGTCGGGTCGCATGACCGTCGCCATCCGGTACTGGGTCAAGGCCTCGTCGAGCCGGCCATCGGCCCGCAGGGCCTGACCGTAGTCGAGATGAGCGGTGTAGCTTGGAGGCCCGACCGCGAGCGCGTGACTCCAGAGCGTCAGCGAATCGTGCCAGAACCCTGTCTGTCGCCACGTCGCTGCGGCAAGGGCGATGGTGCAGATGACCGCGAGACTCGCCGCGAATGCTGGACGGCGGGCCTTCATCAGTCCAGTCATCACGAGGGCACTGAACGGCACTGAGCTCGCGTACGCGTAGCGATCGGCAACGAGCTGCGGGCCGCTCTGCGCGAGGCCGAGCACCGGGCTGACCGTTGCCAGATACACGAGCCCGATGGTGAACACTCCTGGATTCTTCCGCGCCCTCACTGCGAGGAAGATGGCGGCGACGATGGCAATCGTCGACATCGTCCACAGATTCCATGCCGCGGGCTGGTTGGCCGGGAGCTCGTACATGACGGACAGCCGCACTGGCCAAAGCGTCTTCCACGCATAGAAGCAGACGCCGTAACCTGCCTGCAGCAGCCGCGAGGTCAGGGGCCATTGGGAGAGTGTCGGCATCGTGTCCGGCTGACTGTGCTGCGCGGACCACGCGAGCGCGCCCGCGGCGACGCCGATCGCCGCCATTGGCGCTTTCTGCAGCCACACCATTCGATAGCGCGAGTCGGTGAAGGCGGCGGCAGTGAAAGGCAGGCGTCTGAGCGGATAGACGTCCAACGCCAGCAATGTGACGAAGAACGTGAGACCCCACGCCTTCGCAAAAAGAGAGCCGAGCAGGCACACCAAGGAGATCCAGTACCAGCGAACCGATTTCAGCTGTGCGCGGCCGATTTCCACGCTGAACAGGTACGCGATGGCTGCCAGCAGAAGAAAAACGACGCTGATAGGGTCACGCCGTTCCGCAGTCCAGGCGACCGACTCGACTCGCAACGGGTGCACGGACCAGAAGAGTGCGCCGGCTGCCGCGCAGGCTCGGACGCGGGAGTCGGGCGTCACGGCTTGGGGTTCGCCCGGCATGCCTAATGGCGTATGGCTGATGGCTGGGGGGGTCCGCTTCCACAGCTCGATCAGGAGAACGTAGACGAGCAACGCGGCCGCTATATGCCACAGCAAGCTGTCCAGGTGATACGCAAACGGCCTCAGTCCTGCGATCGAGTAATCAGCGGTCAGCGACAGCCAGGTCAACGGCTGGTAGTGGCCCATATACCTGGTCGACAGCATCCACGGAAGCGCACCGGACCACGGCAGCCGCAGATACGGATTTCGCAAGACCAGGCGGTCATCGTCGAAATTCACGAAGCCGTTTTCGAGCGCAGGCAGAAAGGGCAGAAAAGTTGCGGCGGCCACACAGGCAGCCCACGCCCAGGGGCGTCGGGTGGGTCGCGTAGGTCGAGTAGGTCGGGTGGGTCGGGTGGGAGATCGTCTCATCGCGGCGCTACGCCGAGGCCGCGGACGCGCGCGCCCGGGAACCGCACGCCGATCTTGACGTCGTTCGCTTTCGACCCGACGGGCACAATGTACTCGACGAGCAGCTCAGTCGTCAGGCGCGTCGCGATGCGATCGGTGGCTGGCTGATAGGAGGCCGCCGCGTAGATTGCCGTGAAGTCGCCATGCGTCTGATTAACGAGCCCGCGCAAAAACTGCCTGGTTGCGCCCACGCCAGCGCTGTTCGCTATCACGTGCAACACGGCGCGACTGTCGATAATGGGCGCGATGAACTCGCCGGCAGCCGGGCCGGCGATCTCAGCAGGTGAAGCGGTGATCGCGACGATTGCAGAGAACAGGGCGCCGGTGTCTCTGATGGTGTTCGCGGCGAGCGCGACCGCGTGCAGAAGTTGGCCATCCTCATCGGAAGCCGGCTCCAGGGTGCCGAGGCGCTCAACGAGCATGGATCGTTCATCATCAAACGACGCAACGAGCTTCGGGTTGCCGCCGGTGGTGATGACGCCGACCGGCCGGGGTCCGAGACGCTCCACGAAATGGATGAGCGCCGAGCGGATTGAAGGGAAGTCGGCGAGCGCGGTTCGGCTATTGTCAACTACCAGGACAATCGGATAGTCGGCGACGCGCACGTCAAGAACGTCGCGTTCGGCGCCGGCTTCCTGGATCACGAAGTCATCGACGCCGATGTCAACGACCGCTTTTCCCTGCTGATCCGCGACCTGCGCGAGAGCGAAGCGGCTTGCGCCCGTTTGGGCGCGGAAACCGTTGGGACCTGCTGACAGCGCTGACAGGGCCACTGCCGTTGCCGCGCGAAGCGCCGGAAACGCTGGAAACACTTCAGAGTCCATTATAAATTTGGCTTTAATGCCGGGTCGCCCAGATCAGGTCGGTGGCGTGCGCGCGGAACGAACGAGTCGAGCACAGCCCGTACTGCTCGTTGTGCTGGCGGCGAGTGTGGTCGTAACGGGAGGCTGGTTCGCCGGTGGATCAGCGCTGGTCGCTCAGCAGCCGCCCGCCACGCTCGCCCAAGCGGTCCCAGCTGCAGAGCCGGCCACCGGGTACACGGGTTCAGCGGCGTGTCAGCGCTGCCACGAGCCGGAGTACGACAGCTGGCGACACACGCTGCACGTCCAGATGACGAAGCCGATCGCCGAGGCGCGCGTCGTCGGCGATTTTAGTTCCGGCGCGCGGCTCGACGAAACCGGCGCCGGCCGCAGCTACGTCATGGCCGCGCGGGACGGCAAATACTTCATCACAATCACCAGGACCGGCCGGTCCCCCGAGACCTTCGAGATCAACTACACGCTCGGCGCCAGGCGGTTTCAAGGATATCTGTCAAGGCTCGCCGACGGCCGCATCTACGTGCTGCCGGTCTTCTGGCACACCGAAGCGCAACGGTGGGTCGACTACAAAGAAATCACGCCGATTCCGACCGATCCGTCACACGACCTGCGGCAGATCTGGAACGTAACCTGTGTCAACTGTCACGCGACCAACCTCACTCGGAACTTCGATGCGGCAACGAACACGTTCGCGACGACGTGGACGGAGATGGGCGTGGGGTGCGAAGCCTGTCACGGCCCTGGACAGGCGCACATCGACGATTCGGAGCACCTGAAGATCTTCACGATGAAGAAAGTGGCGCCGCGTCAGATCTTCGATACCTGCGCGTACTGCCACGGCAACAAGAACAATGTGTTCTTCGGGTTCAAGGCAGGTGATGCCTACGAGGACTACGCGCTGCCTTTTCTCATCAGCCAGCCCATCCCCGACAACGATCCGCAGGGGGAGTTCTGGCCGGACGGCCGGCCGAGCCGGTTCAACCGGCCGCAAGCGTTGACGATGACCGGATGCTTCCGGGCCGGTCAGGCGACGTGTACGAGTTGTCATCGCATCCACGGCAATCAGAACAATCACGCGTTGAAAGTTGCGATTGACGCGCCGGACGGTGGGCACACCCGCGAAAGCGACGCGCTCTGCACCCAATGCCATACGGTGGCAGAGAGGCCAGGAGGCGCGGGACGGGAAGGAAAGGGGCAAGCGGCAGGAAGGTCAGGAGAGGCAGGACGACCCGCAGAGGTGGGAGAGGCGCTGGAGGCGGGAGAGTCAGCGCGGCGGCCGACTCCGATTCCGGATCTGGCAGCACACACGCATCACGATCCCGCCTCGCAGGGCAGCCGGTGTATCAACTGCCACATGAGCGACGTGAACTGGCGGCTGATCACGCGCAGATTGGACCACACGTTCCAGCCTCCCGTGCCCGAGATGACGGCGCGGTACGGCGTGCCGAGCGTGTGCACCACGTGTCACGAAGACAGATCTCCCGAATGGGCGGCGGCGACGATGGACCGCTGGTATGGGAATGGCTCACGGCGTCAGGCGGTTGTGGCGTTGGCGGACACCATATATCGCGCTGGTTCCGGCGATGCCAGTGTGCTGCCCGACGTTGTGCGTCTGACGATCGACCGCTCACATGGCGCGCTGATTCGGGCGAGCGCCGCGGAGTTTGCGGGACAGCTCATCGCAAAGTCGGGTGGGGCAGTGGAGCCTCTCTCGAGCGCGATGACCAATGCGCTGATCGGGGCAGCGGCCGATCCCGAGGCAATGGTTCGTGCCACGGCGGTGCGGGCATTGTCGCTGTTGGCGGCGTCTGGAGAACCACGCCTGCCTTCGGTTCTCGGCGCGCATTTGGCCGATCCCTCGCGCGTGGTGCGCGTGAGCGCGGCGGAGGGATTGCTTGGTCTTGGGATTGCTACCCTCGACGGCGCAGCTGGCGGGGCGCTCGAACACGCTCAGGACGAGTGGGCCGAGAGCTTGCGCACGTTCAACGACGACGCTGCCGATCACACGACACTCGGGTGGTTGGAGGAAGCCCGCGGGCGGACGGGGACGGCCGTTCGCGAGCTCAACACGGCCATCCGTCTCGATCCTTCCAGAGCCAAGCCTCACATCTACCTCGGCGTGCTGGCTGCGCGCGCCGGGCGGTACGACGAAGCGTTGCAGCACTTCAAGCGCGCCAAGGCGCTTGCGCCCACGTACCCCAACGTCGATCGCCTGATCGAGGAAGCACAGAAGCGTCGCTGAATTCCGTGTGGTAGTCTGACGCCCACCATACGGAGGTTCCCGTGCGCCCACCGCGGTCACACGTTGCAGTCACTCTGTTTGCGTTGCTCGCATTGTCTGGCAGTCGTGGTCTGCTGGTCGCGCAGACACCGCAGATCACTCCCGATGTCTACAAGCAGCTGAAGTTCCGGTACATCGGCCCGGTCGGCAACCGAGTCATCGCCGTTGCCGGTGTTCCGGGCGATCCCAACACTTACTACGCCGGTGCGGCGTCGGGTGGCATTTTCAAGACCGCCGACAACGGCGCGCACTGGAACGCGATCTTCGACGACGAGCCGGTGTCGTCAATCGGATCGCTGGCAGTCGCGCCGTCTGACGCGAACGTTGTCTGGGCGGGCACGGGCGAGGCGTTCATCCGCAGCAACATTTCAATTGGCAACGGCATTTACAAGTCGACCGATGCCGGCAAGACGTGGTTGCACGCCGGCCTGGATAAGACGGGTCGCATCGGTCGAATCGTCATCGATCCGCGAAACGCCGACGTCGTCTTCGCTTGCGCGCTCGGCCATGCTTACGGCCCGCAGCCCGAGCGAGGCGTCTACCGCACTGTGGATGGCGGCAAGACCTGGGAGCGCACGCTTTTCGTGGATGACAACACCGGATGCTCCGATATCGCCATCGACAGCACCAACCCGCGGATCCTGTTCGCCGGCATGTGGCAGATCGAGATTCACACATGGGGCCGGACGAGCGGTGGGCCCGGCAGCGGGCTGTTCAAGTCGGTTGACGGCGGCGCGACCTGGCAACGGCTGACCGGCCACGGCCTTCCGCACGCGCCGCTCGGAAAGATCTCGCCGCAGATCGCGCGGAGCAATCCGA
>Ga0182038_10000452_pt1 | contig 20565 bp, 25 predicted proteins | sample sta12Can44000108_FD_125976 | JGI IMG/M metagenome (GOLD analysis project Ga0182038, IMG submission 125976) | Lab enrichment of tropical soil microbial communities from Luquillo Experimental Forest, Puerto Rico - statanox.12C.anox.44.000.108 | ecosystem: Environmental > Terrestrial > Soil >...
CCCGCGCGATTGATATGTAGGACGACCCAATTATTTTCCAAGAGTCTGCTGGAGCTGCTGCATCGCAAAAATCTGCTAGGCACGGAATGTCCGCTTTTGGCCCAAAGCGGACATGCCCTTGTGCACCGCATATGTCTGCTTTTGACCCTTAGCAGACATGAGCGAGTGCGCTGCACATGTCCGCTTTCAGGGGTAAAGCGGCATGGCGCTTAACGTTCAGAACGTCCGTTTTAGGAAGAACGTCATCATCCGCTCTGACGGCGAGCGGTCCAAATTTCATAGAGCGCCAACACCCCTATTAACGCACCGATAACAACGAAATTTTTTTTAGCCGTCGATGAGCTAATGCCAACAATCCAAGGGCATACAATCAGCCATACTCCAAGTATAACGTTGATCCATTCCTCCCAGGAGCGAAAGACGGTAAGCGTGAGCAATTCCGCCAAGATTACCAAAACTCCGGAGATCACTGCTATTTTCGTAGCTGTTGAGTCTAGATCGAACAGAAGGGCCCATGGTGAGATACACAACCAAAGGCCAAGCAGCCAGCTGCACCAGTCTTCCCATTGCTTTGGAAGTGAGACCGCCATCGTCGCCCTTTTAATGACCCGTAGGCACCGCCTTAGCGTTGTGGACCGCTCAGGCTCAGCTCGCGTTCGGCGCTAAAGATGTTGCTGTAGAGATTGGCGATCCACTTTCGTCCGTTCGACGTGACATTGAGGTAGCGGATCGCGCTCTGGATATGCGGTGCTACGCTAGTCCAATAAAACTTTGGGTACAGATCGATGAGATCGGCGGGCGAAGTATAGCCGAGTTGCTTATTCATCCCGACTTCTTCAAATTCGTAATAAAGTGCATTGGCTTTGCGCAGATATAGCGGATCACCAAGCTGGCCGATAAGATTGGCAGCGCATACCAGCATGCCCTCTTCCCTGTCACTGTCGTCAGCGCCATGAGTCAACGGAAAGCGCGTGGACTCGATGGCGTTGGCGACGCGGGTCGCGTCGAGGTCTTTGATCTTGGCCATGCGATCCATCACGTACAGCTTTGACCGGTCGATGTGATACGGCAATAGCGCGGCGTCGGATGAGCCGCGCGGCAGCTCGGCTTTGTTGCCTTTGGCGTCAACAATATAGCCGTCGATGCTATCGCCTTTAAGAACACCGCGGACGTAACCAATGTCGTGAAACAGACAAGCGAAGATGAGGTGCGCGAAATCGCTGGCATTTGTCTCCATTAAGAGCTGTCGTCCCCTCAAAATATCGTAACCAACGAGGGTTACCAGCATCGTGTGCTCAACGTTGTGATAGAGCGCGTCACTGTTCCCGATACAGTCGATTGCAAGTCTCGCAGCCGACTCGACGCGTTCAATTAAACCCGCGTCCGTCGAGCCAAACCGTCGATGCATTTGTTCGGCAAGGTGAGACCCCAGGGCATTCGCCGTCAGTTCGGGAATGGTAAACATAGCCCCCTCCCGCAGTGCTCGAACCACCATCGTGTCGACTGAGCATGGTCAACAATCGACGATGCATTTCGTGGCCGCCTGCGCCGGACATTTTCAAAGCGCGCCTGCCCCGTACGCCGCGTTATTGGACGTAGCTCAACGCGAAAAACAACTTACCGCTCCACAATGACGTTCTCATATTACGTTTTGGCAATTCTGGCGGTGGGGCCATGCGTTCAAGACAGGACTGCCGCTTTCGCGCCGGTCACCGTAGGTTGGACGATGGTCCAACCCTTCAATCACCTCTATTGGCCCCTGCCGGTTATCGAACAAAAGGGAGAAGGACCATTGCAGCGGATACACGACGGGAGCGACCGAATTGGGGTCCTGCCTGACTGATGTGACCCGCGAAGGGTCGCTCCCGAAGAGCCGTTCGTGCGTTACCGCTATGTTGTGACCCGAACGAGTCACACAACAATCATCGCGGCCTTTTGATCCGGTGGAATCATTTAGACCTCCGCGTCACGAAGGCTGCAATAAAATTCTGGACAAAGATATGCAGATGTCAAGTGAGTAAATTCGATCAACGAGGGTCGCGATGTCCGCTATCGGCCCATAGCGGACATTCGGGTTTGCAGTGCACATGTCCGCTTCTGACCCAAAGTGGACATCCCCAGCTGCACCGCACACGTCCGCTTTCGGGATAAAGCGGGCAGATGCCAATTGTCTTCAAAGGGTGTGGTTGGCATGTTAAATTGGTTTGATGGCCTGTTCTAATCGAATGGAGCACTGCCGTGCCTCCGCATCGGCCAAAGTCATCACGAAATCGTGTGGCAATTTCCACGAGGGATTTGGCGCGACGTCTGCGCAAACGTCTCAACAAGACGACAGAGGGAATTGAGGCAGCGGTAGCTAAAGTTAAAAACGACGCGGAGACTGCCATCAAAGAGTCAGAAGCGAAACGGACCTGATGTAAAATGGCTCTCAAGGCTTTCTCCAGAATGCATTTGCGGAGGGGCTAATAAGGTTTGTGAAACTCGGCGGTTCGATGAAATGGTGAGGCGCAAGAAACGGATCGCGACCGTAAACACGAAGCTCGGCATTTCGATCAGCTGCCGGGTGCAGAAGCCAGTCTTGAAAGATCTCGACGCCTACCGAAAGCCACTAAAACTTTCGCGCTCCGCCGCCTTGGTAAAGCTCGCCACCGACCACCTGGCCGAACTGAAGGAGCCGGCCGAAAAGCTGTGGGAAGGCGCCGTCGAACACATGTTCCCCACGGGCAATGGAGTTAAAGGTGACGATCCGAGATGATCACACCCAATCCATTAGCAGTCCGCCTTCCTGGACGAATTTGCAGTCGCTCCTACATCCGACCGACGAATGACGTATCTGCTGATGTCGCCAGTGATGTCCGCTTTTGGCCGGATATTCAGTTTTGCAGCCTACATTTCCGCATTTGACCCAAAGCGACATACGCTTGTGCAAACCGCCTAACTGGCTGCAGGGATGGGAGGCGACGATGAGCATGAAGACCATCTTGGTTCCGATGGAAAACAATGACATGCAGTCAGCACTGGAGACCGCGCTGCTATTGGGTCAACGAAACAACAGCTACATAGAAGGCTTTGCGCTGCGCTGGCAGGTCATCGAGCTTATTGCCGGCATCGATGCAATGGGGGGAATACCCTTGGATAGGTTTAAAGAAGATGTTGAAGAGGAAGCAAAGAAAGCAAAACAGATTTTTGAAATCTTCATGCAAGATCACGGTGTGCCGCGCTCAACCGAGACGACCGAGACGGTGTCATTCGGCTGGTTGGATCATGCGGCAGAGGGAGAAGGCTTTATTGGCAACTATGGTCGCGTTTTCGACGTGATTGTGATGAACCGACGTGATGCAAACTCTGGCCCCATGCACGATAGAGCGATTGAATATGGTCTATTCGAAAGCGGGCGACCAATACTACTGTCTCCACCGTCGCCTCCAAGCCAGATTGCAACCAACGTGTTGATCGCATGGAACTGCAGCACAGAGCAGGCACGAGCCACTGCCCTCGCGATGCCGATTCTTCAGAAAGCCGACCGCGTTACGATCCTGACGGTCATTGGCGGAACGGGAGTGCCGGGCCCCTCGGCTGACCAATTAATTCGATACCTGCGCCGCAATGGGATTGTCGCGGATTCGATGAAAGTTGAGCTTGATGGGAGAAGCACTGGTGAGGCGATTCTGGCTTCAGCTCAATCACTGGGTTGCGACCTTCTAATCAAGGGTGCCTACACGCAAAGCCGCATGCGGCAGTGGATATTTGGCGGGGCAACCCAATACGTCTTGGCGAATGCAGCTTTGCCCGTCTTGTTGGCGAATTGACAGGCTTGCTGTTACTAACGAGGCGGTCAAATGAATTACGGAATGTCCGCTATTGGCCGATAGCGGACATTCAGTTTTGCACTGCACATGTCTGCTTCTGACCCAAAGCGGACATCGGTCCACTTCCAATCCGCCAGTTTGAGCCGCTACGATGGCCTTTCGTGGGGTCGAGGGCGGGTATGAGACGGCGCGAGTTCATTTCATTAATTGGCGGTGCGGCGGCTGCATGGCCGCTGACGGCGCGTGCGCAGCAGCCCGAGCGAATTCCACGGATCGCTGTGCTCATGAACCGGTCTGCGGATAGCCCGGAAGGTCAGGCCCGCTTCGTGGCTTTTCAGAAAACCCTGCAACAATTGGGATGGACCAATGGCCGCAATATCCGAATTGAGGTCCGTTGGGCTGAGGACGATATTGACCGCGAACGTGCCTACGCGACTGAATTGCTAGCCCTCGCCCCCGATGTTGCCCTCGCTTCCGGCACTCTTAGCGTGGCAGCATTGCTGCGTGTCAACCGCACATTGCCGATCGTGTTCGTCGGCGTAACTGATCCAGTGGGAGCCGGCTTCGTCGACAGTCTCGCTCGGCCCGGCGGCAACGTGACCGGCTTCATGATTTATGAATACAGTTTTGGGGCAAAAAGGCTGGAACTGCTTAAACAAATTGCTCCGAACGTGATACGGACGGCGGTTCTTCGTGACCCCGACAATCCCGCAGCCAACGCTGAATTCGCCGCCATCCAGGCATCGGCGCAATCGCTGAAGATTGAAGTGAGCCCGCTCAATAGCCACCGAGATGCTGGTGGCATTGAGCAAGCGGTCACGACTTTTGCTCGCTCACCCAACGGTGGCTTAATCGTAACGCCTGGCGCGTCTGCGACGGGTGATCAGGTCATCACGCTCGCGGCTCGCTACAAGCTGCCTACCGTGTACCCTTTCCGTTACTTCGTTACTCGCGGCGGTCTGATTTGCATCGGACCCGATGTGGTCGACCAGTGCCGAAGCGCGGCTGGGTATATTGATCGCATCCTCAAGGGCGAGAAGCCTGGCGACCTGCCGGTGCAAGCGCCGACCAAATACGAGCTGGCAATCAATCTCAAAACGGCCAAGGCGCTTGGTCTCACAATTGCGCCGTCGGTGCTCGCTCGCGCAGACGAGGTGATCGAGTAGACAAGCCATGTCCGCTTTTGGCCCAAAGCGGACATCTCTAGTTGCACCGCACATGTCCGCTTCTGACCCAAAGCGGTCGCGGGTGAGCCTTTCCCGCAGCTGCGATGGCCTGAATGCTCTGGTAGGTTAGATTCACGCTCATTTCGCAGGGGGCCGGCGCATGGACCAAACGGAAATCACGGCATCATCGAAGCTGCGTGCTACCTTTCTCGTCATCTCAATTACGATGTTCGTGCTGTGGGGTTTGAGCCTGATCCCGCCGATCAAGTCTTGGGGTGATCCGAGCGAAGACGGCTTTTCCTACTTGCCAGCCTTTTGGGCCACCATCACCTGTCTGCCAGTCGGATTTTACCTGCTCGCCGGCGCTATTGTCGGTCACGGCCGCCATGTCGCCCGCGCTCGCACCGCGCTGGTTCTCGGCGGTGGGCTGCTCTTTCTTGTGGTGGGGTTCCTGATCGTCCAGCACATCGCCGAATCGTAGAAGCTTGTCATGCGACCGACTCAGTGAAGATTATAAAAAGGCAGGCTGCCAGATAAGGGTTTGGGGGCGTTATGAGTTGGCGGGGTATTGGCGCATTTCTATTGTTCGTCGTCCTTTATATGGTCATCAAGCCTGCCGTTGGAGTGATTGCTATTTATGCTGTCGATAACCCAGTCGTTCATAAGCTGATCGATCTTTTTGGCGGCAACAACCAAACCATTGTGGGTGTGATTGCCGCCGGCCTTGGCAGCCTCGTCGGTATGTCATTGGCGATAATCGCGCATACCGCAATTATGGAAGAGCGTCCCGCACGAGGAATCGGTGTGGCGTTCATTTTATGGCAAGCGGCATACGCACTCATGTTTTTGTTGGCGGGTGAAGACGAATTGACTAACCCTATTTTTGTCGAAGGTTGTGTCGCCTGCGTGGTGGCGTGGGTGGCATTTCGATTGCCGCCTTTTAAGCGACGACCGCCCCTCGCAACTAATACGTTGTGGTGGGCAAGAGTCGTGGGATCAGCGGGGATCGCTATCGTCGCGATCACAGTATTTGTGCTCATTGCGGTCGACAAGTAAGTCAGACAAATGCACGGCGCACCCATAGAAGCGCGCGGTCTGGGCCAACGCGTAATAGCCACCGTAGTAGCCACGACGGTAGGCTCGCCGGTAATATCGACGCGCGTGCCGATGGTAGTAGTAAACCTTATGTAGCTCAGGCGCGGGAGCATTTGCGCGCCATTGCCGGACGCGCGTCAATCTCTGGCACACGTTGTTGCATGGTAATCGCGCTTCCAAATGAGTGGCCGGAAATCATAAGACTAAAACGCAAAACCCGTTTGGTTTGCGGCTACCAAGTCGCCGTCCGCATCCCGAACAATTCACCCCCGCATCGTTGCGTTAGCCTTTTTATTGCCGTTGGCCGGGTGCCTGACCGGATACCAGACCGACGAAACACACCGGTTGTGCGCAACGAAGAAGCATTCGCTAGGGCACGCGCCGCCGTCCTCGAAGCGGCGAAAGAACCGTCGACACGCAAACACCACGGTCATGGGGATTTATGGGCAAGCCACGCCCGCTTAATTTGCTGCCTTTGCGGCTAAGACGTTGTACGCCGTAAGCGGGCGGCGAATACCCTTGAGTTCAAAATCTCCGACTGGTTCAACCGCTATGTTTTTCTCGACGACCATTAATACACGGGGGCTAATTAGGATTTGACCTGGCTTTGCCTCGTCGCAGAGCCGCGATGCTACATTGGATACCGTTCCGATGGCGGCATAATCGAAGCGTCCTTCAAAGCCGATGGTGCCAAGCGTGGCAAATCCGTGCGCAATCCCTATGCCAAAGCCGATGTCGTGTCCAAGTTTGCGCCATTTCTCGATTAGCTCTCCTATAGCCGCTCTCATGTCAATGGCCATCAGTACAGCTTGGAGGGCGGGGTTATCGACCGGAATTGGGTCGTTGAACACCGCCATTACTCCATCGCCAGCATAGCGCTCAAGTGTGCCGCCATACTTGTGTATGATTTCACCAATCGCTGCATGATATTCACGTAATAGGGCCATAACGTCTTCTGGATCAGAGCTTTCAGAGAAACCGGTAAAGCCGCGCAGATCGCAGAACAGCGCGGTAATTTCTCGACGGTGGCTTTCGAGCTGCTTCTCCGTCCCGGATGCGACGATCAGATCGGCCACCTGCGGAGGTAGGAAACGTCGCAATCTACTCATCCGCTCAATTTCACTCACTTGATCGGCAACACGTTGTTCAAGCTGCTGGTTGAGTTTGTTGAGGTCGTTGAGCAGCCGTGCGTTCTCGATCGCAATGACGGCCTGGGAAGCGAAGTTCTGCACGAGCTCGATCTGCTTGCTGGTGAAGGGGCAAACATCCTGGCGGAAGATGGAAATTGCGCCGACCAACTCACTATCTTTGAGCATAGGCACGGCGAGATGTGTTCGCGCACCGGCAGATTCCACGAGCGCGACAAAGCGAGGATCGCGTTCGATATAACCCTGCTCGGCCATTAGGTCGGGCATATCGACAACGCTCTTACTTGCGGCGAGGCGGTCGAGCGGATTGTGCGGATTGTCACCAACCACAAGTATCGGTCGCTGCCGCCATCGCTCCGCATAGGCGGGCGGCGCATTTTTCTGGGCGGCGATACGAAACGAATTATCGGCATAAAGAAATAAATTGCCGAACTTGGCCTCGCAAATGCGTGTGGCGTTCTCAAGGATCGCGTCGAAGACCGGTTTCAGTTCACCAGGCGAACTTGAGATGATCTTTAGCACCTCCGATGTTGCGGTCTGTTCCTCCCGCGATTCCTTGAGTTCGCGGGTGAGAGAGACCACCTGCTCCTGAAGGCCGGGGGTCGACCCCTGTGCTCGCCGCGCTTTGCGAGCCCCGCTCTTACGACGAGCTTTCACTGGCGGCCTGTTTCGACCGTGCATGTCGCGCCCCCCAAGCAGTTCACGGCGATGCTCCAACTCTATATAAATCTTCGCTTTAGCGCCATGACAGTATGTTCGCTTTGCGCCAAAAGTGCTCCATGCGGCGCGATAAAAAGAACGTTATTTGGTGAGCATCAGTTCGCCGCCGACATGGAAAGAACCAGATTTCTTTACTGGATCAGTGTAAAACTCGAATTTCTCATTCGCGCCTAACTGAATGCGCGTGGTTACGCGCCAGCGGACGTCGTCGGTGTTTGGACAATCAAGCCGAAAATGAGCGCCCCGGCTCTCGGTACGCTTCAGACACGCAGTGGCAAGAACGCGCCCCAGTAACGCGAGGTTGCGAACGGACAGCGCGCTTTCCAATTCAGCGACTCGCACTTTGTCAGAGGTGCGTGCCTTGTCATGAAGTCGCATAGTTGGCATGGCTTCGCGCTCAATTCGCTCAAACTCCGTGAGCGCCTCTCCGAGCGTTCGTTCTTGTCGGATAGGACCCAGCTTGTTGTGTGCCAGCATGCAGCAGGCTGTGCGCACTTCAGATTGAAGCCGACCGATATCGCGGCTTATCAGCTCTGAAAGCCACGCGCGTTCGGATTCGGGAATATTGGCCTCTCCTGCTTCGCCTAGAGCCACCCGTTCGGTCTTGGCAAGTGCTGCCGCTTTCCGGCCAGCACGCCGGCCATAGACCAGCGAAGCCGACAACGCCGAACCACCGATGCGATTGCCGCCGTGAATTCCTCCAGCAGTCTCGCCGGCGGCGAAAAGGCCAGCGACCGGAGTCCTGCCATCAATGTCAATTTTGAGACCGCCGAGCCAGGTATGACTTCCAGGCGCTACTTCGAGCGGCGTCCTTGTGATGTCGATATGGCGGTGAAGACAAGTCTTGTACACGTGTGGGATCTGCTTCTGGATAACATCCATCGGAACCTTTGTTGCGTCCATGAAAATCCCGCCGGTCGCCCCGGCCCGCCCCGCGTGAATTTCCTTGGCCATGGCGAGAATGACTTCTGAGCGTGTCGATTGTTCCGCAGTATCGGGAAAATAGCGCTTGAGGAATTCCTCACCTTCCCGATTTCTGAAAACTGCGCCAGCATTGATGAAGCCGGTGGGGTGCGGGGCAAAGCCGAAAAGCTCCTTCGGCGAACAGCACATCGCCTGAAAGTCTATCATCTCGATGCCAATGAGTGGTACACCGGCGCGAAAGCCGAGCACGTATCCGTCGCCGGTCACCTGTGGCGGATTATCATTGACGTAGAACAGTCCGCTGCCGCCCCCGGTGCACAAGATGATTTGTTGCGCTAGGTAAACGACGAGCGCGGCGTTCTCGTAGTCCACACCCCAGGCCCCGATTACGCGATCATCCCGTTTGATTAGAGCAACGATTGCCGTAATTGAATGTTTTTCAATGCGTGCATCAGCGCGCAGCTTCTTCGACAAGACCTTCGTGATCATGTTGCCTGTAGTGTCGTAGTGATGGCAGGCCCGATTCCTCGAGTGGCTCGGAAACGCCTTGAGGTCCAGTTGGCCGTCCGCAGAGCGCACGAACTCCGCTCCCCAGGATTCGAGGTCATGCACCACGTCAACAATGTCGTAGACCCAGATGCGCGCGAGTTCAGGATCAATGAGTTCACCGCCATGCTTGACGATGTCGTCGAGATGGAGTTCAGGGCTATCATCCTTGCCCATTGCAGCGGCAAAGCCCCCACGCGCCACCGTAGTCGTGCCGCTGGTAGCGCGGCCCTTCGTCACCTGAATGACAGAAACGCCGGCTTCGGAACATTCGAATGCGGCCATACTACCCGCAGCACCGCCACCGACGACCAATACGTCGGTTTGGTAATGCTTGATGGGAATCTCTAGGCGATTGGATTTGGTCCCCTGAGTCATTGGTCTCATCAATTCCTGCCGATTTTGACGAACGCATCCACGCAAGCATCGGCAAAGACAGTATCATTGACATGTAGCGCAAACTCTTCGACGGGAGCAGCCTTCAGATGCTTTTTTAGGGAATCGATGAAAACCTGATACTCCTCCGGTCGCTTCCATGGACCCGTGTCGTTGCCGTCAAGATCGTGCGCGCGACGCTTGGTATGTTCGCTGAAGCCTTCGAGCGGTACCAAAACACGGACCGGCCCCTTGGCCGCATTGAGCCGGTTGCCGATTTCGTAGCCTAACTTTTCGAATTCCTCGGCATTGGTCCGCATAAGCAGATTCTGCGCGTTGTAACGAAAGAATTCGCGATTTCGGTAACGCTCGGGCACATGTCCCACCCAAAAATTGCTGTGGTCGGTTGCTCCCGGCACAATAACTTGAGGCAGACCGGCCGCGCCCGCAGCGGTCAGCCGACCATTGCCGGCGGAATACACGCCGTCCGCGATGAGGTCCGCGAGTTCATGCGTTGTTACATCGATGACACCAATGAGTTCGCCTGATCCGGCCAGGCGTTCGAGCGATTTTCCGCCGGCGCCAGAGGCATGGAACATTATGACTTCGTAACCAAGGGACTGCAGGCGTTCGGTTACACGCTCGACACAGGCGGCGGTGCCGCCAAATGACGAGATAGCGACCAGCGGCGCTTTTTTAATTTTGGTTTGTTTTTGCGTCGTTCGCTTCTTAACCGCAGCCGCCACCGCGAGCGCGGCATCTTCCATCACCGACTTTGTGATCCGATTGAGCGAAACGTCGCCGATCGAGGGAAACATAACGATGTCGCTCTCGCCTATGTACCACTGCACGGCTGCCGTGCCAGCCACCGCGCTGATCATCACTTTAGGCACGAGGTAGGGCATAGCCCGCAAGATCGAGCAGACCAGATTAGTCCCATTCGCTCCCCCGAGACCGATGGCGCCTGCAATCTTACCCTTCAAAAACTGCTCGATTAGTATCTTGGTGCCGCCTTCGATCATCACCGTAGCGGCGTCCTGGCGCGATTGTTCGTTCAGCATTTGCCATGATGCCCCGGCCGCCGCGACCACACGCGCGCCCGTCATATCGACGCCGTCAACATCGTGGGTCTTCAATGATAAATCTACAATCCATGGTTTCACTCCCGCGCGCGTAAGCGCATGTGCAACAAACCGGGCTTCTCTGCTTTTGGTGTTCATCGTGGCTAGGACCGCGACTGTTGGTCTCGGTGTGCTCACGACAGCCTCACTGGGCCCTTCCTGAGCCCGCTTTCGGAAGCTTGATACTCTTGAACTGCCGCGCCGCTTCCACGACGGATGTCTCAATCGGGAAACGCTCGGCAGAGGAGCCCCCAACATATCCGTTCAGGCGCGGCTCAAGCTTCAGAAAGCGCTCGAGATCAGCCGGCGTCTCGATAGCGCCACCGTGACACGTGACGATTCGGTCGGAGAACTTAACCGACAATGCATCGAGCACAGCGCCAGCGCGTTTTCGCGCGACACCTTCTGCAAGTACCGTTTTCGAACCGATTGTACCACCCGAGCTGTTGCCGAAATGCACGATAATATTGTCCACACCAACTTCCGCCATAGCGAGAGCTTCCTCGGGCGAGGTGCAGAACGCCTTTGTAAACAGCCCCATGCGTGACGCGATCCCGAGGACTTCAACCTCACGGGCGCATCCCATGCCGGTTTCTTCCAAATCGCTGCGAAATTTTCCATCGATCAGCATCACGGTAGGACAGTTCATTACACCATCATAACCAGCCTCCTGAATTCTTTTGAGGAAACGAGTCATGTCGCGCGTCGGATCAACACAGAGCAATCCGGCCACTAGTGCGCATTCGCGCACCACGTTGACAAGCGCGCGCTCGCCCAATTCGAGAGTCAGCGCATTGGCATCGCAGATGGGCAGATAGCCTGCCATCGAACTCAAGCCCTGCATCCGGAAATAAGCAAGGCAATGAGTGGTGACCATATCGGCGCCACCGCGTACCGCCATCTTTGCAGTAATACCGGAGCCGCACAGAGCGTCGTAAATTGGCCGCCCACTGTTTATTTCCGCACGCAAGTGCTTAACAAGAGTTACACGGTCATATCTTCTCGTCATGCGCTCTCGTTGCCTCCCCACGCTCAAGTTGGGCATCGTACAGCATTAAACGAACCGAGCTGCTGACTTTCAAAGCTTGAATACGACTTTGAGAAACTCTTTGACCGACCTCTTAGCTGCTTCCGTTGAGGCGGCGTCGTAACCGACGCGAGGATTAAGCTCGACACACGGGTCCTTGTAAGTAAATGGCCGCCGTGTCGACGCATTAATCAATACGCCCGCAGGCTCTTCGACGATCATGCAGTGGCGAACCGTCTGAGCATTGGCGACGACGGCGGCCGGTATCGGACCGAGCGGATTATCAAAGGCGTGCGGGGCAGTTGCATACTCGGTGACTTGAACGTCGTGCCCAGCTGCCTTCAGTCGCTCAGCATAAGGTTCGCACAGCGCGATGGGATTGTAGTCGTCGAGCGTACCGCCGAAGATGCGGATCGGCCGATCCGCAACGTCAGTATCAGAAATAAAAGTTGTCGCGCAATCAGGATAAAACGGTATATAGGCCGCAAATTCGATACCTGATTTATTCCACATCTTATGGAAGCGTTTGAGACTCGCATACAACGTAGCCTGCCCGCCACGCGAGAAGCCCATGAGTACGATCCGTTGGGGATCGACACGGAGGTGCTTCGCTAATACGTCGAGTGCGCGATATGTCCAATATGAAATTGAGGCGGCCTAGCGCACCTTGATTGGTATTGACCGATGAAAGGCCGCGACCAGTAAAACCATCGAGTGCAAGCGTAGAAACGCCCATCGCATTTAGTTCTCTCGCCCACATCTCAATATTGCCGCCCATACCACCGGAGCCATGCTGGAGCACGACAACGGGTAAGCGACCAACCCCCGATGCGATCCGGAACAGTCCAGTCGTGATCGCTGCTTTTGCGTTTGAATCGCCAGCCAAGAATTGCGCATCGGACAGAGTAAGCGTGTCTATCGCGAGAAGTTCGGTTCGCGTCGCAAAATCGGACGATACAGATTCAGCTGGCGCGAGTGCAGGAATAAAATAAGTAGCCAACACCGCAACGATTCTGAGTAACTTCATCGTCGTCGCCCCCGAGGCAAGACACGGCGATGGTAGCAATCGGCCGCGATGCTCGGAAGGGGTCGGGCTCAGTGATGTCCGCTTTGGGTGCCCGGACCTTGAACGCATTCCGCTGATCGAGCGATAGAGCGCGATAATCTTCGAGCTCGCTCAAATCGACTTCGTTGCGACCCGCCATAGCGGCCTCCACCATTTGTATGTGCTTCAGGTCGGCTTTACGGGCTCCGCTTAATCACGTAAAGTGAATAGTCACGAGTAATTTGATCTTGGAATGAGAACGATGGATTTAGCTGACCTTCATATTTTTAGGACCGTTGTGACCGAAGGCGGCGTGACTCGCGCGGCCGAGCGTCTCAACCGAGTGCAGTCCAATGTGACGACTCGCGTGCGTCAGCTCGAAGAGGACTTGGGTGTGTTGCTGTTCATCCGCGAGGGCAAACGGCTACATCTATCGCCGACTGGAAGGGTGCTGCTCGATTATGCCGACCGCCTGCTCGACCTTGCACAAGAGGCGCGCGTGGCTGTTCGTGACAACGCGCCGCGTGGGCCACTGCGTCTCGGTGCCATGGAGAGCACCGCCGCGATCCGCCTACCTGCGCCGCTGAGCGAATTTCATCGGCGTTATCCGGAAGTAAAGCTTGATCTTTCGACACGCCCAATCAGCGAGCTCACTGAGCGCGTTTTGGCCGGCGACCTAGACGCTGCGCTGGTCGCGGAGCCGATTTCCGACGCTTTCGAAAAAGCTAAGATCTACGATGAAGAACTCGCTCTCGTTTCCGCCGCTGATCATGCCCCGATCCGTTCACCGCGCGATGTGCAATCGGAGACCGTACTTGCATTTGAGCATGGTTGCCCTTACCGACTTCGCCTGCAGCAGTGGTTTGCTCGCTCGGGCGAGCTGCCCGCGCGGATCGTCGAAATGTCATCGTGGCACGCCATTTTGGGTTGCGCCGCTGCCGGCATGGGCATCGCGGTGATGCCAAAGACGGTACTAGTAACATTCCCTCAAAGGAACTTTCTAAAGGCGCATCCGCTGCCTGCGGAGCTCAATCATGCACCCACTGTGCTCATCTGGCGTAAGGGCTCCCGCTCTCCGAAACTCGTTGCCCTAATGAAAGTGCTCGGCTCGAACACCAGCCGAACTTCGCGTCGCAAGAACCGATGACGTCCGCTAGGACCGATATCGACTTGCCAGATCGAATTGACGGCTGAATGCGCAGCCGAACCCCGTTCATCTCCTCACGGGATTAAAACAATCTCATTTATTCATTTTGCAAAGATCTTGGCCATTGCTAAAGCGCCGAGGACCTCATCATCTGGAGGCAAGCAATGTCAAAGGGCTATTGGATCGTTCGCGTCTCCGTTCATGATCAGGCTCGGTATCCCGAGTATCTCGCGGCAGCTCAGCCGGCTTTCGCAAAGTACGGTGCCAAGTTCATTATTCGCGGCGGGATCTACGAAAAAATGGAAGGCAGTGATCGAGAACGCAACGTTGTGGTCGAATTCAAGGACCACGCAACCGCTATGGCTTGCTATCAAAGTCCTGAGTATCAAGCAGCAAGATCCTTGCGTCAAAAATATGCCGACAGCGACTTCGTTATCGTCAAGGGTGTGGGTGCTTGAATTTGCGTGCGCTTTTTCGCCCGGCGGGAGTGTGAGCGCGGCAAATTCACGGAATTCTTGAAGAATGAATATGAGATCTGATCAGAGAGTTTTGGTCAAAAAGACCTGGACCGCTATTCTTCCAACTGCGGATTCAGCAGCGTCGCTGTTCTATCAGAAGCTATTTGAAATCGACCGCGAAGCAAGAAAGCTTTTCCAGCACATTGATATGTGTGGGTACAAAAGAAGGCTAATAGAAGCGTTCAGCTATGTCGTCGATGGTCTTGATCAGCCCGACCGCTTAATGTCGACCGACGAGGTGATTGAATAGCGCCCGATGTCCGCTTTTGGCCCAAAGCGGACATCCAAAGCAGTTATTCGATTGCGGGACAGCGAAAATAAGCTAGTCGTGTCCCCGCGGAAAATCGTGTTACTCGGTTATTGTCGTCGATCCTCAAGACGATCTGATCGGTAAAACGTCCGCTGGGTGTCGAGCAGTCCGCTACCAACCGGACGGTATTGTCGTCAACCTTGCGTTCCTTGATATGGCAGGCTGTAAAGCTGTCTGTGAATTGGTCGCCCTGAACAATGAATCCATTTCCATACAAATCAGAATGATCGGCCATTGATATCCTGTTATTTTTCTTTACGAAAATCTGAGAGCAAACGTTAGGATCGCTGGCCCAAGCGCCATTTAAATCTGCGGCAAACGCATGAAAAACGGGTAGCAAGGTGAGTGTGAACCCGATCAATATTTGTTGGTTTGGCATTCGTAGCGCTCAAATGATATTGCCGCATTCTCTCACGAGAGCGCACCAACGAAAATATCTCGCGGCATGTCAGGAAATGGACAATCACGGGTCGCAAATCGGCATTGCATGTCCGCTTTTTGGGGGTAAAGCAGACATGGGTTGCTGCACTGCATGAGTCCGCTTTTGATCCAGCAGACAAAACCCTCTACGCCCCTTACTGCCTTTTCTCTGCTAACCTTTGAAGCGCTACTGGCGTCTAGGGAGTGACAAATGCGACAGCGTCTGTTCGGCATGGCGGTGATTCTGCTCTTGGCGTCGAGCATCAGTGCTTACGCCGAATGTGTTCCGCCACCGCCACTCGCAGATGTGACCACAAAAGTCGATACCGAAGGTGCCGTCGCCAAAGTGCTCAAAATTGCCGGCATCACTTTGAAGGCCGATATCGCGATCGAGCGAAAATCGATTTTCACACAGTTCCCCAATGCCAATCAGATGGTGGTGGCGCTGGTCGCCATCTATCAGTACTGCACGCAGCTCGAAGTAGTCAAAACCCTCACCGATGAACAGAAGCTTGAAAAGCTCGCCGCGTATCAGACCACCTGGCTCATGGCGGCCGCCGGTCCTCGCGCGATAGCGACCACAGCGGACAAAAACGGCGGGGCCGCGCCCGACAGGCCGCGCAGCCACGACAAACGATCCGGTCGGATGCTCAATAATGTCCTGCTGTTGCGCATCGCCATGGATCACACGCCCATGGTCCGAATTAAGACCGGGAAGATTTCCTGGGTTGACATTTATTTGAATCCGGTACCGCTTTGGATCACCGACATGAACAAGTCCTTTGTCATCGTTGGGTCTGCTGCAACCGAGGCGGAAGGTCGGCAACGAATGCAGGGGCTAAAAATATCGCACCCGCAATATGATTTCGAGCTGTATGAGCCTTACGGGACCAATACCAACTATGGAATCATGATGGCGTCCTGGGTGTCCAAGCAGCGCGCCGGAGAAGCTTTGCAGGCTGCCAAGCAGATCGAGCGAACGAGTTTTATTTGGGAGTGCCGAGGAACTGGCGATAGGTGCTGATAGGAGCGACGGAACTCTGCCACAACGCCATTCGCTTTCGAGGGCAAAGCGGACATCGCCTTTTGCGCTACACATGTCTGCTTTTGACCCAAAACGGACATTAACCCTAACCAAAGGTTTCCGTTGGCGCCGGTTTGACTTTCACTATTCATTGGGACCGCACCACCGATCAGGGCAGGAAAGCTCGGAATGCATATGCGGAGCCTAGTTCTGTGCGCCGCGACAGTGACGCTCAGCATTACATCGGCGTCCGCGACCATGCGGATCGCCGACGATCGCGGTGGTCAGATCGGTCGCTATTTAGAGGCCTTCACAACGGTGCGCTCATCGGGTGAGCTCGTCATCGTTGATGGAAATTGTTTGTCGGCTTGCACGCTGGTACTCGGTGTCGTCCCGCTTGAACGGATTTGCGCCACGCACCGAGCGCGGTTCGGCTTTCACGCAGCGTGGATGCTCGACCCTGACGGAAGGCCGGTGACAAGCCCATTGGGCACGCAGACTCTGTGGAGTGTCTATCCAGCCTCGGTTCGACGATGGATCAGCACGCACGGTGGCCTGTCAGGCAATATGATCTTCATGCAAGGTCGGGATCTCGACGGCATTATAGCAAGCTGCGATCGCGATGGGCGAGCGCAGGCACGATCTGCGCGACGGCTTAAGCCGACTCCGGTGCGCTATGAATCTGCAAGCGCTTCCAGTGATCGCCGCTGAGGCCATCACGCGTCCAAACCAGAGATAGTGAACGCCCTGCTAGCGCGCGCCGGTCGCGCACAGCGCCACGACGACGACTACTCGTTCAAGTCGGCCAAGGCCGCGCTGCGTTGCCAGAGCAACACAGCAGATCGGTCATCCTGTGCCCACGACGACGGCGTAATCGGCACGGATCTGTAAAAGTATTTCCCCGTCACCTCGGCAACGTGTGGCGAGGAAGCGAGATAGACCATCGTTTCTGCGCCCTCAGCAGGGGAAATCGCAAAAAACTTGGCGAACCTAATGAGAGGTGAGATCAAACCGCCGCTTTGGTCGCCGAAGCGCGTGGCGACGAAACCAGGATGCAGGCAATTCGCAGTGACACCCAAGCCGTGCAGGCGGCGAGCGAGCTCACGCGTGAATAGGATGTTGCATAGCTTCGACTGACCGTAGGCTTTCCTGGCGCCGAAGCTCTTTGCCGATTGAAGATCGTCGAAATCCAGCGTGGCTTCCTGGTGCGCGGCGGAAGCCGTATTGATGATGCGTGCTGGAGCCGAGGCTGAGAGCCGCTCGCGCAATCGCGCTGTCATAACGAAATAGGCCATGTGATTGAGTGCGAAGGTGCGTTCAAGCCCGTCTTCCGTGAGCCGGCGCGACGCAAATAGCGCGCCCGCGTTGTTGATCAGAACGTCGACGCGCGGCTCGTGGTCGGCGATTTGAGCCGCCACGCGTCTCGTCTCGTCCAAGCGAAGGAGATCGGCAAAGTGCGCGCAGTGGGCGATGCCCGGGGCGCTGTCGCGAAGCCGGGCGAGGGTGGCCCCCGCGCGGGACTCGTCCCGTGCGACCAAGATGATCCGGGCACCCATTCTTGCGAGTGCGACGGCGGCGACCTCGCCAATTCCGGACGTGCCGCCCGTAATGACAACGACTTTTCCCCTCATGGTCGTTCTCGTCTGTCGAGGGCAGGCTGATATTGAGGCCAAATTTACGCGTCACCAACCTCGAGACCAAGTAAGCTTTTTTTCAGAACCGAAGAGCGATGAGACGGCGCGAGTTCATCAGGCTCGCCGGCGCTGAGGGCTTCAATCCTTCCGCCCCATCGGAAAAGCGATAAAATTGGTGCGCCGTTAAACGAAGCGTTCTCAAGAGGGTGCCATGCTCCGTCGCGACTTCATTTCTTTTCTCGCCGGCGCGTTGGTCGCCGGGTCACGCGTTGCGATCGCCCAGACCCCATCTAAGGTCTACCGTGTCGGTACGCTCCTCCCAGGTGCGCCGGTAGACGAGAAATCGCCCCTTGGGGCGATCCTGCTGAAAAAGCTGGAGCAGCACGGCTACACACTCGGAAAAAACCTCGCGTACGAGGCACGCGGCGCCGGGGGCCAGGTCAGTAAGCTTGGCGAGATTGTCAACAGCATGAAGGCTAATGGTGTGGATGTGATCGTCGCCGGCGGCTTTCCAACCACCCTCGCCTGCAAGGTCGCGAATGTGCCGACGGTGGTCTTCCTTGGAGCCGGTGATCCAGTCGCGACGCGCCTTATCGACAGCCTTGCGCACCCGGGTGGCAACATCACCGGCATTTCTGACAACGCGGCGGCTCTCGCCACCAAACGTCTCGAGTTGATCAAGCAAGCGGTGCCGAAGGTGCGACGGGTCGCGATGTTGTGGAACCGAAATGATCTCGGCATGAGCATGCGTTATGATGCCTCCGCCGACGCCGCGCGGTCCCTTGGAGTAACGGTGCAGGCGCTCGGTGTGCGCGAGCCCGACGATTTTATCGGAGTATTCGAAGCCATGGATCGCGACCCACCGGATGCCATCTTCATGGTCGCGGACTCGCTCACGACCCTCAATCGCAAGCGCATGTTCGACTACGCCGGCGCCACCATATTCCAGCCCTCTACGAATACGATGTCCCCAATGTGCATGACGGCGGCTTGATGTCCTATGGACCCGACCTGAAAGAAAGCATGGAACGCGCGGCTGGTCTGACCGCACGCATCTTGGGTGGCGCGCGGCCGGCTGATCTGCCGTTTGAGGAGCCGACACATTACAAGCTCGTCATCAACCTCAAGACCGCAAAGGCCACTGGCATCGAGCTGCCGGTAAATTTTTTTGGCACTCGCCGATGAGGTGATCGAGTAGCGATGCCAATTGCTGCACTGCACGAGTGCACTTATGACCCTTAGCGATATTCCAATATCGCTGACGAGTGTCTGTCTTCCGGTGTGAAACGGCCATGGCGCGGAGTTTGTGGTCTCGCGCCTGCCCGCGTGCACCTTTGCGCGATAAACTTCCGTCACGGACTAGCCGTAGGAGGCATTCATGCGTAGGCACCGTCCGACAGTATTTGTGACTTTCGTCGCAATGTTTCTCGCCAACGTTGCATCGGCACAGGTGAAGGCCACCGCACCAGAAAAGATGATGCCGGGTGACAAGGCGAAGAAGATGCGCGCATGCGCAAAGATGGCCGAGCAACAGAAGGTAAAAATGGAAGACCGCTCCCGCTTCGTAAATGAGTGTGTTGCAGCAGGAGCAAAATAGGTATGAATCATGAGCAGGCCATGACTAGCCGAACGACCGCTTTTGGCCTTTAGCGGACTTTTCACCTGTCGCATTTGATGTCGCTTTCGGGGGCAAAGCGGACGTGGGCTGGTGCATTGCATATGTCTGCTTTTGACCCAAAGCGGACATGTGCAGTGCGCTGCACAGGTCCCATCTCACCCCTTCCTGAGCACACGTAATGGCAAATGCCTGCTTTTGACCCAAAGCGGATATGCCTCTTACTCGTCGCGGCGCCATATCTCGTAACCGATTTCCTTAGCGATCAATCCATCGCGGATATGGAAATTGTGCAGCAATCTCATCTTTACCTTGGTGCCGATGGGAAACGGGCAATTCTCGAAGCCATCGCCGGAGATGCGAAACGTTGCCCACATGTCATCGAACACGCGGTCGGGTGTTGCGAAGCGTTCGATCGGCTGAAAGGTGATCCCTTCTGCGGACTTAAACACGCGCAGATACATGTTCTTGATCGTCTCCCGCCCCAGATAACTGACGTTGCGAGCGGGCGTCTCCCAGACGGCATCCTCGGTATAAAGCTTGATGCATTCATCGATGCGGTCAGGATTTTCCTCATGTAAATGCATGTCGACTAGATCGAGCGCATATTGGCACTTTTCCTCATATGTCTTCGGCACGTTACGACGAGCAAGAAGTTGCTCAACCGTCTCTCGGGATTTTTCGATGATATTCATGGTCTTCCCCTGTTCAGCGTGCGCAACGAGTTGTGCTGGCCAAGACCACCTAATGGTACGCTGTGTGTCAGCGCGGGCGAAGTGTCCCTAGCTGATATGCTAGTACCGCTTACGTATGTCTGCTTTTGGGGGGTAAAGCGGAAGAGCTTGTGCACCGCACGTGTCTGCTTTTGACCCAAAGCGGACATTGTCCGGCGTTTTATGTTGCAGCGCGAAGCGAGTCTCA
>Ga0182038_10000454_pt1 | contig 20474 bp, 21 predicted proteins | sample sta12Can44000108_FD_125976 | JGI IMG/M metagenome (GOLD analysis project Ga0182038, IMG submission 125976) | Lab enrichment of tropical soil microbial communities from Luquillo Experimental Forest, Puerto Rico - statanox.12C.anox.44.000.108 | ecosystem: Environmental > Terrestrial > Soil >...
GCCGCGGGCGTGAGCGTCGAATTGCATTTGTTCCCTGGGACCTTCCACGGCTCGATGTTGATCCAACACGCGGCGATCTCGAAGCGCGAGCAGGCCGAGACGATCGCGGTGCTGCGCCAAGCGCTAGCGCTGTAGCGCCCTTGGCTGCCCAGGGGCGCTGGCGCTCAGTCCGGCTGTGCCGCAGGGCGTTTCGGATCGAGCACGTCGACGCCGTCGTTCTCCCAGGCCTGTCGCATGGCCTCGGCGCCTTTGAGCCGCACCCAGGCAGCTTCGGTCGCGGTGATGGGAGTCGCCGACAGGAATTTCACCGGATCACGAGGCGGCTCCAGCGAAAGATCCGCGATGTCGCTGTGGCCCAACAACACCGCGGCGAACGGCACCCGCCCCGTCGGCGATGTCCACAGCGGCGAGCCGAGGTCGATCAGCGCTCCGGCGTCCAACACCACGCCGTCGACGGCCGGCGTTGACGCTACGATTGCCAGGCTGCGGGCAATGCCGGTGGCCGGCCCGGGATCTCGAAGGCGCAGCACGATTTCGGCGCGCGGGCCGCGCTCGGGGTCGGCGCGGATTTCCGTCGGATCGGCCATCGGATGGCGCGAGCACCCCAGCGACACGTAGTGCACTATCCCTTCTGGTCCGTCCGTCCATTCGCGAAATCGCAGCACCTCGATCGGTTCGGTGCCCAGAAAGGTCACGCTTGCCGAATCGGGCTCTCCGGCGAAATGGCCGCGCAGGTGCGCGCGCACCCGGTCCAGAATGTGAGTCACTCGGCCGGCGCGATGGTGAGGTTCACCCCGGAGTCGCCGTCGAAAACGGCCAGTTTCGTCGCGTCGAGAGCCAACTCGATCGACTGCCCTATTGTCGCGTTCGACTCCGCGGGAACCCTTGCAATGAAATGGTTTTCGCGCACTTCGCCCTCGGCCTCCAGTTCGTCCAGCTGAGCCGAGCGCACCGCCGGACCCGCAGTGGTGAAGTACACGTATTTGTCGGCACCCAGCGATTCGACCAGGTCGACCTTCACCTCGAAGGTCAGCGCTCTGATGCGCTGGTAGCCATCGATAAATGCGGCATCGGCCAGGTGCTCGGGTCGCACGCCGGCGATCATGTTTTCCGATTTCGGGTGCTGTCCGATCACCTGCTGGACTTCCGGCGTCAGCATCACCTCTCCGAAGGCCAGGTTGAGGCCGGTCGGCGTCGGCGTCGCGGGGAAGAAATTCATCGCCGGCGAGCCGATGAAGCCCGCGACGAAAAGGTTGGCGGGACGCTCGTAGAGTTCGTCGGGAGTGCCGATTTGCTGTGCCACGCCCCCGTGCATCACCACCACGCGGTCGCCCAGCGTCATCGCCTCGGTCTGGTCGTGGGTGACGTAGACGGTGGTGGTGCCCAATCTCCGCTGCAGCCGGGCGATTTCACCGCGCATCTGCACCCGCAGCTTGGCATCCAGGTTGGATAACGGCTCGTCCATCAAGAACGCCTTGGGATGGCGCACGATCGCCCGGCCCATCGCGACCCGCTGTCGTTGCCCACCGGACAACTGGGAGGGCTTGCGGTCCAAGAGTTCGGTCAGGTCAAGGGTTTTGGCCGTCTCCTCGACCTTTTTGGCGATCTCGCTCTTCTTCATCTTTGCCAGGGTCAGCGGGAAGGCGATGTTCTGGCGCACCGTCATGTGCGGGTAGAGCGCGTAAGACTGGAACACCATTGCGATATCGCGGTCCTTGGGCGCCTTCTCGTTCATCCGTTCGCCACCGATGCGCAGCTCGCCCGACGAGATATCCTCAAGGCCGGCAATCATGTTCAGCGTCGTGGTCTTGCCGCAGCCGGAAGGCCCCACCAGGATCAGGAATTCGCCGTCGGCGATGGTGATGTTCAGGTCCTTCACGGCCGCCGCGCCGTCGGCGTAACTCTTGTTGACGTGGTCCAACACAATCTCGGCCATCGCGCTATCCCTTCACGGCGCCAGAGGTCAAACCGGCGACGATGCGTCGTTGGAAGACTAGTACAAAGACGATGATCGGGACCGTGATCACCATGGCGCCGGCCGCGATCGATCCGGTTGGTTCCTCGAACTGCGAACTGCCGGTGAAGTTCACGATCGCAACAGGCGCGGTGATCGCCGCCTTCGTGGCGGTCAGCGACAGCGCCAGCAGCAGGTCGTTCCAGGCGAAGATGAACACCAGAATCGCCGCGGTCACCAGTCCGGGCGCCGCCAGCGGCACGATCACCCTGCGGAAGGCCTGACCCGGCGTGGCCCCGTCCATTTTGGCCGCCTTCTCCAGATCCCACGGGATCTCCCGGAAGAACGCCGACAGCGTGTAGATGGCAAGGGGCAATGCGAAAGTGATGTAGGGCAGGATCAATCCGGGCCAGGTGTCGAACAAACCGATCCGGCGTTCGATGTTGAACAACGGGGTGACCAGCGAGATCGCCGGGAACATCGTGATCAGCAGGGCGGCACCGACAAGCAGTCGCTTGCCGGGGAAGCTCAGCCGGGCAATCGCGTAGGCCGCCATCGCGCCGAGCACCACCGCGATCGCGGTGGTGGTCAAGCCGATCCCAATGGAATTGATCAGCGCCGAGCTGAAGATGTCGCCCCGGAAGATGCCGCGGTAGTTGTCGAAGGTCACCGACGACGGAATCAGCTTGCCGTCCTTGACCGTTGACGTCGGTTTGAGCGACAGGCTGAGAATCCACAGCACCGGGATCAACGCGTACATCACGACCAAGGCGTCCACCACGACCCAGAACGTGGCGCGCCGAGCACGTTCAGCGCCCACCGAGATCACCCCCGGGCGCGGCCGCGCCGAACACCTTGACGAAGACCAGCGCGATAACCCCCACGCAACAGAAGATCAGCACGCTGATCGCCGAGCCCAGCCCCACGTTGAAACCCTTGAAAAGGTTGTCGTAGCCCAGGACCGACACCGACCCGGTGTCGTTGTTGCCCGCGGTCAGCACGTAGATGTTGTCGAAGATCCGGAATGCGTCCAGCGTCCGGAACAGCAGCGCCACCACGATCGCCGGCTTGATGATCGGCAACATGACCCTGGTGAGCCGCCGCCACGCGCCGGCGCCGTCGACCTGCGCGGCTTTCAGCAGATCCTCGGGTACCAGCGCCAGCCCGGCCAGCAGCAGCAGCGACATGAACGGCGTCGTCTTCCAGACCTCGGCGATCACGACGATGCCCAGCGACGGGATCTGCTCGGTCAGCGGCGCGCTGCCTTGCGGCAGCAGGTTGGCCAGATAGCCGGTGCCGGGCGTCCAGGCGTAAAACCAGCTGTACGACGCGACCGCTGTCACGATGCCGTACGGGACCAACACCGCCGTCCGCACCAAACTCCTGCCGACCAAAGTACGGTGCATCACCAGGGCCAGCGCGAGTCCGAGCGCGAACTCCAACGTCACAGAAACCACCGTGATTCCCAGCGTCACCGCCAACGCCGTCCACCAATACCGGTCGGTCAGGATCGTTTGGTAATTGCCCAACCCGATGAACGCGGTGTCGTTGGGGGCGGCAAGGTTGTTGCGCTGCAGGCTAAGCCACACCGCGTAGCCGATCGGATAGCCCGTCACCACCAGCATCAAGATCGCTGCCGGCGCCACCAGGAGGAACGCGAGTCGCTGTTCCGAGCGCTTCACGGTAGCAGTCCTTTGCCGTCGATGGCCTTCTGCACCTGCACGGCGAGTTCGTCGGCTGTGGACTCGGGGTCGATCTGGTTGACCGGGCTCAGCGTCGCCGACAGCCGCAGCGACACCGCCTGATACTCCGGTGTCGCGGGCCGCACCGCGGCGTCGGTGAGTTGTTGGCGGATGACGGCGTACATCGGATACTTCGCCTGGAATTGCGGGTCCGAGTACAGCGAGGCGCGCACCGCCGGCAGGCCCCCGTCGATCGAAACGTACTTCTGGCTCTGCAGGGTGCGCAGGCACCGGACGGCTTCGAACGCTTCAGCTTTGTGCCGGGTGGTGCGTGCGACGGCCAGGTTCAACCCGCCGATCGTCACCCTTGCCGGATGTCCGGCCGTCACCCCGGGATAGGGCGCGAAACCGAACACCTTCCGGCTGGCGTCGTAGGCGATGCGGAACTGCTCGTCGCTGGGCGCGAACGATCCGGCGTCGTTGATGCTGCCGGCCAATTCGGGAACCCGGTTGAGCGGCAGGAAGGGCACACCACCCTTGACCGCGTTCTCCAGCATGGACGCCAGCACGAACGGCCAGTTGACCTCCATCGCGGCCTTGCCCTGCTCCAGCGCCAACCGCGCGGTGGCTTCGTAGCTGCGGGTGAGCGACGGGTCGGCCCCGGGCGCGGTGGCAACCGATTTGAGGATTCGCAGCGCGTTGACGGTGGCGGCCCGGTGCTCCGGGGTGTCGGTGAGCGTGACGTGGCGGCCATCGTCGGAGAGCACCTGACCGCTGGCACTGACCAGCAGGGTGTTGAACCACACCACCAGGCCTTCGCCCTGGTTCGCCTGCACGCCGATCCAACTGGGCTCGCCCGCGGCGTGCAACCGGGCGGACTCGGCCACCATGGCGCTCCAGTCCTGCGGCGGTTGAGCTATCAAATCCGCACGGTACCAAAGCAATTGGGTATTGGTCGTGACCGGCGCGGCATAGAGTTTGTGCTTCCAGGTTGCCGAAGCGAGCGGGCCGGGCAGGGTATCGGCGGTGGCGTCGCCCTCAGCCTGCCCCGCTGGGTCCGCGGATAACGGCAGCGCCCAACCCGCCTCGGCGAACTCGGCGGTCCACACCACGTCCATCGCGATCACGTCCAGGCTGTGGTCGTTGGCGGTGATCCGTCGGGCCAGCTGCAATCGTTGCTGATCGGGGCCTCTGGGCAGGCTGACGTGGGCAACCACGTAGCGGCCACCGGCTTGTTCGGTGCAGCGCCGGGCGAGCACGGTGAACGTCGCGCTGTCTGAGGCCGGTGTGTAAACGCTGATCACCAGCCCCGAAACGCCGGACCCGCAGCCCGACACCCAAGCGATGGTCAACGCGGCCAGGACAGCCCCACCCAGCCGCCGTATGCCGCTGCGACGCACCTCAGATCGCCAGGCGCGCCAGCAGGTCCCGCGCCTTCTCGGCGTTTTGCGGATCGCAGAGCACGTCATAGCGGCCGGCCACCAACTGCATGGTCGAGCTGAAATCCCGTGTGCCACGGGCCATTGCGTACGGAACCGCGGAGGTGATCAAACCGAAGAACACGCCGGCGACCAGACCGGTGACCAGCGCGGCCCATGGATTGGGGCTGAAGAAGCCGAGCACCAACCCGATGAACAACCCGAGCCAGGCCCCACTGATGATGCCGCCACCGAGCACCTTCGGCCAGCTCAGCCGGCCGGTGACCCGTTCGACCTGCATGAGGTCGACGCCGACGATGGTCACCTGCTGCACGGGAAATTGTTGGTCGGACAGGTAGTCGACGGCGCGCTGCGCCTCGGCGTAGGTGGGATACGACCCGACCGGCCAGCCCTTGGGCGGCGTCGGTAATGCGGGCACACCACGGCGACCGGGCGCCCCGCCCGGGGGCGTTGCGCCGGGAACTTGTCCAGGCTGGAATGGATTAGTCATTTGCCACCCATTGTCCTCCGCGTCGGCCATAGTCTCATCCCCGGGCCTGGCCACCGCGCATGGGCTAGGTTGAACAGCATGTCAGCTCCCGGCGGTGGCTTCGGCGAGGGCGCCCAAGGGGACGAGGCCAACCCGCCGCCGGCTCCCTGGCAACACCCGGCGCCCGACTACCCACCCCCCGCATACGGGCCGCCGCCGAGTTATGGCATCCCGCCGGGGCCACCGCAATTCGGCGGTCCGCCGCCCGGCTACTTCCGGCCGCCCGGCTATGGGCCGCCGCCCTATCCGGGCGGCTATTACCCGGCGCCGGACTATCCGGGTGGCTACGGGCAGCCGGAAGCGATGCAGCCCGGGATGAGCGGGCTGGCGATCGCGTCGCTGATTTCGTCGTTCGTCGGCGTGTTCTGCTGCCTCGGCTCGATCGCGGCCATCGTGCTGGGCGCGATCGCGCTCAACCAGATCAAGCGGACTCGCCAGGATGGTTACGCCCTGGCCGTGGCCGGCATTGTGATCGGCATCGCGACGCTGATTGTCTTGTTGATCGTCATGATCTTCGCGTCGCGTTCGCATTAGCCGCGACTGGCCGACACTCGTCGTCTGCCATCCGTGCGACGCCTGCCTAGGCTCTCTTGTATGGCATCGGTCAACAGGGTGTACGTGGCGCGGCTGCCGCGGATGTTGGTGTTGGGTCCACTCGGCGAATCGTTCGGGCGCGTCCGCGATGTCGTGATCAGCATGAGCATCGTCCGGCAGCAGCCGCGCGTCCTGGGACTGCTCGTCGATTTGGCGACCCGCCGCAGCATCTTCATCCCGTTCCTGCGGATCGCCGCCATCGAGCCCAACGCCGTCACGCTCAACACGGGCAGCGTGTCGCTGCGCCATTTCGAACAGCGGCCCGGCGAGGTGCTGGCGGTAGGCCAGGTGCTCGACACCATGGTCAAGGTCAACGACCCCGAGCTGCCGGAGCTGGCGGGCCTGGACGTGGTGATCACCGACCTGGGAATCGAACAAACCCGAACACGGGACTGGCTGGTGAGCCGGGTCGCCGTGCGCACCCAACGACGGTTGGGACGGCGCGGCCCCGTGCACGTCGTGGACTGGCAGAACGTGCAGGGGTTGACCCCGTCGGCGCTGGCGCTGCCCGGTCAGGGGGTGGCGCAGCTGTTGGACCAGTTCGACGGTCGCAAGCCGGTCGACGTGGCCGACGCCATCCGCGGACTGCCGCCCAAGCGGCGCTACGAGGTGCTCAAAGCGCTCGACGACGACCGGCTGGCCGACATCCTGCAGGAGCTGCCGGAGTTGGATCAGGCCGACGTGCTCTCGCAGCTGGGCACCGACCGATCGGCCGATGTGCTGGAGGAGATGGATCCCGACGATGCCGCCGACCTGCTCGGGGTGCTGAATCCGACGGACGCCGAGATGCTGCTGACCCGGATGGACCCCGGGGACTCCGAACCGGTGCGTCGACTGCTGGCGCATTCCCCCGACACCGCGGGCGGTTTGATGACCTCGGACCCGGTGGTGCTGACCCCGGACACTGCAGTCGCCGAGGCGTTGGCGCGGGTCCGCGACCCCGACCTCACCACCGCGCTGTCGTCCATGGTCTTCGTGGCACGCCCGCCGACCGCGACCCCCACCGGTCGCTATCTGGGCTGCATACCGCTGCAGCGGCTGCTGCGCGAACCGCCGGCCGAACTGGTCGGCGGGATCGTCGACAGCGACCTGCTCACCCTGACGCCGGAGACCCCGCTGGCTGCGGTCACCCGCTACCTCGCCGCATACAACCTGGTGTGCGGACCGGTGCTGGACGACCAGAACCACCTGTTGGGAGCGGTGACCGTGGACGACCTGCTCGATCACCTGCTGCCGCACGACTGGCGCGTGGATATGCAACAACTCGACGCCATCGGCCGGCTCGAGGAACTGGGAGGATCGGTGTGAACAAATCCACGGCACCCCGACGGCTCTACACCCCGCGGACATCACGCAGGTATTCCCCGCGCGTGGATCCGGAGGCGATGGGGCAGTTCACCGAGTCGATCGCGCGCTTCTTCGGCACCGGCCGCTACCTGCTGATACAGACCATCATCGTGTTGTTGTGGATCGCGCTGAACGTATCCGCGGTTACTCTGCGCTGGGACCCGTACCCGTTCATCCTGCTCAATCTGGCCTTCTCCCTCCAGGCCGCCTACGCGGCGCCGCTGATCCTGCTGGCCCAGAATCGTCAAGAGAACCGGGACCGGGTCGCGCTCGAAGAGGATCGTCGCCGCGCCGCCCAGACCAAAGCCGACACCGAGTATCTGGCCCGCGAACTGGCCGCGTTGCGGCTGGCGATCGGCGAGGTGGTCACGCGTGAATACCTGCGTCACGAGCTGGAGGACCTGCGCACTATGCTGACCGGGCGACAACCGGAAAGCACGGACGCGGAGGCCGTACGGGGGAATGACGAATTGGAGCGGACCGCTAAGAAATCCCTCTAATTATCAATTCAGCCATTGCGCCACTCCCGTCACGGGGGTTATGTATTGTGATCTGGTTCACGAAGCTAAGCAATTAGCTTCCCGAACTTAGGACGGTCGAGTGCGCATAGGGGGAAGCTGGGGTGCACGCCCGGCCGCTGCCGCGCGCCGACTGTGCGCACTTCGCGTAACCCCCACCCAGGCCTTCGGCGTCGCGGCGATTGCTCCCCTGGTGTTCGCCGGCGCGGTCGGGGGCGCGCCCCCCTCGATCCACGGACAGGTCCCGCCGGCACACGGCCAGCTCCCGCCGGTGCGCACCGCCATCACCCCGGTGGCCGCGGTTTCTCCCGCCGTCCCCGATCTCACCGGCCCGGCGGTCATCGCCATGCCGCGGGCACCGAACGCCTTCCATGTCGCGGAGGGCGCTTCCTCTGCGCCACCACCACCGATGATCGTGAGTGCGCCTGGCGCGCTTGGTATTCCGTCGATCGCACTGGCCGCATACCGCAGCGCCGAGCAGAAGATGGCCGTTGCGGCCCCGGGCTGCGGCGTCAGCTGGAACCTGTTGGCCGGGATCGGGCGCATCGAGTCGGGCCACGCGCGCGGCGGCGCCGTTGACGCGCGCGGCACCGCGGTGGTCCCGATCTACGGCCCCACGCTGGACGGCACGCTGCCGGGCAACGAGGTCATCCTCCAGAGCATGGTCGGCAATCGCCCCACGTACGCGCAGGCCATGGGGCCGATGCAGTTCTTGCCCGGCACCTGGGCACGCTATGCGGTCGACGGCAAGGGCGACGGAGCGCCCGATCCGCAGAACCTGTTCGACTCCGCGCTGGCGGCCGCCCGGTACCTGTGCACCGGCGGGCTCAACCTGCGCGACCCCTCGCAGGTGATGTCCGCGATCCTGCGCTACAACAACTCGATGGCTTACGCGCAGAACGTGCTGGGTTGGGCCGCGGCGTACGCGACCGGCGTGGTGCCGGTCGACCTGCCGGTGATGACCGGCCCGCCCCCGCCGCTCGGCGACGCCCACGACGAGCATCCCGAAGGGCTCGGACCCGGCCTGCCGATGAACATCATCGGCCTGCCCGCAAACGATCCGATGGCGCGGACACCGCTGATCGACTTGAGCGGCCAACCTCCGTCCGCCCAGCCGTGGACCCCGTGGCAGCAACCGGCGCAACAGCCCGGCTGCACAATCATCTGCATCGGCCCGTAAAACCGGCGTCAGCCCCGGCCGCCTGACCGGCCGCCAAGCGCGCCCGCCTACACTCGGCGTTGATGTCCAGTCACGACACTGCCGAGATGAGCGCGGCCATCCGCACCGCGCTGGGGAAGGTGATCGACCCCGAATTGCGGCGCCCGATCACCGAACTCGGGATGGTCAAGAGCATTGACATCGAGGCCGACGGCGGCGTGCACGTCGCGATCTACCTGACCATCGCCGGCTGCCCGAAGAAGGCCGAGATCACCGAGCGCGTGACCAAGGCGGTCGCCGACGTTCCCGGCACCGGGGCGGTGAAGGTCAGCCTGGATGTGATGAGCGACGAGCAGCGCACCGAGCTGCGCAAGCAGTTGCGCGGGGATGCCCCCGAGCCCGTCATCCCGTTCGCCCAGCCCAACTCGTTGACCCGGGTCTATGCGGTCGCGTCCGGCAAAGGCGGAGTCGGGAAGTCCACCGTCACGGTCAACCTGGCCGCCGCCATGGCCGCCCGCGGCCTGTCGGTCGGCGTGCTGGACGCCGACATTCATGGCCACTCCATCCCCCGGATGATGGGCAGCACCGACCGGCCCACCCAGGTCGAGTCGATGATCCTGCCGCCCGTCGCCCACGACGTGAAAGTCATCTCGATCGCCCAGTTCACGCAGGGCAACACCCCGGTGGTCTGGCGCGGGCCGATGCTGCACCGGGCATTGCAGCAGTTCCTGACCGACGTCTACTGGGGAGATCTTGACGTCCTCCTGCTCGACCTCCCGCCCGGCACCGGCGACGTCGCCATCTCGGTGGCTCAGCTGATCCCCGGCGCGGAGATTTTGGTGGTGACCACGCCGCAGCTGGCCGCGGCCGAGGTCGCCGAGCGGGCCGGCAGCATCGCGCTGCAAACCCGCCAGCGCATCGTCGGCGTCGTGGAGAACATGTCGGGGCTGACGCTGCCCGACGGCTCGAAGATGCAGGTGTTCGGCGAGGGGGGTGGCCGGCAGGTCGCCGAGCGATTGTCGCGTGCCGTCGGCGCCGACGTGCCGCTGCTGGGTCAGATCCCGCTGGAGCCGGCGCTGGTGGCCGCCGGCGATGCGGGCACTCCGATCGTGCTCAGCGCGCCCGACTCCCCGGCGGGCAAGGAACTGCGCGGCGTGGCCGACGGCCTGTCGTCGCGACGGCGCGGACTGGCGGGCGTGTCGCTGGGGCTTGACCCGACGCGACGCTGAGGAATCGCCCCCCGTGATGATCAGGTCGCGTCGGTGTCGAACGGCGTGTGCTCGGGGGCGTGCTGCACCGGCTGCGCCGGCTCCGGCGGCTTCGGGGGCGCCCCGTTGACCGGCCGGTCGAAGTTTCCGGTCAAAAAGGAGTCGTCGCCGTCCAGGAGGTGCTTGGTCAGCGCGGCACGCGGTGTCATGCCGCGCAGTTTCTGCAGCTCGCTGAGCGGGCCGCGCAGGTCATCGAACTCGGGCCCGATGTCCTGGCGCAGCTGCGTGGTCACCCCGGATAGGTACTCGCGCGCCTGCCGCAGGGCATTTCCCGTCCACCGGATGGCACCCGGGAGCCGCTCGGGACCGAGGATCACCAGGCCGACCACGACGAGAACCAGGATGTGCTCCCAGCTCAGGTTCGAGAACATCTAGCCATTATCCGGGTCCGGCTTCACCATCAGCGTGACGTGCCGCCCATCGCGGACGACCTCGATCGGGGCGTCCTGGCCGATGGTCAGCTGTCGCACGGCGACGACGAACTCGTCGGCGTCGGCGACCTTACGGTTGCCGACCTTGACTATCACGTCGTTTTCCAGGATCCCGCCCTTTTGCGCGGGGCTTCCTGCCTTCACGTTGGCGACCTGGGCGCCGGCGGCGATCGCGTTGCTCACCGACCGGGTGCTGACCCCCAGCGTCGGGTGCACGATCTTGCCGTCTTTGATCAGGGTCTCGGCAACCGACTTGACCTCGTTGATCGGGATCGCGAAGCCGAGCCCGCTCGCGCTGTCGGACAGCGACTTGCCCGCGGTGTCGATGCCGACCACCTGGGAATTCATGTCGATCAGCGGGCCACCGGAGTTGCCGTGGTTGATCGAGGCATCGGTCTGGAGGGCATCGATGACGGTGTCGGTGTCGGAGCCCTCGCCCGACAACGGGACGGGCCGGTGCAGAGCGCTGATGATGCCGTGGGTCACGGTGCTGCGCAGCCCGAGCGGCGCACCCGCGGCGAGGACCTCGTCACCGACGCGCACCTTGTCGGAATCGCCCAGCTGGGCCACGGTCAGGTTGTCGACGTTGTCGACCTTGAGCACGGCCAGGTCGGTCTTGGGGTCGCGACCCACCAGGTTAGCGGGCACTACCTTGCCGTCGTTGAAGACCACGGTCGTTTTGAACTGGCTGGGATTGTTCGCCGCCTCGGATATGACGTGGTTGTTGGTCACGATGTAGCCGCGGCCGTCGATGACGACGCCGGAGCCCTGCATGCCCTCCTGGTCGCTCTTCGACTCGATGGTCACCACGGCCCCGGCCGTCGCGGCCGCCACCTTGGCGAACCGGCCCGCCGGCTGTTCGCCGTTGCCGGCGGTCGACAGCGTCACCTTCGAGGTGGTGAACGCTTCGACGACCTCGGCCGTCTTGCGGCCGATCACACCGCCGATCAAGCCGATCACCAGCGCGATCAGCAGCAGTATCGCCAACGCCCGGTAGGAAACCTTGCGCCCGAAGAGCACGTCGCGCACGCCCAGCTTGCCGCCGTAGCCCGGCGGCGTGTGCGGCGCCGACGGGGATAGTGCCGGGGTCCCCAGAGCGGCCCCGGCCGAAGGGTCTCGCCAGGGGTCGTCGGCCTCTTCCGGCTGCGCGCCGTCCTTCTCGGTGGCCAGCGCGCCCGCATCGATGGGGTGGCGCTGCAGCGTGTCCACAACCCCGGCCGGCCGGCTGAACGCCTCCTGGAGAACGGGGTCGGCCCGTTGTTCGTGGGTCCTGAACTCGGTCTGCTCGCGGTACTTCTGCGGACGCACGCGCTCGGCGACAAAAGAGCCCTGCAGCCCGACGGGACGACTGAACGTCTGGTGCGCTGCGGGGTCGACCGGTGGCCGGGAGATGGGCCGCGGCGGCAGGCGGTATGTGCCGTCGTTGCCGCTGTCGTTGCCGTGGTCGGAGGTCACGTTACCCCTTTTGGATCCTGTTCTGAGCGCTCGAGACAGGCCCGTTAGCGGGCGCTGGGCGCAGCACCGGCGTTGTCGGTGTCCACCCTAGTATCCACGGCTCGCCGGCTACCGGCGCTTACGCTGGTCGCGCACGTCGCGGTCGGCCAACCGATCCGAAGCGGTGTCGTCGTCGGGCGGATAGTGCTGAATTTGGGACAGCAGCCCAAGCAAGTTGCTGGGGATACGGATCGGCTGGGAATCGCGCAACGCCGCACGTGCCCGGCTCTGATCATCGACCGCGTCGGCGCATTCCGGGCATAGTGAGAGGTGGTGCGCGGCGCGCAGGTGGGCGTTCATCCGCAGCTCACCGTCGACGAACGCCGCGATCGCCTCGATCGACAGGTGCTCGGTGGAGCCGAACCGGCGGGGCGCGCCGACCGGCGCGTCGCTCTGAGAGGCGAACTGTGCGGGGAGCCAGGAGAACGCGCGGCGAAATACCTCGCCTCGGTCGGCCATCACGGCTCCCTTCGTCACACACCTACCCCTCGAATGTAGCGCGAGGCGGTGCCGGATAGCGCGTTCTACCGACTGTCGGCGCGGGCGCCGTGTTCTGGATGTGCGGCCAGGTAGTCACGCAAGGCCTGACGGCCGCGGTGAATTCGGCTGCGCACGGTGCCCAGCTTCACGCCCAGGGTGGCACCGATCTCCTCGTAGGACAGACCTTCGATGTCACACAGCACAACCGCGGCACGAAACTCCGGCGGCAGCGAATCCAGGGCGGCCTGCAGGTCTGGCCCAAGCCGCGCGTCGTGGTAGATCTGCTCGGGGTTGGGCTCATCGGCGGGCACCCGGTCGTAATCCTCGGGCAGCGCTTCCATGCGGATGCGCGCGCGCCGCCGCACCATGTCGAGGAACAGGTTGGTGGTGATGCGGTGCAGCCAGCCCTCAAAGGTTCCGGGTTGGTAGTTCTGGACCGACCGGAACACGCGGATGAAGGTCTCCTGGGTCAGATCCTCAGCGTCCTGTTGGTTGCCGGAGAGCCGGTAGGCCAGCCGATACACCCGGTCGGCGTGCTGACGCACCAGCTCGTCCCACGACGGCATCGCGGCCTTGTCCCCCGTCGCGTCGAACACCGCGGTGCCCTGTAACGCGTCCGTCGTCTCCACCCACTCGTCGTCGCGGTATTCCTGGGCGTGAGACATGGTGGTCGGGCTCAAAAGCGCTGTGATGATTGGATCCTCCAGATTTGCCTTGCCGTGGAAGTTTGGCAGTTCGTCGACCGCTCCAACGCGCAGCTGCCACTGGGTATTCCCCGCACGGCGGGGTGTATCCCCTGTGTGGCGCGTTCCGCGTTCCATACGCATACCGTCGCCCATCGGCGTGTGCGCCGCATAAAAGCAATCTGAGGTTTGGCTGAGAAACCAGATCGTAACCAGCGTTGATCAGGCGGAATCCAGCGGTTAGTGAGCTGCGTCGCTCCAGGGGTTCCGGGAGTGTCGGCACGGGGCGACTCAAGCGCGCCTGACCGACCGCGCCGCGAATTGGAATACGCTGCGGGGCATGGACGCCACCGACGCCGAAACCCCCGCCCAGGCGGCCCGCAGTCGGGCCGAATCACTCTGCGCGCACGCCGAGGGGTCGATATCCGAAGATGCGGTCCTGGCGGCCGCCCGGGAACGCGCTGTGGAGATCGGCGCAGCGGCGGTGACGCCCGCGGTCGGTGCTCTGCTGAGCCTGCTGGCCAAGCTCAGCGGCGCCAAGGCCGTCGCCGAGGTGGGTACCGGCGCGGGGGTCAGCGGGCTGTGGTTGTTGTCGGGCATCAGCGACGACGGCGTATTGACCACGATCGATGTCGAGCCCGAGTATCAGCGGCTCGCCAAGCAGGCGTTCTCCGAGGCCGGCATCGGGCCCTCGCGCACCAGGCTGATCGGCGGCCGCGCCCAAGAGGTGCTCACCCGGCTCGCCGACGAGTCGTATGACCTGGTGTTCATCGACGCCGATCCGATCGACCAGCCGGATTACGTCGTTGAGGGCGTGCGGCTACTGCGATCCGGTGGCGTGATCGTGGTGCACCGGGCGGCGCTGGGCGGGCGGGCCGGTGATCCCACGGCGCGCGACGCCGAGGTGGCCGCGGTGCGCGAGGCGGCGCGGCTCATCGCCGAGGACGAACGGCTGACCCCCGCGCTGGTGCCGCTGGGCGACGGGCTGCTGGCCGCGGTCCGGGACTAGCTTTCCTGCGCCGGCTTGGCGCGCGCACAAATAGGCGAACTTCAAAAGCGATACCACCGGTGCTAGCGCATTCCCGGGTCGGGTGGTAGCCGCCGCGCGTTACTGCCGTGGCGGATCTGACTGCAAACAAATGACTCTTCGCCCTATCCCAACCTTTACGGATTCCTGACGGGGTGTCGCCTTGACTGCGGGCTGAACATGCGTTTAGCGTTTTAAACATGCGTTCAGCCGACCTGACCGCCGCCGCCCGGATCCGCGACGCGGCGATCGAGCAGTTCGGTCAGCACGGCTTCGGTGTCGGGCTGCGCGCGATCGCCGATGCGGCCGGGGTGAGCGCCGCGCTGGTCATCCACCACTTCGGCTCCAAGGACGGGCTGCGCAATGCGTGTGACGAGTTCGTCGCTGAAGAGATCCGCAGCAGCAAGTCCGAGGCCATTCAGTCCAACGATCCGGCCACCTGGTTAGGGCAGCTGGCCGAGATCGAGGCCTTCGCCCCGCTGGTGGCCTACCTGGTGCGCAGCATGCAGTCCGGCGGTGACCTGGCAACGATGATGTGGCACAGGATGATTGACAACGCCTATGAGTACATGGAAGAAGGCGTGCGGGCCGGCACCATCAAGCCCAGCCGCGATCCGCAGGCCAGGGCCAAGTATTTGGCCATCACGTCCGGTGGCGGCCTTCTGCTGTATCTGCAAATGCACGAAAACCCAACGGATCTGCGGGCGGTCCTTCACGACTACGCCCGAGACATGGTGCTGCCTGCACTCGAGGTCTACACCGAGGGATTGATGGCCGACCGCACCATGTACGACGCATTCCTGGACGCCGAGAATCAAGGAGAATCCCATGGCAGCTGACAACTTTGCGCCCATCGAAATCCAGGGTTTGACAAAGAACTTCGGCGCGGTACGCGCGCTCGACGGCCTCGACCTGACGGTGCGCGAAGGCGAAGTTCATGGGTTCCTCGGGCCGAACGGCGCCGGGAAGTCGACGACCATCCGCATCCTGCTGGGTCTGGTGAAAGCCGACGGCGGAAGCGCGCGGCTGCTGGGCGGCGACCCGTGGACCGACGCGGTCGAATTGCACCGCCAAATAGCTTACGTGCCAGGCGATGTGACGCTGTGGCCCTCGCTGACCGGCGGCGAGACCATCGACCTGCTGGCCCGGATGCGCGGCGGCATCGACCAAAACCGTCGCGCCGAGCTGATCGAGCGCTTCGACCTCGACCCACGCAAGAAGTCGCGCACCTACTCGAAGGGCAATCGGCAAAAGGTCTCCCTGATTTCGGCCTTCTCGTCACAGGCCAGGCTGCTTCTTCTGGACGAGCCCAGCAGCGGCCTGGACCCGTTGATGGAGAACGTGTTCCAGCAGTGCGTCGGCGAAGCGCGCGACCGTGGCACGACGGTCTTGCTGTCCAGCCACATCCTGGCCGAAACGGAGGCGCTATGTGAAAGGGTGACGATCATCCGCGCCGGCAAGACCATCGAGAGCGGTTCGCTGGAATCTATGCGGCATCTCAGCCGCACCTCGATCAGGGCCGAAATGATCGGCGACCCGGGCGATATCAGGCGAATCAAGGGCGTTGAGGACGTCAGCATCGACGGCAACACGCTGCGCGCCCAGGTCGACAGCGAAAGCCTGGGAGAACTCATCCGGACACTCGGCGACGCCGGCGTTCGCAGCCTCGTCAGCCAGCCCCCCACCCTCGAGGAACTCTTCCTGCGCCACTACAACAGCGCGGGCACCGACGAGAAGGTTTCGGCATGAGCACCACAACGCTGGATCGGCCACGCCCGGCGCGGCCGGCGCCTCGGTCCGCTTCGAACTTCTCCGGAACGCTCGGGATGCTGCGCCTTTATTTGCGCCGCGACCGGGTCTCGTTGCCGCTGTGGGTGTTGCTGCTGTCGGTACCGCTGGCCAGTGTTTACGTCGGCAGCATCTTGACGGTCTACCCCACCCAGGCCGCCCGCGCCGGGTTCGCGGCGTCCATCATGGCCAGCCCGGCCCAGCGTGCGCTCTACGGTCAGATCTACAACGACAGCATTGGGGCGGTGGGCATTTGGAAGGCCGGGATGTTCCACTTGCTGATCGCGGTGGCCGTCATTCTCACGGTGATCCGGCACACCCGCGCCGACGAGGAAACCGGCAGGACCGAACTGGTGGACTCCACCGCGGTCGGCCGGTACGCCAGCCTGACCGCAGCGCTGATGCTCTCCTTCGGGGCATCGATTGCCACCGGCGCGATCGGCGCGGCGGGACTGCTCACCACCGACATCCCGGCCGGCGGGTCGCTCGCCTTCGGGGCGGCGCTGGCCGGCTCCGGCCTGGTCTTCACCGCCGTCGCCGCGGTGGCCGCGCAGCTGTCCCCGAGTGCCAGGTTCGCCCGGGGTGCCGCGTTCGCCACAGTGGGGGCCGCGTTCACGCTGCGCGCCGTCGGTGACGCCGGTGACGGCAGGCTGTCATGGCTCTCGCCGCTGGGATGGTCGCTGCAGGTCCGGCCGTATGCGGGCGATCGCTGGTGGGTCCTGCTGCTACACCTGGTGACGACGGCGGCGCTCACCCTGCTGGCCTATCGGCTGCTCGCGGGCCGCGATGTGGGCGCCGGACTCATCGCCGAACGTGCCGGTCCCGGCACCGCCGGGACGCGGCTGCGCGGCGTCCATGGGCTGACGTGGCGGCTCGACCGTGGCGCGCTGCTGCTGTGGACCGTTGGCCTCTGCCTGTACGGCCTGTTGATGGGCAGCATTGTGCACGGCATCGGCGACGAATTGGGCGACAGCACCGTCGTGCGTGACATCGTCGCGCGGATGGGCGGCACCAGCGCCTTGGAGGAGGCCTTCATCGCTCTGGCGTTCGCCATGATGGGCATGGTGGCCGCCGCGTTCGCCATCTCGCTCACCTTGCGATTGCAGCAGGAGGAAACGGGCCAGCGCGCCGAGACGACATTGGCCGGCGCGGTCTCCCGAACTCGCTGGGTGGCAAGCCATTTGACGGCCGCGCTCGTGGGCTCCGCGGTCGCGATGCTGGTCAGCGGCGTGGCCGGCGGGCTCGCCTACGGCATGGCGGCCGGCGACATCGGCGGCAAGCTGGCCGTCGTCGTCGGCACCGCGGCCGTCCAGCTGCCCGCCGTCTGGCTGCTGGCCGCCATCACGGTCGGGTTGTTCGGCCTGGCGCCGCGGTTCACCCCCGTGGCGTGGGGTGTGCTGGTCGGGTTCGTCGCCGTGTACCTGATCGGCGAGTTGGCCCGGTTCCCGCAGTGGCTGCTCGACCTGGAACCGTTCGCGCACATTCCTCGGGTCGGCGCCGACTTCACTGCCGTGCCGCTGCTATGGCTGCTGGCCATCGACGCCGCGCTGATCGCCATGGGAGCCTTGGCTTTTCGACGACGTGACCTGCGTGTTTAGGAGTGTCATGCAGACCGGCATCAAGTTGGCGGCATCGAGCGTCATTGGGCTCGTCGTAGTCGGGTTCATCCTGTTCTATCCGGCGGGGACGTTCGACTATTGGCAGGGATGGGTTTTCATCGCCGTGTTCACGATCGCGACGATCGCCCCGAGTCTGTATCTGGCGCGGACGGACCCGGCGGCCCTGCAGCGGCGCATGCACGGCGGCCCGCTCGCCGAAGGCAGAACGGTTCAAAAGTTCATTATCATCGGCTCCTTTGGGGCGCTCTTCGCGATGATGGCGCTCAGCGCATACGACCACCGGGTCGGCTGGTCGTCGGTGCCGACGATGGTGTGCGTGATCGGCGATGTCCTGATCGTGGTCGGGCTCGTCGCCGCCATGATGGTGGTCATCCAGAACAGTTATGCGGCCGCCACCGTCAGGGTGGAGGAGGGTCAGAAACTGGCCTCCAGCGGTCTCTACGGGCTCGTCCGGCACCCGATGTACGCCGCGAACCTGATCCTGATGGTGGGTATACCGCTGGCATTGGGTTCCTATTGGGGGCTATTGCTCGTCATCCCCGCCCAACTGGTGCTCGTCATTCGCATACTCGACGAGGAAAAGCTGCTCACCGAGGAATTGGTCGGATACCGCGAATACAAGCAACGCGTGCACTATCGATTGGTGCCGTACGTGTGGTAGGGCCCGACACGCCTTAAGGTGGCGGGCGTGGCCCAAAACCCGGCACCCGCCCTGGACCGGCCGTGGCGGCGTCACGGCGCTCTCCGATACGCACTGGAGCGGATTCGCGGCGTCGCCAAACCCCCGATAACCGTCACCGATCCACCGACCGACATCGTTATCGACCGTGACCTCAGCGTCCCGACCCGCGACGGAACGGTCTTGCGGATCAACGTCTTCCGGAACCCCGACGACGAGCCCCGGCCGGTCATCCTGAGCATCCATCCTTACGGCAAGGACAACCTGCCGGCCCGGCGGGGCAGGAAGTGGACCTACTCGGTGCAATACCGCGTGTTGCGCCAGCCCGTGCCGGTGACCTTCTCCGCGCTGACCGGTTGGGAGGCGCCGGATCCCGCGTGGTGGACCGCGCAAGGGTTCACCGTGGCGAATGCCGACTCGCGCGGCTGCGGCCATTCCGACGGCACCGGGAAGCTGCTGTCCGCCCAGGAGGCCGAGGACACCTACGACCTCGTGCAGTGGATCGCCGGCCAGCCCTGGTGCGACGGCAACGTCGTCATGCTCGGCGTCTCCTACCTGGCCATCAGCCAGTACGCCGTCGCCGCCCTGCGGCCGCCGGCGCTGCGGGCGATCTGCCCGTGGGAAGGCTTCACGGACGCCTATCGCGACCTCAGCTATCCCGGGGGCGTCCGGGAGATCGGCTTTATGCGGATGTGGTCGCGGAACCTCAACCGCGATACGCGGCAGTCCTACGCCCTCATGCCGATGCAAGAGGAGCATCCGCTGCGCGACGACTTCTGGCGTTCGCTGGTACCGGACCTCTCGGCGATTAACGTTCCGATGCTGGTCTGCGGCAGCTTCTCCGACAACAACCTGCACAGCCGCGGTTCGGTACGGGCATTCACCCGCGCCGGCTCCACCCACGCCCGCCTCTATACGCATCGCGGCGGCAAATGGGCGACCTTCTACTCGGACGCGGCGCTGGCCGAACAGCTCGACTTCTTCCGGGGCGTGCTGGGCGGCGCGCCCGCTTCCCGCAGCGTCCGCCTCGAAGTGCACGAGGACCGCGAAACCATCTCCGCGGTGCGCGAAGAAGCCGAATGGCCGCTCGCCCGCACCCGTTGGCGGCCTTTGTATCTGGGTGGAGCCGGGATGCTGTCGGTTGAGCAGCCGTCGACGGCGGGCAGCATTGCGTTCGAAACCCTCTCTAGCGCAGCGGCATTCAGCTGGACGGTCCCTAGGGACATCGAGCTGACCGGCCCGATGGTTGCCCGATTGTGGGTCGAACTGCAGGGCTGTGACGACGCGGACCTGTTCGTCGGCGTAGAGAAGTGGCGCGACCGCCGCTTTGTCGAATTCGAGGGTTCGTACGGCTACGGGCGCGACCGGGTGACCACCGGCTGGCAGCGGGTCGCGCTGCGCGCCCTCGACCCCGAGCTCTCGCAGCCGTGGGAGCCCGTCCCCGCATGCACCGAGTCGCGGCCCGTCTCCGCGGGCGAGGTGGTCGCGGTCGACGTCGCGCTGGGTCCATCGGCGACGTTGTTCCGCGCCGGCGAGCAGCTGAGGCTGGTGGTCGCCGGGCGCTGGTTGTGTTCGCGAAACCCGCTCATCGGCCAGATGCCGGCGGCCTACGCCAACTCGCCGCGCGGTCGCGTCACCCTGCACTGGGGCCCGCATCACGACGCGCACCTGCTGATCCCGGAGATCCCCTGAGCCCGCCGAGTTAGATCCAGACGCCCTTGCCCACCGCGACCACGCCACCGGCGCTGATCGCGAAGCGCTCCCGGTCCTTTTCCAGATCGAC
>Ga0182038_10000455_pt1 | contig 20439 bp, 21 predicted proteins | sample sta12Can44000108_FD_125976 | JGI IMG/M metagenome (GOLD analysis project Ga0182038, IMG submission 125976) | Lab enrichment of tropical soil microbial communities from Luquillo Experimental Forest, Puerto Rico - statanox.12C.anox.44.000.108 | ecosystem: Environmental > Terrestrial > Soil >...
AAAAAAACTAGGGCCACTCCGCAGAATCAGCCCTAGCGTTGAGCGGCACGACCGTTTTTGTGAGGTCGCGTCAACGCAAAATCGGCCAACAAGATTCAGCGGGCCCGGTCAAGCTGATTTATTTTTGGTCGCGGTCGTTGACGAGTCAAGTTGCATCAATCCATTTCCCTGCGTCGTCGCGAACTGATCGCGCATCGGATTTGAGCCCGCGCCGAAATGCCTTGTTTCAGTCTGATTTGCCATCGCCGCGCTGAATCACCGACAATGTAGATAGAGGAAAGGGCGGCGAGGACTCGCTCGTATTGCGGATAGTTATTGCGTGAGTGATTTATGACGCTGCTCCGGTTTCACGATCTGGCTAATATCTTCCCGCTGACCGAAGGCGCGGAGTTCAATGCGCTCGTAGCCGACAGCGCAGGGTCTACACGAGCCGATAGTTATTTATGAGGACGCCATTCTAGACGGCCGCAACCGCTACCGGGCGTGTATGGCCGCCGGGATCGAGTGCCGATCAGTTCCCTACACCGGCAACGATCCGGTCGGTTACGTCATCAGCAAGAACCTCAAGCGCCGACACCTGAATGAGAGTCAGCGGGCCATGGTCGCGGAACTCAGCATGAGCTATTGCTGATCGCCAGGCGCGGCAACCTCCCCGCACCGCTAGGTGCCAATCGCCCGCCATCGGTCATTAACGCGCCTCGCCACGAACACAGCCGCAAGCCCGATGAGGCCTATAAAATCATTGAGCGGATGTATCCCGAACTGCCGAAGATCGAACTCTTTGCTCGCGGAACGCGGAAGGGCTGGCACGCCTGGGGAAATGAGGCCGTGGCACCTGAGGAATCGTCCAACGAAACGTGTCAATGCACGACCTGCAAAGGACCTACAGGTGACCCTCAGGCCACCTGCACAAACCAAATGGGGCTACCGTTACGCGGATCGTGGCGCTCACTTAGGACGGCACGGCAATGATCCGCGCCGAACTAATCGCGGTGTCGCGGGAATCATGAAATCAGAATACGACCGTGCAACGCTGGTCCCGGCGCAGGGAGAACCTTCCTCCAAAGCAGCGACAGCGGAGCGCGTTGAACGCGCCGACGACCCGATCACGCTGGCGGAAGCCTGCAATCTCTTTCCGCGAGCGCACTTAACGGTTTCGACATTACGCGCGGAACGTGACCGTGGGCGCTTGAATATATTTCGCCTTGGTAGGCGAGACTACACCACCGAAGCCGACATGCGAGCGATGGTGAAGTCATCCAAAGATGAAAGCTCCCGTCGCGTCTATGCCTCGACGACGAAGGCAGACACTGGCGAGCAAGCGAGATCAGCAGCGGCGTTGAGTCAGATCACGTCGGCGCTGAAAAGATCGGCTTAGATATTCGCTGCGCGCTCTTGATGGCTTGGTGAATGGTGACCATAGACTCGTTCAAGCGTCTTGGTCGTCATTCCAAGGTATCCAGCCGCCTCCCAAATATCGACACCCTTTTGCATCGTCCAAGTCGCACGAGTATGTCGCAAGGTGTGTCGCGTGATTCCTTCGAGTCCTGCCGCCTTGATTGCGCGCTGCCAGCTACCGTGCGGGTCCTCGACGGCGCGGCCTTCATAGTGGCAAACGTATTTCGCATTAGGGCCATCGATCCGTTTCCAGCGCCGCAGATGGCCAAGAATTTTCCGGCCGAGTCTGATCGTCGGCGCACGCTTCTTTGCATCTTGCGCGCCGAGCGTCCGCCGCATGATGCCGTGATCGAGGTCGATCTGCTGCCATGTAAGGCTGAGCACCACGCCAGGGCGCGAGCCGGTGTGCAGCGCGAGCAAGATAAACCGGCGCAGATGCGGAGACGGCTTCGCCGCCTTGAGCAACCGTGCAGCCTCGCTCACGGTCAACCATCGGTCTTTTGGTGGATTGTCTTTCGGTATCCAGAACGACGGGACGAACGTCAACGGCCCGTATTCGCTGGCGTGCCAATACTTGGCCGCCGCGCGCAGGATTTTCAGATCGGCGGCTGCCGCTGGTGCCGTCTTGGTCGCTGCATATGTGCGGCATGTCCTCACTGAAATGTCGGATGCGCGCTTGTCGCTCCACCACTTTGTTAGATTGGTGATGTTGTATGCTACAGTGCGCGCGGTCTTTCGGTATGGCGCGACCTCCTTCCCGTACAGCGCCAGCATGTCAAGGATCAGCGGCGCGGCGGAAGCTCTCGTCTCGTACTTACTGGCGATGTACTCGGCTAGGCGCTTTTCGGCCGTCGCCTTCTCCCCTTCACTGCATCCAGTGCGGATGAAAATCGTGCCGTCACGAACGACCCAATCGCGGCTGCGTGGATGGAGATAAAGGCGCGGTCCTTTGCTGTGTTGTGGCATGGGGCTTGGGACCTCCCGGAAACTGTGCAATGCGAGCGTAATCTGGCCCAAGCTGTGCAAATATCAGAAATTATGTAATGGTGTCAAATCCTGCAGCTTTCCAGGCCAGGATACCGCCTGCAAGATGCGAACCATAGGGAAAACCCTGCTCTTGTGCTGCGAGCGAAGCGGTCACCGACCGGCGTCCGGAACGGCAGGCAAACACGACATCGCGGCCGGCCGGATCCGGAATGATGGCGGGATCGAAGCTGGACAGCGGAACGAGAATGGCGTCGGGAAAGCGCTCGACCGCGGTCTCATTCGGCTCGCGCACGTCAACGAGCACGACACGGCCGTCCTGCAGGCCCTGCGCGACCTCCAGTGGCGTCAAGTCCCGTACCTGCGGATTTTGATCCGCCATTTTACTCTCCACGCACCGCCAGCGGCCTAAACCTACGTGCTCTTGGCATCGGGGTGAAGGGCTGACTTCGCAACTTAGACCGTAACCTGCGTTCCCACTTCCACGACGCGATCAGTCGGAATCTGGAAGTAGTCGGTAGCGTCATTGGCCGATCGCGCCAGAGTGATGAAGAGACGATCCTGCCAGCGCGGCATTCCAGAATGCGTTGCCGGGCGGAGCGAACGACGCGACAAAAAGAAAGATGTCGACATGATATCGAATTGCCAGCCAAGTCTCCGTGCGATCGCGAGCGCACGCGGAATATTTGGCGTCTCCATGTAGCCGAAACGCAGGAGCACGCACGTAAAGGTCGAACCGACCGGCTCGATGCGCACACGCTTGTCGCTGTCCACGCGTGGTGTGTGGGTGGTCTCGACGCTGAGGATAACGTTCTTCTCGTGCAGCACCTTGTAATGCTTGAGACTGTGCAGCAGGGCAGTGGGCGCACTTTTTGGATCGCTGGTGAGAAATACGGCCGTGCCCGGCACGCGCTGTGGCGGTTTCTTTTCCAGAATGCGGACGAGATCGTCGAGCGGGGTTTCGAGCCGGCGGGTCTTGGCGAATAGAATCCGGGTGCCGCGGCGCCAAGTATACATCACCAGCATCACCAAGCCGCCAATTGCCAGCGGTACCCAGCCTCCTTCCACCACTTTGAGCATGTTCGCCATCAGGAAGGTCAAGTCGATGAACAGGAAGGGGACCATCAGTGCCGCGGCGGCTAATGGTGACCAGCGCCACATCCGCCAGATCACGATGAAGGCCATCATGCCGGTGACCACCATCGTGCCGGTGACGGCGATACCGTAGGCCGAGGCCATTGCGGTCGATGAGCGAAACAGCGCCACCAGCAGCAGAACGCCAATCAGCAAGAGGCCGTTGACCCGCGGCATGTAGATTTGGCCGGCAAGCTGTGCCGAGGTGTGCCGTACTTCGAGCCGCGGCAGCAAGCCAAGCTGGATCGCCTGGCTGGTCAAGGAATAGGCGCCGGTGATCACGGCTTGGCTCGCGATCACCGTCGCGATCGTCGCCACGACCACCATCGGGATCAGCGCCCAATGCGGGTAGAGCAGGAAGAATGGGTTTTCCAGCGCCTTTGGATTATCGAAGACGAGCGCGCCCTGCCCCAGATAATTCAGCGCCAGCGACGGCAGGACTACGCAAAGCCAAGCGATTTGTATCGGTCCGCGGCCGAAATGCCCGAGATCGGCATAGAGCGCCTCGGCACCGGTGACTGCGAGGAACACCGCGCCCAGCGTGTAGAGGCCGATCATGCCGTGATGGAGCAGGAAATCGATGCCATACAAAGGATTGAGCGCCCACAGTATACCGGGATCGGCTGCGACCCACAGCGCGCCAGGAATTGCGATGACCACGAACCATACCATCATGATCGGGCCGAACAGCGCCGCGACCTTGGCGGTCCCACGTGACTGGACAGCAAATAGTAGGAGCAAGATGACGACGGTGAGCGGCACGACATATTCGTGGAATGCCGGCGTTGCGACATCGATACCCTCGACCGCCGAGAGCACCGACAAGGCCGGCGTTATAACGGCGTCACCGTAGAATAGGCCGGCGCTGGCAATGCCAAGAAGAGCCACCAAGCCGACCACCCTGCCAACATGGCCGACCGCGCGCGACGCCAGCGCCATCAGCGTCAGTGTGCCGCCCTCGCCGTTGTTATCGGCGCGCAACAGGATCACCACATATTTCAACGTGACGATGATGAACAACGCCCAGAGGATCAATGACAGAACGCCGATGACAGTGGCGCGGGCAATATCAGCGTGGCTCCCCCCCGATGCCGCCTCAAGCGCCACCCGCACCGCGTAAAGGGGGCTCGTGCCGATATCGCCGTACACCACCCCGATGCTGCCGACGGTTAGGCCCCAGAGCCCGGTACGAGTCTGCGCATGCTGGGCGCCATTTGCCGGCATGTCGCGTCCGGGAGCGGAAGCGCTCAGGCTATCGATCATGGATTATGAACAGGACGTCCTCGTCCCTGCTCCAGATATGGCGTCTGCCGGGAGGCAGCCGCGGGCCTATACACCTATAGAGCCCCAATGTCATGACGCAGGAACGCCATTGTTCGTTAGCTTCTCTAAATCGGTTTTCCGCGTCGCAGATAGGTGCCAGAGGCGAAAACGGCCAGCCGCTAAAGGGCCGCGAGGTAAGAGGCTGGAACGGCACCGGGAAACGGCTAAAAAAACGCTCGCACCGGCTCGACAAACGCCCGAGCCTAACGAACTGGCCTCGTGACCAGTGGGTCAAAAAACAGCAAGATAAGGCATCGGCCGGCCGCGGCGGCGGTTTTGGCCCAAGGAGACACAGTGATGCGCGAGATCGGTCATTTCATCGGCGGCAAGGTTGTGCAAGGAACGTCAGGTCGGTTCGGCGACGTTTTCAACCCCAATACCGGTGAGGTACAAGCGAGAGTCGCGCTGGCGGCGAAGGCGGAGGTCGACAAAGCGATTGCCAATGCGCAGGCCGCTTTCCCGGCCTGGGCCGCGACCAATCCGCAGCGCCGCGCTCGCGTTATGTTCAAATTCCTGGAGCTCATCCAGATCGAATTCGACGATCTTGCCCGCTTGCTTTCGTCCGAGCATGGCAAGACGTTCGCCGACTCCAAAGGCGACATTCAACGCGGCCTCGAGGTCGTGGAATTCGCCTGCGGCATACCACATTTGATGAAGGGTGAATTCAGCGAGGGCGCTGGACCCGGCATCGATCTCTTTTCCATGCGCCAGCCGCTGGGCGTCGTCGCGGGGATCACTCCCTTCAACTTTCCCGCGATGATTCCGCTCTGGAAATGCGCTCCGGCAATTGCCTGCGGCAACACGTTCATCCTCAAGCCGTCGGAACGCGATCCCTCAGTGCCGGTGCAGATCGCCGAATTGTTCATTAAGGCTGGGCTGCCGGAAGGCGTGCTCAACGTTGTCAACGGCGACAAGGAAGCGGTCGACGCACTCCTCACCGATCCGCGCATAAAGGCGATTGGTTTTGTCGGCTCATCCGGGATCGCTGAATACATCTATGCGACCGGCACTGCGCACGGCAAACGCATCCAGTGCTTCGGCGGCGCCAAGAATCACTTGATCGTCATGCCGGATGCCGACATGGATCAGGCGGTCGATGCTCTAATCGGCGCTGGCTACGGCTCCGCCGGCGAGCGCTGCATGGCGGTCTCGGTCGCCGTCCCGGTCGGTAAGAAAACCGCGGACACACTGGTGCAAAAGCTCATTCCGCGGGTGGAGGGTTTGAAAATCGGACCGGCCACCGATCCTCAGGTCGATTACGGGCCGATGGTCACCCGCGAGCTGCTCAGCAAAGTGAAAGGCTATATCGAGGACGGTATCAACGAGGGCGCCAAGCTCGTGGTCGACGGCCGCAATTTCAAGCTGCAGGGCTATGAGAACGGCAATTTCATCGGTGGTTGTCTGTTCGACGAAGTCAAGCCGAACATGCGCATCTACAAAGAGGAAATTTTCGGCCCCGTGCTTTCGGTGGTGCGAGCGAAGGATTACGAAGAAGCGCTGCGGCTGCCGTCCGAGCACGATTACGGCAACGGCGTCGCCATCTTCACCCGTGACGGCGACACCGCGCGCGACTTCACAAGCCGCGTGCAGGTCGGCATGGTCGGAATAAATTTCGCGATTCCGGTGCCGCTGTCTTATTACACATTCGGCGGATGGAAGCGGTCTGGCTTTGGCGACCTCAACCAGCACGGGCCGGATTCGGTCCGGTTCTACACCAAGACCAAAACTGTGACGGCGCGCTGGCCGTCAGGCACCAAAGAGGGCGCCGAGTTCGTCATTCCGACCATGCGCTGAGGCACAGCGTCAGCGCCCTTACCGGTCAGCGTCGCTCTACTGTTCCGCTGCCGGAGGGTTTGCAGCTGGCCCATCTGCTGAGACGGGTTTCGGCTCATCGCTCGAAGCAGGTTTGGCTGCGTCTGGCGAGGCCGGTCTCGCGAATCTCTGGCCGAGATAGCGCGGCACTACAACGCGCTCGCCTTCGCTCAAGGCCGCGCTCTCGGACTTGCGATTGATCTGCGCCACCGCCCAGATCGGCACATGGTACGCCGCCGCTAGGCTTTGCAACGTATCCCCGGTGTGGGCTGAAATCGCCACGCCTGAATCCCACAATTCGATCGGGCCAGTGGCGGCAAAAACGATGCGCAGCGGCACGGCCTCACCTTCCCCACCCGCAGCCATCGACCTGACCTTGGCGGCCAAGAGCTCCTGGATGCGACTGAACTTGTCTAGATTGACGTGAATGATTTCAGTGCGATCCTTGAGATTGTAGCTGGCGTAGTGGCCGTGGAAGCCGGAGCCCGGCGCGATGTCGCCGCCACCGAGGACATTGGAGGACTGATAGAGGTTGATGTAGCGATGGACATTGCCCGGGACACTGCCGGCGCCGCGCGTCGGATCGTAGGTAATAAGCACGCTCACCGGCACACGCGCGGCCCCGAGCGCCGCAGCGAATTGAATGGCGGAATCACCGCCGATGGAATGACCGACGACAGCGATTGGCTTGGGGTCACGGCGATAATCGGCGATGGCCTGATCGGCCACGCTACGCCAGCTGGCATGGGAGTAGTTGCCTGCGGCGATGCCACTGCGATTGATGCGCTGCGCCAGTTCGTCCATGCCCCAATCGATCTGGGGGATGAGGCCGTAGAATAGGTAGGCGCGGCCGCGAACGGCTTGCTGGGCTTGCGCCCGCGTGTTGAAACACGCTGAAATGACGATCGCCGCCACGATGGCGAGCAAGACGGATGCAGTTTTCTTGCGTTGGACCATGAGTTTGCCGAGTTCGATGGATGAATCGATCGCGAAATGCTATCGATCAGGCGATAGATGGTAAGTAGCGCTGGCCCCCTAATCGCGCCTAAGTCCAAGACTTCGAGTGCGAAATTTGCCCTAGGACCGCGCCAAATGCCACCAATACTGGGAGAAATTGTGGCCCGATACAGTCGGCTGAAAGTTCCTCATCGTCAACGACATCGCTGGCCGCCATTGCTTGCTTTCCAAGTTGCTTTACCCCAACTTGCTTGACCCCATGACATTTCTCAAAAAAGTAATGACCGGCCAGGTCGCTCTTTGGCATGCTTTTTGGCTGATAGGGGCTCCGCTTACATTCCTTTGGTGTGTAAGCGGAACATGCACGGTCGTGGGGTGCGGGATTCAGGAACCGGCGATCGAAGGAGTTCTGCTCGCGCTATTTGCGCTATTGAGTGTCGTCATCCCATTCCTGTCGATTTCTATCTGGCGAAGCGCATCGAAATATCCGCGACAGACGTGGCCGCAGACGCTTCTCGCAACAGGTGCCAAGGTTTGTGTAACCGTATTTGGAATATTGGCACTTATCGGCTTGGGGGTGCTTCTCTACATCGCGTTCTACGTCTTCATAAATCCCTTGCTGGACTATACCTGATCTGAATCCTTTTGCCTGCTTGTGTGATGCCGTGAAGCCGTTGCGTGCAATGGTTTTCAGTTTGCAAGAAGGATTCGAACCTAATAATCAAATCAGCAACGATGGATTCGCAACAATGTCACGCTTTGGCACCATTTTGGCACTCATCGGCATCGGGCTGACATTCTCGGCTTGCGGTTACAACACGATCCCAACGCTGCAAGAACAAGCAAAAGCGCGCTGGTCAGATGTGCAAAACCAGTATCAACGTCGCGCCGACCTCATCCCCAATCTCGTGGCGACGGTGCAGGGATATGCCGCACAGGAGAAGAACGTTTTAACCGCCGTGGTCGAGGCGCGTGCCAAGGCAACGCAAATAACGGTGAATGCATCCGATCTCACCGATCCTGACAAGCTAAAGGCCTTTCAGGATGCCCAGGCACAATTGACGGGCGCCCTCGGCCGCTTGCTGGCGGTATCGGAAAACTATCCGGACCTTAAATCCAACGCCAACTTCTTGGCCTTGCAATCGCAGCTGGAAGGGACCGAGAATCGTATCGCGGTGGCGCGCCGCGATTATATCGACGCAGTGCGCGCTTATAACACGGCGCTGCGCACTTTCCCGACTGTGATTTGGGCCAAAACGGCCTTTTCCGGCGAGAAGCCGATGGCGGAATTCACGGCGAATGAAGGTTCAGAGAAGCCGCCGCAGGTTAAGTTCTAAAGTCCGCGCCAGTGCGACTCGCTAAACTATCGCTTGCGGCTTTAATTCTCAGCCTTGGCAGCCTTTTTTGCTTCGCGCTTGACTATCCCGCACTGACCGGCCGGGTGGTCGATCAGGCCAATGTGATGACCGCGCAAAGCCGCACCGAGCTTGATGCCAAGCTCAAGGACCTTGAGGACAAATCGAGTATTCAGCTCGTTGTCGCCACCGTAAAATCGTTACAAGGCAGCGACATCGAGACCTATGCCAATGGCTTGTTCCGGTTCTGGAAACTGGGCCAAGCACAAAAAAACAATGGAGTGCTGCTCCTCGTTGCCCCAGCGGAACACAAGGTCCGGGTTGAAGTGGGCTATGGCCTCGAAGGCACTCTGACCGATGCACTGTCCTCGGTCATCATCGCGAGTGCTGTCACACCGCGTTTCAAGGCAGGCGATTTCTCCGGCGGAATCGAACGCGGGGTCGACGGCATCATCAATGTGCTCAGCGGCGACAGCGCGGATTGGCAAGCAAAAGTCGACGTCCGGCGAGAGGACACATCGGCTGATTTTGACGCGCTGTTTCCACTACTGTTCTTCTTATTGGTCCTCTTCGTCTGCTGGTATCTCATTCATCATGCCCGCGGCGGGCCGCCGGGGAGCGCAACCGGCCGCCGGCGTGGGACGCCAATCTTTATCCCTTACTCTGGACCCGGATGGGGCTCGGGTTGGGATGGTGGCGGCGGATTCGGTGGCGGCTTCGGCGGTGGCTTCGCCGGCGGAGGCGGGTCCTCGGGCGGCGGCGGCGCGTCTGGGAGCTGGTGATGGAGTTCACCAAGGAAGACCATGACGCTGTAGCCGCCGCAATCCGCGAGGCGGAGAAACGAACGTCCGGACAAATCGCTTGCGTGCTTGCGCAAGTCTCATCCGCCTATGCGCATATGCCCATTCTGTGGTCGAGCGTGTTGGCATTGCTCACGCCATGGCCGCTGATCTATTTCACACAATGGAGCGTGCAACGAATATTTCTGTTGCAGGTCATCGTCTTTCTCGTCGCCGGGATCGCATTTTCCTGGATGCCATTGCGCCTTCTGCTCGTGCCGCGCGCGTTGCAGCGCGCTCGCGCCCATCGCGCCGCACTCGAGCAGTTCGTGTTGCGCAGGATCAGCCACACGCGCAATCGCAACGGTGTGTTGATCTTCGTCTCATTGGCAGAGCACTACGTGCGCATTATCGCCGACGAAGGGATTGCACAGAAAGTGCAGAGCTCCGAGTGGGAGGCGGCAATCGAGGCGCTGACCGAGCATCTGCGCAACGGCCAGATCGCTGCCGGCTTTATCGCCGCGATTGAGCGCTGCGGCACGGTGTTGGCAGAGTATGCTCCGCCGGACGGTTCAGCCAATGAATTGCCGGATCGTCTTTACGTGATTTAGTGACACGATTGCGTCCAAGCGAGCATCGTCGCCGCTCCGGCTCGTCAGCGTCGCAGCACCCCGCCAAGCGTTCCGCGCACGACCGCTTTGCTGATCGTCGCCGCCGATTTACTGCCGGTCGATTTTGCCAACTCGGCTGCGACTTGAGTTGCCACGCCTGCAGCAACCGCACGAGCGACATTGCGCGCCACGGCTTGCGATGTTGTGAGCGCGGCGCCGCGCGGGCGGCCAATACCGAAGATGGCGCGAAATTTCTCACCAATCCTATGCAAGACTCCCCGCCGTTCCGGCGCGGTTGGTGTGGACCCATCAGGCCCGGCCGGCTGCGGCGCGCCGCCATCCGCAACACGCCGCTGCAATATCTCGAACGCCGAAACCGGATCGACCCGCGTGTCGTATTTGCCCTTGAGCGGACTTTGCGACATCACAACCTTGCGTTCATCCGGCGTGATCGCACCGATTCTCGCCGACGGCGGCCGGATCATCGCGCGCTCGACCATTGTCGGCGTGCCCCCGTCTTCGAGGAAGGATACCAGCGCCTCGCCTTTGCCCAGTTCCATGATGACCTGAGCAGTATTGAGTTTGGGATTAGGGCGGAAGGTTTCGGCCGCGGCCCTTACCGCCTTTTGATCGCTCGGCGTAAAGGCGCGCAAGGCGTGCTGCACGCGATTTCCGAGCTGCGCCAATACTTTTTCCGGAACGTCGATCGGGTTCTGGGTGACGAAATAGACGCCGACTCCCTTCGATCGAATCAAACGCACGACCTGCTCGACTTTGTCGAGCAGTTCTTTCGGCGCTTCGTTGAAAAGAAGATGCGCTTCGTCGAAAAAGAAAACGAGTTTCGGCTGCGGCGGGTCGCCAATCTCCGGAAGTTTTTCGAACAACTCGGACAAAAGCCAAAGCAAGAAAGTCGCGTAGAGCCGCGGGCTCGACATTAGCTTGTCTGCAGCAAGCACACTGATTGTGCCGCGACCGTTCGGTGCAACCCGCATCAGATCCTCGATTGCCAGCGCCGGCTCGCCGAAGAAATTCGCGCCGCCTTGGTTCTCCAGCACCAGCAGCGCCCGCGCGACGGCGCCGACTGCGGTGGTCGCGACATTGCCGTAACGACCGCTGATCTCCTTCGCGTTCTTCGCCAGATAACTCAAGAGTTCCCGCAAATCCTTGAGATCAACGAGGCCTTCGCCATCGGTCGCTTTGATTTCGGGATCATCGTCTGCAAATCGGAACCCAATATTGATGATGCCTTCCTGCACGTCGTTCAGATTGAGCATGCGCGAGACCAGAAGCGGGCCCATCTCGAATACCGTGGCGCGGATCGGGTGACCCTGCTCGCCAAACAGGTCCCAGAACACCACCGGGAACGCCTCCGGCTCGTAGTCGAAGCCCATATCCTTGGCGCGCTTTACCAGTTCCGGGTTGGCTTCACCGCGCATCGCGATCCCGGAGAGATCGCCCTTGATGTCGGCGGCAAAGACTGGCACGCCGGCGCGCGAAAAGCCTTCGGCCAGCACCTGCAAAGACACGGTCTTACCGGTCCCGGTCGCACCGGTGGCGAGGCCATGACGATTGGCGAGCGCGAGCGAGAGAAACTGATCCCCGTCGCCCTTACCGACGAAGATTTTGCCGTCACGGTCAGGATTCGTCATGACTTTTTCCCTCCGTAAAATTGCGTTTCCATGACCATAGTATCGTTTGATAGAAACTCCGCGCCTGCGAAAATCCATGCCGCGTGGTTATTTGCGCCGACGGCACGGCGCCATCTCGTGCGTAGAGAATACCAAGACGTGACCCAAAGCATTTTGGCACAGTCTAAAGCAGGTCTGTTTGTGATTTTTGCATGAGAATGTCCATTGGCAACGGGGGAAAGAGGCGCAGCGCGATAGCTATGCTGCTTTTGGCGCTGGCAGCCGCAAGTGCATGCACCAGTACCCAGCAGTTCGCCGCCGCACCGAGCGAGCAAGTCGAAACCTCTTCGGCTCCGCCGCCGCCACCACCACCGCCGCCGGTTGATCTCGCCGGCCGATGGCGTCTCTCCATGACGGGCGGTGCCTGCCTCCTGACGCTCGCCGGCAATCCAGGCGCGGCGGAGGGATCAATCGCACCCGCAGGAGGATGTCCCGGCAACTTCTTTACCAGTCGCAGATGGACTTATGAGCGCAGCATGCTCATCATTCGCGACCACAAGGGCGAGGCTTTAGCCGAGTTTTCATTCGCAGACGGCCGTTTCCAGGGGCATGCAAACAGCGGTGGGCCTGTCACGCTGGCCAAACCCTAGCTTGCCTGCCGCGTTAGACCCAAAGGAGAACCCATGGCGGAATACCAGCTTTACTGCTTTGCCCAATCGGGCAATGCTTATCGTGCAGCACTCATGCTCAACTTGATCGGCGCCGATTGGCAGCCGGTCTATGTCGATTTCTTCAAGGGTGGCGAGACGCGCACGCCAAAATATCGCGCCGAGGTCAATGAAATGGGCGAAGTGCCGGTGTTGGCGCACGGCACAAGAAAGCTCAGCCAATCCGGGGTGATCCTCACCTACCTCGCCGAGCGCACGGACCGCTTTAAGCCGCAAGGCGAAGATGCTCAGCTCGAAGCGCTACGCTGGATCATTTTTGATAATCAGAAAGTGAATGGTTTTTTGGGGCCGTATCGCTTCTTGAAGAATTTCGCGCGGCCGGCAGGCGACCCGGCGGTCTTGGCGTTTCTCAAGGGCCGCATCGACGGCAATCTCGCCATCATCGACCAGCGACTTGCCAAAGCGCCATTCATGCTCGGCAATCAACCGACCATCGTTGATGTCTCGCTAGCCGGTTATCTCTTTTATCCGGCGGAAGAGTTCGGCTTTGACATCGCCGCGCAACACAAGAACATCTCCGCCTGGCGCGATCGGGTGCAGGCCTTGCCCGGTTGGGCACATCCTTATGACTTAATGCCTGGCCATCCGCTCAAGCTGTAAATGCGATCCACTGAAGTTCGATATCGCGCTCATCGTCGAGCTTGACCCTAAGGGCAAAACCTACAGCGGAATATCCAGTGTCTTGGGAACCGGCTTCGGCACTGGTGGCGCGGGTGGTGACGCCGGCCCGACGGCGACACCCGGTTGCGCGCCGAGCGCGGGCGGCGGAGTAGGTGTCGCGATTGGCGCCGCTGGTGCTGGCCCGGTCGGAGCGGCCATAGGTGCGGTGGTTGGCGCGCTCGTTGACACGGCCGTCGGCGAGCTCATCGGCGGCGTTGTCGCGGCCAGCGGTTTTGCCGCGGGCGCGACCGTCGCGCTCGGCGCAGCCGGCGGCAGGCTGGTGGGCGAGGGTGGCGCAGAGGCCGGCGCCGGTGTCGCGACCTTCGGGGCAGACTGCATCACCGCGGGCTGCGCGGGGACAGACGTCGGGGATGGCGGCTTCGCGGCAGAACGAGTGGGCGGCGGGGCCGAGGACGCGTTCGAGACCGGCGGATTGTTGAGTTTTGGCGTCACGCTTGGTTGAGCTTGCGGCTGCGTCGGTTGTGCAACCGCCTGCTGGGCCGGCGGCGAAGCAAGCTGCGGCTGCGGCTCTGGCTCTTTGGCATATTTCGCCAGCAGCAGGTGTGCCGCGGCAAGAAGCTTGGTGCCGTCGATTTTTTGTTCCTTAATTTCTTTGCGCCAAGCATCGATGACGGGTTCGATCGCCTTTCGCCAGCGCGCTTCCGCTTCCGGCAAAAGCGTCACGATCAGGTCGCCGCGTTCGACCACCATATTGGCTACGGTGGCAGCTTGAAGGTCCCACATGGCGCCCGACATTGCGGCGGAGCTTTGGCCGGAATTGTTGTCGATCACGGTTTTCAGGTCGCGGGGCAGCCGATCGTAGATCGTTTTGTTCATCGCGAGCACGTAAGTCCTCGCACTCAGCGATTGATCGGAAAATTCGGTGTGCCAGCGGAGCAAATCGTTCAATCGTAACGGCGGCACGACGTGCCACGGATCAAGACAGGCGTCGACGACGTGTTCGGTGATCGCGACCGGAAGCTGTGGGTTAGGCATCATCACCGGCTGCGCGCCGAGCGCGCGCATTGCTTCGGCGGCAAGGCGCGTCTGCACATGCAATTTGACATTTTTGACATCTTCGATCGTTCGCACCGGTCGAGTGGCATGGATAACGGCGCGGTCTGAACAAGAGAAACAGATCGTGTAGAAATCCCGAAATTCGTCCTGCAGATTTACGGCAGCGAAATCGGTAAGCGCTTTGGCGCTTACCAGCGCGCGGCGCGACGGCAGAAACGGCAGTTCAAACGTCTCGATTTTGGGAAATTGACCCGGAGTGAGGCTCGGAGCCGCCCAGACGATGTCGGCCGAACCGTCGCGCGCCTGATCGAACAGCGCCGCCGGCGCTCCGCCAAGCTGCATTGAGGGAAATATATCGACGCGCATCCGGCCGCCGGATTCCGCCTCGACCTTGCGTGCCCAAGGTACAAGGAATTTATCGTGGACTCCGGATACTGACGAAAACGCGTGATGCAGTTTCAGCGTGATTGCCGGTGTATCGCCGCGGGCCATGCGCAAGATCGCGGGCGCCGCTACCATCCCGATCGACGAAGCCAAGAACGCGCGTCGCGCAATCCGCATTAGAGAAATATCCTAGCGGCGATTGGCAAGTGGTTGCGATTATTTTCAGTTAAGCCGCGATGGGCGATCCGTTTGATCGTTGGACCGTCCCAGATTGCTCGCGAGGGTTGACGGCGATGGCAGCATCGTCTCCCGCGTCCCCTCCCCCATCGGCTCGCGCGATCGGCGCTGATAACGGCGATAGGACAACCAGCCGAACGGCAAACTTAAGAGATACGCGATCGTGCCGGCCGTGAGCAAAATCCACGGATAGGCGATTAAGAGCCCGATCCACAGCACAATGACGACGATCACAGGTCCAACCATTTCGGGCGGGACGCGCGTGCCGACGCGTTTGCCGGAATACACTGGCAGCCGTGACACCATCAGAAGCGCAACGATCAATGTGTAAAACAGCGTTGCGCAGATCAAAAAGCTTGAGCGCGGAATGCCGAGAAACACGACATAGATCGGCAACAGCACCGCAATCGCCCCCATCGGCGCCGGCACGCCAACGAAGAAGTTGCTGGCCCAAGCAGGCCGATCGGGATCCTCCACCATTACGTTGAAGCGGGCGAGCCTCAGCCCGGCGCAAATCGCGAACACCATCGCCGCGATCCAACCCGCCGATTTCAGTTCATGCAAACCCCAGAAGTATAGAATCAAGGCCGGCGCCACGCCGAAATTGACGAAATCGGAAAGGCTGTCGAGTTCGGCGCCGAAACGCGAGGTTCCCTTCAGGAACCGCGCCAAACGGCCATCGATGCCGTCGAGAATTGCCGCGAACACGATCGCGCCGAGCGCCAGCACATATCGGTCCTCGAAGGCCATGCGGATTGCAGTCAATCCGGCGCACAGAGCGAGTAACGTGATGATATTCGGCGCCAAGGTGCGCACTGGAATGCGACGAAAGCGCCGGCGGCGCGGATCGCCCAGACCTGGTGTTTGCATCGCCATGGCAACAATATAGTCGTTCGCGCCGGAGCCCGCCATCGGCATCAGCCCTGCGACCGTCACAAATTACGCATTGGCGACCACGTTCCTATTGAGTCGATTAGAGACGAATGACGAACAGTCGATTGTTCAAGATTTGTTTCGCTATTTTTTGGTGGGTGTCGAAACCTAGGGACCTTAATCGTAAGGGTGGAGAGGAAGAGAAAGAATTCTTCAGACATCCACGGCGTATTAGCGGCCCGCGCCCGGTATGGACCGGCTCCAGTTATGGAAAGCATGCCTTGGGCAGGATCGGCCGCATGTACGCACGGCGTGACGTCCGCTTTTGGCACAATGCGGACATCCGAGGGCACTCAACTGATGTCCGCTTTTGGGGGTAAAGCGGACATTGCGGTTTCAAAGCGTCATGTCTGCTTTTGACCCAAAGCGGACATGAGCCGCTAAGGAATGCTGCCGTGCACGCTGACCTCTGAACCCCATTTCGTCAGTCGCAAAATCCTGCTGTCTTAATGCTCTGGATAACAGCCGGGAGGCACAAAAGCGTGATCTAAAAGACACAAGGGCACATCGAAAATGTAAGAGCTAGCGGTATCTTGGGCATAAGTCGCCTCGGCTACTGACGCCCCTGAGCTAGATTTGTTTTCATTGCATCGGGTGAGAGGTTCTCATGCGCGCCTCGACCAATTGCACAAGCCGTGCTGATGAATGCCGCAGGCTGGCGAAGCTGGCGGCAAAGCCAGAAGATTGGCAGCACTTTCTCGAGATGGCCGCGACATGGGACATGCTGGCCAAGCAGCGCCCAAGCGACCAGCTAGCTGAAACTTGGGCGCTAGCGGAAGCTATCGCCAACAGTCGCAACTTAGGTCTGCAATAGCGCGTCTCGGTCATTTGGATGATCAGTCCGTGATGTTCCGTGTCCGTGCTGATCAGTGCCGCGTATCACTTCCGACATCGAATGTTAGACCTAACGCATTGATACGCTCGATCAACGCACGCTCCAGCTCATCGTCAGTCAGTGCTTCAAACCCGGCAGGAGTCCCGACTTCGCGGCGCTCGATCCGCTGACCAGACAAAATGCCTTTCTCTTTGATCGTGGCGCCTTCGCACTGTCGCAGTTTTAGTTTGCGAGGGTGATCGGGTTGTCAGCTGGCGGATCGATCCCGAACGTGTTGGCTGTCATGCAGGTCATCGAAAAACTGCCAATCGAAGCGACTAGCGCCACCAGACTTTCCAATCCCATCGTCTTTTCTGCAGCGGCAAGGGTTCGTCGCTGAGGCCCTTGCTGGCGAGCAGTTCGCGCGGCACGACCAAGCAAGTGTGCTCCCGCGCATCAGCCAAGCTGGGGTTCCGCCGCGCGTTGATCGCGTCAATGACCGCCTGCTCAATGCCGACGGCAGGCGACCGTCGAACCTGCGCGAACCACGGATACCGAGCATTCCAGTGCCGGGCGACGACAAGATTCACAATCTGTTGTTCTCGCGCCGACAACGGTCCGGATGACAGAGAGGCGCGCAGGTTTTGGCAAGCCTCGAACAATTTCGGCAAGCGGATATAGGCGTAATACGGGCCGCCCACGATGCCGCTGAATTGTTTGGCCGCGTCGTAGACACTCGCCTGTTCAGCGTTCATGTCGGAACGCTCTAAGATTGCGATGCGGGCCATACCTCAATCCTACCTGACTTCATTTCAAAGCACGAAGTTACCACCGACCTGTGGATCGTGGGAGCCGCAGTCGCAGGCGGGCGTAAGTGTAAAGAAATCTTAAACCATAAACGCCGTAGTAGATATTGCTCACTTAATCCGGGTCAGGGTTCAACCAAAGATGAGAAAGGTCGGCATCTGGGTGAGCGGCCTGCTGGCATCGGCCATTCCGTTCATCTTCGTCGGCGCTGTCATCGCGCTTCTGGCCTGCGTCTTCGACGCACTGGGAGGGCACGCGCCGACTGCCCGTTCCAGAGCATCATTTCAGGCAGGTGCCATGCCGCCTGATCAGGTGCTCGCCGTAGCCAGTGCGGATGCACCAGACGATGTAGATCAGCGCCAAGCAGGTAAGCACGCTCACGGCAACGCTCGCCATCACCACACGCGCCGGTCCCGTTCCCACGCCCGCGTGAGGCACGCCTGAGTGGTCATAAGAGAAGTTGCTCCCTTGAGTCGGCCCCATTTTGCAAACCAATCCCCCAGTACGTGGCATAACTGGGCGATATGGTGAGAGCGAAACGGTGTGTGGGGATAAATGACTGATGTCCGCTTTCGGGGGTAAAGCGGACATCAACGGGCGCTAATCCGATGTCTGCTTTTGACCCAAAGCGGACATTCGCGGGTGGTCTCCTGCGCCGCCTGTCACACCATATGTCACACTCGATGGCCGGCTGAATGTGCTACCTCTAATCGATCTCACCTGGGTCTTTTGCTCGGGGGCGGCGTATGAGGCGGCGCAAGTTTATTGCGTTACTCGGCGGCGCGGGGGCTTGGCCAGTTGCGTTGAAAGCGCAACAAGCGGAGCCCGTGCGCCGTGTTGGCGTGTTCTTCGGGCTCGAACCCGACGATGCAGAGGCGCAAGCGCGGACCACAGTGTTCGCACAAGCCCTTGAGCAGTTAGGGTGGGCAGTCGGTCGTAATCTGGTAATCGATACTCGATTGGTCGGGGGCGACATCGACGAACGCCTTCGCCGCGACGCGGCTGATCTGGTTGCGGCCGCGCCGGATGTAATTTTTAGCCCAGGCAGCTTGACGGCTGCGTCGCTGCAACAGGCCACTCGTACTATCCCGATCGTGTTCATGAACGTTGCCGATCCGGTTGGTGCTGGCTTGGTCCAAAGCATGGCCCACCCGGGCGGCAATATCACTGGCTTCTCAAATTTTGAGTACAGCATGGGCGGTAAATGGGCCGAGTTGCTCAAGCAAATCGCGCCCCACGTGACCCGAGCCTTAGTGCTTCGGGATCCCACCGCTGCGACTGGTATCGGACTATTTGCGGCTGTTAGATCAGTAGCGCAGTCACTTGGTATTGAGCTCACGCCGTTGGACGTACGCAACACCGACGAAATCGAGCGTGCCATGGCGACATTCGCACGTTCGGGCAATGGTGGCGTTATCGTACCGCCAGGGGGCACGGGGGCTCGTCGCAAGCCCATCATCAGTCTCGCCGCTCGCTACAAGTTGCCGTCGGTTTATCCTTATCGCTATTACACTGTAGACGGCGGCCTGATCTCGTACGGACCTGATCCGCACGATGTGGTCCGGCGAGCCGCGGGGTATGTCGACCGCATCCTCAAGGGCGAGAAGCCAGCCGATATGCCGGTGCAGGCGCCGACCAAGTACGAACTGGTTATCAATCTCAAGACTGCAAAGACCCTCGGCCTGGCCATTCCGCAGTCGTTGCTAGCCACAGCAGACGAGGTGATCGAATGAGGCGGCGCAAGTTCATAACGCTTGTTGGTGGTGCAGCGGCTGCATGGCCGCTTGCGGCGCAGGCGCAGCAGCCGAGGGTGCCCGCGATTGGGTTTCTCGACAGCAGGTCGCCGGATGCGGTGGGGAGCCGTCTGACCGCATTTCGCCAAGGCTTGAAGGAGGTCGGCTATGTCGAGGGCGAAAATATCGCAATCGTATACCGGTGGGCCGAGAATAAGAATGATCGACTGCCAGAGCTGGCGGTCGATCTCGTCCAACGCCAAGTCGCTGTGATCCTTGCGGTAGGTGCGCCTGCGACCTTTGCGGCTAAGGCAGCAACTACGACCATTCCCACCCTGTTTATTCTTGCTGAAGACCCTGGCCGGCTCGGTTTTGTGTCGAGCCTTGCGCATCCAGGCGGCAACATGACCGGCATCAATTTTCTGGCGGCCGAGGTGACGACAAAGCGTCTGGAATTCCTTCGCCAGCTCGTCCCACACGCGACTCGCATTGCGGTGTTGGTCAATCAGTCTGATGCAACACGCGCCGAGGTTACAGTGCGAGACGCGAAAGATGCAGCTCGCACCATGGGTCTGGAAATTCAAGTCCTCAACGCCGACACTGCCGATGAAATCGACGGTGCCTTCGAGGAAAGCGCACGCGAACACCTCGATGCGCTTTTCATGGCGGCTACCCCTTTTTTGTCCATTCACCTAGTCCAAATGGCCCAGTTAGCTGCATTTTATCGGCTGCCCGCGGCCTATTATCAGCGGGAGTTCACCGAAGCTGGAGGGCTTATGAGCTACGGTTCCGACATTCCTGAAGCGTTTCGCCAAGCTGGGATCTATGGCGGTCGCATCCTGAAGGGTGAAAAGCCAGCGGAGTTACCGGTTGTGCAATCGTCGAAGTTTGAGCTGTCCATCAATGTGCGCACTGCCCGGATGCTGGGTCTCACAGTGCCGACCCAGTTGCTCGCTACCGCCGACAGGGTGATCGACTGACTATTTGATTTTTGTAATTGCCGCGCCGCATACGTCCGCTTTTGGCACAAAGCGGACATCCCAGTGGCGCTAACGAATGTCCGCTTTCGGGGGTAAAGCGGACATCACAGTTAAGAGCCTCATGTCCGCTTTGACCCAAAGCGGACATCGCTCCCCGTTCTCAGT
>Ga0182038_10000457_pt1 | contig 20395 bp, 15 predicted proteins | sample sta12Can44000108_FD_125976 | JGI IMG/M metagenome (GOLD analysis project Ga0182038, IMG submission 125976) | Lab enrichment of tropical soil microbial communities from Luquillo Experimental Forest, Puerto Rico - statanox.12C.anox.44.000.108 | ecosystem: Environmental > Terrestrial > Soil >...
CTCTTCCGGCTCTTGTTTATCCTCCGTGTACCTCGGCTGATCCTCTAAGCGCACTGGGTAATCGACATCAAGCTTTGCCTCAAGGAACACTTTCCCGTCGTCGGCGTAGAAGAAGCGACCGTCGCGCTCGTAGAAGCGGCCTCCGTCGCGTTCGCGGATTTTCCAGTCCAGATAGAGTTCGGCGGCATCATCCAATAAGTGGGACAAGCCCGTGACATCTTCCCGCCGCCCGCTGTGATAGCTCGAACCGTAAGTGTCCGTTGTGAAAACCCTGCCCTGGGGGGTGACGCCAAATTGCGCCGCGCCGCGCGTTCTTGAGATAGCTCTAACGATCAACAACTCGATGGGATGGGCTTCCCGTTTGAAGACGGGGACCGCGCGACCTGTCGGGTAGTAATCTTTGAAACAGGTCTGGGTTGGCAGGGAACATTTTTGGCGACGAATGCGCCTCAGTAGTTCGTCGGCCGCTCGTCCCCGGAAAGCCGGGCTCCAAGGGGTTCGGGCCATCCGCCGCACGATTTCTTCCCGCACGTCGCGCCGATTCGTTGCCATCAGGGGCGGCGTTCGAGGCTGGTCACGCCTAGGTACCCCGTCGGTCGAACTCCGCACAAGATTTGCACAACATCAATGTACAGATGTGTCCGGCAATGTCCTATATTGCCGGATGGGCGGAGGTGCCGAAACCAAAGGTCAACGCACCAAAACCGCAGATAGAGAAACCGGCCACGTGCAACGTTCCGTCAGTTTCGAATCCTGCCGGGGGCACACTTATAAGACCAGTCTAGAGGAAGTCTAGAGGCCATTTACTTGTCTCAATTGCCGCCCTGTGCCATCCATGTGCCATCCCGTGGGCTCGCGCGTTGATCTTGGGTTCAATATCGACCGGCCCCTGACAGGCTGTTCTTCTGGTGGAGCTGCCGGGAATCGAACCCGGTTCGGGGTGCTGGTCCCTGAGCCGCACCGGCACTGAGCTGCGAAATGACATCATTGTGATTCACCATAATTGACCTCTGTGGACACAGAGTGTGCCCAAAATGTGCCCAGCCAGTCCCTCGATTGACAGCGCAATAGCGCTCGCTTACAGCGCCCAATTACGCGCGGCATGCGATGTGGCCGCATGCAACATCGATCAGTGACATAGCCTGTCGGTCAACAACTTTGGCGCATCTCGGCGATAGAATTGAATAGAAGCGAAAATCATCGATGTGAGGTGCTGGGACGAGCAGGACTTGTGCCGAGGAACTGAGAAGGGTTGACCCTCTCCCGGCCTGGATTTGGGTTGCGAGTAGCGCCTGATGGCCAAGCGACGCACCTACAAGCGCGACCTGTAAGTCGCAGGCGCACAGCGGCTTCTGAAGATGCAGCCTCGGGCGATGATGGCGAAATCGGCCATCTGCCGCAACCTCGCCTAGCTGTATTGGTTCCCGCCGATTGAGGCCGAGGTCTCCGGCATCGCGGACCTAGTCAGCGATGTCAAGCCATCAAGGGCGTAGGCAACCGCCTCGTCGAAACTCAGCGAGGCGCCGTCCTGGCGGGCTGCTTCGAATCCTCGCACGCCAAGTTCCTCCCGAGCGCGGCGCTCGCATTGCTCGTGGTAGACAAGCAGATTGGGAAACGCGACCGTCGCACTTCCCACGGCATGGCCAAGTGCCTCGGCGGCACCCATCATCACGACGGCGACCCGCGGATCGTGCATCTCCCGGCGATCCAGGCCAGCGCCTCCAGGCACGACGCGGCCATGCGCGGATCGTTCGCCAGTTGGGCCAGCTCAAGGCCCTGTTTCAGCAGCTGCGCCGCGCGACCGCGGTCACCCTCACGCCACTCGGCAACTCCGATAGACCACAACGCATACGTCCGATATACGGATTCGCCGTGGGATTCCGATAGGGCCAGCGCCTTCCCATGGCAGAGGAAGGCCTCATGCACGTCCCCGCGCAATTCGTGTGCCCAACCGAGCATGAGCAGGGCCCCTGCCTGCGCGGCCGGGTGGCCTTGAACGCCGAGGGCATCATCCAGGCAAGTGCATGCGTGGTCAAGGTCACCGCCCACCAGCGCGGTGAAGCCGTCGCCAAGGGCGACCATGGCGTGCGCGATGGGGTCGGCCGTTTGCTGAACGAGGACTCGTCCCTCCGCCACCCGAGCCGTCGCCGCCGGCAGGTCGCCCTGCAGCCCGGCGCTCATCGCGGCGCCGTAGAGTGCTGTGGCGCGTTCTACGGTTGGCTCACTCGGCGTATGGGCCAACGTCCGGTCGAGCCAGCGGCGCCCCTCGCTCAGCATTCCGCGGGAAAACCACAGGGGATACAGGGCGGCTGCGAGCCCCAGCCCGGTCTCGCCGGCCTCGGACAGGGCGAACTCCAGCGCTTCGCGCAAGTTGGGCAGCTCCCGCTCGAGGCGATCGAGCCAGTCGATTTGCCGGGAACTGAACCACCCGGCCACAGCGTCCAGCGCCAACTGGTGGTACCACTGCCGGTGCCGCTGGCGCAGTTCCAGGTGCTCGGCACTCTGCCGGATCTTCTCCCGGCCGTAGTCGCGCAGCGTATCGAGTAGCCGGAAGCGCACCACACCTTTGGATTCCGCTCGGATCAGGATCGACTTGTCCACCAGCGAGGTCAACAGATCGAGCAGGTCGTCGAGTCTCAGATCGCCGCCGCAAATATCCTCTACCGCCTCGAGTTCGAAGCTTCCGGCGAACACCGACAGCCGGGCCCACAGTTGCTGTTCGGCCGGAGTGCACAGGTCGTAGCTCCAGTCGATGCTCCATTCGAGCGCCTGTTGCCGCGTTGGTGCACCCCGGCTGCCGCGGCTCAGCAGCGTGTACCGGGCGGCCAGCCGCTGCAGAATCTGCTCGGGCGACATCGCCCGCAACCGTGCGGCCGCCAGCTCGATCGCCAACGGCAACCCATCCAGCCGGGCGCAGATCCGGGCGACGGTGACCTTGTTGTCGTCGGAGAGCTCAAAACCCGCCACCGCGGCGGCGGCGCGTTCGGCGAATAATGCCACGGCGTCGTAGTTGGGCAGCAAACGAAGCGATGGCTCGGCATCTATGTTCGGACACGCCAAGGGAGGTAGCCGCCACACCGATTCCCCGCCGATGCTGAGCGACTCGCGGCTGGTCGTGAGGATCCGCAGCTCCGGGCACGCGCGCAGCAGCTTCTCGGCCAGCTTCGCGACCGCGTCGACCAGCTGCTCGCAATTGTCGAGTACCAGCAGCAGCTTCCGCGAGGACAGGAACTCGACGAGCACCTCAAGCAGCGGTCGGGCCGACTGGTCCCGCAGGCCCACAGCTGCAGCTACCAGGTCCACCAACGACGATGTATCGCGCAGCTCACCTAACTCGACCAGCCAGACGCCATCGGGGAAGTCGGCGACCGACTCGGCCGCGGCCCGCAACGCAAGCCGGGTCTTGCCCACCCCGCCGATTCCGGCCAACGTGACCAGCCGGGATTCCGACAGCAGTTTCTTCACCTCAGACAGGTCGGCGCTGCGACCAACGAAGCTGGTCAACTCCAGTGGGAGGTCCCCGGTGGCCCGCCGAAATCCGGAAGATGCCGCGGGGCGCCGCGCTGGTTCCTGGGTGTCCGCTTCGGCGCGCAGCGCCATCTCGTCGACGGGGAGGGCGCGACGCGACTGAACCTGTTGGAGTTGCTCACCGAACGCCAAAGCCGAAGGGCGGTCCTGGGGCTCGCGCGACATCGCCTTCTCCACGACCGCGGCGACGTCGTCGGGGATGCCGCGCTCCCGCAAATCCGGGGCCGACTCGGTGGCGATCCGCAGAAACTGCGCCACCACTTGCTCGCCGCTGCGGCGTTCGAATGCCGCGTGCCCAGTCAGCGCGCAGAACAGGGTGGCGCCCAGCCCGTAGATGTCCGACGCCGTGGTCGGCGGCTCTCCGCTGAGGATCTCGGGCGCGGTGAACGCGGGCGAGCCGGTGAAGACGCCGGTGGCGGTCTTGAACCCCCCGGCGACATGGGCGATGCCGAAGTCGCTCAACGCTGGCTCGCCGTAGTCGGTGAGCAGGATATTGGCCGGCTTGACGTCGCGGTGCACGATCCCGAGGCGGTGCGCTGTCTCCAGGGCGCCGGTCATCCTCACCCCCAGCCGCAGCACCTCATCCAACGGCACGGGCCCGTCTCGGCGGATCCGCGCATCCAGGGAGTCTTGCCGGTGGTACTGCATCACCAGGTAGGGATAACCGCTGTCGGTCTGACCGACCTGCAGCACGCTCACAATGTTCGGATGCCCCGTGAGTCGCCCCATCGCGCGTTGTTCGCGAAGGAAGCGTTCCTTGTCCTCGTCGAGCTCGCCGGTGAGGACCTTCACCGCCACCGTGCGGTCCAACCCGACCTGGGTACACCGATAGACGATCCCGAAGCCGCCGCGGCCGATCTCCTCGGCGCCGTCGAATCCGGCCGCACTCAACTCCGTGACGACGGCAGGACCCACGTCGCGCTGCGTCCTGAAGGGATCGCCCTCCATCATCGGCTCCCTGCGATGTGTCTTAGCATAAATCCAGAGCAAACCACCTAATGAGGCCAGCCTCGGACCGCCGAGGTGGGCGGTTGGGTTGGGAGCGTTCGTTGCGGTTGGCTGCTGGTTGAGAAGCGGTCCGAGCCTGCCCTCCGACGGTCGCGGCGCCGCCGCGAAGCTGGGCGCTGGTCAGGACTGACTTGGCCGACCAGGCTAACTGTCATGGCTGCGGTAGTAACGGTCAACGATGTGCTCGATGGGCATGTGGGGCTCGATGTTGAGTGTCTGGATCGGATTTATCTCAACGGCTATGTGCCGAACCTGCAGGTGGGTGGGCAGGTGGTCTCGTTTCTGACCGCGCATCTGGGTAATCCGATCCCGTCGCCGGCGATCCTGGAGAAGATCGGCACCGCGTTCCGGCGGGCGGTGGAGCGTTTCGCCGCCGACAATAGGATCCCGGTGGTGCGGTTCGCCAAGAACGACCGCAAGATCGACGTGATGCGCCCATATCTGGCGGGGCAGGCGGCGGCGGGCCGGTCCGGGGTGGCCGCGATCGGGGTCGCGCAGGAGTTCGCGCCGGTGTTCACCGCCACCAAGAAACAGCGCGGCAACACGGTGTGGTTCTGCTTCACCAAGGCCGATCGGCGGGTGACCTGCTACTACCTTTACGTCTGGGACGACGATTTCGGGCCTGCTTTTGTCAAGGTGTGCGCCTATTTCCCGTATCCGATGAAGATCTGGCTTAACGGGCACCAGTGGGCCAAACGCCAGGCGACCAAGGCCGGCATCGCGTTCACCGAGCTGTCCAACGGATTCGCCACCTGTACCGACCCCGTTGCGTTGCAGGCGATCTGCGACCGGCTCGGGCCCGGCGCGATCCGGGTGTTCGCCGAACGCTGGTGGTCGATTCTGCCGCTGCCGCTCACCGAGCACGACCGTGCCGCCGGTTACTGGTGGGAGCTGTCGATGCGCCAAGTCGAGACCTCACGCACCCTGGTGTTCGACGCGCCCCGCCACGCTCGCGGGTTCTTTGAGGCCCTGGTGGTCGACAACCTCGACATCGGTCGCCCGGAGCTCATCGAGCTCATCTTCAAGCGTGGGCAACGCCGTGGTCGGCCGGCGGCCGGGCAGTTCAAGACCAAGGTGGTCACCTATGGCACCGAGGTGAACGTCAACGCCTTCTACCGGCACTCTCGGATCAAGCAGTACCTGAAAGACGGGCGGGCGCTGCGCATCGAAACCGTGATCAACGATGCCTACGACCTGGGCTGCCCGCGCCGGCTGGCCCATCTCGACGAGCTGCAGGCCCGCGCGCGTGCGGTCAACACCACCCTGCTCGATACTGAACGTGTCGGTCAGGGCTGCGTCCTGGCGAGTCCAGCCTTTGAGCGGATCGCCCAGCCCACCCTCACCGAGGATGGCAGGAGGGCCCCGGCCCTGCGGTTCGGCGACCCTCGGGTCCAAGCCCTGGCCGGCGCGTTATGCACCAGCGTGCTCGCCGTCACCGCCATCACCAACAAGAGCCTGCGCGCCTTGATGACCGGACTGCTCGGCGGCACGCCGTACTCGATGAACCAGGCCAGCTACGACCTCGCGCGGCTGCGCACCAACGGGCTCATCACCCGCATCCCGGACAAGAATCGCTACCGGCTGACCGGCGACGGCCTGCGATTCGCCATCTTCTACACCAAAGTGCACGACCGCCTGCTACGCCCCCTGCTCGCCGCCGACCAGCCACCAGCGCCACCGCCGCTACGAAATGCGTTGCGTACCATCGACATTCACATCACCGAAACCATCGACCACGCTCGTTTGCTGCCCAAGGCAGCCTGAAAACTCAAGAGCGGTCTCAACGTTCTACCGACCAAGGGTCCCCAGAGCAAACCACCTAGGACAATAAGCTCCGCTAATTCAGCACATGCGCACTCGGCACAGAGAGGGCGAAATCGACCGTGTCGAAAATCGTTTTCGGGGGTCCGGGCATAGCATCAACAGAGTCCGCAACCGTTATCGGGTGGTCCCGGGCGTGGACGTCGGCGCTGCCCTTGACGAACGATCCGGCGTCGAGCGACATCGTGATGAAGGTCAACATGGCTGGGCCGGCATCTCACCTGGGTGTCGAGTACTACGGCGATGAGGTGAGCCTGCGGCAAGCCTTGATCAACGTCGTACAGGGAAGCATCCTGCAGTGGTTCCTGTTCACCAACATGCTGATTGCCTCTGCTCCCGGCGTCCTGTGGATGAAGCGTGGCGCAAGGCCAATACACGCGAAGGGGCCCTTGAAGGGCCGCCCTAGAAGACGATGGTGTGGATGCACTCGGCCTTCAAGGCCCGGGTGGGGCGGGCTGGTGGCAGAGCACCGGTCGGATCCCCAACGCGCCCCACGGCATGAAGTACGCCGGTGCGGGCGAGGTAGGAGATGTCGTGGCCCGCGGTCTCCGATAGCGGGCCGTCTTGGCCCCAGCCGGTCATGCGCGCGTACACAAGCTTCGGTTTGCGCGCATGACAGACGTCCGGGCCGATGCCGAGTCGCTCGACGCCTGATCACCTACGGTACGAAACACGATGGCCTCAATCCCTTCTCGCACAAGGGTTTGAGGCCATCTTCCCTGTTCGGCACCGTCAACCCACAAATCAACGCGCCGACTTTTTCAGGTCGAAGTAGCTAGGCGCGTCGCTCCAGGCCAAGCTCTGGAGCGAGGGCTGTCAGTACGGGTATCATCTTGTCCCTCTCGACAACCTGCACGGCGACGTGATCGGCACCGGCACTGACGTGCTCCTGGAGACGCGCGACGATCTCAGCAGCAGTCCCGTAGGCGACGAGGGCATCGATGAGCTTGTCGCTGCCGGGCTTGGCGATGTCGGCGTCAGAAAAGCCGAGCCGCTTCCAGCTGTTGAGGTAGTTGTTGAGATTCAGATAGAGCGCCACAGCCTCGCGACCGAGCTCGCGCGCGGCTTCAGCGTCGGTAGAGAGCACGATTTTGTGTTCGGGCGCCAGAAAAGCCGAAGGACCCATTAGCTCACGTGCCCGCGCAGTGTGTTCCGGCGTCGTGAGGTAGGGGTGCGCGCCCGCACTACGCCGCGCGGACAGCTTCAGCACGCCGTCACCAAGCGCGGCGACCACGCGCCGGTCTACGGGTACATCGTATTTATCGAGGTCATCGAGGTACTCCATGAGCGCGTCATAAGGCTTCTTCCACTCGGTGATGACCTCGGGGTGACCGGCCCCAATTCCGAGCAAGAACCGTCCTGGGAACCTCGCCTCCACCCGGTGGAAAGCGTCGGCGACCGGTCCAGCCGGCGAGTTCCAGATGTTGATGATGCCGGTGGCAGCCTTCAGTGTCGCGGTCTGATCCAGAATGGGCTCGGCCCAGCTCAAGTCGCTGGGCGCCGCACTGCTCACCCAGACCGCCCCGTAGCCCAGGTTCTCGATCTCAACGGCCACCTCGGGTGAGACCGGGTCGCCGCCCCACACGCCGAACGTGCCGAGGTTGGGTCTGGTCGTCGTCATGCCAGGGACTCCTTTGAATCGAATTCATCTGCAGCAGAACAACTGCGGGCCATCTCGCCCACAAGCGGATGGTCGTTTGACGCTTTCGCGGCGTTCAGCTCCATCGCTGCGTCCTCGTTGTCGTCCTGCCCGTTCACTGCGATGTCCACCCTCACTCCTGCACGTTTCACAGCTTGGCCCCCAAGGCAGTAGAAGGACGTAGTGCTTGGGTCAGGTCCACGCTGAACTCGTGACACCACGAAACTTCATTGGTCACCCGCAGCCGTTAGTGCGGGCAACTCTGATGCATCTGCTGTACTGTCGCTACAATTCCGAGACGATAATCTTAAAAAGGTGAACGAGAACCGCGCCTGAACTCTGTGCATCACTGCATGTTCGGTGGCGATGGTTCCAATTGGCTCAGCTGATGGTCCAGCCCGGAACGCCTCATACCGTCCGCCAATCGGGATGAGCCATCCAGCGCCAGTGTGCCGCGCGCTTGGTTGCACACCTTACCGGTGCGATCTCGGGTCGTCACCGAAACGAAGACCAGCGTCCGCCCGAGGCGATCGACGACCGCCTCGAAGGTCAGTGGCGGAAAGGCCGGGCGAAGGAAATCGCTGGTGAAAGTCGCAGTGGCCGGCACCAAGCCCTCCTCCAATACCGTCGCGGCGGCGGCACCGAATCCCTGGTCCGCACAGGCGATCACGATCCCTCCGTGGACGGCTCCGGTCGGGTTGAGCCAGTTGGGATCGTCAAACTCCAGAACGACCCGCCCGTGGGAGACCTCGGTGCACCGTATACCCAACTGCGTCGATATCGGCATGTGACTGATCCATGTCACCCAGTCGTGCCATGGCGCGCCGTACGGAATCGCATGCGGGTCGCTTGCCATTGTGGAACCCTCCCGGTCGAGGCGTCTCGATGATCGCGTCGAATCGCTCTCCCGCAAGCGTCTCATATTGAGATGCTGTGTATCAATAGTATGCCGGAGAGTGGCTGTCACAGGTTCTCGAGTTCCAGCAAGACGTACGCGGACACGAAGCCGGTCAACGCTTCCACGCCAATGCCCGACAGGGAGTTGTAGCCCTGGACGGCGATGGTTGGCGCATCACGTCCATCTGTGCCGTCGCTCCGGCCCCCCGGTCCGTGGCCGCCAAGCCGCGTCGTCTGTCCTTGGATGGGACGCCGCAGCACGGCTATGTGGCTCGGATCACAGCAAGCGGCCCACCGAAGAACCTCGCGCAGCGATAGCGCGATGTCAATGACCATTCACAACTCTGTGCCGCTGCATCGGGAATGACCGCTCGGGTAGGTCCGGTATCGCATGCTGAACCAGATTTCACCTGGGATAACACTCAATGACTCTCGGAGTTCTGCAAACTAGACGAGCCTGCATGGGACTTGCCAATGTGTGAACGATCGATCTATTGTGTCGTGGAGCATGCTGCAGTTCGCATCAGCGTCGAACGTGTCCGACGACACGCTCCTGCGGAATGGAACTGCAGGGAACCCGGGGCGCGGCGCTCTGGATTGCATCCGACATAGGAGGCGAAGACGTGGTGTCCCCACCGGTTGTATCGATCATCGGAGCAGGTTCGTGGGGCACAACGGTAGCCTCGCTCGTCGCAGCGAACACACTCACGACAATCTGGGCCCGCAGCGCCGAAACCGTGCGAGAGATCGAACGCGCGCACACCAACAGCGCTTACCTTCCTGGCGAAAGCCTGCACCCGCAGCTTCGCGCGACCACGCGAGTGGACGATGCGGTGCACTCCGCTGACGTTCTGGTGATGGCAATCCCCTCCAGTGGGTTCCGCGCGGTGCTCGCTGACGCAGCACCGTTCGTGCGGCCGATGATCCCCGTCGTTAGCCTCACTAAGGGCCTGGAACTGGGTACGGGATCGAGGATGACGCAGGTGGTAGCGGAAGTGCTGCCGGGTCATCCTGCTGGAGTGCTGAGCGGCCCGAACATCGCCAAGAAAGTCGTCAGGGGATTGGCCGCAGCGGCCGTGGTTGCGATGCCCGACCAACACATCGCACAGGCCCTGCAAGGGATCTTCCGCAGCCGCCTGTTTCGGGTGTACACATCGACCGACGTTGTCGGTGCCGAACTTGGTGGCGCGTTGAAGAACGTCGTCGCCATCGCCGCGGGAATGGCACAAGGCTTCGGCGCGGGGGACAACACGCGCGCGACTGTGATCGCAAGGAGTCTGGCGGAGATGAGTCGCCTGGGGGTCGCCATGGGTGGTCGCGTCGAGACGTTCGCAGGTCTGGCCGGCATGGGCGATCTGATCGCGACGTGCATCAGTCCGCATAGCCGCAATCGATACGTCGGCGAACAACTCGCGGGTGGACGTCGGATCGAAGACATCACCGAGCAGATGAACATGGTCGCAGAAGGCGTCAAGACGTCGAGCGTCGTTGCGCAACTCGCCGACGAGCACGACATCGATATGCCGATTTCACGTGAGGTGTATCGCGTGACCCACGGTCTGCAGCCGGCTCGGACCGCATTCCGTGGGCTGCTTCGAACCTTGCCGACGACGGAGCTGGCCGCGGGATGAGAATACTGACAACCGATCCGACAGATACTTGGCCGGCAGGCAGGACAGGATCCGCTCTTGTCCTGCGTTTCGACCGAACCCCCGCCGAGCGAGCGGTCCTCGACCGATGGATGAGCGATAACCTCCCGAAAGGTGTTGTCGCGGAATGCTTTTCCGTTGGCGATCTCGACTGGCATCGTCGGGTCGCAGAACAACCGGACGACATGATGATCGTTCCGATACGAATCGCATGGTCGGCGCCGACACAAATGGGGACATCACGGTGGACGGATGCGCTGGCGGCGCTCAATGCCCGCAAGCCATTGGCGGCGGTGCAGAAACGAATCCTGCACGACAATCCGGAACGGTGCACGGTGATCTGCGCAGAGCCCGGTTCGGTCAGAGATCTGCGGTCGCGCTTTCATTCGACAACGAGCGGCGACGGCAGCTTCGAAGCGTTCATTGGCCGTCAGGCGGAATTGGCGCTCGAACGAGCCGAGCGCGCGATCGGTAGTGGCCGATACAAAGTTCCGCGCCTCGTGTCGGAGGAAATCCGTTCCAGTCGCAGTTTCGTGACGGGTGCGAAAATGCTTGCCCAACAGACCGGTCACCGCGTCGATGAGATCGCACGGACCGCGGAAGGCTATCTCGATGAGATGGCAGCAGCGCACAGCAGACTCGCGATCGATCTGTTCGAACGTTTCGGCCGCTTCCTTATGCGCGCGTACGAAGTCGGTGTCGACCCCGAGCGACTCGAAGCACTTGTAGACCTCAACCGCACCCACTCACTTGTCTTCTTGCCCAATCATCGTTCCTACCTCGATCCGTTCGTGGTCAGGTCGATGCTGCTCGCGAACAGGTTTCCCGCCAACCACTGCTTCGCCGGCAACAACATGGCGTGGTGGCCGATGGGTGATTGGACCAGACGTACAGGCAACATCATTCTTCGCAGGTCGATCGGTGACGACCCGGTGTACAAATTCGTTCTCCGCGAGTATCTCGGTTACCTCACCACGAAGAGGCTCAACCTGGAGTGGTACATCGAGGGCGGACGGACACGGACCGGGAAATTGCGACCACCTCGATTCGGTCTGCTCACCTACCTGATCGACGCATTCGACCAACTCGGCGATACCGGCCGTGATGTATACCTGGTTCCGATGTCGATCGTCTACGACGGTCTGCCCGAAGTCGTGTCGCTGACCGCCGAGCAGCGCGGCGCTGCGAAGAAACCGGAGAGCATCGCGTGGCTTCTGCAGTATCCACGGGCAACCGGAAAAGGGTTCGGCAAGGTACACGTCTGCATCGGCGAACCTTTGTCCCTCCGTACTGCGCTCGGGATTGGCGAGGACGAATCCAAACGTCACCGGGTCGAAAAGGTTGCGTTCGAGGTCTGCCATCGGATCAACCGCGCGACCCCGATCACCGCGACAGCACTCGTCACGCTGGCATTGCTCGGTGTCGACGACCGTGCTCTCACACTCACCGAGATCGAGGTTGTCGTCGATCCCTTCGTGGCGTACTTCGCGCAACGAAGCTTGCCGATCACCGCAGATCTGACTCGACGCGGCGAACTTCGTCACACACTCGATTGGCTCAGCGATAACGGCGTCGTCGTTCGCTTCGCCGAAGGCAGCGAACCGGTCTGGGGCATCTCGCCCGACCGCCACCTCGAGGCAGCCTTCTACCGAAACAGTATCGTCCACCACCTGCTCGACCGGGCAATCGTAGAGCTGGTACTCGCCGCTGCAGCCGACGGCGCTATCTCACTCGAGAGCGAGGCCTGGGGCGAGGCGTTGCGGTTGCGCGACCTCCTGAAGTTCGAATTCTTCTTCCCCGACAAAGAGGAATACAGGAACAACCTCAAGTCCGAACTATCGTTCATCGCACCCGACTGGCGAGACCACATCTCCGATCCCGAATACTCCAAACGAATACTCGCCGAAGCCCGCCCGCATTTGGCGCACCGCGCCCTGCATTCGTTTGTCGAAACCTATTTCGTCACAGCCGATCGTCTGGCGGTCCGCTCGCCGTCCCGCAGCATCGACGAAGATGGGTTCATCACCGAGTGTGTCGGAATCGCGCGGCAACGCCGAATGCAGCAACGCTTGCGAAGTTCCGACTCGACCTCCACCGAGGTGTTCAGCTCCTCGCTCAAGCTCGCCGCCCACCGGGATCTCTTGGGGCCCGGCGGAAAGGAGCTCGTCGGGCGGAGGCGTCTTTTCGCGGCCGAATTAGCCGAACTGCTCGCACGAATCCAGGCGATGCGCGCGCTCGCGGCTTCCGAGGTCGAAAGTCGTTATCTCTGATGACGAATGCAGACATCGCAGCCGTTCTGGAGAAGATCGACTCTGGTCCCAGCGGTCCCTCGGTGGGTGCGCTTTTCGATCTGGACGGCACTATCGTGCCGGGGTTCACGGCGGCGGCGTTCTACGAGCACCGACTGAGGAAGGGCGACGTCCGGCCCAGTGATCTCGCTCGGACCCTCGTTCTGGCTGCCGACACCAAGCTCGGCGGCGACCAGGGACGGCTGGGAGACGTCGGTGTGGCCGGCCTGGCCGGTCAGGTCGAAGAAGACCTTGTCGAATTGGGCGAACGGCTGTTCGTTCAGCGCATCGGCGCCACCATCAGGCCGCAGGCACGCGAGTTGATCCGGGCGCATCAACGCATGCGGCACACAGTCGCAATCGCGTCGTCGGCCACGCACTTTCAGGTAGACCCCGTTGCACGAGATCTCGGCGCAGCACACGTTCTCTGTTCCGAAGTCGAGACCGAGAATGGGCTGCTCACGGGACGTCTTGCCGGCGGCATGCTGTGGGGTGAAGCCAAGGCCAGAGCTGCGCGGGAGTTTTCGCGAGCACATGCCGTCGACCCCGCCTGCAGTTACGCCTACGGAAACGGCGCCGAAGACGTTCCCTTCCTCTCATCGTTCGGACACCCGCACGCTGTGACGCCGCATTCGGGGCTGCTTCGCGTTGCGGAAAGACTGGGATGGCCAGTGCTTGCACTCGACGACCCTGGACACGTCGGTGTTCGTTCGATCCTTGGAACGGTCGGTGCTCTCGGTGCGCTGAATCTCGGCCTCGCGATCGGGCTCGGCGTCGGTTTGCTGCGGGGCGATCGTCGTCTCGGCGCCGATCTCGCCTGTGCCCTCGGATTCGAAGCCTTCCTTTCTGTTGCGGGAGTCAAGCTCAACGTCACTGGCGCATCAAACATCTGGGCCGAGCGTCCCGCCGTATTCGTCATGAACCACCAAAGTGGCCTGGACGCCATGATTGTCGGAGCACTACTCCATAGAGGATTCAGCGGGCTGGGCAAGGCCGAAGCGAAGCACTCGCCGGCCACGTTCCTTTTGGGCCGCGCGACCGAAGCCGTCTTCGTCGATCGATCCAACTCGACAGCCGGGCTAGCCGGGCAGGACATGCTCGTCGAGCGACTCCGCAGCGGCCTGTCGGTGTTCGTCGCACCTGAGGGCACGCGAAGCGCGACACCCGTGCTTGGTACGTTCAAAACCGGAGCGTTCCATGTGGCGATGAAAGCCGGCGTGCCGATTGTTCCGGTCATTCTGCGCAACTCCTACGACCTGATGCCCGGCTCAGCAAAAACAATCAAACCCGGGGTCGTCGACGTAGCGGTGCTCGAACCCGTCTCGACTAAAGGCTGGACGGCTGATGCAATCCGTGCCCACGTCGCGGACGTCCGCCAACAGTTCGTCCAAACACTCGAGAACTGGCCTGGGGACGCGCGGTGACAGCAGACGAACGTCCGACGAACGAAGCAGGTTGGGCGGCGCTACCCGAGTGGAGCACCAACGTTCGTATGAACGACCTCGAGGCGCTCATGTGGCGCGGCGAGCGACATCCGGAATTCTCCTCGATCGTAATCGTCGTCGAGGTACTCGACTCCGTGCCGGACTGGGACCGGTTCCGTGCAGCGCACGAGTGGGGAACTGCCATGGTCCGACGGCTGCGGCAACGAGTTGTCGAGCCAGTGATCCCGGTCGGACCCCCCGCATGGGTAGATGATCCCAATTTCGACCTGGACTATCACCTGCGGCGAACCAGCCTGCCGCAACCAGCCGGGATTCCCCAGCTTCTCGAGCTTGCCCAATTGATCGGCGAATCACCCTTGGATCGGGGCCGACCCCTCTGGACCGGCACGCTGGTCGGCAACCTCGACGGCGGACGGGCAGCGTACATCCTTCAATGCCACCACTGCCTCATGGATGGGGCCGGGGCCATCCAGCTGTTTTCGAATATGCACAGCAACCGCGCCGATGAGTCGCCGAGCAAACCGATACCCCCAATTACATCGGCAGCGGCAGTCGATCCGGTGACGCTCGCTCTCGACGATGTTGCCGAACATGTTCGACGAGCCCCACGGCTGGCGCTGCAGTCAATCGAGAAGCTGCGAGATGCTATTGCCTCACCGGCGTCGGCGCTCGAGTTTCTGGGATCGATGCGGCGAGTCCTCTCGCCGCCTGCCGGTACGTCCCCTTCTCCGTTGCTCGAGCGGCAGGTGGGACGGGCTTGGCGCTACGGCGTGCTCGAATGCTCGCTGGATGAGCTCAAGGCCGCAGGGCGTGCCGCTGGTGGTTCCGTCAACGACGCGTACATGGCTGCCCTGCTCGGCGGAATTCGCCGATATCACCAAGCGCAAGGAATAGAGCTCGGTGATATTCCCGTCGCCATGCCGTTGTCGATCCGGCGGCCCGACGACCCTCCCGGCGGAAATCGCTTCGCCGGCGCATTCTTCGCTGGGCCGGCAGGAACCGACGATCCGAGCGAGCGCATCGCGGCGATCAGAGGCGCGGTGTTGTCAGTTCGTGAGGAACCTGCGATCGACGTCCTAGGCATGCTGTCGCCGGTCTTGAGCCGGGTCCCGTCCGGACTGCTCGGTCTTGCGCTCGGCAGCGCCGCACCTCGCGTCGATCTCAGTGGAAGCAATGTGCCAGGGCTCACGGCCGACGCATACGCCGCGGGTGCCCGCGTCGATCGGATGTTCGTATTCGGCCCGCTTCCCGGGGCGTCCATGCTCGCGACTCTGGTGTCCTACGTCGGCACCTGTTGTATCGGAATCAACTGTGACGGAGCGGTGTTCGAGAACACGCCGGTGTTGTGGTCGTGTATGCAGGATGGGCTCGACGAGGTACTCGAACTCGGGCGATCCCACAATCAGGCTCAGACGTGCGCATCGTCTACCGGACGCTTCAACCGGACGCGTTCTGTCCAACCGCAGCGGGAAGGCTGACATGGCGGAGAGCGCATCACCGGATCCGGCGTTCATCGACACGAGGCGGTTCTGCGAGGGAGAGATACTCGGACGAGGCCGGGTGTCTCTGTACTGGCGAAGCTGGCTCCCCGTCGATGACCCGACGGCTGTGGTCGTGATAGCGCACGGAGGTCTCGAGCGCGGCGGCCGCTACCAACACGTAGCCAACAGGTTTGCTGCGGCGGGCTTCGCCACCTTCGCGATCGATTTTCGTGGCCACGGCCGGTCCGACGGTCGCACGGGGCAAATACCGCTGTTGGCGGAGGGTGTTTTCGTACCACATAGGCCCCAAGTCGACACTAAATCGCACGACGTCGGATCGGGCTGAGCCCGGTTGCGCAGCGGTCGGTCAGAGTCACTGCGCAGATAATTTGACCGCAATCACGTCGAGTTTTTGGCAGACGATCGGTCCCAGCTAGAGCGACGCGAGGTGGTGTCAGCCGAGGTCGTTCTGGCCCGGCCCCTCGGCTGCCTGCCGGTCGAGTGCACCCACGGCACGGAGCGCCGCTGACTCCAGGAGCTTCTTCAGGTTGGCCGATCGTGGTGCCGCGCCGGGACGCGATCCGTCCGACGTGATGATGGCGTGCGCCGCGCGCACCACGGCCGCGATGTCGGACGTCTTGTTGCCCGGGTAGCAGGCGTCGAGGCAGGCGATCCAGCGGTCGACGTAGGACTTCTGCCGCCGATGGACCCGGCGTTGGTAGGGCTCCGCCAGCGCGTGCTGCTCACGCATCCACACGGCGTTCAGGCGGTGCGAGCTCAAGGAGAACTCCACGTGCCCGCGGACGAGGTTCTTCAGCTGCTCGAACGGGTCGTCCACCTGAGCTGCCGTGTGTACCTGCAGTGCGTCGATGGCGCGATCGAACAACGTCGCAAGGATCTCGTCCTTGCTCTCGAAGTGACGATAAATCGCCGACGGGGTGATGCCTGCCCTCGCTCCGATGGCGGCCACGCCGACACCGTCGTAGCTGCGCTCGTAGAACTCGATCTCGGCAGCCTCGAGAATGGCGTCATAGCGGTTCGCGCGCGACGCGTTGGGCTCGGCCAGCTCGTCAGCCGCATCCGCTGTCCCGGCGTTCACAGCTCCCTCTCCACTAGGTTCGACGTCAATGATCGTTCACCGCCGGAGGCGGCACGGCGAGCGCAACCTTGGCATGTCGGAGAAATGTGCAGACGAGGTCCGCCGGGCGATGTGAACAGCATATGCGAGTTGCACGTCCGCGGGCCCGACCCCGCGAGACCGCCGGCGGCCACAGCCCGGACGTCCCTGCTCACCCTTGAACGGCGATGCCGTCGGCGAGCAGCCCGTCGACACCCGAGACCCCCCAGCGCTCCAAGACCTGCCGGGTGTCGTGGCCGAGCCGACCGGGCGGCCTCTGGATCGCTGCCGGAGTCCTGCTGAATCGCGGGGCAGGAGCGGGCTGGGGCGTGCCGTCGACCTCGACGAACGAGCCCCGCGCGGACAGGTGCGGATCGTGGGGCGCTTCGGTCAGGCTGAGCACAGGGGCCACGCAGGCGTCCGTGCCCTCGAACTCCCGGGCCCACTCGTCCCGTGTTCTGGACTTCATCCGGTCGGCGATCAGGCCCCGCATGACGGGCCAGCCGGAGGGATCCCGGCGATCCTGCTCGCCGAGATCGAGCCCGAGGACGCGCACGAACTCGGCGAAGAACTGTGGCTCGATCGCCCCGACCGCGACGTGCTTCCCGTCGGAGGCCGCGTAGACGTCGTACCACGGCACGCCGGAGTCGAGCAGGTTGGCGCCTCGTTCGTCGCGCCACATGCCGGCCGACAGCATGCCGTGGAGCGCGGTGGTCAGGGAGACCGCGCCATCGACGATCGCGGCGTCGACGACCTGACCGTGGCCGGATCGTGCGGCCTCGTGGACCGCAGCGAGGATCCCGACGACGAGGTACAGCGATCCTCCACCGAAGTCGCCGACGAGGTTGAGCGGGATGGCGGGGGCCTCACCGGCGCGCCCCATGGCGTGCAAGGCCCCGGTACGCGCGAGGTAGGAGAGGTCGTGGCCGGCGGACGCCGACAGCGGACCGTCCTGGCCCCACCCGGTCATCCGCGCGTAGACGAGCTTCGGGTTGCGGTCGATGCAGGCGTCCGGTCCGATGCCCAGCCGCTCGGTGACGCCCGGGCGGAACCCCTCGATAAGGACATCAGCGCTGTCGACCATCTCCAGGACCGCAGCGACGCCCCGAGGAGTCCGCAGGTCGATGGCCACGCTGGCCCGGCTCCGACGCATCACGTCCTGTTCGTGGGGGATGCCGCCACCGTTGGGAGTCGGCCGCTCGATCTGGACCACCTCGGCACCCAGGTCGGCCAGCAGCATGGCCGCGAAGGGTCCGGGTCCCATCGCCGCGAGCTCGACTACCCGGAGACCTGCCAGCGGACCCGCGGGCGTGGATGAACTCATTCGCTACTCCTTTGCATCTGTTCGGTCAGGCCTGTGACGGATTCCCGACCCGCCAGGCATCACGATCTTGTGGACGATCACGTCACGTACCGACCATCGGTCCGCACGACGACCCGTCCGATTCCCCGGACGTTCCCCCTCAGGGGTGCCCGGCGTGCGGGACCGCCACGGTCGTCGTGCGGAGCGTCGCGTCGAGGCCACGTTCGTTGCTGGCAAGGCCCGGCGCGACGCACAGCAGGAGGGTGCGCCCGTCATCGTCGCCGAGCATGCACGCGAAGATGTTCAGCCCGTCCGGCGCTGGGATCTCGTCGAGGATCTCGCCGCCTTCACGGATCCGGATGCACCGCGCGTTCTTCGGGTCGGCCGCCCAGATCGCCCCTTCCGCATCGGCGGTGCAGCCGTCGAGCATGACCTCCACCGTCGAGATGAGCTCAGCCATGGACTCCATGGAGGGCGGCGCGGAGAGAGTCGCCCACTCCTGGCGGTCCGTGAGCTTGCCGTCGGTTGCGATGGTGAATGCCGTGAACCGGCCCGCCAGGGTCTCGGCGACTGCGAGACGGCCGTCGTGCAGGATGACCATGCCATTCGGGAACAGGAGATCGGTTGCCGCGACCGCGTGCGAGCCGTCGGCCTCGACGCGGATGACACGGCCCAGTGCTGGGGTGCTCCCGTCGAAGGGATCGAATCCGTAGGTCCCGACGAATGCGCGTCCGTCGCTGCCGACGACCATGTCGTTGAGATCGGAGGTGGTGTCGGAGTTCAGGTCGGCATGCACGCTCACGGTGCCGTCAGTGCTGCGCCGAAACACCTTTCGTGCTTCCTGCCCGACGACGAGCAGGCTGCCGTCGGGCAGGAAGCCCAGGCCCGACGGCTTGTCGCCGTCGAGCGAAAGGACCTTCTCCTCGGTGCCGTCGGGCGTGTAGGTGAAGACGGCGCCTCGATACAGATCGGACACCCACCAGCGCCCGTCGTGCCAGCGGGGCCCCTCGAAGTATTGTCCGCCCGTCGCGAGTGTGTGCAGGGTGTGTAGGGACATGAATTCTCTCCTTGTCGAGTGAACTGGTCGAAGCTCAGCCGTCGGAACGGCCGAGGATCAGGTCGGCGCACAGCACCATCGGGATTGCCGCCGCCTGGGTGCCGCCGATCCGGGCATCCTTGAGGGTGTCGCTGCACAGGTAGAGGTTCTTCACCTTGGGCGGCTGGATTCCCGGGCGGTGGTTGCCGACGTAGCCGGGCGTCTCAGCGATGTTGTAGGTGCCCGCCTGGCGCATCTTCCAGATGGTGTGCTCCTTGATCTCGGGGAAGATCTCGTTGATGTCCTCCTCGAAGAGTTCGAACCACTTCTTGATGTCGGCTCGCACCTTGGCATCTCGCACCTGGAAGAGATCGGGCAGCTGGTCCCAGGAGGCTTGGATGAGGAACGACACGTTGTACTGTCCGACGGACTCGCCATAGGTCGAGAACGGCATCGGCCAAACGCCCATCTTGACGCGGGGTAGCTCGGGGACCCACCGGAAGATCGACTCGTCGAACAGTGGCGCGTCCAGGGCGTAGTTGAGTGACCACACGTTGGCCGTCTTGTGCGCCATGCCCCGGATCCACTCGACATACCATCGCGGGAACTCGTCCTCATTGATGACGGTGAAAAAGTCCCAGAGGGGGAGAGTGTTCACGACTATGGGTGCTGCGATGAATTCGGTATCGAGGAACTGGCTGGCGACGACCCTCTGTCCGGCGTCGATGTTCACCCCGCGAACCCGGCTGTTCTCGATGACAATGTCGGAAACCTTTGTGCCCGTGCGGATCTCTCCGCCGTTCTCCCGAATCGTCTCGGCCCACGGAATGTAGAGGTTATGCATCCCGCCTGCAACAGCCGCCGCATGTGCGCCGAACCCGTCCCAGTGCTCGACAACACGCTTGACAGCGCCCAGCACGTCCCCGGCAGAGAGCCCGTCAGGGTCCCATTCTGCGCACGCGGTGGCGCCGAAGTACCAGAGAAACAGGCGGATTTCCTCGCCCTCTGCTCGTCTGTCGAGCCAGTCGGCTAGCGAGACGTCATCGTATTTGTCCTGAAGCTCCTCGTGTGGGGTGGCGAGCAACTCCCTGATGAGTTCCTTCATCGCGCCGTGGGGGTACAGGTCCTTGAGGTCGGCCCACGCGCCCTCGTGCCACACTTCGGTCTTCTTGAGCTGGGTGCC
>Ga0182038_10000458_pt1 | contig 20340 bp, 21 predicted proteins | sample sta12Can44000108_FD_125976 | JGI IMG/M metagenome (GOLD analysis project Ga0182038, IMG submission 125976) | Lab enrichment of tropical soil microbial communities from Luquillo Experimental Forest, Puerto Rico - statanox.12C.anox.44.000.108 | ecosystem: Environmental > Terrestrial > Soil >...
GGCGACAGCACGAAACCGCCGGCGGGCCCCGACAACGCGGGGTACTCGAAGCGCGCGCTGGCCCTCGACCAGGTCGAGACGATGAGAGCATTCGGCTTCGAGCGCTTCGCTGTCGCCGGGCACGACCACGGCGCCCGGGGCGCCCATCGCCTGGCGCGCGATCACCCCGAGCATATCGAGCGCCTAGCATTGCTCGACATCGTGCCGACCCTCTATCGCTTCGAGACGATCGACCAGAAGGCGGTGACCTCGAGCTGGCACTGGTTCTTTCTGATCCAGCCGAGAGGGTTTCCCGAACGGTTGATCGGCTCGGAGGCGGAGCTCTTTCTGCGCCACCAGCTCAGCGCGTTGCTGCGCGATCCGGCGAAGCTGGAGCCGGAAGCGTTCGCCGAATACCTTCGCTGCTTCCGGAACCCTGAGACCATCCGAGCCACCTGCGACGAGTACCGTGCCGGTGCTTCGATCGACCTGGTCCACGACCGGGCCGACCGCGGGTATAAGCTCACCATGCCGCTGCTCGTGCTGTGGGGACAGCGCAGCTCGCAAGGCAGCGGCTACGATGTGCTCGCGGTCTGGCGCGACCACGCCGAGACGGTCTCGGGTCACGGCATCGATAGCGGCCATTTCCTCCCGGAAGAGGCGCCGGAAGAAACCTACCGGGCATTGCGGGAGTTTTTCGCCGGCGGAACGGGCTGACAGCCTGGGAGACCGGCCGGCCGCGTGCCGAGCCCACCGAACAACCAACGACGCACGCCAGATGGCGTTGTTTTTTCCTCCCTCAGAGCTGTGCAGAATTCGTTGATCGGCGATGTTGATTCCGTTGTTTTTGACTACCTGAGTGCCATGCGTCCGACGCCGGCGGACGTTCTTGGCGATCCCAGGGCAGGCGCCTATAACGGCCGTGCCGGTTGCCCTGGTATGCTCAGAGCCTGATGCCGCTCCTTGCGATCCCGTTCCCGGCGCTCGATCCGGTTGCGATTTCGATCGGCCCCGTCGCTATCCGCTGGTATGCGCTCGCCTATATCGCCGGGCTGCTGATCGGCTGGCGCTATTGTCTGGCCCTCGCCGGGCGGCCGCCATACCTGGTCGGCCGCCAGGATGTCGACGACTTCCTGGTGTGGGCGACGCTCGGCGTCGTGCTCGGCGGGCGCATTGGCTACGTTCTCTTCTACAAGCCCGGCTACTACGTCTTTCACCCGCTCGAGGCGCTCTACGTCTGGCATGGCGGGATGTCGTTCCACGGTGGCGCGCTCGGCGTGACAATCGCCATCGTGTGGTTCACCCGCGCGCGCAAGATCCCGCTCTTTGCATTCTCCGACATCATCACCGCGGCGATCCCGATCGGTCTGTTTTTTGGCCGGATCGCAAATTTCATCAATGCCGAGCTGTTCGGCCGACCGACGCAAGTTGCCTGGGGAATGATCTTCCCGTACGGCGGCTCGATGCCGCGTCATCCGAGCCAGCTCTACGAAGCCGTTTGCGAAGGCATCCTGCTCTTCCTGCTGCTGTTCGCCGCTGAGCGCCTCGGCGCGCGGCAGCGCCCCGGGATCGTTACCGGGTTGTTTCTCGCGGGTTACGCGGTCGCCCGCATGTCGGGTGAGCTCTTTCGCGAACCGGACTCTCAGCTCGGCTACCTGGTGTTCGGGACGACAATGGGACAGCTTTTGTCGGTGCCGCTGTTGATCGCCGGCCTTGCCATCACCTTCTGGGCGCAACGCGCGCCTGCTTCTGTCCGATCGCCACCAGCGCCTCCTCGAGTCGCGGAGCCGGCTGTAACGCCACCGGCCCCTCCGACGCCGAGCGGGCCGCCTGTCCCACCGCCTTGACCCCCGACACGCTCGGCCGAAAGATCGCCCGCCGCATCCGGGACGAAGGTCCGCTTTCGGTTGCCGCCTATATGGCGATGGCGCTGCACGACCCCGAGGGCGGCTATTATGCGCGGCGCGACCCGATCGGGGCGCGGGGCGACTTCATCACTGCGCCCGAGATCAGCCAAGTGTTTGGCGAACTGATCGGGTTGTGGTGCGCCGTGATATGGGATCAATTGGGCCGGCCCGATCCGGTCATCCTGGCGGAGCTGGGGCCGGGCCGCGGCGTGCTGATCGGCGATCTGCTGCGCGCCGCGGCAGCGGTGCCGGATTTTCACCGCGCGCTGCGGCTCCATTTGGTCGAAGCGAGTGCTCCTCTGCGTGCCGCGCAGCAACAGCGGCTCGCGCAATTTGAGCCAATCTGGGTACCGCGTTTCCAGGATCTGCCGGATGGCCCGATGCTGCTCGTCGCGAACGAATTCCTCGACGCACTGCCGATTCGGCAGTTCGTCCGCTGCGGCCCCCATTGGTCGGAGCGAATGGTGACGCTGGACGACGAGAATTGTTTCGTCTTCGTCGACGGACCGCCGAGCCCGGTCGCGAGATTCCTGCTATCAGACGCGTTGCGCGACAGCGCGGGGCAAGGTGCCGTCGTCGAGATTTGCCCGGCTGCCCTCGCCCTGGCGGCGGCTCTCGGCGCTCGTTTTGCGCATCAGCCGGGTGCCGCGTTGTTCATCGATTACGGTTACTTCCCGAGCGCTCCGGGCACCACGCTCAGCGCGCTCCATGGGCATCACCTAGTTCCCGTGTTGACGGCGCCGGGCACCGCCGATCTTAGCGCCCACGTCGATTTTGCCGCGTTTGCCGAAGCCGCTCGCGCCGGTGGCGCGGAAGCCCACGGGCCGGTGCCGCAGGCCAAGCTGTTTACAGCACTTGGGGCTCGGGAGCGCGCCGCGGTTCTGCGCGCGCGGGCCAACCCCTGCCAGCAGCACGATCTCGACAGCGGCATTGAGCGTTTGCTAGACCCCGGCGGAATGGGCACCTTGTTCAAGGCCATAGCGCTGGTCTCGCCGTGGCTGCCGGCGCCACCCGGCTTTGAAACCGTCTTTGATGGCTGAGACTGAACGGATGATCACCTCAGCCGCGCTCAGCGCGGATGCGGGTGTCCGGCACGCGTTCTTCACCCGCCGGGGCGGTGTCAGCGAGGGTCTGTACGGCTCGTTGAATTGCGGCTTCGGCTCCGGCGATGCATCACAGAATGTAGCGGCCAACCGAGAGATCGCGATGGCGCAACTCGGCTTGCCCGCCGATCGGCTGATGACCGTCCGCCAAATTCACAGCGCCCGGGTCGTTACCGTGGAGCGGCTGTGGCGCCGCGAAGAATCACCCCTTGCGGACGGTCTGGTGACAGCGGTTCCCGGCATTGCGCTCGGCGTGCTTGCGGCTGATTGTGCGCCGATCCTGTTTCACGATCCGATTGGTCGCGTCATCGGCGCGGCACATGGCGGCTGGCGCGGGGCAGTCGGCGGGATCGTCGATGCCACCATTTCGTTGATGGTCGAGTTAGGCGCTGGGCGTCCTCATATCCGCGCAGCGATCGGTCCGTGCATCGCTCGGCCCTCTTACGAGGTCGGGCCGGAATTTCCACTGACCTTTGTCGCGGAGCACCCGGACAACATACGCTTCTTCGCCGCCGCGGCGCGCCCTTGCCGATTTCTGTTCGATCTCGGGGGTTATATAGTGCACCGCCTTACGCGGGCCGGCATCGCGACGATCGAGCTTGTCCCCTACGACACGGTCGCCGAACAGGACCGATTCTTCAGCTATCGGCGCGCCTGTCTGCGCGGCGAACGGTCTTACGGGCGCGGGCTCTCGGCAATTGTGCTCGAGGAATAGTGCGATGGCGGTCCAATTGCCGTGTCGAGCGAAGGACGCTGCGAAGGACGGGTAACGGCAGCCGATCGTGCCCTACCTCATCCTGTTTGTCGTCTTTTGCCTCGTCGGTCTGCTCGTAACCTGCGCGTTGATTCTGTGATCAAGGGCCTGCTTCGCCTGCACCGCCAGTGGGCGGCAGCAGCCACGGCAATGCTGCTCACGGCTTGCCAACCACTGCCGCATCCTTTCGCGGGGGACGCGCCGCCACCGGGGTCCCCGATGCTGACCTTGCGCGACAGCGCCAGCGTGACGATCGCACCGATTGATGGCACTCCCCGCGCGACCGCCGAAAAGCTCGGACCGGCGATGGCGAACGCTCTGCAGCAGCGCGAGATAGCAGCCAGCGACAAGACGGCGAGCATCGCCAGCTATGAGCTGGTCGGACGGATCGAAGAGATGCCGCCGTCCGGCGACAAGGTCACGCTCGTCGCGGTTTGGGAGCTGCGCGATCCTTCGGGCCAGTCGCTCGGCGAGCGCACCGAACGCCTCGAGGCGCCGGCGCGCGATTGGGAGCAGGGGGGCGAAGATGCGGTCGCCCGCCTCGCCACTGCCAGCGCCGATCGGCTCGCCGCCTTGCTCCAGGACGAACCCCCGACCGAGGCCGAGGTTAGCGGCCATACGCGTCTCTTGATCAGCGGTGTCGCGGGTGCCCCGGGAGATGGCGGGGTATCATTGCCGCAGGCTATTACGGAGATCCTAAAACGGCAGAATCTCGCGATCGTTACTGATCCGCAGGCGAAGGCCGATCTCGTCCTCGACGCCGATGTTGTCGTTGCCAACCCAAAGGCAGGCAAGCAGAACGTCAAGATCGTCTGGCGTGTGCGCCGCAAGGACGGCGGCGAGATCGGTACGGTCGGACAGGAAAATGACGTCCCGGCCGGGCTGCTCGACGGCGCGTGGGGCGATGTCGCCTACATGGTCGCCGTCTCGGCGCAAGACGGCATCATGCAGCTCGTCGCGCGCGGCGCGCCGCCGCCGACCGGCAAGTCCTGACCGAGAGATTGCCAACCGGAGGGTACATTGTTACATTGCAAATGTGTGAAGCCGTCGGGTCGCTCCCGATGGCGCTGATGCCTGTCGGCGGCTAATGAAGATCCTTGCCTGCAACAGCAACCGGCCGCTTGCCGAGGCCATGTCGAATTACCTCGACCTGCCGCTCACCAAGGCGAGCGTGCGCCGATTTTCGGATATGGAGGTGTTTGTCGAGATCCACGAGAATGTGCGCGGCGAGGACGTCTTCGTGGTCCAATCGACTTCCTATCCGGCGAACGACCACCTGATGGAGCTGCTCGTCAGCCTTGACGCGTTGAAGCGTAGCTCGGCTCGCCGGGTAACGGCGGTGATCCCCTATTTCGGCTACGCCCGGCAGGACCGGAAATCCGCCCCGCGCACCCCGATTTCGGCGAAGCTCGTCGCCAACATGATCACCGCGGCCGGCGCCGACCGCGTGCTGACCATCGACCTCCACTCGATGCAGACCCAAGGCTTCTTCGACATCCCGACCGACAATCTGATTGCTGCGCCGGTTCTGGTAAAGGACATCCGAGATCATCATTCCACCCAGGATCTGATCATCGTCTCGCCCGATGTCGGCGGGGTCGTGCGCGCCCGGGACATCGCGGACCGGCTCGACACCGACCTCGCGATCATCGACAAACGCCGCGAGCGGGCGGGCGTCTCCGAAGTCATGAATATCATCGGCGACGTCGCCGGACGCCGCTGCATCCTGATCGACGACATCGTCGACACCGCGGGAACTTTGTGCAATGCCGCGAGAGCCTTGATCGATGCCGGAGCCTCCGCCGTCTATGCGTATGTCACCCATGGGGTGCTGTCGGGGCCTGCGGTGGCGCGTATCGCGGCTTCGCCGATCGAGACGCTGGCCATCACCGACAGCATCGTCGCGACCGAAGCGGTGCGCGCCGCTCATAATATCCGCCAGCTGAGCATCGCGCCGCTGATGGGCGAGGCGATCCGGCGGATCAGCGAGGAACGATCGGTCTCCAGTCTGTTCTATTGAGCACCGCCGTTATCGGGGTCGGTATGGCAGGTGCACCCCTGCCGTTGGGCTGGGATTTGTGCCCACTTGGCTAAACCTTAAATCGGCCGGCGATGGCGACCCCGGATCAAAAGGGAGCGACAGTCCATGCCTGAAACCACCACATTGAGCGCCGAAAGGCGCACGCTGATCGGAAAAGGTGCCGCGCGGGCGACGCGGCGGATTGGTCGCGTCCCTGGGATCATCTATGGCGGCGACGGTGAACCGATGCCGATCAGTCTGGAACCGCGCGAATTGTCCCGCGCTCTCGCCAGGCGCGGTTTTCTCGCGACGGTTGTCGAGGTCAAAGTGGATGATGCCGTCCATCGCACCCTGCCACGCGAGGTGCAGTACCATCCGGCGACCGACGAGCCCTTGCATGTCGATTTTATGCGGGTCGGCGCCGATACCGAGGTCACCGTGACCGTACCCGCCGCTTTCATCAACCAGGAGCTGTCGATCGGCCTGCGCCGCGGCGGCATCCTCAACATCGTCCGTCACGGGATCGCGTTGGTCTGTCAGGTGGACAACATCCCCGAGCAGCTGGTCGTCGACCTCGACGGCCTGGACATCGGCGACAGCGTCCATATCAGCGCAGTGACCTTGCCGGCGGGCTCACGGCTGACGATCACCGACCGCGATTTCACGATCGCCAGCATCGCAGCGTCCTCGGCGGTGCGCGAGGAGGCGGCTGCTGCGGCGAGTGCGCCTCCTCCCGCCGCTGCCGAACCGCCCGCCGCAACTTGAGTTCTCCGGCCGGGCCTGACGGCTTCCTCGATCGGGCAGTGATGCGGCTCGTTGTCGGCCTTGGCAATCCGGGCCCTCGCTATGCCCGCAACCGGCACAACGTTGGCTTCATGGCGGTCGACTTGATCGCCCGCCTTCACGGCGCCTCGGGCTTTCGCAGCCGGTTTAGAGGCGAGCTCGCGGAGGGTGTGATCGGCGGCGAGCGGCGTCTGCTGCTGAAGCCGCAGACCTTTATGAACGATTCCGGCGAGTCGGTTGCCGAGGCGGTGCGGTTCTTCAAGATGTTGCCCGAGGAAATCGTCGTGATCCACGACGAGATCGATTTGCGGCCGGGCAAGCTCCGGGTGAAATGCGGCGGCGGCACGGCCGGCCATAACGGCTTGCGGTCGATCGACGCACTGCTTGGGCCGGATTTCTGGCGGATGCGGATCGGCATCGGGCATCCCGGGATCAAGGAACTTGTCCAGCCCTATGTCTTGCAAAATTTCTCGAGTGAGGAGGTGACCGCATGGGTCGCGCCGCTGCTCGAAGCGGTGGCGGGGACGATCGGGCTGCTGCTATCCGGCGCCCCGGACGCCTTCATGAGCGAGGTGGCGCGCCGCTTCGCCCCGCCTGATCTCGATGCTGCGGACAGTCCCGCCCAGTCTTAAACGAATAGCGCATGGGATTCACTTGCGGCATCGTCGGGTTGCCGAATGTCGGCAAATCGACCCTGTTCAATGCGCTGACCGCGACCGCTGCGGCCGACGCAGCGAATTATCCGTTCTGCACGATCGAACCCAATGTCGGGCGCGTCGCCGTGCCGGACGAGCGGCTCGCGATCTGCGGGCGCCTTGCAAAGTCGGCAGAGATCGTCCCGACCCAGCTCGAATTCGTCGACATCGCCGGACTGGTGCGCGGCGCTGCTCGCGGTGAAGGGCTCGGCAACCACTTTCTTTCGCATATTCGCGAGGTCGACGCGATCGCGCATGTCCTGCGTTGCTTCGCAGACGGCAACGTCACCCATATCGAGGGTTCCGTCGACGCGGTCCGCGACATCGAGACGGTCGAGACCGAGCTGATGCTCGCCGACCTCGAAAGCCTCGAACGGCGCGCCGTGCATATGGTCAAGCGCGCGCGCGGCGGCGACAAGGAGGCAAAGGGAGTGCTCTCGGTCGTCGATCCGGTGCTGGCGGCGTTGCGCGAGGGCAAGCCGGTGCGTGAGGTAATCATCGACCCAGGACGGCAGGCAACCCTGATGGCGCTGCAGCTGCTGACCGCCAAGCCGGTCCTGTACGTCGCGAATGTCGACGAGGCGAGCGCCGGCTCGGGCAATGCCGAAAGCGGGCGGGTCGCCGAGTATGCTGCGGGGCGCGGCGCGGGCGCCGTGATGGTCTCGGCGGCGATCGAAGCCGAATTGGCGCAGCTGAGCGACGCCGACGAGAAGGATGAATTCCTGAACTCCCTCGGGCTCGAGGAGACCGGTCTCGCCCGCGTCATCCGCGCGGGTTATGCGCTGCTGCGCCTGGTCACCTTCTTCACCGTCGGCCCGAAGGAGGCGCATGCCTGGACCGTCGAGCAAGGCACCAGGGCGCCCCAGGCGGCCGGCAAGGTCCACACCGATTTCGAGAGGGGTTTCATCCGCGCCGAGACGATTGCCTTCGCCGACTTCGCCGCATATGGCGGCGAGCAGGGTGCGAGAGACGCCGGCCGCATGCGCCTCGAAGGAGCCGACTATGTCGTCCAGGACGGCGATGTGATGCGGTTTCGCTTCAACGTTTAGCGCCCGACCGCGGGCGAAAAATACAACGAATATCACGATGCACACCCGGAACAGACCGGATTCGCAGACAAGACAGACCGCTGATCAATGGGTTAGGCGGAAATTTGCGATGCCAAGAACAACGTAATCTGCACCGCAGATCAACGGAAATCGCACGGCTCTCAGGGAGCAAAAAACAAAAGGATCGAGCCCTCGGCAAGGGGTCGGGGATGCGGTCTTCGCCTGCGCAGGGCAGGAGTTCATGGTCGTGAAGTGGCTGCGCAGTGCCGCGATCATCGCCCAAAAAGATCCGGTCGCATGGGGCTATCTGACCAAGGACGAGCACGGCAGGATTCGGCTGCCACCGCTCACCGGCGCGGCGGTGGCCGAGGTTCAGGTGCTATTGCGCAAGATCGCCGGCCATTTTGGCTACGACGAGAACGATACGGTGAATTACAACACGAAATTCCCCAACCCGGATCGAGCCCGGGGAGGAGGGTCAGGGCGGCAAGCCGGCCTCGTCGCGATGTTCCGGAAACAGTCCGAGCAGGCCCGTGCGGGAAGCCGGACAAACGCCGCGTTCGGTGATCAATCCTGTCACGAGCCGCGCTGGAGTCACGTCGAAGGCGTAGTTTGCGGCCGGGCTATGATGTGGTGTGAGCCGGACGGCAACCCGCCGCCCTTCGTCGCTCCAACCCTCGACATGCGTGACCTCGCGGCTATCGCGCCGCTCGATCGGGATTGCGTCGCCGCTCTCGATCTCCCAGTCGATGGTCGGCGAGGGGAGCGCCACATAGAACGGGATGTTGTTGTCGCGCGCGGCCAGTGCCTTTGTGTAGGTGCCGATCTTGTTGGCGACATCGCCGCCCGCGGTGGTGCGATCGGTGCCGACGATGCACAGGTCTACGAGCCCTTGGCGCATCACATGGCCGGCGGCGTTGTCGACGATGACCGTGTGCGCGACACCGTGCTCGGCGAGCTCCCAGGCGGTAAGCCCGGCGCCCTGGTTGCGCGGCCGCGTCTCGTCGACCCAGACATGAAGCGGGATGCCGTCGTCATGGGCCCGGTAGATCGGGGCGAGGGCGGTTCCCCAATCGACGGTCGCAAGCCAGCCAGCATTACAATGCGTCAGGACATCGACCCGCGCACCGGTGCCCTTGCGCCGATGCGCCTCGGCGATCAGACCTTCGCCATGCTCGCCGATCGCGCGGTTGATCGCGACATCCGCTTCGGCGATCTCGCCCGCCCGCGCCACCGCCGCAGCGAACCGGCGACCCTCCGGCACGCCTTGGAGCACGCGTTCCATCTCCGCCAGCGCCCAGCGCAAATTGACCGCGGTCGGGCGCGTGGCAGAAAGTGTAGCGACTGCACCCGCCAGCCCGGCGTCGGACGGGTCGTCGGCGATCGCCAGCGCCACGCCATAGGCAGCCGTCGCGCCGATCAGAGGCGCCCCGCGAACCTGCATCGTCCGGATCGCCCGCGCCGCGTCTTCGAGGGTATGTAACGCGGCGACCACGAGTTCGTGGGGCAATTTCGTCTGATCGATGATCTCAACCGTGCGCCCGTCGGGGGCCGGCCAGATCGTGCGCATCGGCCGGCCCCGAACATTCATGCGTCGGCCTTAGGATACAAGGGCCGGAGCACCCGCCCGGCAACCGCATCGAGGTGCGCCAACAGCTGGGGATCACGGCGCTCGGGTGCCGTGATCAGCGCATGATCGAGGACCTGTTGGCACCCCTGCCGGCACGGCCCGACATGCGCCGACAGCACCGGGACGACGCTCTTGACCAGCGCCTTGGCCTTTTCCGCGTTGGCGAGCAGAACACCCACGACCATGTCGACGGTAACCGCATCGTGGCCCGGATGCCAGCAATCGTAATCGGTGACCATTGCGACGGTCGCGTAGCAGATCTCGGCCTCGCGGGCGAGCTTGGCCTCGGGCATATTGGTCATTCCGATCACGTCGCACTTCCAGGTTCGGTAGAGTTCGCTTTCGGCGAGGCTCGAGAATTGCGGCCCCTCCATAACGATATATGTGCCGCCGCGTTTGAGCGCGATACCGGCCCGAGTTCCGGCGGCGATCAACGCGTCGCCGATCCTGCCGCAGACCGGATGCGCCATCGAAACATGCGCAACGCAGCCCTTGCTGAAGAAGCTCTTTTGCCGTGCAAAGGTGCGGTCGATGAACTGGTCGACGACGAGGAAATCGCCGGGCTGGAGATCCTCGCGCAGGCTGCCGACGGCGGAGAGCGACACGATGTCGGTGACGCCGCAGCGCTTCAGCGCGTCGATATTGGCGCGATAGTCGATCCCGGAGGGCGGCAGCACGTGGCCGCGCCCATGGCGGGGCACAAAGATGACCGACTGGCCGTTTAGCGATCCGAAACAGAATTCGTCGGAAGTCCGGCCGAATGGGCTTTCGACCCGCCGCCATTCGACCTCGTCGAGCCCGTCGATCTGATAAAGCCCGCTGCCGCCGATGATGCCAATGACCGGGCTAGCCATCTGCGCTTCAGTACTTCAGTGGATCGGGGCCCAGATCTTGCGCTTGGCCGCGTAGAACACGCCGGCGGCAACGACCAGGAACAGCGTGACTTTGAACCCGGTTCGGTGCCGGTCCTCGAGCCGCGGCTCGGCAGCCCAGGTCAGAAAGGTGACAACGTCGTGCGCCATTTGCGGCACGGTCGCCGGCACGCCATCGGCAAAGGTCACCGCGTTGTCGCTGAGCGGCGGCGGCATCGCGATTTGGTGGCCCGGGAAGAACTCGTTGTAGTTCATCCCCTGAAGCAGATTGAAGCCCGCCGGGGCATCTTTATAGCCCGTGAGAATACCATAGACGTAATCGGGACCGCCCGGGCGCGCCTTGACGATCAGCGACTGATCGGGTGGAAGCGCCCCGTTATTCGCGGCGCGGGCGGCTTGGTCGTTCGGGAACGGCCCGGGAATGGGGTCGGAGGGCCTGCCCGGCCGCTGGAACATCTGACCTTCGTCATTCGGCCCGTCGGTGACCTGATAGCCGGTGGCGATCGCTTTTAACTCGTCCTCGCTGTAGCCGATGTCCATGAGGTCGCGGAAGTGGAGATGCTTGACCGGATGACAGACCGAGCAGATTTCCTTGTAGACCTGGAAGCCGCGCTGCGCCGACGCCCGGTCGTAGGTGCCGAAGACTCCGTCGAATGACCATTGCTGACGCGGCAACGGGGTCTCATCGGCCGCCAGGGCAAGAGCCGGGGCCAGCATGGCCGCGCCGAGCACCGCCGTGGCGAAGACTCGTCTTGCCATTTCAGGGCTTCGCCAGCGGCGTGCCCGCGCCGCTCAACCGCGCTCCGCCACTCAACACGGCGGTGCCGATGCTGCTCGGCAGCGGGCGCGGGCGCTCGAGCTTGCCGATCAGCGGGATCAGGATCAGCATATGGAAGAAGTAGTAGAACGTGGCGATTTGGCCGACGGTCACTACGATGCCTTGGGGTGGGTTGGCGCCGACCCAGCCGAGCGCGACCACGTCGATCACCAAGAGCCAGAAAACCCATTTATAGATCGGCCGGAAGCGGGCGCTGCGCACCGGCGACGTGTCGAGCCACGGCAAAAAGAACAATATGAAGATCGATGAGAAAGCCAGAATGACCCCCGCCAGCTTGCTCGATACGAACAGGATCGGAAATGTAATCGACCTCAGTATTGCGTAGTAAGGCAGAAGGTACCATTCGGGCACTATGTGGTTGGGCGTTTGCATCGGGTTCGCCGGGATGTAGTTATCGGGCTCACCCAGGAAATTCGGCGCGTAGAAAACGAAAAAGCCATAGATCAACAGGAAAACCGTCAATCCGAACAAGTCTTTGATCGTGTAGTAGGGATGAAACGGGATCGTGTCCTGCGGCCCCTTGTGGTCGATCCCGAGCGGGTTGTTGGAGCCGTGACGGTGCAGCGCAACCAAGTGGAGCAGCACCACGGCTAGAATGACGAAGGGCAGCAGATAGTGCAGCGCGTAGAAGCGGTGCAGTGTCGGATCGCCGACGGTAAAACCGCCCCACAGAAAGGTCACGATGCCTGGCCCGACGAGGGGAATTGCCGAAAACAGGTTGGTGATGACCGTGGCGGCCCAGTAGCTCATCTGGCCCCAAGGCAGAACATAACCCATGAAAGCTGTGGCAATCAGCAGCAAAAGGATGATGACGCCGATAATCCACAGCAGCTCTCGCGGGTTCTTATACGATCCGTAATACAATCCGCGAAACAAGTGAATGTAGACAATGGCGAAAAACATCGACCCGCCATTCATATGAACATAGCGCACGAGCCAGCCATAATTCACATCGCGCATTATTCGCTCGACAGAATCAAAGGCGAGATCGGCACTCGGCGTGTACTGCGTGGCCAAGATAACGCCTGAGGCGATCATGACCACAAGCATGATCCCGGAGAGCGAACCGTAGTTCCACCAATAGCTAAGGTTCCGCGGTGTCGGGTATTCGTTCAGCTCGTGGTTAAGGAACTGGACGAACGGCAACCGATAATCGATCCAGCGGATGATCCGGGCTGTGGCACCGGGGCGGTTGTCGGCCATGACGCCCTCCTAGCCGATGGTTATCGCGGCGTCGCTGGTAAATTTGTAAAGAGCCTTGCTCGCCAGTTCAGCGTCTCCCGGCAGCCACAGATTGAGCGGCGCCGGCCCCTGCCGGATCCGTCCTGAGGTATCGTAGACCGAGCCGTGGCAGGGGCAGAACCACCCGCCGAAGGAACCGCGATCGTCACCCGCCTTTTGGCCAAGCGGGATGCAGCCGAGATGCGTGCAAACGCCGACGATGATCAGCCATTCCGATTTCTGGACACGATCCGCATCCTTCTGCGGGTCACGCAGTTGGGAGATGTCGACGTCTTCGGCGGCTTTGATCTCCTCCGGTGTGCGGTGGGCGATGAAAACCGGTTTGCCGCGCCACGCGACGGTCAGGCGTTGACCGACTTGGATCGGTGCGAGATCAACCTCGGTGCTCGAGAGCGCCAATGTGTCACGCGCCGGGTTGAGCGTGTCGACGAACGGCCAGATCGTCGCGACGACGCCGACGCCACCGATTGCTCCGGCCGTCAAAAACAGGAAGTCGCGCCGTGTCTCACCGGAATGCACCTGGTCAATGTTCTGCTGCGCGACATCGGCCATTAAAAACCTCATACTCGGGCGGCGGTCGATCTGGCACCAGCCGCCGGCGGAAGCTATACCGTTGATAAAAGCGAACTATGCGACAGACTGCCGCAGAATTGAGCGACTCAGCGAATATTTGATGATTCCGTTATGTTGCTTTGGCCACCCCTAACACCGGGCCGGAGGTTATTTGCGCCTCGCCTTGTTCGAACCTGACGTACCGCAGAATACCGGTGCCCTGCTGCGGCTTGCGGCCTGCTTTGGGATCGAGGTCGATTTAATCGAGCCATGCGGCTTCCTACTCGACGACCGGCGCGTCAGGCGCGCCGCGTTGGATTATTTGGCGAATCTTTCAGTCCGGCGACATGTTTCATGGAGAGCGTTTTTGGCTGAACACGATCCCCGGTCGCGACTTATCCTGATGACGACCTCTGGATCGGTCGCGCTGCATCGCTTTGCTTTTGCCGCCGAGGATACAATCCTTCTTGGGCGCGAGAGTGCGGGCGCACCCGAGACGGTGCATCACGCCGCCTCCGCCCGCGTAGTGATCCCCTTGCGTCGGCCTGCCCGATCGCTCAACGTTGCCCAAGCCGGCGCCATCGCGCTGGCCGAAGCACTGCGCCAGACTGGACTTTTCCCCCCGCAGTGAGCAACGTTTCTACCGCATTTCCGCCCGATCGCGAGCGCTGCGCCAGGGTCGAGACTTGGTTCGCCGGGTTGCGCGACCGGATTTGCCTGGCGTTCGAGGCGATCGAGGACGAACACGCCGCAGCACGTCCCGCACAGGAAGGCGCCGGCCGCTTCGAGCGCAGAGAGTGGGATCGACAAGGTGGTGGTGGTGGGACGATCTCGATCATGCGCGGGCGCGTCTTTGAGAAAGTCGGAGTCAACATCTCGACCGTCTACGGCGAGTTCTCCCCCGAGTTTCGCAAGGACATTCCTGGAGCCTCGGAGGATCCGCGCTTCTGGGCGAGCGGGATTTCGCTCGTCGCTCACATGCACTCGCCGCTGGTGCCGGCGGTGCACATGAACACGCGACAAATCGTCACCACGAAAAGCTGGTTTGGCGGCGGCGCCGACCTCACCCCAATTTTCCCTGACGATGCCGCGGTAGAGGCATTTCACACGGCTCTCGCGCACGCCTGCGCGGCATACGACGAGACAAGCTACAGCCGTTTCAAGGCATGGTGCGACGAATACTTCTTCATCAAGCATCGGGGAGAGCGGCGCGGGGCCGGCGGGATATTCTTCGATTATCTCGACAGCGGCGATTGGGAGCGCGATTTCGCGTTTCTTTGTTCGGTCGGCGAGGCGTTCCTCGCCGTTTACCCGGAAATCGTGCGGCCGCGCATGCGGCTTGCCTGGACCACGGAGCAACGGCGCCACCAGCTGGTTCGCCGCGGCCGCTACGTCGAGTTCAATCTCCTTTACGACCGCGGAACGATATTCGGGCTGAAAACCGGCGGTAATGTCGAGGCGATCTTGATGTCGCTGCCTCCCGAAGCGGCGTGGCCATAGCGCGCTTCGATTACACCTGCTGGATCGCAGAGAGCAGCCAATCGCCGCCACGCCGGCGAACGAAAGTCCACACTTCTTCCGCTTCCACGCGCGAGTTACCGCTGACGATGGTTTCCGGGTCGCCCGGGGGACGCCCGAGACGGGTGACGTAGTCGATAGCCCGCCAGCGCATGTAAGCGGTGGCATATTGCAGATCACCCTCTTCCCAGCTTTCGCTTAGCTCGCCTTTGACGAGCTCGATATTCGAGACGATGTTCCGTATGCCCTGGCTGGCGTTTCGAGTCAGCTCTTCCGAGAAGTAGCTCAGCATCTCCGGCGTCATGAGCCGGCGAAGCTGTCCAAGATCGCCCGCGCTCCAGGCTTCTTGAACCGCCGCATGGATCGCCTGAAAGGCGCTCAGATCGGCGTTGGACAGATTTATATCGCGGCCGCGATCGCGCCGGACAGGAGCTGCCGAGGCTCCTGCCGAACGCGGCATCGAGAAAGCCGTCCCGCCCGGCCAGCCGTTTGAGAACGCGTGCCGACGGAACAGCCGGACCGCGAAATAAATCAAGAGGCCGATGATCAAAAACTCCAACAAGGTGCCGATCGCCGAGCCGCCCGAAGTGCCGTCCGCGGCATAGCCGCTATGGCCAAACAGCCAGGAACCGATCAGGCCGCCCGTCAGGCCGGTCAAGAACGGATGGCGCTGGAAAAAGCTGCCGCCCCCGTAAGCGGGCGACGGCGTGGCCTGGGAAAGACCGGATTGCGCGGGCGACGTCATACTGCGCCCCAGCGGCTGCGCGTTGTTGTTCTCGTATGTGCGCAGCCCGCGGCTGCCCATGCTCGACGAGCGACCGCCGGAAGAACCGCCGGCCCGCGCCTCGGCGATGGCTGGCGCTAGGGCGACGCTCGCGCTAAAGAACAGCGCCAGGATGATGCGCCACCTCGCCAGTCGTTTTCTCGCCATTGCCGTGTTCGCCCAAAAGCTGAGAGGGTGGATCGTGCCCGTGGATATGGTGCGGGCCTAGGCTGGCGAAAGCACCATCAAGCGGAATATCGCACTCATTAGAGTGAACCGAACCCGGGCGCGGCTGGGTACCGTCGACCGTACCTGTAGCCGGCTGTTCGCTTGATCGGTCAATATCCGTGCCCAAATAACGGGTATCAATATCTTGGCGACCGGATGCCACACGCGGATCCGGTTTGCCATTCTCGCTCATCAACGAGGAGAAACAATGACCCGAGTGTCGCTTTTCAATTCGCCCCTGCTGCTGGGGTTTGATCACTTCGAGCGCGCGCTCGATCGGGTCAGCAAGATTTCCAGCGATGGATATCCGCCTTACAACATCGAACAGCTTGGCGAGAATTCCTTGCGGATCACCCTGGCGGTCGCGGGCTTCACGATGGCCGACCTCGGTATTACGATCGAGGACAACCAGCTCGTCGTTCGGGGCAAGCAGACCGATGATGCGCAGCGCGTCTATCTGCACCGCGGGATCGCCGCGCGGCAGTTTCAACGATCCTTTGTCCTTGCCGAGGGTATCGAGGTAAGCGGCGCGCGGCTGGATAACGGGCTTCTACATATTGATCTGGTTCGTCCCGAGGTCGAGAGCCGGGTGCGGACGGTCGAGATTAAAGCGGGTTCTACGGTTTCAGCGGATAGCGTACCAACCAGCTCGCGCGTGCCGAGATGACCCGGGCCCAGCCAGGAGAATAAGATGAATAACGTTGAAAGAATTCGTCAAATGTCAGCGCGGGAGCTGGCGCTGTTCGGTATGCAGGATATTGCTTATGTGAAGCGGGCCGTCCTCAACGACGCGCCCGGCTACACCGTCCATGCCGCCGACGGCACGCAAATCGCCGCGTTTGCGGATCGCGACGTTGCTTCTGCAGCGATGCGTCAGCATGACCTCGAGCCGCTGAGCGTACACTGAGACTCGACACGTCAGGCCAGGTGGTTGTCACGTGGCATAGCTAGGGGTGTGATCGATTAAGAGAGCGTAGAGCGCGTCCGGGTTGTCGGTGCCACGGAGCTTTTCGCAGACCGTACGGTCCCGAAGCAACCGCGACACTCGAGCGAGAGCTTTGAGGTGGTCTGCTCCTGCACTTTCCGGTGCCAGGAGCAGAAAAAGCAAATCGACCGGCTGGTCGTCGATCGCGTCGAACGGAACGGGTCGATCCAGCCGGGCAAAAATTCCGTACAGCATATCAAGACCGGGAAGCCTGCCATGAGGGATCCCGATACCCATTCCGATCCCGGTCGAGCCAAGCCGCTCGCGTTCGATCAGCACATCGTAGATCGTGCGCTCTTCGATTCCGGTCATCGCAGCGGCTCGCCTAGCAAGCTCTTGTAAAACCTGCTTTTTATTGGTCGCCCGTAGTTGAGCTACCACCCTTTGCGGTGTTATCAGATCGGCAATCTCCATCGCAACTGCGAGGTCACGCCTCGCCACGGCTCATCCGCCAGAGGGGGGCGAGTTTCGGATCGGTCCATCCGACGTTGCCGTCCTGCCGTCGATAGACGATGTTAACCTCGTCATATGAGTTGCGGAATAGCAACATCGGGGCGTTGGCGAAGTCCATCCGCCTCACCGCCTCACCGACGTGAGGTTCGGCAGCTCGCTACTCCCCTCGGTGACTACCGCTGGCCCTCCCTCCCCCTGTTCGACCGGGGGCGGCGATAAGTAATCCTCAGCGCGCTCGCTCACTTCGGAGGCCTCGCGCGCCTGCGCGTGGTGGTCGCGCAGGCGACGTTTGTATCGACGCATCTGCTTCGCGATCCGCTCGGCTGCCGCATCATAGGCTGCGTAGATTTCGGCGGCCGAAGCGCTGGCATTTACCGCGATTCCACGACCGATATGGACGGACACCTCGGCCCGGATCAAATGCGCCTGTTTAGAGAACACCACGTGAGCTTCTATCGCGGTCTTGAAATATTTCCCGAGGATCGCGTCGAGACTCGCTTCGACATGCTGGCGTAACCTAGCGCCGGTGTCGATCTGCTTGCCCGCGACAGTCAGTTGCATGATGCGTTTGCCTCTTCCCGCCGAAGCTGGGATGAGATCGAGACCCCGGGGATCGAAGGTGGGAGCGCACCAGCAGGTGGTCAAGTTATATGACGGTACGCATCCCCTGTTTTCGCGTCAAGCGGCGCCGCCACTGCGTGACCTGTAGCGGGTGATATGTCCGGGTTTGGGAGCGCACGATCTGTCGCGAGCTATCGACAGCAGCGTTGCCACCACGTCATCTCGCGCTTCCAGGCGCGAGCAGCTTTTCCCGGCGTCGGCGAACCGAAGAAGGGATGCGCATCGCCTCCCGGTACTTAGCGACCGTGCGGCGTTTAATGTCGACACCCTCATAGTGTAACAGTTCGACGATGCGTTCGTCCGAGAAAGTGCCATCCGGAGGTTCGCCGCTGATCAAGGCGCGGATCCGATGGCGGACCGCTTCCGCCGAATGGGCACCGTTTCCCCCAGATGCCGGGATCGCCGAGGTAAAAAAATACTTGAGCTCATAGAGACCACGGGGTGTGGCCATGTATTTGTTGCTGGTTACCCTGCTTATCGTGCTTTCGTGCATCCCGATCGCATCGGCAATGTCGCGCAGGATTAGCGGTCGCAGCGACGGCACGCCGCGACGAAAGAAGGCGTCCTGCTGCCGGACGATCTCGGCGGCGACCTTAAGGATAGTAATAGCGCGCTGGTGCAGCGATTTGACCAGCCAGTTGGCGGCGTGCAGCCGCTCGATCAGATAATCCTTTTCGGCCTTGTGGCGTGTCGCCCGGCAAACCTGGGCGTAATAGCTTTTGTTAACCAGAACGCGCGGGAGGGTTTCTCCATTGAGCTCGACGATCCACCCGCCCTTAGGTTGCGCCCGCATCAAGATATCAGGCACCACCGGCTGCGCGAGTGGCGGATCAAAGGCTAGCCCCGGCTGCGGGTCGAGCGATTGGATCTCGCGGATCATCTCGTGCACGTCCACGGCATCGACGTTGCACACCCGCACAAGTGCAGGGATGTTGCGGGCTGCGACCAGCGGCAGGTTATCAAGCAGAGCCTGCATCGCGGGATCGAACCGATTCCGCTCTCGTAGTTGGAGAGCCAGGCACTCCTTCAGGTCGCGAGCAAAAACGCCGGACGGATCGAATTGCTGGAGGCGCGCCAAAACACCCTCGACCCGGTCCGTGCTGCATCCGAGGAGCCGCGCCACGCCATCGAGACGGGTGCGAAGATATCCATCCTCGTCAAGCAGATCGAGAAGATGCAAGGCGATGACCCGGTCGCCTTGGTCGCCAAGGTCGGCCCCGATTTGCTCAAGCAGATGATCGCGGAGGGTACGCAGCCGCGTTGCGGTCTGCTCGAGCCCGGGACGGCCCGGCGCATCGAAGCCTCCGTCGCGACTGCGCCAGGGCTGGGGCTCGCCGCCCAAATCCACAGGCCGGTCGCCGTCCTCGCCCCATTCCGGTTGCCAATGTTCGGCCGCGTCGGGAGTGAATTCGCCCGTAAGCATCTCCGGTACAGCCGTCGGGGACACACTCTCTCCGCCGCTGATATAGTCGCCTTGTGTGTTTTCCCCGAGGTCTCGCTCGCGCCGCTCCAGCAGCGGGTTTTGTTGGATCTCGCTGTCGATAAAATTGGTCAGCTCAAGGTTCGAAAGCTGCAGCATTTTGATCGCCTGCTGCAGCTGGGGCGTCATGATCAGCGCCTGCGATTGACGCAGTTCGAGCCGCTGAGAAAAACCCGTCCTATTCACATCCCGCTCCGTTTGGAGCGGCTTATAGGCTAAACCTGTCTCCCAGGTAAACGCGCCTCACGTCCGTGTCGGCGACGATTTCGGCGGGGGTGCCCTCCATCAGCACCTGTCCCTCGTGCAGAATATAGGCCCGGTCCACGATCTCAAGGGTCTCGCGCACGTTGTGGTCGGTGATCAACACTCCGATTCCACGATCCTTGAGGTGGGCCACAAGATCACGAATTTCGCTAACAGCGATCGGGTCTATGCCCGCAAGCGGCTCGTCAAGCAAGATGAAATGAGGCTGGGTCGCGAGTGCCCGAGCGATCTCGCAGCGTCGCCGCTCACCGCCCGAAAGCGCCATTGCCGGTGCCCGCCTCAGATGAGTTATCGTGAATTCAGCCATCAACGCTTCGAGCATCGCCTCGCGCATCTCCAACGCTGGCTCGGCGATTTCAAGTATTGCCCGAATGTTCTGTTCTACCGTGAGACCCCGGAATATTGATGCCTCCTGCGGCAGGTAGCCGATCCCGAGCCGAGCACGACGATACATCGGGAGATCCGTGATATCGCGCCCATCGAGGCTGATAACCCCGGTATCGGCCGCGATCAGCCCGGTTATGATGTAAAAGCAGGTCGTCTTACCAGCGCCGTTGGGTCCTAGCAGTCCTACCGCCTCGCCACGCTGCACCGACACGTTGAC